>WNFI01380911.1_pt1 | contig 13994 bp, 8 predicted proteins | sample 5400471 | NCBI WGS metagenome assembly WNFI01 (sample SAMN13153348, study PRJNA577476) | soil metagenome | isolation source: 100 cm saprolite on Douglas fir-dominated hillslope | place: USA:California | collected 2013-09-17 | reverse complement strand
CGTTTGCCGTATGGATTCATCAATACTATCCAGGTTATTCAAATCGACAGCCAGCGGGAGAAAACGGTCCTTGTCGATCAATCCAACCGCCTGGCTCAGTGTACGCGCATCCCGGGAAGTTGCGGCAACCCGGTAGCCGTGATCAAGCAGTTTCTTTATGAGGGTCAGTCCCAATCCCTGGGAGGCCCCTGTGACATACCAAACTTTTGAATTGTTCATGATTTTATGATTTTAAAGGGGAGAAGTATGCCGTAGTTTCTTCCAATATGGACTTCATCAGTTCACCGGCTTTTGTATGTTTCAGTACCGGCGCGATCTGACCGCCCCAGAACAAGATCATATCCCATTTTTCCTGTTCTATAGCCGCTTTCCTTACATGCGACATGAACTGTGTTTGCAGCGGGAAGGGCAGAAAGCCTTTTTCCTTATGGACCAGGTCCTTCGCAATGCGGCTGGTTATTCCTCTGCCAAGTCTCCCGGTAAATGCCCGTGATAAGGTAGTGTACTTAGCGGCATCCGAAAACAACATTTGTCTATGAATGGCTGTAGCATTAGATTCGTCGCAGGCCAGGAAAGCAGTACCGATCTGCACGGCATCTGCGCCGAGCGCCAGTGCTGCGGCAACACCTTTTCCGTTAGCGATACCCCCTGCGGCGATCACCGGGGTCTTTACCTTTTCTTTAATCAATTGGAGCAATACAAACGTTCCGATAGTAGATGATTCCGCTGGCGCCAGGAACGATGGACGATGCCCTCCCGCCTCAAAACCTGAAGCGATAATCAGGTCAACTCCGGCTGATTCCAGTGTTATGGCTTCATCCAGCGTGGTTGCTGCTCCTGCGGTAACAATACCAAGCCTGCGGCATTGTTCAAGTATATCGGCAGATGGGGTACCAAACATAAAGCTGAATACCGGTGGCCGCTGGTGCAGGATCACTTCGACCTGGTTTTCAAAACGGGACTTGAACGGTGCAGGTTTTTCAGGTAAGGCGATTCCCAACTCATCAAAATAAGGCTTGAATAACTGTTGAGATTGTTTAAACTGCTCGTCTGAAACGGTACCATCCACCGCATCTGTATCCGAAACCCACAGATTAATATTGTAAGGCTTATTAGTCGCCGCTTTGATCTGCTGATCTACTTCGATGATCTCCTGCGGGCTTAATGTATAAGCCCCGTAGCCTCCAAGTCCCCCGGCATTGGATACTGTTGACACCAGCTCAACAGATGACAAGTTGCCGCCGAACGGCCCTTGCAGGATGGGATATTCAATACCCAGCATTTCCGATGCTTTTGTTTTGTACCACATACCGTTAAGATTTATTCAGCTACGTCAGTGATCATTTTATTAACGATCATCCAACGGTTATCGATTTTATGAAAGGACAGGAACTCATCATAATTAAACTCGTACATTTTAACATGAACTTTGGCGACAGCTATGGAGTTGACCACATTAATCGAGATAATCGTTCCTTTAAAAGGTTTGCCGGAATCTTTCGGACTTTGACGGTTCTTTACACCGTCAAGGTACTGATCGAGCGTTTTTGCATAAGGCTGACCCTTCACATCCCCGAACAATAAGGTGCCGGGATTTAAAATATTTCCCAGGGTATTGACATTGCCTTCATAGATACCTGAAAAGTAATAATTTTCCAGTGCCTGGGTGATTGCCAATGAATCTTGTTGATTGCTTTCCATTTTCTTTGAATCTTGTGCTTTTAATACCAGCAAAGTGCAGGACAAAAAAGCGGTTAATAAAAGCGTTTTCATGTTATTATTTTTTAGTGGCGGTAATGCCTTTTTCTCTCAGAACGGATACCTGTTCTCCATTATGACCCCAGTCGTAAAACGGCTTCTTTTGCAGCTTTGGCGGTTATAATTACATTCAGTTCAAAATCATTATAGATCAGGGTGTCGCCCAAATCCTTAAAGAAACTGCCGGAGCGGAATTTCATTTCATATTTAGTACGGTCAATTACCAGCTTGCCGCTTGCGGTTAATAGATTGCCGTTTACACTGACCACTGCATCAAAACCAACGGGATGCGTAATGCCCTTGATGGTCAGATTGCCTTCAACGTGGTTTCCTGAAACTGAGGCGATTTCCAAAGTTGCTTCCGGATATTTCTGACTGGAGAAGAAATCATCAGAAGCGAGATGACCCGCGAATTGCGCATTAGTGGCAGGGTCGGTTACATCCAGTATTCTGATGGAGGTAGTATCGATAATGAATTTACCGCCGGTAAGCTTACCGGCATTCAAAATGAGTTTACCCTCTTTAACGGCGATGGTGCCATTGTGCGCGCCGGTCACCTTTCGGCCTACCCAGTCAATATTACTTTGGGCGGTTACGATTTCAAATTTTTGAGTTTCCATTTTCTTTATGTTTTTAATTAGAACACAAAGTAAGGAAGGATTTTTCAGAGAGCTGGGTGACCTACATCACATTTGAAGGGAGGCAGGATTTATGTGATGTAGGTCACTTTTCAGGTATGGTATAATCGGCTAAGCGTTTCTCTTGAAACACCTAAGTATGCAGCAATTAGGTTTTTAGGAACTATATTATAAAGTTCCGGATACAGTTTCAAAAGCTCTTCATACCGGTATTTCACATTATTATTCATGAAGGATAACAGCCTTTTTTGAGCCGCAACATATCCTTTATTGGTCCTCCACCGAAAAAAATGTTCGACATTATGAAGTTCCTTACATAACTTTTCCCTATCGCCATTGGTAAGACAAAGCACTTCTGCATCGATAATGCAGTCCACGTTGATGGTAGCTTTGGTATGATTATATAATGCATTGTAATCGGAAGCCCACCAGGTAGGCATGGCAAACTGCAGGATGAACATTTTCAGATCATCATTGATAAAGAAGGATTTTAAACAGCCGGAAATCACGAAGTATTCGCAATCTACCGGATCGCCCTCGGTAATAATAGCCTGTCCTTTTTGAAAATGCTGTTTTTTAAAATGCGAAAAGAAATAATCAAGCTGCTCATCAGTCAACATGACTATTTTAGCTATATGATCTTTTAAGGTTTCTTTAGCTTCCATAATCAAATACAATATAGTCACAAAATCCAAATAAATTACTGAACGCAAAAATATAGATTTTCTTTATCCACCGGTTTATCCCTGGTGATCCCAAAGCTTCCAATGCTTCTTTGTCCCACGCGAAATAGCGTTATCCGTTCCGCCTCCGAATCGCATTTGAAACGGGAAAGCCCCTCGATCGGAGCTTTCTTATTACTCAATTCTCGTATCGTAGGATCTATACTGCTTCTGAAGGTCAAAAGTGATTCTAATGCTTGACTTGTCGGACCCTTTTACTATTCTATCCGCACGGCAGATGCTTTGGAAGTAGTAAATGAGTATCGTCTTATCAGTATATTTTTCTTCCTTATTGGACGCACCCAAAATCTTTACAAATTCTGCTTCGCTTTTAACTAGTTTAATTGCCATTCCTCTCGTTTAAAGATCCGGAAATCCAAAAATGAATTTTATCAACTTATTTCCCCGAAAAAAGTATTGAGCTTCATAAATTGGCATATTATATCTTGTCAAAATATGGTTTGCAACATGTTTGTCGGTCACCCGGTAAGTGAGGACGATATTGCCTTTTTGATCTGTTCTCTTGAACTTTTTCCCTTTTATTGCAATGAGGGAATCCATGGTCATCCCAACATGTACTCCACTTTCTGTGTAAAAAGAAGGGAACGTTGTTGTTTTGAACGATCTTTTTTTCGTATTTAAGGCGCCAATTTCAAATTCGTTGAAAGAATTGGCATTCGAACCGTCCAGGTGGTATAGAATGAGATACTCATTGTTGGTCTTGTTTGCGAATTGAACTCTTGTTGCCTGCTCATCTTCGATGAAATTCCTTCTTTGATCGCCGATATTTTGACGAATCGAAGCTGGATCGAGCAACTTCAATGTGTTATTTACCGTTGTGTCCATCACCCCACCGGCCTTGCCGGTGGGAATCTGTTGGCCCATTGAGGTGAATTGGCCAAGGATCAGGATGATGCATGTCCATGTTTTCATATTAGTTTCCAATACGGAAAGAAAAAGTATCCGTCGACCTAATCTCCCTGATGTATCCAGCGATACTTTGTACCGGTCCAATAGATCAACCCGCCGGCGGTCTCAGCCCCGTCCTCCATGGCGGCAACCGAAATGCAGGGATGGCTTAGCTTTATCTGCTTACCACCTAACACGTCGCCGCTCTTCTTGTCGAACTGGGTCTCATAGGCGGTCTTCTTCTTATAAACCGACCATTTGTTGGCCCATGTAAAATCGTCCGATCCATCGCCAAATTTCGTACCCGCGCCAAAGACAAAATAGCCGGCAGACTTAGCGTGGATCAGCAGGATACCCTTCTTGTGCGTCGCCTTTTCGACTACCGGGACGGCGAAGTCCGCCGCCCCGTCACCGTTAAAATCATCCTGTAGGTATGAAGGCTGCAGCCAGGCGCTCGGTTCATATTTCGCATCGAGCCCCTTTCTCTTTAGCGAATCCTTTAACCAGCCCGGATAGGAGGCGTTCTGGCAAACGCCATCCAGGCCCATCAATATTAAACAAACGCCTATCATCGCGGTAATGCGCTTCATTTTTGAGTTATTTATGTTCAATAATACAACTTTGTCATTTAATATACTACAGACTCCGTTCTGAGCCTCGGCGCATATCCCTGTAAATGCAGGTGGGTCGTATGATCCGTAGAGACATTCCGTGCCTGAGCCGAACTGGTATGCGGCAGCAGCATGCCCTTCGTGGACCCGGACTTGAACTTTTCGGAAAGCATGTCCTTCCAGCCGAATTTGTATAACGAATTGTTCAACTGCGACTGCCTTGTAACGTCCAGGTTCTTATCCCCCAGGATCAACGGAGCACCGCTCTTATCGGTTCGCAGGTATCTCAGGTCGCCATTCTTACCCTCCTTATGTGATTTACTGGGGCTCGGGGATGCTCCATTCGCAAGACTGAACCCATTGATCGTCAGGTCCTGGGTATGCGTTTCGGCAACGGCGCCGATCAAAGAGGCAAATGCGTCACCCCGGATAAAGGCCTTGGATTCGTTACCGTCCTTTACCGAGAATCCAAAATTTCCTCCCCAGGCGCTGCCCGACAACTTCGACGGCAATTGGAGCAATCCGGCGTCATTCTTATTATACTGGCCCACCAGGGTCATCGAAGCCGTCGAGCCGGTATTCCCCGCTTTGTCTTTTGTCTCGGTGCTTTGGTCCACGAGGTAATATCGGTCAAATTTATCATTGGTTTTCTGCACCTCGATCTCCCCATTCCTTTTGATCAGATAGTTGTCCGTCGGCCGCATCCCATCCGGATCCACCATCTTCACCGGATTGTTAAAGGAATAGTTGTAGGGCGACCAGGCCGGCATCTGCTCGGACATCGGGTCCACACTCTGCCAGATACTCGTCCGCGGATCATAATACCTGGCCCCATAATAGTATAACCCCGTCTCGTCATCCAGCTCCTTCCCATTAAAAAGATACGGTATGCGATCCGTATTGCTATGCTCCTCGACAAAAGTCTCGCCAAAGGCGAAATATTCCAGGTGCTGATACACCTCGCCGCTGGCATCCGTCACATAACTGGTGCTGCCCAGGTGGTCCGGGTGATAAAAATAGAGGAGATCCGAACCGCCATCAACACTTCCGCTACCACCGCCGCCATTCTTCTTATAATGCCCATAAGCATAATGATTGCCGTTGTTACCGGCATTGCCATTGCCGTTCCCCGAATTTCCATTCCCCGCATTCCCACTGGCGTTCGCATTGCCATTACCCGCCGTCCCTCTCGCATCCGTCCCCGTAACCCCCGCTGACCCGGCACTGTCACTGCCCTGAAGCGTCTGCTGGTCCCGATCGATCCCCTTCATTATTTGTTTTTCTTTCTTGGACCAGGGAATGCTGTCACCCGCATCCGGAGCCGTCACCTGCTGATCCCAGCCATGTTCCAGCCGGGTAGCGATCCGCTGGCCTTCAACAAAGTAGTGATTGGAGTATTCCCCGCTCTTCACCACGAGGTAAGGATTGACATAGACCGTGAAGTTACCAACCCCACCCGAACTGCTATTCATATCCCCATTTACAAACACCGATTGTCCGGAACCCTGTCCTTTCAGCACGCGGTCACCGGCGGCATCATAGATATAGCTGTTGAGCTGTCCATTCACCTGTACGCTGCGTAGCCGGTTCTCTTCATCCCAGACCAGTTTCTGTCGTTGCCCTGTCTTGTCATCCGTCCAGCCGGTCTGGTTGCCGTCGGCGTCATACGTATAGGTCTGCCGGCCGATATGCGTGGCGGCATGCGGCTGTTTCGCATCATAACTATAGGAAAAGTCATACGTCGTCTTCTTTTGCGCGATCCATTTACTATTTCCATTGGGGCTCTTGTCATTGGTCTGTGTCTTCCGGGTGATACTGCCCACGCTGTTGTATTCCATGGTCAGGCCATAGCGATCCTGTTCATGAGGACCCTTGAAAGAGCCGGCTGCCGTGGTCAACCGGTAAAGATCGTCATATGTGTACCCGTATTGGGAAGACCCGCCCATCAGATTGCTGGAGGGCACAGGGGAGTTATTGGTGAGACTAAGGATATTGTCCACCTTGTCATAGGCATAGGTATTGTCCATGATGCGCCGCCCATTTCCGGTGGTAGTGAGCAGGTTCTCCAAGCGTCGCCTGTCGGCCTCATACGTATAGCTGGTCTGAGTGCCATTGCCATACGCAAGGAATACCCGTGACTCAAATTCATCATAACCCAGCTGCTGTATATAGGTGGTCCCCTGCCCTTCCCGATTGCCGGTCATGGACTGGAGCGTGCCGCCCAGGTTATAGGTATAGCTCACCACCTCACTGTCCGGATAGATCATGGAAGTAAGCCTGTTCCAGGTGTCATAGTTCCATTGGGTCACATAGGTCCGCTGGCCAAAGCCAGGGATGACCATTGTCCGCACATTCTTTACCGTTTCTCCCAACGGTCCATAGAAAAACTCCTGCGCCCCCGAGCCATCCTCCTGGACTACGATCCTGCCCGCCCGGCTAAAGGGGGCTCCGGCCGCGCCATAGGTATAGTGGATATTGTTCTCCGGGTTATGCGGATAGCTGACATCTGTCACCCGGGTAAAGTCAAAACGGTAGGTAATAGCCGTACTGTCCTTCCGGAGATTGGCCGTCACTTCCTTTGTGATATTGTCGGCCAGATCATAGGTATACTGGGTAGTGCCTTCATCCGGATGGGTATGGCTTACCCGCCGGCCCAGCTGGTCATACTGCGCGGAGCTGGTGGCTCCGATATCATCGGTAGCCGACACCTGCTGGTTGATGGCGTCATACGTGAAGCTGGTCCAGACATCTCCATTGCCCGTATAATTCTTATGCGCCGTCGTCAATCCCCGGACGTTCGTAAACTGTTCGAAGATCTTTCCGTTGGCATCCTGAATTTTTGTACTGAACTGCGTTTGTTGCTGCCGATCGCTTCCAAACCCATAGGTATGCTGAGTCGCCGATCCATCCGGCAGCGTCGAGGTCAGGACCCGGTTGAGGACATCGTAGGTGGTAACCGTCGGGCTGATATTATCAAAGCTGGGGTTGAAAACGCCTTCATTGCCCTTGTTTTCCGTTACGGGGTAGTAAACGGCCGACTTCCGGCCCAGGCCATCGAACAGGATCCGGCCCGAGACGATCATCTGTTCCTTGTCGTTCTTACCCTTACCCTGGAAGATGGCACCGTCTTTCTTGGTCTGCAACAAACGACCCATGCCATCCATGAAGGTCACCGTCTCCAGGTCATTGCCTGGATGAGCAGGATCATAGTGCAGCGTATGCGCCCAGGGCACCGCCGCCTGTGGGTGATAGTCAAATCGGATGGTATAGGGCGCGCCGGCGGCAAGTTCATACGGACCTGTTATCTGGACCACGCGCCCGAGATCATCGATCTGATAGTTGATCGTATTGTTGTTCAGATCGGTCGTGCTAAGCGGATGCCCGAACCGGAAGTCATAGGTAGCCTGGGAGCCGTAGCCATAACTATTGCTGGCCTTGACGATATATTGATGGACGGAGTTATCGAATACATAGTCCTCCCGGAATCGCTGTCCCGTTGCATTGGCCGGATCGGTAATGTTGATCAGGTTACCATAGCCGTCATATCCCATATCGTGGATGGCTACGGTGCCGTCCTGAAGATATTGCCTGATCTCCGTAACTTCGCCGGTTTGCGCATCAATGCTGGTTTCTCGCTTCCGATAAGTGGCGCCCGATCCGGTTACGAGGATCGACTTCGGCGAACCGACAATATATTTATCGGGAATAGAATAATAGGTGATGGCCGCATTGATGTCGTCCGCGGAGCCGGCATCGCCGAAGTCGGCATACTGGATGATATTCCCCTTTGTATCATAGCCATAGGTCATATAGGTGGATTTCCCCGCTTGCTGCTGGCCTTCGTAAAAGAGGTGATCGGTCCGGCTCAGCGCCACAAAGGCGGCACCGGCATCATTGGTCTTGTAGGAGTCGGGCAACACCGCTCCGGTGGGAATGTCCAGCAACTCGTAGGTGTTGATCGTCTCCGTGTATTTTTTCCCGTCCCCGCTTTGCACCAGCGTTGACAATTCCATGCCCTTCGTATAATAGTTGTCGTTCGCATAGACATCGGTGCCGCTGGAATAAACGGTGTTATTGCGTGCAGCATCATGGCTAAACGTCTGTACCGTTCCAAAGCCATAGAACTCCCGTTCGTCCCGGTCGAAACGGCCGCCGGAATAACCAAACGTCGTCAGCAGGGTATCCGGCCCATCCCCCTTGAACCCATCGAACAGTTTGACCGAAGATAGGGTCCAGATACTGTTCGGCATGTCATAGGTATTGCCCGCCCGCTGATAATCCAGGACGAAGACGGCGCCCATGGGCCTGTTCACCGTCCGCAGCAGATTCGTGCGACCGATCGTCGACAAGGCTACCGTCAGATTGTCGTCCTTGGTGGAACTGATATAGTCGGGATATCCGTCGCCATTGATGTCCTGTATTTTTACCAGCTCCCGGCTCATCCCGTCACCGGCATTGAAGCTGGGGTTGACGGTAAACTTGATACCGAAGAGGGTGAAACCCACCGTAAACGCCAGGTTGGCCGACTCCGTGGCGCTGCTGTTATTGTTGATGGTCGCGGCGCCCATCCAGGTAAGTACGTCGGTACTAAACCCGTTGCCGGTATTCAGCCGCACCTGCAAGGCCTGCGAACCACCCGCCCCCGAAGCCACCGTCACCAGGTCGGGCAGGCCGTCCCCATTCATGTCCTGCAGGGACTGACCGGAAAAATTGTCGCTGCGCGACAGGCTAACGCCAACGGATATACTGTTCTGGCCGAAGTTATAACCCAGCCCTGCTCCAGCGCTGAATGAGTTGCTGCCCCCTGCCTGGATCTGATCGAAGCCCCAGTCCTCCTCCGGCCCGAAGCTGTAGCCCAGGTTGAGGGCTACATGATGATTGGACTGGTTGACCCGATCGGGCAACCCGTCCCCGTTCATGTCCAGGTAGAGGAAATTCGATTGGTTGTTCCCATTCACGACACCCACATTGCCCGTCACGCTGATCTTGGCCGAGCCCGCATTGGTCTGAGCGGTTCCCGCATCCGTATGCGGATCATTGGTTGGGGTATTCCGAAACACGGAGGTCGGGATATAAGCCGACCCCGTCAGCCCCACGCCGGTGGTGGTGCTTCCTGTTTCCTGGATCTGGCCGTTTGATACGGTCCTGGCCGACAAGCCACCCCGGGCATTGGTATATTGGATTAGCTGTTCACTCACCACATCCGGATAGCGGTCGCCATTCATATCGATAAAATCGGTGAGCGTCTTCGACGTGCTGCTGGAAAAGCTGCCGCTCGCCCCGGCTACACCCACATTGGCGCCAAGCGTATACGATGTACTGGTCACCTTACTGATCTTGTCGATGCCGGGCGATCCGCTGCCCGTCCCCGTGTTGATGGCAAGGGGGCTGAGGTCCTTGGCCCCCATGCGGCTGCTGCTCATATTCCCCCCTTTGACAAACACCTCCGGATCATAGCCGCTCCACCGCTCCTGACTGCCGCTGGCTACCAGGATGATAAACCGGTCTTGCTTGGGGTCATAGGTCTGTGAGGTCGTTAACTGATCACCCCGTTGTTGCGAAAGAGAACTGGGGTCCACATTCTGCTTCTGGGCAATCTGGTCGCTGGGCTTCAACAGGCTTTCATCGATGGGTTGGGTAGCATAGTCCCGGTTACCGTTCCATGCAAACTGTCCCCAGCCCCGGTAGAAGCTGCCGAAAATAATATCTTCTTCCTTGCCGTTCTTCGGCACCGAAGACCAAAGCCCGGCACCTGCCTGGCCGCTCAAATCTCCACTAAGCGTGGCCGAAGACGCCGTAATAGCAGCTGCCAGAATAGCATCGGCAACATGATACTCTACATACAGCTGATCCCCGTTGTGCACGCCGATGTTCAAGGCGTAATTACCCGCCTGTACTACATCATTCTGCACCGGTATGATCACCTCACCCAGCAGGATACCAGGCTCCTTCACCGAAAATACGATGGTCCCGTTGCCACCCCCGCCCGTGATCAGCAGCGGGTTGATGGATACCTGCGGCGTCACCGTCACCTGGTGCAGGGCCGCATCGCCCAGAACGACTTTATAAGGAAGGCTGGGCTGCAGGCCATTGGCCAATACCGTGTACTTTGGCACGGCGGCCGCCTGTATTTGCGTCTGCGTCAGATCGATCGTCGGATCGGCGGCGCTGGTAAAGGTCATCACCGGCTGCCAGGACACCGCCGCCCAGTCGATATTGGTGGGCGCAACGACGACGAAACTATATTGATCGGTATTGCTCACGGAAATATTATCCAACGAGATCATGGTATTCACCGCCTGGTCATGGGCATAGGTCTGCTGCCAGATCGTATTGGTCCCGCCCGATCCGGTATGCTGGATCATCAGCGTCACATCGTCGGTGGTCGCGGGTTTCACAAAGGGCCCGCCGATATGCACCTGCCCGTTGATGGGCGGCGTCAGGGTTTGCGCACTGCTGAGAATAAAATCTTTCGCCGCATCGAAATGATACAGCGTCTTCCCATTGGCATCGGCAACGCCCAGGTCCTGACCCACGTAATCGATCACGGGCGCCCAGCTCACCGAGTCATAACTGCCATTCTCGATAGAGCCAACCCGGAAATAGATCCGGTCGCCCTTCTGAACGGTCAACCCACTCAAACCCGTAGGCTGGTGAACGGAATAATCGTCTGCCCCGATGGTCTGGCTCCAGATCTCGCCACCCCTCAGCTGCACGGCTACCCGTACCCCGTCGGCCGGCATCGTCGCGCGGTTGGGATCGTTCGAGGGCAGCAGCTGTACCGGCGCCGTGACGTTGATGGTCCCGCTGTAGGGCGCCTGCCACATCCTTACGATATCCTGCAGGGGGTTGTTGTCGATGGCCGCCTGGCGATCATTCTCCAGCTCGGTAGGATCAACAAGCCCCTGGCTGATCGTCACCCCGGCGAAGATGGGACTGGGCGTCCCTACACTGGTCGGCGTAAACGTGATCTGGCCCGTCGTCGTGTCGATATGATTGAAGTACACCTGCCCGTCCTTGACGATATCCGATAGCTGGTCGCCATTGGCCTCGGTAAAATAGATGGTCGTCGTATTGGTGGTCCGGCCGGTATTGGCGCCCGCCATCAGCGCCGTCAGCGCGACAGCCTCCAACCCCACCGTATACCCCGTGGACTTGTCCTTTTGGAATACATTGATGCCGTTGATGGCAATCTTATCCCCGAAACGGGTATTGCCTGTTGTACCGGACAGGTTGGGCCGGTAATAAAGCGTATTGCTGCCCGCATCGAGGAACAGCTTATCGGGCAATCCATCCCCATTGACGTCGATCATCGCCAGCAAACCCTGGCTCTGCGACTGGGAATAGCTGAAGGAACCCCCCACGGAATTCAGCTTGGTGGTCACATCGGCTCCGATACCCACCGAAATGGTGACGCCCGCACCTAGGTCGGTGTTGGACGTCCCGCTCAACGCCGACGCCTCGTCCGTAAATCCGCTGATATGCGTCAGCATGCCGCCGTGAACATTGTCCGAACCCATCACCCAGGACTGCGCCGTGGCGAGCGGAACGAGCGTACCGCCGGAGGCAATATCATTGAAATAGTCGAAGCTGTTCTGGTTGAAGAGATTTCCACTGGCATCGTACTGGCTAACGCTCGTCAGCAGGCTCTTGTAAAATGCCCCTTCCTTATAAGTGAGCTCATAGTGCCGGATATTCGTCCCGTCGAGCTGAACGTCGATGCGCCGGAGCAAGTCGGCCGTCACCTGTTTGAACCCGTTAACGCCCGTAATGGTCACATCCTTGCGGCTGGTGTGGCCGTCGATATCCCGGTCGCGGCCGAACAACACGGAATACCGCCCTTCCGTGCCATTGGTTCCAGTGTAGGTGATCTTGCTGAGATAGAGTTGTACCCCCATCACCGTACTTCCACTCACCCCCGGGTCGTTCACTTTGATGTAGATATAATGAATAAAGTTGCCGTGCAGGTCGAGGGTCATCCGCAAAGCCCAGTGAGCGATATTGCCAGAGGCGTCGCTAAGCGTGCTCGCGGCGTCGACTCCCGTGGACGGATCACCGCCGTAAAAATATCTTGTCCCCGCCTTATCCGTCACCTCCCACCAATAGGCCTGCGGGCTGTTGCCATGCCGGATGATCCTGGCGAACGCGCCTTCCACCCGCGGGAAGAATTGCTTTTCCCCAGTTCGGGCCGCCAGATCGCCTCGGTGCGCCACGGGACTGAGTTGCCCGCCATTCATCGTATAGGTCTCCGTTTCATTCTGTGCGTCAAAACGGGGAACACCCCAGCGAGTCTCGATGCCGACGGAAGGCACGGAGAGTTCCCAACCCATCCCAAGCCAGCCGTCACCACCACCACTGTTATAACTGATCGCCAGCTGCGGCTGCATTCCGTGCCGGCCCGCCGGGATCTCTATCGGATATCCCAGCGACGCAGTCCCCATCGAACCCGCCTTGGGCGGGGCGATCATGTTCACGGCCGTACTGGGATCGGCCGCTTTGATGCCCTTTATCGAATTGGAATTATAAGCATCCACCTGTGGCGACTCCGGAACCTTGATGACGCCATTGATCATATCGGTAAAATGTCCCGTGCGGGAACAGACGGTACCCGCCCCGGCCGAAACACTGTCGAGTGGCAGCGCGATCCAATGCCCCTTCTTTTCATCAAAATAATAGGTTTTGATATCTTTTGCCGTATACCCCTCCGGGATCTTCGTCTCGTCATAGTCCAGCGCCAGCCGGGCCTCTTTGGTGAAAATAGTTCCATGCGGAAGGAACCGGAAGCCGCCGGCGCCGCGGGTCACATTCATCATCCCCGCATCCAGGGCCGGGATATCGATAGGCCGTAGAACGGTAACCGACACTGTAGCAGCCGAGCGTAACGCTCCTTTGGGGATCGTTATGCAAGCGCCCGCAAGGGACAAGACGCCTGCCTGGCCTTGGGTAAATAATTTTTGCGTATGTGCAACGGCGCTAGTCAGCTCAAATTGATAGTCCGCCTTTTGTTCTCCGGAAAACTGCACTTGCTGTTGTTTTATCCTTCCGTCCGGGTACCGCACTTCGACGGTAGATTTCCAATTTGTCCCGGCGCTATCGGGCCGGTCAACGATCGCCTCGAAGGCTCCCTTCCATACCCGGGCCTCTTTGCCCCCTACCCTCACAGTCGCCTTGTCCCTGCCCGCACCCGTAACAAACCCTTTGACATAGGCCCGGTTATCGTAATAAGCCAAAGAAGGCTGGTCGACCACCACCGCCGAACCGGTCGCGGGGCCGGCCTCCACCTCCAGGGCCAGGTTCTTCACCCGGTAACTATAGGCCGCTGCTTCGGGAAGCGTAAAGCGGATCACGTTATCCCC
>WNFI01138036.1_pt1 | contig 13994 bp, 12 predicted proteins | sample 5400471 | NCBI WGS metagenome assembly WNFI01 (sample SAMN13153348, study PRJNA577476) | soil metagenome | isolation source: 100 cm saprolite on Douglas fir-dominated hillslope | place: USA:California | collected 2013-09-17 | reverse complement strand
ATACCGTCGATGGCCAGGTACGCACCTATTGTTCCAAAACCTGCCACTGGACCGATAAGTTCGCTTTCCGCAAAGAGTACAAAGGACGCCCTACCCCTGCGATGGGCCAACTGGTTGGCAAGCGCGAGTGGGAAACCTGCTACCATGGTTGGGACGTCGCAGATGTCATGATCGATCAGGGTTTCGTCCGTCCTGATGGTAAGACCCTCATTCCACAGCCCCACGTCATCTTCGACGACAAGTACATGTGGACGCTAGACCATCTCAAAGGCATCGAGTTCCAGAGTCCGAACGTGTTACTCAACCAGATGACGCCCGAACAGCGGGAGACACACATGGCCGAGTATCGTAAAGGCTTCACTATCAAGTAGTTGTTTGTGTCGGGTGGCTCATCAAGGGCACCTGGCACTCCTGGGCGAGAGGTGGGAGCGAGAGCAATTTCTGTTGTTTCTCGCTCCTACCGACCCTGGAGCGATATCTGGGAGATCCTATGTCGCTCTCTATCATAAGGATGCGCTGGGGTATGGCTATACACAAAGTCCGATTTCAACCGGTCAACATTGAGATTGAAGTAAGCGAAGACGAGACAATCTTGAATGCTGCATTCCGACAAGGCGTATCGTTGACACATGGATGTAGGGAAGGACAATGTGGAGCTTGCAAATCATTCCTGCTTGATGGCGACCTGGAGATGCAAAAATACTCTACGTTTGCCCTACCAGAGTACGAGAGTGACGAGGGGTATGTCCTGCTATGCCGCTCTCATGTGTATAGCGATGCGGAAGTTGAGCTGATCAACTACGACGAGGATATCCTACGGCTGGGTATCCCTATCGAGACGTTCAAAACGACGATTGAAGCCATCGAGCCGCTAACCCATGATATTCGCCGTCTTGTACTCAAGCTCAACGAACCTGCAAGAAAGCTGCGGTTTAACGCTGGCCAGTATACCTCTATTCGTATTCCCGGCGGCGAAGAAGAGCGAGCCTACTCTATGGCCAACACCCCGCGATCCACAGATCGGCTGGAATTCATGATCAAAGTTTTTCCTGGCGGCCTGTTTTCAAGCCTTCTGGATGGTGGTTTCACCATTGGGCAGGAATTGGAGGTCAGAGGTCCATATGGTGTCTTCATGCTCCGTGAGAAGTATGAGACCGAAATTGTCTGTGTCGGTGGAGGGTCGGGCATGGCGCCCCTCTGGTCGCTGCTCAACGATATGGCAGAGCGTGGTATCAAGCGCAAAGCCACCTATTTCTACGGGGCAAGGGCACGTAAAGATCTCTTCTATCTCGACCAACTCCGTGAGTTAGAAGAACGATTGCCAGGCTTCCGTTTCATACCGGCTCTGTCGATGGCAGCGGAGGAAGATGAGTGGCATGGGGAGACAGGGCTGATTACCGACGTTCTCGATCGCCAGCTTATGGGCGATTATGGTCACGCTCAAGCATATCTTTGCGGCCCACCACCCATGATCGACGCTGCGATTCCTGTCCTTGCCCGCAAGGGCATCAGCGAAGATCGGATTTTCTATGACAAGTTTACTCCGACAGGAAAAGTAGAGTAGCCCACTGATTGTACAAACGCGAGAAAGAGAGAAGGGACTATTATGGCAGACCTGATTACTGATACTGGACCAGCGATTAACATCACGAACGCTCAGGCGGGCGCAGCTACGTTCTCTGGATCGGACAGTCGGTCCTTCAACTACTTCCAGCCGAAAGGACGCCAATCCAGCGTTTACGAGGATGTAACAGTTGACGTTCAACCCGACCCCGATCGCTATCTCTTGCAAGGTTGGCTCTATGCCTTCGCCGATGGAACCGAAGGATACGACCCGCGCTGGACGAAAATGAAATCGTCCGACTGGCACGTATTCCGCGATCCTAATGAGCAGTGGCACCGCAACATGTATATCCGCGAGGCGAACACTGTACGCCAGATCCAGCAAACGCTCTCCATAGCAAGGGAGCAAAATGTCTATGCCGGTTGGGACAAAAGCTGGGTCAAGTGCGTCGAGACCCATGTGAGCGCCGCGATGCACTCGGAATTTGGTCTGGGGATGCATGTCTTTGTGCCAGCACAGCGCGATGCTCCCTCCAATATGATCAACAATGCCATCTGCATCAATAGCACGGATAAGCTGCGCCTGGCTCAAGATCTGGCACTCTACAACCTGGAGTTGAGCGAACGCATTGCGGGCTTCGATGGTTCTGCCCATAAGCGCGTTTGGAAAAATGATCGGGTCTGGTTTGGCGCGCGAGAGAATGTTGAGCGTCTGACCGCAGCCCCCGATTGGGCTGAGCAGGTTTTCGCGACAAACATTATCTACGAACCTCTCTGTGGAGAGCTTTTCCGTAGCCAATTCGTCATGCAGTTTGCCGCCCCACACGGTGATTTCGTAACCCCAGTGCTCTTTGGAATAGCCGAACATGACTTTGAGCGCAACCTGGCATATACAATTGAGCTGTTCAAACTCCTCGCCGACGATGAGCAACACGGGGAAGCGAATAGACGCATGATGGAAGAATGGCTTACCCACTGGGCACAATTCAGCATCGCAGGCGCTCGCCAGTTGCAACCGATCTGGTCACAGGCAAAAATCAAAGTTGTGCGCTTTGAAGATGCCTACGAGCGAGCAAAGAATCGATTTACATCTATCTTGTCGAGAATCGGACTGGAGCTGCCACAGGAGGTAAAGCTATGAGTCAAACCGCAGATAGCCGGAAAGCAGGTACTCACTCTTCTTACACATTTGATTTTAAGCGCGAGCCTTCAACCCTCTGTGGCGTAACTATGAGCGCCAGCGTCGAAGGTAATATCATCGCAGATCTCATGAGCAAGAAGCCCGGTGTGAAGATCACGCGGTTTCCAGCAATCATCCGCATCGATGGGGAGAAGATGCTTGAGTTCAACATGGACGAGATCGGAGCTGCCCTTGGCTACGAGTCTGGTGAATATGATGTCTACGACTTCGAGGTTGAGACATCGACCCACTACGGGCGCCAGGTGCGATTGGATGATAAGGTGCTTCTCTTCGCCAGCCCCGAAGATGCAGCCGAATACCTTGGCTTTGAGCCTGCTACAATGCATTAAAACAGCCCTATGGGTTCCCTTGAGATCTCGATGGGAAGGCGGATTTCTCTGGAGGGTCCTCCTTCTCCATCGTCGAGTAGTAGCCTTGGCAGTGACATGGAGCAAGCCTGCGTGGAAGCGCCGAGGTTCGTTGCATCTTTTTTGTTATGCAGAGGAGGTCACAGAGCGATGTATCAAACTGCCAACGGCGAAGAGATCTTCGTCGTCGATTGCCATTCCCATCTGTGGGACGCAAGCCCCGAAAATCAGAAGAATAAGTATGGTCGCGGTTGGATCGACTGTTTCTATGCTTATCATAAGAACCTCTCACCGCCTGAATACGTGTGGCCACTGGAAAAGTACGAGAAGTATTCTCCAGATGATATGGTCTTTGATCAGTTTGTCAAAGGGTACGTTGATCTCGCTATTCTCCAACCAACGTACCTGACCGACTTCTACAAGAAGGGCTTTAACACTATTGAGCAGAATAGCGTTATGAAGAAGGCCCACCCTGACCGTTACATCCTCAATGGTGCCTTTGATCCTCGTGATGGTGAGGCCGGCCTCGATTACCTGCGCCGCCAGAAAGGTGAATGGAATATCAAGGGCGTCAAGCTCTATAGCGCCGAATGGCGTGGTAATTCTAAGGGCTACAAACTCTCCGACCCGGAGTCCTACCGCTTCCTGGAGGAGTGCGAGAAGCTCGGTATCACCAATATTCACGTGCATAAGGGGCCAACCATCTATCCTCTCAATCGCGATGCTTTTGACGTTGCTGATGTCGACGATGCCGCCTCCATGTTCACGGGACTGAACTTCATCGTCGAGCACGCAGGCTTGCCACGTATTGAGGACTTCTGCTGGATTGCCACGCAGGAGAGCAATGTTTACGCGGGGCTGGCGGTGGTTTTGCCATTCATTTTTCCACGCCCTCGCTACTTTGCTGAGGTGATGGCAAACTTGCTCTTCTGGATCGGTCCCGACAAAATCCTCTTCGGCAGCGATTACGCGATCTGGGAGCCTAAGTGGCTGGTTGAGAAGTTTATGGCTTTCCAGATACCTGAGGATCTGCAAGCTGAGTATAAAGTCTCCATTGATCTGGAAACGAGGCGGAAGATCCTGGGACTTAACGCGGCTCGCCTCTATGGAATTGACGTGGAAGAGCAACTTGCCAGGACCAGTGGAGATCGCTTTACCCAGGAGGCTGAGCAGCTGCGTCGTAAACAAGCAACCGCGTCGTAAATGATATCAAATCCGTGAAAAGCGTGTCTATTTCCCGTCCGTGAATGGAGCGGTGGGCCTCGCGCCCGCTACAGGCACAGTAGCGGGCGCGAGGGCATCTGCTCCAACCCATGAATGTCAGGCACGCGTCTCTGGCAGGTAAAACAGGCAATATGGCGTGACGCGAGGACAGCGGAGCCGTGAACGCTGCTAGCAGCGTTCATATGCGCTATTCTCCGCGAAGCACAGCACCGTATTTCAGTCAATTTCAGTATCCTCGAGTGGATCGTAATCAAGCCTCAGTCGGGCCGCCCGCAGCCTTGAGGAAGGCTATATGAGAAAACCGAAAAGGTCAAGTGTTTTGCAGTAAGGGAGCAGCTCTATGTTATCTACTGATGTCTCCTCTAGTGAGATTACCGAGGCGATAGTCTATACAGCAATCGCTGATGTGCTCGATCCCGAATTGGATGAGTCGCTGGTCAAGCTAGGCTTCATCAACAGTGTCCAGGTCGACGGCTGCAACGTAACTGTCACCTTCAAACTCCCAACATATTGGTGTGCCCCGAACTTTGCCTACTTGATGGCAGCAGATCTGCGGGCCAGGATCAAGGAAATCCCCAATGTGTGCTCCATACGCGTGTTGCTCCTGGAGCATTGCACCGATGAAGAGGTAAGTGCAGGCGTCAACGCCGGGAAATCCTTTATGGAGGTCTTTCCTGACGAAGCCACAGACAACCTGGAAGAGTTGCGCCTCATTTTCTTACGCAAAGGTTTCCTGGTGCGCCAGGATACGTTGTTACGCCAGTTGCAGAAAGCCGGCTTCGACGAGGCTACTCTGCTTGCTTTGCGCGTGGCGGATATGGTAATCGATCAGACAACACAACAGGTCACTGTCACCACGCCATTGCTGGTTGGCCAATTGAAACGAGCCGCCCATACTGCGCGCGCTTATCTACAGCGTGCGCGCGCTCTTGGTGTTCACAATGGGCCGGAGGATCTGCTCTTTGTCAATGATCATGGTCAGCCTATACTCTGCGGAGAGTTGCAAGCGTACCTGCGCCAGTCGCGTTCAGTGCGCATGAATATCATGTTCAACACTGTCTTTTGTACCGATATGTTCCAGGCTCGCTACGGGCCTGGAGCGAACAAGGCTTTGCCAGAAGGAGAGCAAGCATGAAAGCTGTGCGCCTGCTTGAATATAACCAGGTTCCCAAGGTGCTTGAGGTCGCCGAGCCACAGATTACGGGACCTTTTGATGTGATCGTACGCATTGGTGGGGCAGGTCTCTGTCGCACTGATCTGCATATTATCGAGGGCCAATGGAGTGAAAAGTCAGGTGTGACCCTACCCTATACGCTGGGTCATGAAAACGCAGGTTGGGTCGAGTCCATCGGGTCAGCGGTCAGCAATGTCTCCATAGGCGATACCGTCATAGTCCACCCTCTTGTCACCTGCGGCCTCTGCCGCGCCTGCCGCGCCGGCAACGATATGCATTGCAGCAATGCCTCTTTTCCCGGCATCTCTGTTGATGGTGGCATGGCTCATTTGCTGAAAACCAACGCTCGCGCCGTCGTCAAACTCGATCCGATTCTTGAGCCAAAAGATATCGCCGCCCTGGCTGATGCTGGGCTCACCGCCTACCACGCCGTGAAGAAAGCATCTGAACTGCTTTATCCAGGAACAAAAGTGGTCGTAATTGGAGCAGGAGGCCTGGGCCACATTGGTGTCCAATGCCTGAAGGCGCTCACGCCGGCTGAGATTATCGTCGTAGATAAGTCATCCGCAGCGCTTGGTCTGACGAGCCAATGGGGAGCCAATTACCCCGTACTTGCCGATGGCAAACAGGTGGAGAAAATCCTGGAAATTACTGATGGGCAAGGAGCCGACGCAGTAATCGATTTTGTGGGCGAACAAGGGGCAGAGCGAGATGCGGTCAAGATGCTGCGGCGTGCAGGCTCACACTTCATCATTGGCTATGGCGGGACATTGAGCGTCCCAACAATCGATATCATCTCGACGGAAATCAATTTTATCGGCAACCTGGTGGGTACCTATAACGATCTAGTAGAGTTGATGACGTTGACCGCGCAGAACAAGGTCACGCTGCACACAGCAGTCTACCCGCTGGATGCAGCCCTCGATGCAATCCGCGACCTGGATAGCGGCAAACTTCGGGGACGTGGCATTCTTGTCCCTTGAGGAGAGGCGCACCACCCGATCAACGTCCAATGGAGAGCGGCCCGCGTCGGACACGATAGTCGCTCCATTCACAGGCAGGAGTGTGGTTTGATGGCCAAGCAACTTCAGTTCAATGAGAGGGCGCGCTCTTCTATCAGGAAAGGCGTGGACACACTCACGAACGCCGTCAAGGTTACAATTGGACCAAAGGGACGCAACGTCGTATTGGACCATCCGCTTGAGACACCGAAAGTGCTCAACGATGGCGTTACCATCGCTCGTGGGATCGATCTTGAAGAACCCTTCACAAATATGGTCGTTCAGTTATTGAAAGAGGCGGCTATCAGAACGAATGATATGGCTGGGGATGGAACAACGACTGCCGTGATTCTCACGCGCGCGCTGCTGATTGAGGGGTTGAAAAATGTAGCTGCGGGGGCAAATCCGATGATTCTGCGCAAAGGTCTGGAGCTCGGAGCCGAAGCGTTGCTCGCAGAGCTTCAAGTGATACGCAAACCTGTTCAAACGCGTGAAGAGATTACCCAGGTTGCTACGATTGCAGCCGGCGATCCTGAGATTGGCGAACTCATCGCTGAAGTGTTGGATCATGTGGGCAGGGATGGTATCGTTATGATACATGAGGGGCGCGGTCTGCATACAGAAGTAGAATATATCAAAGGGATGCAATTTGACCGTGGCCATATTTCTCCATACCTGGTGAACGACCAGGAACACATGCTCGCCAGGCTGTCGAACCCCCCTATCTTGATTACAGACAAGAAGATTTCCTCCATCGAGCAACTGCTGCCTCTCCTGGAACTCTTGATCACATATGTCCACAAAGAGTTATTTGTGATTGCTGAGGATATCGGGGCTGAGGCTTTGACGACACTCATCGTCAATAAGGCGCGTGGGATATTCCACGTTCTAGGAATAAGAGCGCCCAGCTTTGGTGATCGACGTGAAGCGGTACTGGAAGACATCGCACTCATGACTGGAGGGCAGGTTATCAGTGAAAAAGCGGGGCGGAGATTGGAGAAAGCAACACTTGCAGATCTTGGACATGCTCGGAGTATCACGACAACCAATGTCTCGACAGTGATTGTTGATGGCAATGGCAGGCAAGAAGTTGTGCAAGCGCGCATATGTGAGATCCGCACACAGCTTGCTGGCGCTCTAGAGGACTATGATCGTGAAAAGCTCCAGGAACGGTTAGCAAATTTATCAGGCGGCGTCGGCGTGATTAAGGTTGGAGCCGCAACTGAAGTTGAGATGAAGGAACGAACACTGCGGACACAGGATGCGCTAGCAGCAACCCAGGCTGCCTGCGCGGAAGGGGCAGTTCCAGGCGGTGGCGCTGCTTTGCTGGCCGTACAATCCATACTGGACAGTGTTAAAACAACGATGCCAGAAGAGGCGACGGGAGTAAACATTCTCAGACGCGCCCTGGAAGAGCCATTGCGGCAGATAGTCGCCAACGCGGGCTATGATGGCGGTGTTGTAATCTCCCGTTTGCGGGACAAACCTCCCGGTTATGGTTTTGACACGATCAACGGGCAGTATGTGGATATGTTTGCCGCCGGGATCGTTGATCCCACCAGAGTAACACGCGCGGCCCTCCAAAATGCAATTAGTATCGCCAGCCTGTTCCTGACAACTGATACGCTGATCACCGACACGCCTGTTCATATACCGGATTTCAGAGATATCGAATTCGGCCTCTGAGACAGAATCGACAGAGTACAGAGTGGTTAAAAAGTGGTAAAAATACAGCAATGGCCTCTGTTTTTCATAGACAGGTTGCCAGGAAATGTGCTATATATTCCTATATAACGTCTTTTTTGATGAAGCAAGCAATGCATCAGCAACCACCAATCACTGACCCGGCGTTGGGATCTATTGGTATGCCTTCTGGCTGTTGAAGGTATGACGAGGGAAGTGCGGCCTTCGTCTTCATGTCCACCATACACAGATGTAAGGTTAGAGATATGATCACGCAATTACATCGTGTCAATTTATCCATCGCCTCACCATCGGAGATTGAGCATACGGCGCAGCAACTCACGGCTATCCGAGAAGACTTCTTGGGTAGGGGCAGTGTTGTATCGAAGACTCCCCGGCCTTTTATTCTTGATTCCTGGCAGCGTTGCCGTACACTGGAAGTCAATCCATCGCGCCGCTGTGCCCCGCTCGCAATCGCGCGCGAAACTCAATTGTATCAGTTGCGAGAAAACCACGCGCTGCTTATGCAAGCGGCACAACCGATCATGAATCACCTCATGGATTTCCTCGCGGACTCTGGGTACGTAATCGTGCTGAGTGACGCGCAAGGGCGTTTATTAGATGTGGTTGGCGATGCCACCATTCGTCGGCATCTGGCGCGCATCGATTTTGTGCCCGGAGGGAATTGGAGCGAAGCTGGAGCAGGCACAAATGCCATTGGTACCGCATTGGCAGATGGGCATATCGTTCAACTGATGGCTGCGGAACACTACTGTGACGGCTGGCAAGATCTGACCTGTACCGCAGCCCCGATCCGTCATCCATTGACGAATGAGATTGTCGGGGTACTCGATGTCACCGGAGATTATCGCCTCATACGGCCATTTCTCACCAGTTTTCTCGCGATGTTAGCCCTGGAAATCAGGCAACGCTTGCATATGTTCTTGTCTCCCCTCCCTCACGATGAGTGGCAAAGGCGCTACCACAGCCGGCTGATGAACCTGCCTGATGAGATTCAGGCCACTGGAAGCAACATGAACACGAACCGTCCCCTAAAACTGAGCGATGAGATTCTGCCGATTGCCACGCCTGCCGCCGGCATGCAATCGCCGATCAATCTCCAGGCACGCAGAGCATATGACGCGGAGCGCCTGGCAGCGGCGACCAGCGTCATTAGCGCCAGTTTAGACCTGGATGTCACGGTAGAGAAAGTTGTCGAGCAGGTTGCCCACCTGTTCCATGTTGAAAGGGCTGGCATCGCTCTCTTTAATGAGGACGGCGAGATTACGACCACATCTATATGGTCTCTCCTCTCCCCATTCCGCCTGGGGCAACTGCCTGTTCTGGCTACCCTCCTGAAGGAATCTGGGGCCATCTCGCTCATACGAGAACGCGGTGAACCTGTGGTGATTGATGATGTTCTTCACACAGCGCTTCTTCCTGCTTCATTCGTCGAGCAGGCCGGTATACGTTCGTTGATGCTCTTGCCTCTGGTAACAGCTCGCGGAGTAGGCGGTTTTATCACAATCTCCAGGCCTACAGCTCATATCTGGGCCGACGAAGATCTACGTCTGGGTCTCGCAATCGCTACCCAATCGGCAACCGCCATCGAGAATGCGCGCCTCTTCAACACATTACAACAGCACAATCGTCATATTGAAGCATTGAACGCAATTGCACAGATCCTCAGCACGCTTCCTGATCCCAGCCAACATCTGGATCTCGTCCTGCAACGTATCACAAAGATTATCAATCTAGACGCTGGGATGATCCTGCTGCTTGACCAAAGTAATGATCGGCTCACGCTCGCCGCGCATTGTAAACTAGCCAAAGATCTCCAATTGGACCTGGATACGTTTCCCTTAAAAACGTTGCAGGCGCTGGCTCGTCGCGCCATTGATGTACGCGAACCACTCATGATCTGTACTGATAATTGTGATGAAACCACAACCCGCAATGCGTTGCGGCGCGTCGGATTCTATCATTTGATGGCCGTGCCTCTTGTTACCAGCAATGCTATCCTGGGAGTTCTGCTGGTTGGCAATACCGATTGTGACGATTTTATCAGAGAAGATCTCACATTCTTCTCAACCGTGGGGCAACAACTTGGCCTGGCTCTCAATAATGCACAATTGCTGCGCTCAGCCAGCGAAATGGAGGCATTGCGAGAGGCAGATCGACTCAAAAGCGGCTTTCTTGCCGCTGTCTCCCATGACCTGCGTTCGCCTCTCACTGCAATCCACACTTCAGTTGAGAGTTTACTCGATGCTGATGGCGTTCAATCGGCAACAGGACAGGAGCATCTTTTGCGCAATATCGCAGGCCAGACGAAGCGACTGAGCCAGCTTGTCGATCAGCTTCTGGATCTATCCAGGATCGATGCAGGCGCTCTCGCGCTTGATTGTGATTGGGCAGAGCTTGCGGTGCTTATCGATGATGCCATAACGGAGTTTGAACGCTTACACACTGGCTGTTGTATAGAAAGGAAGTTAGGGACGGATCTGCCTTTACAGTATATCGACCCTGATAGATTCGTGCAGGTTTTGTGGAACCTTCTGGAAAATGCCTATAAATATGCCCCCCAGGGATCTCCAATTCAAGTAGAGGCACAATTGATAGACGACGAGGTCCTGATCAGCATAGCTGACCGTGGCCTGGGGATTCCCAGGGAAGAGCACGAAAGGGTATTTCAACGGTTCTATCGTCTTGACCGGGCGCACACGAAAGGGAGCGGTTTAGGGCTGTCCATCTGTAGGGGGTTTGTCGAGGCCCACGGTGGACGCATCTGGGTCGAGGATCGAGAAGGAGGTGGAAGCATCTTTCGCATTGCCCTCCATCTCACAGCGTCCGACCCGGTTGGCCTTGAAGCTCTAGAGGTGTAAGAGTTGTTGGTACACGGCCTCGTGCAAGGATGGTGATGTTATATGGATCACACCTGGCAACGTATTCTCCTGGTGGATGATGATCCTGGTATCATGGCGGCAGTCAAGCAAGCTCTTACCGCCCACGGCTACAAAATGACGACCGCCAGCAATGGAGAAGAGGCGCTTGTCGCATTTGAGCGGGAAGCCCCGGAACTGATTTTACTCGATCTCGTCATGCCCCGCTGCGGTGGGCTGGAGGTCTGTCAACGCATTCGCGAATCTTCCACGACACCCATCATAGTGTTAAGCGTCAAAGGCAGTGAGTCAGACATTGTATCTGTCTTAGATCTGGGAGCAGATGACTATCTGGTCAAACCATTTCGTCTGGCAGAGCTACTTGCACGAGTACGCGCTGTTCTTCGACGAGGCAACAGAAGTATCGCACCGCAGAAGGTACACTGTGGTGATTTGGAGATCGACACAGAACAACGGAGGGTGCATATCAAGGGTCGAGACATTGTCCTCACACCCTTGGAGTATGCTGTCCTGGCGGAGCTCGCCAACAATGTTGGACGTGTGATGACGACACGTCTTTTGCTACAACGAGTCTGGGGTTATCAATACAGTGACGCAACCGGATATGTGAAAGGAGTTGTACGCCGCTTGCGCGTGAAATTAGAAGCAGACCCTGCTCATCCACACTACATTGTCACTGAGCCATATTTAGGATACCGACTGGTAGATTCGTTGGGAGGGTGAGCAGAACAGTTAACGCAAGCTGGGAACCATCATTTGCAAGTCGTTTCGTCACCTTATAAGCCTGAGTTTGCTAATTCTTCCTTCAATGCGCGCAAATTGCGGTTCTGCTCACGCAATGCTAGCGTGCGATTTACTGTTTTCACGTCTTCTCAGTAGAAACGGAACCTGCAAAGAAAACAAGACAAAGAAATAGGGTAGCGTGCAACTGCTCTCACGCTACCCGGTGAGAAGAAGCGATTGTCAGGGATCATCTCTCCAACAATCCTGCTTTTCCAAGGAAAGGTCTGGTCTGTCTCCCCAGAGTGCATGAGCGCGCGAGCTCTATTGCTCTAACGGGCATACTGGACTGCGTCACCCAATATCTCATCAATCTGGTGGAGTACTTCCTCCGTGAGGATTATTTCACTTGCCCTCGCATTTTCCTCTACCTGCTCAGGACGTGTTGCACCGATGATTGCGGAACTGACAATTTGTTTGCGCAGTACCCAGGCCAGGGCCATCTGAGACAATGAGTAGCCGCCCTGCTGTGCCAGTGTATGCAGGTTTTGGACAGCGGCTAACGTCTCCTCGTTCATCAGAGGTTGTATAAACGTATTCGCACGCGGATCGGTTGCGCGTGTGCCCGGTTCCGGCTGCTGACCGGGTTTATACTTGCCTGTGAGTATCCCTTGCGAGAGTGGGGAGAAAACAACCTGGCCGATCCCCTCGCGTTCACACACGGACAAAACATCGCGCTCAATATAGCGCTGAAGCATATTGTAGATCGGTTGATTTGACACGATGCGGTCAAGATTGAGCTCACGCGCGGTAGAGACGGCGTCTACGATTTGCGTGGCTGACCACTCGGATACACCGGCGTAGAGCACTTTGCCCTGGGTAACAAGATCATCAAGGGCGCGTAGCACCTCTTCTAGCGGTGTCTCAGGATCATAGCGGTGACATTGGTAGACATCGATGTAGTCTGTGCCAAGACGACGCAGGCTAGCATGGCACTGCTCCATAATATGTTTGCGTGAAAGCCCGCGATCATTTGGTCCCTCGCCCATTGGAAAGTAGACCTTTGTGGCCAGGACATAAGAGTCGCGCGAGAAATCTCTTAATCCACGGCCGACTACTTCTTCGGCCGCCCCTCTGTTATAGACATTAGCAGTATCAAAGAAATTGATGCCAAGCTCATAAGCGCGATGGATGCAAGCGATAGCAGCCTCTTCTGCTACTGCGTTCCCATATGTCAACCAACTGCCAAGGGCAATCGCACTGACACGCACACCCGCGCGTCCCAATCGTCTGTATTGCATAATTGCCGGTATCTCCTTTTGTTGTTCGGTTCAGAAGACCGATTTTTGTAAGGAATTCTGCCCTCCAAGATAAATGAAGGCCAATACATGTTTCCCACCTATGACGTTTTACACACCTGTTCGGTAGCAAGCAGGAGGAAAAACAGCACCTCTGTCAGAGAGCCAGAGCCATTTCATTCCGTGATTGACAGTAATCAGACGCGAGGAAACCCGGTCTTCTGTCCATATCTCTTGACAATCCGAGCGATAGCTCGTATAGTATAAACATGAGCCATCGCTCGGATTGAGCAAAGTGAGCGAGAAGGAGACAACGATGGCAAAATCGACATCGATGAGACGCCTGCCGAAGCAAGCTCGCGGAGAAGAGCGGATCGCAGCCATTTTACAGGCGGCTGCCCTGGTGTTCCACGAGGTCGGTTTTGATGCCGCGACGACGAATATGATCGCCCAACGCGCGAATACCGCGATTGGTTCGCTCTATGGCTTTTTCCCGAACAAGGAGAGCATTGCCAGGCGCTTGAGCGAGCAGTTCTGCGAAGACCTGCGCGTCCTCTTTGATGGGATATTAACAGACAAACTGGTCCATCTCTCGTTGCCGCAACTCATCGATTGCATTATTGATCCGCTCGTCCGATACCATCAGACGCATCCGGGCATGCGGGCGCTCTGGCTCAAGTCTCAAGACGATTCCCGTCTCAGTGCCATCAAACAAGACCTTTCGGAAACCCTCGCCCGCAAAACCGCCAGCATCTTCATCATGCGGTATCCGCAATGTGACGAGGCTTCCGCGCTTCGCTACAGCCGAATCTGCATGCAAACGGTGCAGGCGCTGACGACCCTGGCCATCGATGGCGCTCAGGTCGACAGTGAGGTGATTGCC
>WNFI01343390.1_pt1 | contig 13996 bp, 22 predicted proteins | sample 5400471 | NCBI WGS metagenome assembly WNFI01 (sample SAMN13153348, study PRJNA577476) | soil metagenome | isolation source: 100 cm saprolite on Douglas fir-dominated hillslope | place: USA:California | collected 2013-09-17 | reverse complement strand
TAACATAACAAAACCCCTTCAGTTCCGATTGTGGCTGTATTCACCAAATACGATGTCTTGGTGGACAGCTTGAAGCCTCCAGATGAGGATGATTTCTACGGGGACATCGAGAAGGAGATCGAAAATCTCGACAAAGAGGTTGATCCTGATATTGGCTCGACTACAGGAAAACAGGCATCCCAAATTGACCCGCATGTGTGATCAGGCGCAAAAGAGAGGCTTCGTGAGATGGTTGCGCCCTTTGAGGGGACGATGGGTGTTCCGTGGGTGAAGGTGTCGGGTCTGGACGCTTGCCTTTCGTTCTGAGTGCAAGATGAACTGATTGATTTTACAAACAGTGAAATCTGAGTTTTCCGACACTCTCGATGTTTTAGTGGATGTGACACAACAGCGCATCAATAATTCACTAGAGCGTCTTTGGGCTATCAATCAGCAGCAAAGCGTGGATCACAAGACCAAGCTTTCTGTCAAGTCCGTTCCATCTCCATTGATCTCTGATACCAAGCGATTGTGCTGACATCTTTATAGTGTTGGAAAGCAAAGTAAGGCTTCAAGATATATTTGTTGGCCCATTATTCACCGAGTCCAAGGATATCCGAGTCGGTGGAATTTGTCGACAGGGCTCAATCGAGGCGGGAAATTGTTGGAAAACTGGTTTGAATTGATTCATTCAGATATTGTGGAGTATGTCCACGTCTTCTGTACATTTTCAAATTTCACACTCTGAAAGAGTCTGGGACATTTATGATCCAACGAAGGTGTGCATATGCCGCAGGCAGTTTGCACGGTCTGCTGACTTATAATATAGGTTCTTCTTACAGCGACCAAAGAGATGTCTAAGCTCCAGCAAGATCTATTGGAGAGTGGGTTAGTATGGAGCGCGTACGACGAAGGTTAATGAACTGACGTGACTACCCTGGTAGACCCAATGTTCTGCGGGGCATGATGGGTTACATTGTCGATCTAACTATTGTGATGCAAAGGCTTTACCTCCTTATGCAAGCACGCACGCAAGTATCTGGATCGCGTTCTCCCGTGAACGAAAGGCTTTTTAAACTTTCGCTGGATGCTTACAAGCAGGATTTCGAACATTCGGTACCGGAAGTACACGAAGAGATACGGTCATTCGCGACACGGAAGAATGCGCTTTCGAAGTCGGGAAGAGTAATCGAGGAGGTTGAGAGGCTGATCAATGTCCATCAATTCAAGCCGTTGGAGCGGTTGCTAAGATATGACGTTGTGTAATTCGTGCTGTGGTACCAGATGAAGGCAGATCTATTGCATGTATTTTGAAGGCAATCGGATGTCAGTTTCTATTACCGCCACCACACCCTCCATATTCCGTCATACTGTATGTCCTGCCGTATCCACCCGCCGTACCCGAGTAGTCCTCGTACAAATCCTTGTCGGCGAAGTTTCGACCGCCGCTACCCGCCTGCATCCTCTGTAATATGAATATCATAAGCAATCCCAGAGTCCCTGGAGTCCACCCCGTAAACTGCCATGGTAACCCCCCAAACCAACAATCCGGCAGCGGTGCGAGGATAGTAAGTATCCAAGACACCAATACGGTGGGAGTTTCACGTCGTGGGCTTAAGAATACTGGTCAAAATCGTTGTACATGAATATTCCAGACAAAAGATTGGTTGAACTGTCACGCACTGATAGTCTTGTTAAGCATTCTTTCGCAGTTTCAAATATCACTGTGCTACTGAGCGCTAGGCCAACCATCTGCCTCGATATTTATGTCGGTGCGCGTACTAGACCTGAGTGATTATTTCAAATCCTACCACCTGCTTGATAGGGCAACTGCAAACTTGAGGGACTGAGGCTCAAGTTGACAATGATGAAGCGGAAACGCTCAAATTTCCGACATACAGTACAGCTGATTACTCGGATTTTGACGAGAGGAATTATGGTGTGCCAGACGGAGTGGTGGTCCACCGGCGAGACATTCACCAGCCATTACCTTATTTCCTGGAACGAGTGTAGACTGAGGCGTAACTCATTCTTCCGATTCAGTGTGCTCGTGAATAAATCGAGGTCAAGTATAGAATAGAACAGACAATTAGAGCAAACCTTGGATGAACATAGGGTGGCCCAAAAACTCGCGCTTTGACAGCTCGCGAATAATACGCTGGGAATCTTTCCGAGGCAAACCCGATGATCCTAATGAGTCAGATTAGGACACCACGAAAAGGCAAGCGAAGGGAAATACATATCCATACCCCGTTGAGCTACCACTGGCAGTTGGCGCGACGAGCACGTCGGCGAGTAGGACCTCGAACGGGACCTCACCAGTTAACAACCCTGACAACAACCATTCTGCCTCTCACTATAGCCCCACCGAAAATAGGAAATGAAAACTAGTGAGTCTCACTTAGGCTGACTCATCGGCAGCATCCAGCCTTGCCCTCTCGTTCCCGCTCTCTGCCTCCATGCCACCAACCCGAATGATGATCCGATGCAAAACTACCGCCATTGGTGAACGTGGGATATCAAAGGAGTTTGTTTTGGCTGCTAGTACTCAGCCTATCGTGATTTGTGATGATATGTGAGCGTCCAATAGGCTTAAAAGAGCGATGAAAAGGTCCTTGGTAAGTGAGGTGGTCACGCAAGAATCTCTTCGAGGCAACTACTTGCGATATACGCGTCCGTGAAGAGAATTCTCGACTTTGCACTATTCTTAAGATCTCGTTGCGCATAAGGCTGGCGGCTGCTAGGGGCATGGCTTCACGGGCTGCATCAGCAGAGTCCGTATCTCGGTCGACGGTGAGAGTTGTCGCACCGATGGTTGGATATACGGCCCATCCGATTCCCGCAGATGATTGCTTCCTGTCCCCACCGTGCGGGGTGTCTGTGAAAGCCTGGAGACGTTCGTGGAGGGCTGGGTGTTGGGTGGGACATCGGGGTGAACGCCCTCTTTGAGATCACGGGTGTCGCATCAAGGAAGGGCCCAGCCGTTGAATGAGTTGTGAGCCATGTGAGGGACGGGGAGCAAGACTTTCCGGCAGCGTTAGACAACTACAGCCTGACACCGGATGTGGACCGGTAGGATGGTCATCAATGTCTGCGTTCCCGCATGTGCATATGGTCAAGAGGAACACGTACGGTACTGTACCAGTACTGTCCCACACCCCGGCCTCGCGCAGAGCCGTTGGCCGGATGCTGTTCAGGCAAGTACAATGGACCAAAAGTTCGGTACGTTGTCTCACTCAAGATGCCCCATGCGACCCGCGAAAGTGGGTCTGAGAAAGTCGCAGTTACCTCCGAGTCATTTGTCCATAATGGTTTGCGGAGGATGGAGTTTAGAAACGAGCGAGAGCGACCGAAAGAATTTTCCCTGGAAATTACCGATGCTAGGACACTCTTGGGGATGATTAGTTTGATCTGGTAAGCTACAGCACATCAGGCGTGATGTGCACATACAAGCACCCCAGAACACGCCTTTGCGTTCCGTCCTGTTCGGGTTGTTTGACGTTGACGTTGATTGATGTTGATCCAATGAAAGGGAAATATAGACCGCCGGATGGACAGCAAATGGTAGGCCGCAGTCTGTGAGATCAGACCCGGCGCACCTTTGAATTTAATCGGCCATCGGCCATGGTGTGTTGAGTAAGGCCAGCGGTGTTTTTTGACGTTGGGCGTGACTCGCGGCGCTTACGATGGCTTCTGCTGACTCACGCCAGTATGGCGACCTCGCCACACAGCTCGTGCAGGAATCCCGCAGGTCGACGCTCACCGACACTCTCCTAAAATACAATGACACCCTCGTACGAACCGTCATCCGAGAGCAGCGCAACCTAGAAGATCTCATCAACAGCGCCATCGCCGCCCAAGCCGACTCCGCTGCCCTAACAGCAACGGACGCACCCGCCCTCCTGCTCTACCAGACCGCTGTCCTGCGCAACAAACGCTGTCTGCTTGCTTATCACGCGCATCGCCTCGACCGCCTCAAAGACATGTACTGGGCGCTGGGCGCAGCCTTACCCGCCCTGCTCGCGGACAACGAGCTGCGCTCACGCATGTCACCGCACGAAGTCGATTTCTTACGCGAATACAATGCATCCGTCATGGACTTCCGCGGCGATTTTTCAGCCGAACTTGACATCGCTGCCTCCGTCACCCATCCCCCGCGCGATCTCCATGCGCTCGTGCGTGTCGTGCGAGACTGTGGCGTTATAGAGACCGAGCTGGGTACCATCGATTTCAGAAAGGGACAGCGGTTCATGGTCCGTCGGGCCGATATCGAACACCTCATCGTACAAGGCTACCTCGAGGAGGTTTGAATGACATCACGGGTTTTTTATTTTTATTTTTTTGGGGGGTATCGTATCGGCACTACTAGTACCGCCCCTACGTCCCGGTCCGCTCGTTCAATCTTTCATGGGGAGGGGTATTTGGTTGACAAAGATTTGTTGACTGACAACAGTGAAGAACGTACTACCTTAACGCCATGAAGGTAGTTGGTTACGAGATGGCGATGCAACCGACACAATGCTCAATATGTTCATATGCAGTAAATCCGGCGTGCAGACGCCCTCACAACTTCTGTGACCCAAACAATATATTCATATCTTCCAGACTGCAGTGTAGCATGATTATCCAAAACGCTTTCTTCTCTCTTACTCCAACGATGTTAAAACTGGGTGAAAAGACGGCTGGCCCCGATATTGCTCCGGGACACTCTATAATCTTATTTTGGATGGCCGAAGAATCCAATCCTTGGCGCCTGGATGTCATGATAGTCTCCCATTCCCTTGTGAGGCCTCTGGCATTGTCCGGTTCGCACATGGTTCCATTATTTAATCGTAATCATCACCGGTTCCTCATAGAACCGGGGAGAAGGTTTACGGTGATCTCCATTCAAGCAGGTCTTCGTGATGGGGGGTACTGATTGATGAGATATTCAGCGTCTATACAATTTCGATCGCAGCTCGCACCGGTCCCGTACGTTAGTCATTGCTTGATCAGAATCTTATCAGAAGATAATAGTAAGGAACTCGACGTGCGTGTACCTAATTAACTTGCCCCTCAGCATTTTCCATTTCCTCCGAGCTTACCGTGCATCCGTTGCGCATTGCGTCATGTTCTCATATCCAGTAATCGGGTTCGGGTCGATCGCATATTGTCCCCGTCACAAGAAGGGAAGTTCAGGTACGTTCCGCCTGTTGCCGCTTCCATACAGTAGTGAATTCCCTGGGCAGTCCTATACTCCGTGTAAAGAGATCGGCAACAGTGGGGCGGGGGCCTGGATGCGGGTGCCCGGTGCGAATATGTGCGCTAAAGGACATCATTTTGGCCGCCATGATGGATGGTACCGTATACACTCATGGCCTCTTCCCGAGTCAAACACCTTGCGGTGGTTATAGCCGGCGGATTAAGAAAAGGGTAAATTTAACCTGTTGACTATCACCGACTGGATAGTGCCCCACGAGTCGCCCCCTCATGGTCGGCGGAGATAGTCGCACAGTTCGCATCTTGGTATGTATATCCCATCCCGTCCACAGTTGTTCCGCTGGGCTAGAATGCCAAACCCACGCCTCCGGAGCGAAACACGAGCATTCAGTCGCGCCACGGAAGTCAGGATTACGATATGTAAGCGATTTCTCCCACCAGCATCAGCGACTGACATCCCGGTCATCGGCCCGGACACAATTTATGTGTCAATCAATTCCGCTGCTCTAACACACAGTGTTCTGCTCTGCGACCTAAATGTCCTTCGCAGGACATGAATCCGATAACTGGAACTCCGAAACATGTGGTGAATCGTTGGGAACTGATTTACTTGGATCGAAGCTTCGAAAGTCCTCCAAGCAGGAGCGTCACGAACGAATGGTAAAACATTCCGGCACATTCCCGGAACCACAATCAACACTGTTACTGGGCTGGACTCAGATGTCAAACGTATCAAGCTTGGCGAGATCTACAGCAATGGTCAAATTCAGTGGGGTACCATCAAAGTATGGTCGTTTTCTTCCTGCTAGTGGCGTATAGAGTCCACCAGCTAAGAATGTTGATCTGTATCTGCGAGTAAACATCCTTATTTGGTCGCATCCTGTGAAAGATGTCGCGTTCTTCCGCACTGATGGTATGGAGCTTCTTCGCCGTAAATAGGAACGGAAGGGTGCGGCGTATAGAGGTGAGTTCATTATATTTGTGGCGATCTAGAGGTGTCGAGGCCCGAGCCGTCAATGAGCGGTCACACGTCGATGGCGGTGAAGGGATTCAAGTTTCTTGAGGGTCCAGGCAGAGTGGCAGGGTTGCTGAGTCACAAGTAGGGCACGTGGATCTCACGTACGGACCGGACCCTGCACGACTAGCAAGCTTCCCGTGCTTTTCATTTGTTCCCTTCGCGACTTTCTTTGTCCAGGCATCGCCTCCTAGAAAGGCCTCAATCAGGTGTATTCAAATATTGTAACAAAACAGTATGAGTGGGTTGGGTCAACCCCTGATGTGGACATGTGGATGGGGCCCTCACCAGTTCTCACGGCATTTTGCGTCCCGTAGGCAGACCGGAAGCAGTATTTGGTCCCTTTGCATTTCGGTCCGGGGCGTTTGTTCACAACTTTTCCATCGATACATGACGAGCTTCTCGGTAGTGAGACCATTCTTGGTTCAGGGCAAGCGAGCTTGTCTTTCTCTAACCGAAGCCAAGGTTGAAAGTAAACCCCCGGACCTACCCGGAGTTTCGAGCCGTTTCTTGTGGCGGTGTAACACGGCTTAGTTCTTTGCTGGAGCTTTCAGGTGGTTACCGTGACAGTCATCTTGACAGATAACTTGTTGGCGAATACTTTCCCTCTACTGGATGGATGTACTACTTGCAACGCAGCTCGGCGCTCGCCATCGTAACGCTAACACCTCTCGCCATTTCGAACCGGCCAGTAATTCACCTCGCAAGGCCTTAGGCCTTATGGCTTGATGATTGAAACCCGGTTGCGAAGTCACTGCGACCTACCATGCGTACCCAAACCGACAATGAGGGAATTGCCTCGCCATTTCTGGACCTTTCGGTACGGATGCACGTACCGAACCTTCCGAACAACATCGTTTGGTCATGAATAGGCGCCACGGATTTGGCCATCGGATGCTCGGTTGATTCATTGATGTTCTGATGACCGTACACACATCACTTCAAGACGCCACGTTTTCTGTATCCCTTGCGTAGTAATCTATCGGTAACGCCTTCGTGGTGATGGAATACAAACATGTCACCTTCCGCACAACGCCGATAGGGATTTGTTCTAATCGACTTGGACTCGGACTCGGCCCATTATTCCGATCCATTGAACGCTTTCGGCCACCACCTTGTCTTGCGTTGCCAGGACCATGATCTACGGTGGTGTGCCTGCTCCGGGCCATTCCGTCTCCTGAGCGCTCAGGACCGTGACCCATTGTTCTAGACCATCCAACTCTGTGGTGGCGAATGCCTGGTTGAGCTGTGAACGTTGTGAACACCCTATGCCGCGGTATATTCTGCGTAACGACAACCTAAGGCTCTCAGTGACAGTGAAGTAGGCATGAGTTCCACTGTTTATTTCTTTTTAACTCTCCCCACCCACAAGCAGCAATAGTACCTGTATGACGTCTCTCGCACCAGCGGACCGCATTACCCTCTCACAACCCAAATCTCCGTATGATACAAGCTTGACAGGCAGTCAGATTTCTTCGGGTTTCGGTGCGAGGCCTGCAACGCCTGTTCTTCGGCGAGTCCGGGGGATGGGGATTTGTCAACTATGGCTAAACACCCGTTCTACGATGCTTAAGGTCTGCGATGTCCCTTGTAATCGACTTCGGGATTCGAGCCGCCTCAAGTCGAGCGGAATATCGGGCCTGAGTATGGCAATCAAGTTGCGCGCAAGAGGAAGAGAAGCAACATGGGTTTTTGCTACGAGATATGGTACAATCATATTTTCACCTATCATCAGATGTGCGAGTACAGTATCTCCAAAACACTCTCGCCCTTTCGTCTGGGTCCTCGCCGCTGATCTCCGAGAACAATTGCCCCTGATGTTCGTCGTGATGATGCATTGCATAGACATTCTAGTTGAACAATAGCGAGGGTGGAGGATAGCTACCAGTAGATATCGAGTTGCGTTCGACACTTGGTCGAGATGGACATTATCTATCATCAGATAAGATGAGCCACTTCACACGCGTGTCAAACAGTGAGCAATAATAATACACACGTTCGTCTGTCGTCCCACACTCTGCCACTGTTGTCCCACACTGCCATAGAAAACCGGGACGTCGTTAAGAAACGACTTCTTCCAAGTATCTCTCCTTTCTGAACCAGATAATTGAAGAGCAATGTCGCAAGATGATACCGCACCTGAAAGCACACTTCCTTATCCACCCATCTACAAGGATAAGAAATTCGTGGTTTTGTCGGACTGGTAAGCTTTTGTCCCACATTAACAGACCCGCTGCCCTACCTCACACCGATCATAGGGACGGCACTATCACGACCTATGATTCGAATGACTGTGAGCTCTTCTGTATGCTGACACTCCTGAGACTGTTGATTTGAGCGACGATGGCGCAGATTTGACGGATTTTCTTGGCTATGGGAAAGATAAGAGACGAGAGGGCAATCTGGAAATCCTTTCCGGTCGCGTAACGTTCCGGTACGAAGTGGCGGCTGTGTCATGATCCGTGCTGAACGCAACACCTTCCCTTGGCCACTCACGCGTGTCGTTCGTTCGGGCATCTGCCGTCGTACAGAGACGCCTTTCGGGAGATGTTGGAGAGCGTTAACAAGAATGGACATAAGTTCGAGGAGTGCAAAAAAGCGCTTAAAGAAAGTACGCATTCTCTGTTTGCATATCTCAACGAATGAGTTTTTTCAAAGGATGATCCTACAGATATCACGCTTGATCCTAGCTTTAAGGAGTTCTACCAATATTGCAAGTCTCAGGATATACCAGTGATCATCGTGTCGAGGTACGGGAAAGGCATAATTCTCTGTGCTCATTAGTCAGGTGCTGATATGAGTCACATCTGCGCCGCGGCAGCGGTATGGAGCCCAATATCCGCGCGGTCCTCTCGAATCTTCTCGCCGACGACGCGAAGGATATTGAAATAATCTCCAACTCGGTTGACGTCCATGAGGATGGATCGTGGAACATCAAGTTCCGTCACCCTTCCAGGTAAGGACCAACCTTTGCCCCAAATGGCTCATCTATTCCAAACACTTTATCTCCGCAGTGGATATGGCCACGACAAATCGCAGGCAATCCTCCCATACAGGAAACTCGAAAACCGCCCATTGCTCTTCTTCTTTGGAGATGGCGTCTCGGGTACGTTTTCTTTTTATTTCCGCGTACCGGCGGCGGTCCATCAGCCGCCCACGATCTTATGTCATACTCCGATTGATATACGGGCTTTCCAGACCTTTCTGCGGCCAAACATGCAGACGTGCTATTCGTGAAAGAGAAGACAAGCGGCGAGAATGACCTTGCGACGTTTTGCACTAGAGAGAATATTCCCCATGTGTTGTTCTCGGATTTCTCCAAAGCGCTTCCCGCTGTGCGCTCCATCGTGGAAGGTGAAAAAACGCCGAAGGAGTGGTTTGGTATTGGCCGGGCGTGATTTCAATTAGCTGCGGGCTGAACAGTGCGAGAGAGCACTTTGAAGTAAGTTGGTTGACTTGGGACCTCGATGAAGGAACCGAATGTACGAATAACGAATACGGGGCGGTGTAGTCATCCAACTGTACTTTTCCTTTTTTTTTCTGGTACCTGTTTATGAATGGATCATGCGGCTCTCCACGTTGAGATTAGTACCTCGTGATGCGTTTCACAAAAGTTAAACCGCCCATTTGAATCACTACTTGGCGACGCGATGATAATTTATGAAAAGATGCAGCTGATCCAGGGCAAAACAGTTGAAACACTTTGCTTTTTTTTCAAACTCCGCGTTCATGAAGTGCAATAAGTGCAATGAGTACTATCCCCAACTCGTGAAGGTCTCAAGACCCACTCCATCTCGGCGACGCTCGGTGTTCCGTTTCGATATTGGGGTTGTGAGATTTGTGAAGCTGTTGATATTGTCCGTGTGCCATGTGAAGGAAATCAGAGCAATATCAACGCCTCACTCCGCAGCCGCGATCGCGTGATCCCCGGTGCTCGGGGATCTGCACGCCCTGTGGCCTGTCTCCGTGAGAGTGATCAATCACATTGCACCACCGAACCACGGCCGGCCTCCCACCTCCGCTCTTCTCTATGCCGTGCCAAATATGGATTCTGGAGCATGAGACCCTGGATGGCCGATGATGGGTCAAAGTGGCCCCGAATCGCGCCATTGCGGAGGGTATAGCCACACGATGGGACATTGCGCGCGCGATGATGTGCGCTATGATGTGTTGTTGTACATGTGGTGCGCCGCCGTGTGGACCGGCTTCACCCCAAAGTTAATTAATCGATAGTGGTTGACCCAGATATTGGGGAGACGGGTGGGGCCCGTCGGAAATGGGGCAGTGGCGTCTTTTGGTGGGTACGGGTAAAGCTACCGCCTAGTGGCCAATGAAGGAAAAGGGTATGTTGGTTTCGGTCAGAAGGTGGGGAATCGCTATCGTGGCATGGAGGACAGTGGGGAAGAGCGCCCGACAGTGCCCACGCTTTGTGGTTTCGGAAGGCCGGGGAGATTGCCCGTGGTGATGGTGGGCGGTTATGATGAAGGGGCAAGGTACGGTCGTCGAGAATGATAGACTTGCCATCCGGACTCCGAGTCCGAGATATTGTGTAGACGAGCGGCATCGTGAATGGATGTGCGGAGCGGATGTGCGTTGAGAACATTGAGCAACGATGTTCGGAACAAACTCAGGCAGCAAGGCACAAAAGAGGGAAATAAATATATTATGCCGCACGAGTACCAGTACACGACAGTCCATCAAACTCTAGACTACAATCATGATTAAGGGGTTCTAAATCTATCAGAGTTATTTAAGGACAGGGAAATATGCTAAGAAAGTATAGTTGCCAAATATACAAACTTATGATCGAGTCAGATGGAATGGAGATATGGGAGCTGTGCACATCAACACAATGCAAGGGGCCTTTTCCTCTACCAATCAAGTACCGCGGGGAAGTACTTGGCGATAAGACGCTCATAATATGGGCGGAGCTCCTCAGCATTGACCGGTTGGTCGCTTTTGCTGTACAGGTCGTACGGGTTGAACGCGCGTACTGCGGCCAGCGCACGCTTGTCTTTTTCATTCGTGAGGTGTGAATATGCGCCCTCACGGTGCCATCTGAGTGCAATCACGAATGAGTGCCATGGGAAGCCTGAGGCAAATGGAGATTACACTGACGGGTAGAAGCTGTGATACCGGATCATGGCGAGGCCTTCCTCAGGCAGGGAACACTGTCCCTTAAGGACATGGTAGAGATACTGCGCCTAGGTATCAATGATCCGTTCGGAGGATTCTGACTAATGATAGGAACCGACCTCATCGTGGCCCCATGAAAGCATGACATTATCGAGACCGCAATGGGGTTGATAGATACCGCATTCTGTCGAATAAATCTGGTCGTGGGAGTCTGGGTTTTCCGCGAACGTATCAGGGTATATGATTTTGTCCGAAAAACGACATCCGACGACAAATGTGTCCTGAATGGTGACAAGAGAATGTTCCGGTATCAGTATGCCAATTCGGAGATCAGCGAGTAAGAGGTATTTGCGTACCCCGACAACGTCCCATTGGCCTTCTGAATCGAAGAGGAAGAGCAATTTCCCGAGATCGTGGACGAGTCCAGTAACTTGCATCCACTCGGGTTTACCATCACGACGGATGGCCTCGGCGGTCTGGAGCAGATGTTCAATCTGCGACAAGTTGGTCTAGGGCCGCATCAGTGACGGTGTTACTTGAAACCGGGTGATTGACAGGAAAAACTTACGTCGGGGTCAGACTCATCGACGAGGGTATTGAGCATCTCCATGGCCTGCCAGATGCCCATGCGGGCACGGCGACGGCTCTTGAAGTTGACGCGAGCCTGAATATTGAAGGCGACGGTTTGTTTCTCTACAGTGGTGGGATGAACAAAGTGTCCGCACAATCGGGTCACGCGTCCATACCGTGTTGCTCCTTATAGAAGTTTTTGACACGATCGCAGGCATCTTCGTATTGACGGAAACGTGCCTTGTCCTTTTCCGCATCGAACGCAGATTCATCATCCCACAGCTTCAGCTTCTGTACGTTCACTGTTAAACGCGGACAAGGTCAGACTTCTAAGCCCGTGATCAAGATGTCGAGCTGCCGAAAAGGTGTACGGACCTTCATCGACGGCGTCGGAGACCTCGTCAAAGACACGGCCATCGCGCTTTTGGGTGGTAGCATGGGTGGTGGTGAGGGCGGGCATTGTAGAGAGGTGTCGAGCTAGGGCAGTGGTATGTCTGGGGTGGCTCAGAGGGCGGTGTGGATGTGTTGAAATCTCGGGGGGGGAGGATGGCCCTTTTGAATATGAGTGTGGCACTGGCGTCTATGGGATGGAATCTCATGCAGATCTCGTGGATGATGAAAGTACCAATTGTAGGGCAAGTGCCGCATGGCTGCTGGGAGTAATGGGAATTTCCATCGGGTCAGGTCGCGGGAGAATGCGAGGTGAACTTCCTAAGGGCGGAAGCTATCGGAGAAGTGCCGAACTCGAATGTGCGGATAACAGTGGTGCGCAGCGCAAAGTAGTACCCCGTCAAAACTGCCATTTCCATGACTTTGATTTTGGGTTTCATAACATAAACCAAGTGGATAAAGTGACGCCGCCGTGTGACAAATGGGTGCGACAGCATGGCCCAGGGGACCGAATCAGCCCTGACGCGAAAATTCCTATTGGAGGTGTGCCCCAACCGATGTACCGGTGGCCCCTTAATTTCATAAAACGAAAGGACACGATGTGCAGTCCAAATCTGTTATTAGTGTTCTGCCGATGCGAGGAAAGATCTTACCTCCGTGTGAGTCCGAGGTTATAGTCCTCTTGGTTCCCCCAGCACAGGACATCTTGAGCTCCCTTTCCAATGCGGCCCGATTTCAGTCGAGTCGCGGGGAAGCGCGCGTTCCCGGCATCCCTCCCCCTTCCCTTGATAAACAGTAACGTGAACTTGAACGCCATCCCTCGTTTCTCAGCAAATCGCTCTATCTTGCCGCTCGTATGCCTGAGAAGATGTGTTGTACAATTAATTCCCGCAATGTGTTTTGGTCATTTGCGCCCGGGGACGACAACTGTTTGGACAAAGAATTGGGCGCTTGGCCTGAGCAACCAGGTTCCACAATCACTACCACGTGTGTACTATACCGTGGCCGCAGACAAATCCTTCAATCAGAACTTATCTAACTGGCGCAATCCGCCTACCACTCGGACCTACCAGTTGACATGTCAAACCCCTCAAAAGACAGGAGAGCCACTGGTATCAATTCAATTTTCCCGATGCGATTCAACAACATTTATCAGATAGATCATTTGCGACCAAATTGGCTTGGCCACCCTAAATAGAGAGTGACAAAGCTACGGTGCTGAACAACCGTGAGAGCGAACAAAATGCTAGCGGGGATCGTCATTTCGGACCGATCATCTCGTGAGCAGCGTCTCGGTACGATGCGCGCGTTGCAGGGGCGTTCAACGTTCAACATTCAATCCTGGCAGACTGACCCCGAGTGAAGAACAGATACCATCTGCTTGGAAATCTCCTAGCGGTAAAACTCGAAGGCCTCAGGCTCAGCATGGATTGACACCGAATTCGGGGAGCACGTACCGGATAGCATGTACAACAATACCTTCTGGTGCCGAATAGAACACCTAAGCATTATCAAGAGTACGCATTTCTTTAAAAGTTGCCGTTCCCCATAGCCAAAAGCTGCACGATGATCTATGTTCAGTTCGAAGCAGTGCGCAGTGTTTGCGTAAAGTCCTCGGAATGCCGGGCCGGGACTCCCGGGCCGGCGTCCCAGTACTCCTACGATATCTCCTACGATACGTAATGGAGTGCGTCCCTCTCACGTCGC
>WNFI01188903.1_pt1 | contig 13996 bp, 19 predicted proteins | sample 5400471 | NCBI WGS metagenome assembly WNFI01 (sample SAMN13153348, study PRJNA577476) | soil metagenome | isolation source: 100 cm saprolite on Douglas fir-dominated hillslope | place: USA:California | collected 2013-09-17 | reverse complement strand
TGCCTATCTCGATTTCGCTTTTCCCCCAAAACTCGGAACGCTTCCGTCTAACGACCCAAATTTGGTGACGGGAGAAAGAAAAAAAAAAGCACCTCTAAAAGACGAGCTTCCCACCAAAAAGCAAGGTTTTAATAAATCAAGGAGCTTCCGTACCTCCTGCCGCTGGCTGGCACCCAGGCTCAGGCTGGCTGCCTTCATCAGCGCTTTCTGCCGCCGAAAGAACCTTTCTGTTTGTGTTGTCCGGGTGGTGATGCCTCCAAGACGCCCAAAGCTAAGCTCCGGTTCCGGAGAACCAAAGTAGAAAAAAGAACCTACAATATCCATCACCGCGGCTCGCACTATTCTTCCCAAGGCCATACAGTACAGATGCGGGGGATACACAGCGAGAAGGTCAGGCCGCCGCCAGGTACCAATAGGCGAGCGACCGCTCATGCTGGTAACTTACTACTGAGGTACTTGCCCGCCTGTGCCCACAAAGCCCGTCCGAGTCGGGTGCCACGGGCTGAATAACACGTATCGTATCATAATACATTAGTGTGAGAAAATCCTAGAGTGTGATAACGATCTCAGTCGTACCTCTTGATGCTCCAACTAGCTAAAAACCAACTTAGTACGGTTACCGTACGCTACCTTGTCCTCGAGTACACCACGAGGTTTGACAGAGTAGGAACTGAACAAACACCGTGACCGATCACGCCAACTCAAAAAAGCGCTTCCGAATACAGTTCGATCAGATTCTTCGAACGCTTAGTGGCCGCACGATACAGTGAGACTCCCCTCGCCCGGTCACGGTGCTACAACCGAGCACACGAACTTTCCGCGTGTTCTACTTTGTGTGGTGTTCCGTCTCTATGTAGTGGAAAAAATAAGTGCTGCGGGACAGGTAAGTAGTGGGCAAGGACTGTAGCAAACAAAACTTAAAAAATCACAAGAAGACTGAGTTTTGGATCCGATAGCGGCGTAAGGAAGACAGGAAAGGGTATTGCTCTAAATGGATGGTGTGCATGTGTACAGGCTCTGAGGGAGAACTACTACAGAATATATGACATTCTCTACCAAGGACGGACAGGATGCGAGCTCGAATAATTCGTGCCATATTTATTCCACAACTCAGCAGGCCCATGTCTACTGGTAGGCGATGCTTCCGTTCTGTGGAGCTGCGGTGAAGATGAACTCGGATGATCACCACCACGATGGTGCCCAAAAGTCTGGATCCTGTCTCGATCGCAGACGAACGCTGATCGAGGTGCGTTTGTGTACGTGTGTGAAGGTATGGAGGTTCGATTATTACCTGACAGCCCTTTCAACGAAGAAGGGTGCAAGTCGTGAGGTGTTGAGGGTGGTTCTCGGGGTAAAGGCGCGGATGTGTGAGGGGTGAGGGGTAGAACCGGTGATGGATCGCTCGGAGAGACCCCATCGGGGGTTGACGACAAAAACGAGGCCGACGTGGAGGAAACTGCCGAACTCGAATCGGATTTTCTGCGGTAGGCCAGCGTCTGGAGTGGCGGCGGGCTATCTTGGGCACACGAGCGCTCCGAGGTCCAGTGTCGTGTTTCAGCCCCCGTATGAGTGGTGTTAACTTTGGCCAATCTAGGTGGCTCTAAATCGAAGCATCTGTCAGAAGAGAAAAACCAAACCAAACATATCAGCGATGACACATAATGCATAAACACACGAGCCCAGGCTTACTGAACATTTGATGGCACAGAAGAGGAGCGCCGCTGATAACTAAGCTGATCTTCTGAAGCGAGGATGGGATTAGCCTCATCGGCACCGTCGCTTGATCGCAGTCTTTGAAGAACTGCTCTGGAGTCATTGGGATGAGGTGTAGCTACCCAGGAAGAGATAGAAGGTAGAGATATAGTTCCCTGTCCCGAAGCACACGTCGAAGGTGGGGGACAAAGTGGTGCGAGTTTGACGCGTTCTTCTTGAACCGGTGTGCGACGAGAGCCATCCAAACCAGAAGCATCGGAAAAGGACTTTCCGGAGGTTCCGACTGGGGATGATGCGTTCAATGATGCGACGGAAACTTTGTTCGGCTGCGATGGAGAGGGATATGGCGAAAAACGGGAATTGTGGCTACGCTCCCGGGTCAAGGAGAGCCGGCTGACACCTCCGTCGATGGAAAGTGCATCCGCCAGGGGACGCACCGCTGGCGGGATGCTTTGATGCTGGCTTGGCCACACGGGTTGAATAAATGGAGAAGCCGGTTTGTGTGAGAATTGGGGTGGCGATTGAGCAATTTCATGTGGGTAGCTTGGGCCGGAGATGACCGTCCATCCAGCCTGGAGGCCGGATGTGCCCGTGGAAAACGATCCCGAGTTTTGGAAATGATTGCTCCGCCTGGTCCGGCGGCGACCACCACTGTTGGCGATAACCTGCCCATATCCGGGTTGATCTGGGGATAAGCAGGTGGTGGGAAAGGTGGGGCTAAGAGGTTATTGAAGGACTCAGAAAGACAGACGCATGTTACAAAAAATTCGCATACCCAAACAATGGCACAAGGTCGTGGCGAATGGGCCACGCCACGCTGCAACAACACGTCAGCTCGCTTCTGGTAAAATTAAGCACCGATCATGCCCACCGACGAGAAAGACGAAGAGCAACCTGGGTGAATCGTTCCATCAGCCAGTAGAGCCATGCGTACTGCATGGACTAAATACCTCATAGGGCATCCAAGTCCCTTGAATCTTCAGATACCCACCACGGACTCTCCGTATCTGGGAGGCCAAATCAGGTTGAGACTCGATCATCTTGACTATGTCGGCTGAGCATACTATGAGCCAATGTTCCCCAATGTGAGTTTAGAGGAGGTAAACCTTTTGAATTTCCTAGGGCTATGAGACATAAGGCCATCATGCATAAAATAGTCTCGCAGATTCAAGGGCAACGTACCCTTCCAGATCCCGGTCCAGAGGATATACCCATCATCAACGTCCATCATTATCCATTGACCATTCAACGGATATTCGTAAACAGGGCTAATGCATAATTAGCGAAATGGAGCCTGACGTTCTCTATGACTGACATGTAACCACGAGGGTCATTGCTGGTTATATACCGGCTTTTGATTACATGGTGACTTGGACTCGCGAAGGGCCGGAAGCGGGGAGAAGAGGTAGAAGGTCCTCCAGCCGATGGGAGTGAGTCCTACAATAGTGAGGTGAGCGCGAGAGGAAGAGAATAGAAGATAGAGTCGGAGGGCTCACTTGTAGGATACCAGATGTCATGGAAAGGAACGCACGATGCGGGGGAAGGTACGGTAAAAAGGAAACCTGAGTGTAGCTTGCCTCGGGTGCTCAAATAGTAAAGACGGAAGGAAGACCGTGATCCCTAGATCACGTTCCCCGGATAATTAGATTTCCCGAAGCGGCAAACCAAAATAGTGCTAGTGGAAGTGGGAGAGTAGGGAAGGGAGGAGGGTGACAGAAGTTGGGCTCGCACAAGATCGCGAGCACACGCGGGGGCCGTAATGTGATAACCGATCGCCCAACTTGGTGGGACCTGCCTGACAAGGAAGAGTAAAGGACCTCGAATCATGCCGAGCTGCTGTGCAAGGGGTTAAAGCTGGGCGGCTGGCATCGCGGGGTGGGGTCCGGTCGGTCATCCGGAAGTAGAAAAACAAAAATAAAATAATACAAAAACTCCCGAGTTTTGTGAGTGAGAAAATCAGGTTACCTCGGTTAAAACGTTGAAAGGGTCCCGGCGAAAAGTAAAAAGTAAAAAAATACAAGCAGGCACCGAAGCGGAGAACATCGGCCCGATGCCTCGGAAGGAACTTTTTAGCGAGATGCGCGTGCGCTGCCGGTCTTGGCGCCACAGTGTTAACCTTTTGAATTCGAAAAATAAAACTTCTTTTCCGCCCCTGAACTGTGTTCCAACTCTGAAAAGAGACCAAAAGGGATATACTACTGAGGGAAAAAAAGCAATATGGAAGTGCTTACAGCGCAGCCGTGGCGCACTTTTCGGCCGCCGTCGCTTCTCCCACACAAGTCCCCGGCGCCCGCCGGGCGCGTCAGTTTTTTTACATTGATCTTCCAGTTCTCTGGGACCTCGAGACCGACGGACTTGCCGCGGCAATTAGGAACGATCGTTCACCGCCTACAGAGATACTTAAAAATAAGCAGATCCCCGGCTGCCCGTTTGGCCATGTGAATTGGTCCCGGTTCAATAGATCAAATCGTCTTCGTGCATGATAAATCCGGCCGCCGAATATAGCGACGTCGCGGGCCTTCCCTTCTAAGCTTCCCTGCTCTTCGGGGGCGAAGGGGAAGGTCGAAAGGGGCGAAGGGGGAGGAGCCCATTTTGCGCCCCGACGGATATCGCGGCTGTCACGCTTGATCATATGGTAGTTGTCAGCGTTCAATCTCCTAAAATTCCGCACTTGATGGAGCAGAACCGTGATCCCAGGAAGCACACACTCCACACCTCGTTTTTCCCACGTAGATCTCCCGGGAATTTACGCAGCCGTGGCATATAGTACTACTTTCTCTGCTCACTACATTTACCAAAGCCCCGAGGTAGGGTTAATTATACGTATTAAATATGGCTTTTGTCCTCAAGTGACGTGAGGTAGCAACCAGAGGTACGACATGGAGAAGACTAGGATGGCTCTCCTTCGCCTTTGTTTGTTCATGTGACAGCCAAACCAGGGGACGCTTCCACTGGGAGCGCCGTCACTGTCACCCGTCGCCATGGACGGCCCAACGACATTCTGTATGGAAGTCAGTTTGGGTCTGCGCTTCATGGAGGAGAGCAAACCGAGGGTCAGTGTCAAATGAATGAACGTGGAAGGCGTGCCTGGATCATCTTTTTTGGGGGGCACACGTCACGAGGAGAGAAAATGAACTGTTCGATCGAGCGCGCATTAACGTTGTCCGGGGCACCGGAGGCACACAACACGGTCCCGCCCGTTTGGCCCCACGCGGGCGGCTCCCTCGAGTAGCGCTTGTAAAGCTAAGATTCGCGCGTAGGAAAACAATTAACGGGAGATCGCGGCATCGAGCGTGCCGAGACTGCTCTATGTACAGATGTGCCTTGACGCCGCATCGACAACCACAGCTACGCAGTCACCGCGCTGGCCGCGGCTTTGAGAGCAAGAAGCGTCTCCTGCGAACCATGCCCATCACCCAACGTGTAAGTCACCTTGCTGATCGCAAATCCGTTGAACCGGCTCGCTGCGCATATGGTGTACGCGCCCATGTTATCGAATGCCAGCCAGTCGCCAATACGCAACCCTTCCGGAAGCATCGTCATAGGACAAACGCAGTCGATAGAATCGCATGTCGGGCCCCATACGCTGCTTGGTCCAAGACTCTCCGTCCCTGAAAAGTGGAATGAGCCATTCATAGACAGGACGTAAGGGTGAACCCGCTGATGGTCGAACAAGATGCAGTTGAACGCTCCATAAACACCATCATTGATGTAGTCTTAAGGAGAAATATCTCATATTAGTACCTACTGCGCATAAATGATGGAACCCATACACATCACAGAGGGCTGCTCGTCGCCTTTATCGTTGATTTCCGTCGTCTTTTCATCAAAAAGTGGGGCACGACGAGCGATAATATTCGCGGCAAGACTGAATGCCCGGGAGACAAAATACCGTCCAGGTTCGGCAATGATTTGGAGTCCCATACGATCAGGAAAATACAAGTTGATCGCATCACGAAGGACCCCTGCTGTAGCTTCGAAAGTGGCGTCCTCGAAGCCACCACCGACGTCCAAAAGCGAAAAGTTGTATCCTGCGGCGAGTCCCATATCAAAGGCTGTGCGCGCCCACCGAATGGCATCCGCGAACGCAGATGGATCATAGCACCCACTGCCCACGTGGAAGCTGACTCCAATTACATCAAGTCCGAGATCCTTCGCTTTGGCAAGAAGGCCAGGTACTGTAATGAGAGGGGCACCAAATTTGAGGCCAAGACGACACAGACTCTTCGAATCATCCGTGAGGATGCGTAGGACAAGTTTCGCAGTTGGGTTGATCCGCGCAACTTTATATAATTCGTCTACATTGTCGAAGGTCATGGTATCGACGCCTTGTTTTGCAGCGCTCTTAATGAACGATGCCGCCTTGCAGGGATTGGCGAAAATGATTCGCTCCGGACTGACGTTAAGGAGGAGAATTTGGGCAATTTCGGTATTGGAAGCACAATCAAAGCCAGTGCCGAGCGCCGCCAGGAGGCGAATCACAAACGGATCGGGGTTGCATTTCACAGCTACAACGTGCATATTAGCGAAAGGAAAACATCCTGAATGTGACGTGTACGCGTACCATAGAAAGGTTCTATTTCAGGTAGGAACCGTTTCCATCTTTGATACTGGTTGTATACATAGCTCAGGTCTGCAACAAAATAGGCCTTCTCCGCGTCCGGCACGCCAGCGGCCGCTAGGTGCGCAGCACGAATGACACCATTCCGTAGATGCACATTCGGATGACCGCGGAGTAGGGGAGGAAGTCCAGGAAAGATGAGGTCACAGTCGCCGTCATCACCAACATTATCGTTATGGAGATTGTCGTCTTCAATAGAGTCCGATGAGGATTTGTTTCGTGCCCAAGCCGGATTTGGGGAGAGAGGATGAAACACAGTGGTGAGACACGGCGAAGAGACTAAATCAATAGCGTGAGGCGGAGGGAGAATGTCAGGTTGAGACATAACGATATTCCCTCGGGTGGTATCAATTTTGGGGTCGAGATCCAGAATTTAGCTCGTGTTGTTAGAATGAAGATGCTGAGCACAGGACGTAGTTAGTTCAGTGGCAGGGCTGAAACCGGATTACCGAACCAGAACCGCCACGGTTGGAGGAACCGGGCGGGTGGGGACGGTAATGGACGGATTTCACTCAGTAAGGGTAGGGGCCTCGCTTGTCCGCGAGGGTCAACACGCTGATCAAAATTGCGTTGAAAGAATATGAGGATAGAATATGAGAGAAGAGTGCGAAGTGATAGGATGCGCCGACTGGCAAATTCAGTAGATGTTAGGGAGGTTCGCCTGAAGCGAAGAGAACATGCGCAGGTCAATCAAAGGAAGATAGAAATAAAGAATTGATTTGACCTCTTACGGAAGACCACCTGTGATTAACAGGTGGAAAAGTGAGTGTGAAGTATGAAGTTGAGGATCCATAGTGATGACGAACCGAAGGGTCAACAGACGAAGGTCGTCGTTTCTGCTGTGGTCAGGAATGATGCAGATGATGCGCGTCTAAGACGACAAGAAGTGTCTCCTTGTCTTTTTTTCCGTTGATATGCTTTCCTTTTGGCGGGGGGAATGGAGGTGTCGACGTGGTCGGAACGGAAGACGGAAAATTGCTATCGACCATCGATCGATGTCGATGGCACAGCTTTCCTCGTCGCGGCTAATGCCGACCGGGCCGTCTCATCCGGGAAATCCCCTCCCGTCCACTGGGCTCCTTTGGGCGTCTTTACGTTGGACATCAGGTGGGCTTACATCAAGGGGGTTGTCTGTTGTTCGTCGAAATGAGAATGGAAGCACCCATGGGATGGATCTCCGGCAAAATGAACACGCGGTGGGGGCACGGCGTATGAGAAACTGCCTTATCCAGCCTTATCCAGATAGTCAGGGCGAGGGCGCGGTGATGCGGCACCACATGCTCTTATGCGCTACTTTGACTATCGAGACAACGTATGTATGGCTATGACCGTGGGGAAAGACAATACTATAAATGTTCCAAGACCGCTTCAGCGTCAGTCTTTTGTTGTTTATTGGCGGGAGTAAAGAGGGGGGCCCGGCCGGCTCCGAGTCTGCGCAGCTGAGGAATTTCGATGGTCTCTGCAAAGCCGACATACGTACAAGAAAGTTCATCTGTGTAGGGTCCCCTATGGTACACTGAGCTAACTATTTCGAGTAGCCGCATTCAGGATACTTTCGAATGAGGGGAGAAAGACCCGGCGCTTCTCTCCTCACCGATAGAAGCACTGGAACTGCCCCAAGGGACCGAAGCGACTAGGGCACCACTGCTCGCCGCATTCACAGTGTTTCCCGGAACCCGAGGTACTGGCGTTCCAGTACAAATGCGGTTCCGAGAGACGCCAGTTACAGTGTGCGGAGCGCCGATCACATTCCACTCCAGTAACCCGCCCAACGGCAGGTGCTGGACTACCACGCGCTTTCCGAGGACCTCCGCCTGATGACAATACCCAAGCCCCTCCGTTTGAGCTACTGCACCGTATTGCGAGTTATGCGTCTTACCTCATACATCTTGAAAAGACCAGAGTTGACCTTCTTCCATGTGGGGACTCCAGTGGCAATAGAGTACAGTTGCGAAGAGTGTTCGTGAAACGGCCCGCGCTTGATCTCGTGGATCCGCATGATTGTCGCTGACACCGGGATCTCACTTTGGTCTACAAAACTGGGAGGTCAGTTGGACAGCTCTCCCTCCATACGTGGGCGGACCTCGAAGCTGCGCACTCCCAAAGATATACCCAAGAAAGTGTGAATCGTCCAGTCCCCATACACCGTGACTACCTGCCGGCTCCAGCCGATAGACATCCTGTAGGCGCCAGCAGAGTCGCAGATATCGAACGAAGACCATCAGGACAATATCTCTTGCTTCTTCAGAATTGAAGCTGAGAAACCGTATGAGGGTTAGGCAGAGCAGGAAGATTGCGAATGATGTCTCATGTCCTGTGCCGTAGTCCATGCGCACAAAAGAACCGAACGCAGTAAGCAGATAAGGCCGCACATGAGGGACAGCTGTGCTGAACTCCGGCATCATTTTTATCAGAAGCTCATCAGCTCGCTGCATGCGATTCAAGTTGTGTAAATGTCAAACAAAGGGAAAAGAAATACCTGCTCAAGACGCTCCCCCCATGTACGAAAGGCAAGGTTACCATATCGTTGGGGCGTCGGTAGTGGTGGAACCTCATCAATCCACCTATCTAATTCGTCAAGTAAGCCAAGCACCCTGTGGACGCCCTGTCGAGACAAGACATTATATGTGATTTAAAAGTTTTGCAAACGTTTAACAGTACCTCGCTTTGATTATTGTTCGTCCATGGCAATGAGCATCCCACAACCGCCTCGCTCAGCCACCGCAAAAATACGGAGTAGTCGGAATAACCCTGCGACTGCTTCCAGGCCTCGACATCAGCATCGGTCTGAATTTTAGGAGTGGGCCAGGCCTGCAAGGTTACGAGATCCTCTGGAGACATGCATCTTAGGGAAGACATGGACGCCATTGAGTACTGAACGACGTGGGAAGGGAACTGCGCGGCGGCATTCGGCACGGCGTCAGGATTCACGTGCACATCATATGATTGGTGATCAGCCAGGGCCCAGGGGTTCGGGCGTCCGACGCGTCATTGCCCTGATCCCTGAGAAGGAAGAGTTGCGGGGTTTGGGAAGCTTCGGGATCAGTCAGCCTGTATCGAGAGAAAGAGATATTTTTTACTGTAAGTGGGGTTATACACGAACGACACCGAGTGGTGAAGGACAGAATCGTTGGCAGTGAAATGTGGGATAGTTCTCAATGCAGAAACTCTTGATCTATTTATTTATTTATTAATAATTCTTCAAATCGACAATCCCATTATCGATTTAGTACTGTCACGATTCAAGAAGCAAAGCAACTTGAAAGACAATGGCGCCCCAAACCCCTTCCTCTGTTGTCCTCCCCCATGCACTACATATTCCTGGAATCAACAAACTCGCTGGAAAGCGCGTCGTCCTTGCCTCGGCCAGTCCAAGGCGCAAGGAGATTCTTCAAATCTTTGTACGCCTCACGGGTCTTTAGGAAAAGCCGTCGTTTTAATATCATCACTCGCGGCTCGCACAGGGCCTCGCTCCCGAAGCCGTGCCCCCCTCCTTTGCCGAAGATCTTAGCCCCGCGGATTTCGAAAATATTCATGAATACCCCGTCGCTACTGCGACGCACAAGGCCGTAGAAGTGTACGAGCGACTCGTCGTGCGGTTTCCTTCTATTTTCCTTATTCCATTCCTTTCAAACGCCGTTTTTTGTTGCGTTTCAGCGTGCAAACCCCGAAAACGGTCCAGATCTCGTGATCGGTGCGGACACGGTCGTCCTCACACACGCCCAACCCATCAGCTCAGACGTTGCATATTCCGAGCTGCCAGCTGTGAAACAGGAGCTGTTGGAGAAGCCCATGAGCAAAGCAGATAACCTGCGTATGCTGCAAGACCTGAATGGATCCGTATGTGAGGTGGTCACTGGGGTGAGCTTAGGTGAACGACACACACTTTGGAGTCTTCCGTGCTTCACGGGGAACAACCCGCTGACTTTGACCCTTCTCACAGTGTTTCCAGTGATAACATCACCTGGGTTCAGTATACGGTAGGCTGCTCTTTCGGTAGACTTTCAGTCTTTATTACAATTGATATGTATATATAGCTCGCTAGAAGAGCGCTCGCTTGTCTACTTTTCGGATAACGCGCCGAGCCTTCTCAGGGCATATGTCGACTCGGGTGAGGGCCTCGACCGTGCTGGTGGCTTCGCTGTACAAGTACGTGACTACACACAATGTGCAGGTCCTGGGTTTAAAACGTGAGGCTGAACAGGGCTTGGGGGGTCTGCTTATAAGGAAATTTGAAGGCGACTATCACAATGTCGTGGGGTTTCCTGCCGCGTCCTTTTTCCGATTCTTAGATCTTCTCGTTGAGGAGGATGATGACTTTCTCGACGTATGAGGCAGGAAGCTAACGTTGTGCTGTTACAGCGGCCCTCTTGCTGTTGAGCATACTGCAGATGGGGGGCCACGAGAGTAAGACATCAGGTGGGAAGGGTGTTTGTTGGACTTAGGGTCTTGAACTGCGCTTGCTAGCATGTCATTTGGGGAGGGTTTTCAGTCATTGGATTGAGGTATTCAGTGCTCAGTACTCAGCGGTTGTGTCCTCTCTCTGATATAAGAATATCTCCGCACATACTACTGCTCGGACACTCGGCGGCAATACTCCGTCAACAGTGGAAGCTGATTCTCGGATGACATGGACTACGGTGCAGTCGCAAGTCGGATTTGATCTTGTCTCATTTCGCTTGCCCTCTGACACGGACACGGAGACGCTCAGGCTGTCAATCACCTTCTCTCGCATCTTCGTTGCTCTCACACAAATACTAATCCCCCCAAAATGGGTTGAATAGCACAGGCTGTTATCGAGGTATTAGCGCCTAAATAGGGTTTGGACAATTTTTTGGGGGGGCCATCATCGTTCAGTAAATGAGTGATGTGCGCATTGCATGCGCATCCATCCGCGTCCCAAGTCTATTTCGCACACGCCGTAGTGCAGTACCGTAAAATAGCTCACTTCGAGGGTTTCTCATAAAGCCAATCCGAGGTTTTCCGGGTGTCTCCCGAAAAGTGTAGGAAAAATTATTGAGTTTGGGTTACGGAACAGGAAAATCCCCAGGGCGAAAGAATATGTTTTTCGGATGTGGACCGAATCTTGATATTGTCTCTCTATAGGCACCCTAACCCTCTCAATTGCTATATATATATTATATTGTTACCAGCGGAAAACGCTCTAGTCGAGTGTGGATGGGTTAAGATCATGGGAGTGTCATGCGGGAAGATCGTGCCTCGCAACGGTCATGCCAGTACAGGACAAGGCGCAGTGATGCTGCACCCCACAACCAATGCCACGAACGTCAAGACAAGGGCATAACTTACATCTATTATCTTCACGATCTCCGAGCCTGACAGCTGGCTTCTGCCGAGCAACAAGAGAATCATGGTAACAGAATAGAACTACACAGACAGGACCCAAAAGCTCACAGGCTCTGGAAGCTGGCAGAAAGAGCACTAGATTTCTTGACAAAAGAGCCTCACCGCGGGTGGCAGCCTACTCAGGCCTAGGAGCGTATCCGAGTTGGGTATTTACGACGTAGTTGGTCAATGCCGCGATCCCAATAGAGATAGGTAATAACGTGGCCATCGATTAGAATAGCAGAATTCAATCCTGAAATACGAGTTGGATTTTGGAAAAGTATGTAAGACAATAAAGTTGCTCACGGTACTGTCGGTAAACGATGAAACACGAGTTTGAATTGATGTAACCGACAAAGCCGGATGTCTGGGCTCGGTTCGTCCATGCGGACATGGTGCGCAGCTGTGCGGAAAGTGACGACTGGTTCGCGTTACTGGGTTCGGTTTCATGGTTTGTTAGCACGGGAGGCGTTCCTGTATGTCATAGATGGTAAGACTAATATAAACATCCCTGCCGATTGGAAATATCGGGGGATACTGCACAACAGTCGGGGTCATAGTGCGGCAGAAAGCCAACGCGGTTGGGCTCTGAGGAATACCGTACCGTGAGCGTAAGTACGGCTCCGCGGAGATCTATTACAGTAAGTCCACTTTTTGTCAGTCTCGCCTATCGTGTGTTCCGGTTTAGGCCGACTCTATACATTCGGCAACCAAGGATTTAACGGCGCTGATCTGCAGAAAGAGTGCGCGTGACTTTGAGTACATACAGTAAGTTCCGTTCGCTGCTTGACGGCTTGGGGTCACAGTTACTTCTTGAGTACTGTACTTGCCATGTATACGTCGTACTATATGAGGCAAGGCTCTGGTATTGGGGGCCCACGTACAGAGGGTCTACTTACAAAGTGATGTGAAAGTAGACTGCCATGCTACATGCTGGGTATGCATGCCCATCAGACGTAATTTTGACGTTCCTAGTAAGGGGTACAGTATTCAGTGGATCGCGAAGAGAACGAAGGAAAAAAATTTGATGCCAAGGGTGGGTACCTTGCTAGAGCGTAGCCCAACGCGGCATTAACCGGGCTTCTGTAAGCTAGAAGACTGCCAGAAAATCAAGTTGAGAAGGCTGGTCTCGCCCACTGCATTACTGAGTAACATGTAACCGTTGGCCAGTTGCAATACAATACCGTAAAGCATTCAGTATGCTTCTAGTGCGGAGATATCGATGCATCCGCGAGAAAACTTCCGGAACGGTTAATCGAAACTACCGAGTGTGTGGGTAATGTGGATCAACTGCGAAGGTCGAAAGACCGCATTCCAGCCGAGTTGTGGTATAAGGAAACCATCATTGTCTCTAGTCTCAGACCTGGCATAGCAACTGGGTGAAAAGGGCAGTGAGGTTTGATCTACCGTAGCTAGAGGGGAGGGAATGCCAGTGAGCGCGGCCGGGCAGCTGAGGGAGTCGAATACCGTAGTGTGCCAAATTTGCGGCAATGGCGCCAACTTTTACGCGTTCGATTTTACCGTCAACACTTGCCAGTGTGACGGAGTCGTTGGATTGGAGACCGCATGCTTGCCAAGGCTGCGAGTAATATCCTGAAGCCAACGTTGAAGCCCATCACCATATGGCCGCCATCGATAATAACAAACTTCAGGAGGCGGCGCAATCCGCTGCCTCTGTTGTCTCGTGCACTCGAGTCTCCATCCTTTCGTATCGCCTCATCGTTTCCCCAGAACAAGCCTATACTTTCACGTCCGTGCTCATTTCTTCACCACGCGTCTGCCCCGGTTTCTGTCACCATGTCTTCTGAGAAGCCCCTCGATCACTATCGTCTTCCTACGGACGTACGTCCTAGACATTACGACCTCACCATTCGCACGGACCTCGAGAAGGAGAAATTTCGCGGGTTTGTGAGAATCGAGTGCGCATAGTGTCGTTCATGCCATGTATAGTCCTGATCCCTTACTCCTTGCTAGCCTCGACGTCGTGAAAGCGACCAAGGTCGTGACTTTCAATGCTGCTGTGGAGCTGAACCTCAGCCCAGCGAACCTCCTCGTTGCCTCGAATGCAGAGCTTGCCCCAGTTGAGACAAAGTTCGATGCTGGAACTCAGCGCGCCACCTTGATATTCGCTGAGGAGCTTCCTGCGGGTTCCAAAGCCACCCTTCTCGTTGGCTTTGAGTCTGCCTTGACTGACAGCATGACTGGGTACTACAAGAGTACGTGGGAGAAAGGAACCTATGCGTTAACGCAGTTCGAGGTGCGTGTGTGGCCCGTTCATACGTACACTGGATCGGGCATCTCCTTTTCGAAGTGGTG
>WNFI01137704.1_pt1 | contig 13996 bp, 20 predicted proteins | sample 5400471 | NCBI WGS metagenome assembly WNFI01 (sample SAMN13153348, study PRJNA577476) | soil metagenome | isolation source: 100 cm saprolite on Douglas fir-dominated hillslope | place: USA:California | collected 2013-09-17 | reverse complement strand
GTATGTGCATCTTGAGTCTATACACAACGTGAATTCGTTTGGACATGTGACAAGATGTTATCGGACTTCCCTTAAATGCTCGCGGGTTGAGGACTTGAAGTTTGGGGACCACTTTCTGAGAAGAATGAGGACGGCCCAGCTGGCCGTGGTCACCCCGCCATGAAATGCGAGGGTCTCTAGATGAAGAATTAATGGCCGAGGGAACGAGAAAGGACACCCAGAGTACGCACCAATAATGCATCCGACAAATATTCGGAAGAACATGTTGACTGCTGAGGAGGACCAGCTTACACTCCTAGAGTCAGGGAACGGATCTTTCAGGTAAACTTCCATTAGTCCCCAAACCAAATCGTTCCATTCAGTACTTGAACCCACATCGATAGGACCATCTAATATCTGTGGAACTAGATATCAATTATGGGTATATAATCGAGAGCAGACGACAACATACAAGCATCGATTACAATAAGGAGGGCTGCGAGGCGCAAAAGTACCCACACTCTCGCCAATTAGGGTGTTAGAGTTGATGAACCCTACATGGAATGGGGGACGCGTACTTCAGCTGCTTCCTGGTTGCCCGACGATGCACTCCGGAGAGTTTCATTCGATGGTTCGCTGCTTTCATCGAATCTCCTTGGCTTGGAACCTCGGTTAAACAACAGGTGCCGATAAACACCCTGCTTTAGCAGTATCAAGTCGAGGGCAATAATGGTCAAGTCATGTTCTACATAAGGGTCCGCAAAGGAACCACAATGTCTCTAAAAATAATAAATTTGGTACGAGTGCCAAACGCCACTCTCAGGTGCTAGATACGCACGCATTGATGCAAACGGAGATTATGTGAAGACTGATATACGGTGTATAAATGCGAGATTGGAGCCGTACATGCCGTGCATAAAGGCATTCGAGTGACAAGCCAGAGACAGTTGAAGGTTCACATCACATGTCACCCAGCTTAGCGACCTCAAAATCAAGCTTAGGAGATAATACATCCTCCCTATCATTTTCTGGAATCCCAGCGTTAACTGTTGCAAGCGATCAGGGATATCTTGATAAGCTCCATTACAGTTCAATTCCACCTCTCCTTCTCATCTACCATCGTGCAACGCGGTCACACTAGCAAATGCAGCGGTGATATCGTTTATCTGCACGCAGGTACCAAATGCGCGCATGTCGGTGTTTCTTTCAGGCAGCTTTCAGAGGCTTATGCATTGAGGGCTCTTTTGTATTCCTCTCGCTTATTCTCCATGTGTGGAGGTTCTCCTATACATATTCTTGCTTGTTGTATCCGCAGGGATCCACGTTGGTCTCGGTTTGTGATGCGCCTGTCCCAAATGATAGCGAGTTCTGTCACTTGAACATGCCACACTTTTGACTTCAGCTTACCTGTAACGAACGAACCAGAGGTCTTAGCTATGTTCATCAAACGCGCAGGACCTTCGTATCTTTCGTCTCTCGTCACCCAGAAACCCAGCAGTCTGGCCATTGTACTTCGACATGAGGCCCTATCATATTTGAAGACGCTCAGTCTTGTATTTGATACAGCGCACACACCCACTGCCACTACTTGGTGGGGAATGTTCCTTTGTGTAGTTATCACTCACGCTAAATAAGGATGGTGGATGATCCCGCAAGTTACTCTTCTTCATTTCTCACTTACCAGTTTTGGGTTCTGGGTGAACTCAACGGACAAATTTAACAACACACAAAATCAAAATTAATATTTTCAAGGCGCAGCCTGTGTGCCGTCCCTATGGATTTCTTGCGGCCACCAGAGTCTTTGGAAGTGCTAGGAGTACAATCTTGCACAACTACCTTCGTCGGACATTTCTTCATAACAAGGATTACGCATTTGTTGTCTCAATTTCCTCACAAATAGCGCACAATTGTCCCTCTCCACCGTGGCGAGTGCAGGAGTAAGTTATTATTATATTGGCACTATCCTCTGTACTTAAGTCTCTCAGACAGAACACTTATTCCTTGTGGGGATTACGATCCCCACCATTTTCTTCGGTATATCAATACACTGCAAGCCAGACCCCCCGGTGAGCAAAGCTATGGTGAAGATGCTGTCCTATATGTTTTAAGCACTATGTCACTGGAGAGACCTGTGACCTCGCTACGATGACCTCCGTAGTAAAGGTTTTGAGAACGTCTTGATACTCTCCGAGTTGCGTAACGTTCCTCATCATTGGGGCAGACTCATGGCGATATAGTGTCAACGTATACTATGTTAGGCTTTTGCGCACACACGCACACACAAATTCTTAACTCTGGATGTAGATGCACACAACTCGATGTAAAGGCATGAGTATATATGTGCACGTATGTAACTCCTGTAAAGTTTGGTTGTGCATTGTAGTCATTTTCATCTTCAATGCCATTCCAATCGCGAACTGCACGTGTATCACCGCGAGAAGACCGCCACTCATGTCTACAATGTTTTGCCCCGAAAAAAAGCTGTAGGCATTAATAGCCTGAGCATGGCCTTCACTGTCTCCAGCTTGCGTTGTGGTTACCATTTCTTCTCCCATTTCAGCGAGAAATGAGGGTGGCTTCTCCAGCTAACTTTCTGTTACACACAGAATGTGCAGGGGGTTAAAAAGGAAGACTATGATGGAACCGGTTCTCGTTCTGGAGTGTGAGCGGTAATCGGTCACGGAAACACAGTAGATCCGGCCGATAACAACACGAAGGCCTAAGGGTACAATTTTGATGCCTAGGGTTACTGTTGTGGTAGTTGTCGCATCATTTTATACCCCCCTACATAAGATGTACTGTACATCCGATCTACACTTAGAGATATTTTATCCGCCGTAGTCCTACTGACCATGGCCTTGTCCGTACCATTGCGACTGGTTTGTAGACCGAGAATGGACCTCATTCCTTTCTGGGCTGGAGTATACGCCTGTTTGGTATGCATGCGACTGCATCTGACTTGGCTGAAGTAGCGGCGGTGGTGGAGGCTGAGATTGAGAGTACGGAGGTGGTGGTGGGGGAAGGGGCCGGCTAAATTCCCCGTATTGAGTAGGTGGCTGAGGAGGGGGAGGTGGAAAAGCTGAATAATGATTACCTGAGCGTTGCTGCTGGGGAGGAGAGGAATAATTGGAAGCCGGTGGTTGTTGTCGAAGTAGTGTTGGTATTTCTGGTTTGCTTGACGGGATATCCAGCGAAAATGCTGACGGGATTCCCGGTGTATTGAACAAGTCGCCATATGGATCAATAGGATGTGACGGGGAATGAGTCTGAGGCAAGGATGTCGGGGGTTGATTGTATGGGGTTGGCGGAGGAGGAAGTGCTGGGCCAGAATAGTGAGCTTGAGGTCGAGAGGACCCAGTGGGAACACTCCCTTGGTGTCTGAAAGTAGATGGTATTGGAGGCAAAGGAGATAGGTTTAAGTCCGAAAAAGAAGATGATAGTCTTGTTTCATACTCTACGGAGGACTCTGCTGGGACGGACGGAGGTGGGGGTACGCGAGGCTTTTCGGGTAACGATGGAGGCACAGGCACCGTCACAGGTGATGTGAGCCGTCGCTTGGTTTCAAGCTGGGAGACAAGGGACTCTCGTTCCTTCATTCTTGGTCGCACGAAGTCATCAGTCTTCTGATGAAGTACCTTGACTAGCTCGCCGAGCTGCTTATAGAATTGAGTCCCTCGTCTAATGTACCGATTGAGAGTCGAGTTAAAAGATACAATATGGCTGCACTCACTCTAGTCCATCTTTTATAGCTAACCATGCCTCGTTTGCCGCTGCATATTGGCCTAGAACTTCTGCCTTCTTCTTCTCTTTCCCTTCCGCACCTTTCACCCAAGACCGGCCTTTGCCTTTGGTTAGTGCCTTCCACAGTGCCGCTATTTCATCTAGGATTGCTTCTTGCTGCTGAATCAGAGAGGAAAGCCGGTTCTGATAGGGGCGGAACTTCTCAAGCTCATTGGCGAAGATCGTTGGCTCAACTGCCGAGGAATTCGGGGATCTGGAATGGAGGATAAGGATATGAGAGACATCATCGTTTTGTACCTGGACTCCACGTTGAGTAAACTTGTCCTTCACAATGTATAGATTCGGCACTCACTCTCTCCTTCAAGTCCTTGAGCAAAACTCCCCTCTCTCTTTTGATCTTGTTCAGGGCCCCCAACTTCTCCTCAATCTCCCGCACTCGATTCTTGATCTCATTCAAGATCTTATCCTTCTCACCTTGCCCGCCAATACCGCCCTCGTCAAGATCCAACAGACTGACCAATCCCGGTTTCGGTTCGCTTGAACCTGTAGCTTGTTTCCACATAGCAACTAGCGATGGCCCGCCACTCACAAGCAAGTCAATATCGTTCTCGATGCCGCTCCAGAGTGTGCTGATTTGGTTGTCAGAGGTAGATGCCGTGGTGAAAGCATCCACATGTGATTTGAACTCAGTACGGAGATCTCGGGTGAGGGAAGCGGATGGAGCTTGAGTAAACTCATGCTCATACTTGACCTGCGGGTTGCGGACTATAAGCGATGGCAGGAATTTCGAGATAAATCTCCTACCCTTGTGATTTCACATTCCCGCGATTCATCGTCCAATTCTTTGCGAATTGCGTCGAGCTCTTCGCCGACTTTCGCTTTGAGACTATCAAGTTCCCCGAGAGACCTCTTCAGTCCGTATATTCCTCCAGCGCGACGAATTTCCTCTCCCCAAGAAGTCAGTTCCGGTGGCACACCTGTGGAAATGGCATCCTCGTCTTCACTGCCACCCTCTTCTGCATCAATGATCTCCTTCCATCGACCAACCGCCCCGGGGAGTCCAAGCTTCCCTAAAGCTTCAGATGAAGCAAGATCTGCGATCTCGCATCTCTCGGCTTCAGACCGTATGACTTTCGCCTTTTCCTCGGAGTAGACGGATGCAGACCGGTGAATGGCCATTGGAATAAGTCTGGCGAAGAGATCTGGCCCTAGTACTCGTTGCATCTCCGACAGAGCAACAGGTGCAGTGGAACCTCCTTGTTTGGAACCAGAGGAAGGAGCAGCTGTTGCTCCGTTATAAAGTTCCTGGATAGTGATTGGTTGCGCTACAACAAGCTTCTCGACTGTTGCAAGAGTAGCAGCCGGCGTAGGCACAGCGTTGTAAACGAGGTCATTCGTTCGTGAGTACTCTTTGAGTGCAGTACCGGTGAGGGTGCTCAGAGCCTGCGTGATCTCACTCAGAGCGGGCGATGCATCGGGAGGGAGAGTGGGGTATGAAGACCATTTGATATCCATGAACACGGTTCCCGATGACTGGGTACTCATCGAGAGGTAATAAGGTGTGAACGTAGACGTACATGTTCTATGGGCTTCCTTGGCTTGCGACTCGGCCAGTTGTATTCGGGCAAGGGCATCTCCATGTTTAGACGCGGCATCATCGGAGAGATATCGATAGTACTGCATCAAAGCCGAGAAGTACGTGGCTTTGATCTGGGAGGCCAAGATGCTACACTCGACATTATGTTCAACAGAAGCCAGAGAGCAACTTACTTGGACGAGATTGACCCAATTACGGTCTATGATCCCCTTTCCGTAAAACTCCTTTACCTCCTCCGTCAATCCAGCGTATAAAAAGGCGGTCTGCGATGCGACTTTACTAATGAGGACGTTACCCTTCTTTTCGTTGATTATCTTCTCCAAAAAGACTTCCGTTGCCTGAGCAAGCATGATGTCAACGAGATATTTGACGACATCCTTGCTCATATCTGTACTTGGAGCGTGCAAAAAGTTCTCATTGATATAGGTGAGCATGCCTGCGGCGCAGCGAAAGTAGTGAAAAGCGCGCTTCAAACCCTCGGGATCTGTGCGAGTCTGAGCCGCCGCGATGGCGGAATGGGTAGCGCCTATTTGGAATATGATGCTCGCTTTTTCGAAAGCTAGAGATGTCTGTGTGGTTACTTTGTTCGTGAATGCATCGTGCCAAGGGAAGGGAACTTTGATTTCTGAGAAGCGCAATTCAAGGAACTCAAGTTGACCAAAGTATTTGTAGAGAAGATCCCTGGCGGTGAGATCTGATCCAGCACCTCTTACAGCATCCTGACGGAATCGTTGGAGCTGGGCGCACTCTGAAGCGTAGGAATCAGGGCTTTCCCCGTATGAGTTTGCGATGATGGAACGAATCGGCGTTGTCCAGTCGACTTCTTCCGTCTTCTTTCTAGGAATCCATATCTGTGGATCCCAAAATGGTTTCGTAAGTGAGTGTCCAGATCTAAACGTGCCCGCTCACCATAGGTGACTGTGGCATTGTGATGATACATTTAGGGGATGTTCCCAACACCAATATAAAAGCGAGTAGATCAACGATCTACCAATACCACTCAAATGTGATGCTGAAGAATGTGTTTGAGTCCTGGATCGGTGTAGAGGCTGGAACCTGCCTAGGATCGGTGTCAGGAGTTGACAATGACTCGTGACAAATTTAATTGGGAACACCATATCATGTGATCCTACTTCCGTTTAAATTAGCCCATGCTCTCTCTATTGCACATTAGGGGTTTATTTCCCTCACCTGTCGTCGGCCAATCCACAAGGATACCCATATGAGCGTTCCACGTCATCTTACTCTCATTGGTCCACAGCTGGCCAGCTACCTACCCGCTGGTTGTTATACCTTAGAAGTATCTCAATGCCGATTCCGTCCCAACTACACGGAGTCAGTCCATCATCTCTTTGTTCTGTGTCCACGATTTTCGGAGTTCCGGTGATTTATTTTGGTCGATATTCGCCATATCACGTCTGGGATAGTGGAAAGCATTTCGTCAAGTGTTGATCAATGCCACTGCCCTTATTCTGGATGATGACTCAAACCTCTTGACTATTGAGGACGTATCACAATCGTGGCATGCTTGTTTCACCCATTTAGTTGGTCGCATATAGGGACATGTTCGGAGATGTATAGGTCATTTGCGCCCATGAGTTGATGGTATGATTTGCTCCTTTCACTTTCATCCTTCTCCATCCGCTCCTTATCCTCGACCATGCTTTAAATTGTCCCCCTTCTTTGTCCTAACTTTCCTTGTTCTGCCGCTTTTATTTCATCCCATCTTTCACCTTTCGGTCCAACGAGGGTTCCTTTAATTGACATGGGGGACTCGGCCGTGTTTATTGTAACGAGGATGATCCATTCTATACAGCAATTGACTCAATGAACGCCGCTGCTCAATGAAGCAGAGCGTGGTCATGTTCTCCTTTGTTGCACATATCTAGTTGAATGGGAGGGGCACCTATGATAGACTAGACAACTCACCTCAGTTCAACGTTCGTGAACTGAGGGAGAGAAAACCGTATGACCAGAAAATTTCCGGTTATAAGTGTTAGACGAACAATAGTGATATTTCTGGGGCTGAGCCTACATCAACAACGTCAGAGAGTACAGCATCATGCACGTCGACATACGACTTGTACACGAGCGACACCAGTTGAACCCCATGACAAGTCATCTCAGCTCCATCGTGTCAGTGCTCATTGGGGGTACGGCATTATCAAAGCCACGGGGCTGTTGACTTGGGTTATTCGTACGCTTTGTGGGAGTAAAGCACACAAGTCTAGTCAAGTTTGATACGGCCTAGACATAATGCCCCTCTCCTAAAAGTCCGGACGCCACGGTGCAACGAGACCATTTCAAATCACAATGTCCGAAAGCGCTTTTCTTATATGGAAGCCCCAATGCAGGACATCACACAAAAACATGACACTGGCTAGGCGTGTAACCTATACCTGAGAACCATAAACTTTGGCACTCAAGATAGAACCCTCAGTATCAAAACGAGATCGGAGAAGGGCGACCTCCAGAAAACTAGTACTAACAACCCGGGGTGGCATCCTGATGGACGAGGACTGCCTGCCTGAGAACTGGCTGAGTGGATTTTATGGGTATTCCATCCCAGCGAGGGTCCCGAATGGCGAACCAAACCATACTCCCCGAACAGCGTTTAAACTTTGGAATTGGCTGAGTCCCACCCTGTGCGCAAATGTGTTCCCATTGGCGACTCTCAGGCATCTGGCCAAGATTTAAGGAAAATCCTCTGACACTAGGGGTGAAATCCCCCGAACCCCCCCACCTACAATGACCTCTAAGAGGTCAACAGGTCACGACCGCGATTGACCCCACAGCCCGTACCAAAAAAAGATATTTGACAAGGCTGATTAAACTGCAGTCTATTGGCCAAGTTCTCACTGGTTTCCCTTGACGAACCTGGCACTGGCCATCCCCGCGCGAACGTTTCAAGCGAACAGTGGATTAGCGCGGAGCTGGCCGAAACTATTATATTAGGGGGAGTTAGCCGATTAGGTTTTATTCTATCTATTGCAGACAGACATGAGTGGGCAGTCCACAGCACAGAACAGCATGAATCTACTTCCTCCAGCACCTTTGGAACCTTGCGACCCAGCACTTGAGGCAAGTTAACACGCAAGAAATGTTCAGCGATGAAGCCCATGTTCGGACAGGCCAAGATACGACAGTTCCGATCCCTCAAGGCTCAAGGCAAACATTTTAATGACAATCTTATGGCGAACAAAGCCTTCCGAAATCCACATATATACCAGAAATTGGTAGAGTTTGTGGGTATTGATGAGAAGGGGACAGAGTTCCCTCGGGCCATCTGGGATCCTCATGATGTTCAGGATGGATGGTTTGCAGATAGCCTTGGTGTGTCTCTGCACGTACTTCCATACCGAAGCCTTTTCAGTCAAGTTCGTCATAGCTTCTCAACAGAAGGCCAGATCCCAACAGATCGAGTCGTCTCAAAAACACAAGAATAGAACACATATTGACTTCCATTCTGCGCGTACTCGCCCTGAAGGTAGCGGAGCTAGGAGGGGGAAGCCTCGGCCTTCAACGACTTTCCAGTAGAGTAGCTTTTGGGTTTATTTGTTTATTTGTTTATTGTGTCTGGCTGGGATGAAGGGAGGTTGTACTGGCTATCATGTAACAGAAGATGTCAGGCATGTATTGACCAGTCTCTAGACTGCTGGGCACGAAACGGCCCCTCGTACTGTCCCCAAGTGCACGCGACACCATGGGTCATTCTCGCTATGTTGCTGAATCTGACCGATTCGTCGAGGATTTCCTTTGATCTTTTTCACCTTTTGTCAAACAACAATACAGCTCCTTGTGTAACTTTATGTGATCCAAGGACCCTCTAGGCCATGAATACTGCGGCATTTTTTACAATCTGCTCAAACGATCGATCGGGAGTCAGTTGTGTGAAAGAATATTACCGACATATACGTAGTTCCACATCCCTGCTTCTGACCGTCGGTGCGAACAGGACAGGTCTGAATTACCGGGCAAGGACCCGAAGCGACAGTACCTTGCGTAAACCCCTATACAGTTCAATTCAGCTTCTCAGTGTTCGAGCTGAAATATACATGTATCCTATTCATTGTTGCCAAGTATTTACAATTCTTTGGAACACTTGCGAGTGCGACAGGGTAAAACATTACTTTTAGTGGCATCGAGTAGGTACATACAGAGCCGCCCTAAGCTTAAAAGCTAGCAAAAAATAGACAAAGCGAAACTCATTGTCAATAGGATAAGGAGCATTAAGGGATTCTTCGATACGACGAGATAATACAAAGATCACTTCACTCTATTCATTCTCAAGGCGTGCCAGGTCCTGGTAGGTATACATCAGGTCGAGTCTTGGTACCAATTTAGCGCGAATAAGACGCACCGAACAATCCTTGTTTCTTGGATGCGGTGGGGACAGGAACAGGTGCCGCTGGCACCCTTGTAGGTGGAAGAAGTTGGGGATTCGCTATACAATTTGAATGACCCAGAATTAGCAAGGATGTCACCCAGCACAGGCGTTGATGAATACATACGCTTCCAGCTCGCCCATGCAGGCCTTTCTTCGAAGGGCCGTTGTGCGGGTCCTGGTGGTGCTTCTGGAAGCGATGCAGCAATCGTTTTCCGTGATTTCCGCTCCCGTTTCCGGGGCTGTTCGACCGTGCGCCATCCTGATTTGGCTGGCGCCGGCGGCTCAGTAGGCTCGGGAGGTGGCGGCACAGATTCTGGGGGTGAGGGAAGTAGTGCTTCAGGCTGATCCTAATTGATCAACTACGGTTAAAGTTCAAAAAGGGGTTCGAGAGAAGAATAGCATACAGGTTTCCTGAAAATCCAAGCACGAATAAGAAAGCACGATAACAAAGAACTCAGGAGTAACACGCTCACCATTGAGGAGCGAACTCGCCTGAAGGACGAGATCGTGAAAGATGGGAATATGGTCAGTGATCATCCTTTGATGAGCACAGGTACTAATGTAAAGACTCACCACCAGGACCGTGCTGACTTTTGAGTGCCATCAATTGGGCAATCTCATACTGAAGCGCACGACGCTCATCACGTAGCTGCCCGACTTCTTGAAGCAGTATTCGTACTTCTGACGCAAGAGCTTTGCTGTTTGAGGTTCGCACCAACGACAGCACATGAGCTATACAGAGCGATTCCGGCGCATGGTGTCTCCTTTAACTCACCTGAAGTCATTGATGTATCTGCGGAAAGGAATATACGATTGGACTTCAGTTGAGTGATTCGATTCGCAACGGATCCGACTAAACAACGCACTTTGGCGCCTGAGGCAAAGTACCCGTCTCCCTCTGAGACATATCCTTTCCACGCTCGAGGTATTCTTGAGGAGGAGAGGATGGCTTTCGTTCGTCTCTCAGTAGTTCAAAGTGACGGTTGCTCGGAATGTTGAAAGGCGATTGATGATGGAGATTCTCATTTGAATCCGTTTCACTTCCATCAGCCTCGTGGCCACCCCTCGACGAGGAGTAGGGTGAAGGCGAGAAATCTTGCCGCTGATAGAATGTGCGCGATGACATTTTCGAGATAAAAAGCACAACAAAAGAAGGCGCCCACACAACAATGAAGTAGAGGTACAAAGTGTAAGGAAGAGGATATGAAAAACCTGCATCATCCACATGCATCATCCTCCCAAACACAGAACAGCTCCCAAAGTACCGGCTCTGGGTCCGTCCAGAAGCAGACGAGCGATTAGTGCTGTATGAAGTTTCCTACGAGAGTAACACCATTAGAATATCGATCAAGTTACTCGAGAGATTCGAACACGCGTAAGCAGCGTGGCCCTTGGAAACAGCTGTATTCCTCAACGAGATGAATGCTGACATACCTGCAATCAATGTGGGTATTCCATGTAGGTCCCTTTGTATCGTAAACGAGAAACAACAGCTAATCAAGCCCTCCTCAAGTGGGCCTGGAGTCGGGCGCGGTTTGTTGAACTTTTTCCCAGTAGGCGAAGCAGGGACTGTGGTCGCAATAGAGCTCGCCGTGGTCATTGGGCTTGTTGGGGCGAAAAGGCTTAGAAGCGCCGGTGAGGGCTTATATCGAAGCACGCATGATGTTAAAACAGCTTTTTGCGCTGTGTCAAACGCGACGTGTCCATATTTCTGAAAAATGTAAATCTCAGTCTTGCGCAGAAAGCAGCTAGAATTTGTGAGGGATCTCACCTCCCAATAATTGACGGCAGACTCTTCTGTCATGAGCTCATAGATGCAAAGACGACCCTAAGGAGCCTGTCAGTCGACGAGTCAATTTAGACTTTTGCAGGGACAGTACATCGCGTAATTGAGTCACATCGACTCCAATAAGGTCTGCAAATTCTTTGTTTCCCTGAAAAGATCGCTATTAGATATATGCGCAACAGAGCCCCGGAAGCAAACGCCACCTTGTATATCTCTCCCGTCCTTCGCCATAAGCAAGCAGGAATCCCCATGGCTGAGAACACACGGTCGTAGTCCAGCAGTAGGCGTTCAAAAGCCTCCTCGATGAACACCAAATCCTGAAATGGGGCTTAATGGATGCAACCCGCATGACTGTATTAAGGACTTACTATATCAGTCAAGGACTGTGCGATAGCCTATAGTCCAAGTGAGTGGAAAGGAAACCTGTGTCTCTAAATCCGTACCCGAAATTTAGGGCGGACCACCGATAGCGGTTGCAGAATTAGCTGTTTTGACTGGGGCGAAACACTGTAGAAACGGATCGGTAACGACCTTCAAGTTAGTATATTGCACGTCCTGCACTCACTTCTTATCCATCCATCTGGAGAGCCGGGCATAACCCTTCACATAATTGAATGGCTTGAGTAACCCAGCTTCGTATTTTGCGTGGATAACTCGCGTAAGGCGTTCATCACGCGTACCATCCTCTTGATCAGCAGCGGTGAGGAAGAACTTCTCTGCTTTCGTCGGGGCCGGAAGCACTTCGACGTGTTCTGACGGCTGGCGAGATTGGCTTGGAGGTCTATTCGGAGGCGTCGACCGCGGAGCAGCCGAAAGATCAGGAAATTGAGGCATCTGCGCCTGGGGGAATGTGGAAGAAATAGCACTACTAGGCTCTGAAGGCTGGAATGTTGTTGGTGCTCCCTGAGGGAGGCCTGTCAATGGCAAATAGAGGACAACAGGGGAACTATATACATTGCTCCCGAAATCCTGGACTCCCTGGGTCACAGTTGAGAATGGATTCATAGTCCCTTGATTGTTGTTCAAGAAGGGCTGGTCCCCTAACGACTCTAGAAAGTCGCTAATCAGCGAAACTACTGTCAGCAGGGCTTCGTTGTGAGAAAAAGCATATGGACCTTAACACAGAGAACTCATTGTCCATTGCCTGGTCTGGAGGGAAGGAAATGGGCCATGAGGCTGCATTAGGATCTGTAGGAGTGAAGTTGAAGTTCGCATCTGCGAAAATGAATCGGAGCAAATAAAGAAAGGAACTGGTTAGCGGATGAGTGATGGTCTGTCAACAAGGGCTTCAAGACGTGCTTTGTGGTGGCCGAGCCATATTGGGATTTGGCGCCAAAGAGTTCTCCGGAGCTGCGGACTGAACGGCCTGTGGAGATGGTTGATTCTCGGAATGGAGATCAGCGTCCGTGCTGGGTTTGGTCTTGGGCTCATCATGACATAGGTGGCCAATATCACGCTTAATGCTTAATGGTTAGGCATTTTGAGCAATGTGTGAGGACGGGAATGAACGAAGAGAAATGTACCATCGTTGGCAAGGTCTTCCTGTCGATCCATCAAAAAACTGGGTAATAAGGCAGGGAATATGGGGTACCCACCTTCATCGCACGTCATATGGCTCCTGCGGCAGTACAAACATGCATGGTTGACTTTGCCTAGACGGGAAACATAAGTATGCCAATATTCGAGAAGCACGCTATCGTACGTCGCTTGGCTGTGCCATCTTTCTTTCGCCTCACCCCAGCATTAGTTGGCTCGTTCTCCCCAGAACCATTTGCTTGGCTCTGAGATGAAGTGGCATAAGTTTGCTGGAGATCATTAAAACCTTCATTTCGGTCAAGATCGGACGGGGGCCCTGCGGAACCGGAGGTGGCATTCATGCCATTCCCAAGATTCATGTTGGTACTGGATTGCAACGCCCACAGCTACGAGAGCGGTTGGGCACAACGCCACTGGGAGAGGAGCTGACAAGTACTGGATGCAATCCCAAATATGATTAATCATCGCGTGACTCAACTTTATTTTCATTTTTTATAATTCATTGTTTTTTTTAGGTGGAACCCATCTCCGGTCCACAATATTCATGATACTGTAGATGAGGTGGGCTTCTGGGTTACAGAAGCGATTTGTTTTGTAGGGTAGGAGTCAGGGCCATGGAACTTCACCGCGTAGGAAATGCTTTATGCACTATAGTTACCCCGTTGCAATCAGTTAGATCTCGATCTCGGGCAGGCCCTCGTTCTAAGTATTCCACTTCACGTGCTGAAGACCGGGTGAACTTTTCATTATTCCCAGGAAGACCAGGCGATTCTTGGGTACATGTGACCTATGGAAATTTGCGGCTAACACGTGGTTGAATTTGCAGATTTGTTTTGTTTTTTTCTCTTTGCCTCCGTCATCAAAAATGTTCTACAATACACTCGGCCAACTCCGCCGTAGATTCTTGGGTACATGTGACTTACGGAAGTTTGCGGTAAACCCGTGTTCTGTCCTCTGTTTGTTTGATGTA
>WNFI01683929.1_pt2 | contig 13997 bp, 13 predicted proteins | sample 5400471 | NCBI WGS metagenome assembly WNFI01 (sample SAMN13153348, study PRJNA577476) | soil metagenome | isolation source: 100 cm saprolite on Douglas fir-dominated hillslope | place: USA:California | collected 2013-09-17 | reverse complement strand
TGCTCTCCGCCTGCTACACGGTGTGGCTCACCGCGGCGCCCGAGGAGCATATGAGCCGCGTCATGGCCCAGGGCGACTACCGCCCCATGGCCGACAACGAGGCGGCGATGGAGGACCTGCGCCGCATCCTCGCCGGCCGCCACGCCCTCTATGCCAAGGCCGACGCCACCGTCGACACGGCCGGCAAGACTGTGGAGCAGAGCCTCAAGGAGCTGCGCGCGGCGGTGAAGGGCTGAGCGCCTCGCCGGTGCGGGACGTGCTCACATCGGGAACGTGCGAATAAAGGCGATCATCGCTGCATTGACCTCCTGCGGCCGTTCCTGCTGGGTCCAGTGGCCGCAACCTCGCAAAATGATCGTTTCCCGGAGCTGGGGCACGAATTTCGAGAGATTGGGGATGAGCTGATCCATGCCGCGAAATGCGACGACGAGGTCACGATCGCCAGCCATGTAGAGCGCGGGCACGGTCACCCGCGCCCCGTCAAAGGGCGCCAGGAGTTCCCAATTGCGATCGATGTTGCGATACCAGTTGAGACCGCCACGGAATCCGGTGCGCGCGAATTCGGCGGCGTAGAAGCCCACATCGGCTTCCGTGAGCCAGGGCGGCAGGGACGCAGGATTGACCATGCGGTCGAGGAATCCGCCCTGCCGCGAGACCATGCCGACGTTGTCCGCAGCCGCCGCAGCGACCTCGCGCCGCGGCGCATCACCCGAAGCAGAGTAGAGCATGCTGCGAATGGTAAGGCGCGGGTCGCGCTCGAGCTCCGCCTCAGCGGCGCCGGGGGTCTGGAAATAGAGCTGGTAGAAAACCGCATCACCGCTCTGCGGCATGAGCGTGGTCGGACGGGCCGGCGCCCGCGGCCGGAACGGCACGCTCAAGCCGATCACGCCACGAAAGCGGTCCGGGCGCAACAGCGCCGCGTGCCACGCGACCGGGGCGCCCCAGTCATGGCCGGCGATCACCGCCGTCTCGGCGCCCAAGGCATCGAGCAGCCCGACCATGTCGCCCACCAGGTGGAGCAGCGTGTATTGCTCGATCTTCTCGGGACGGTCGGTCTGGCCGTAGCCCCGCATGTCCGGCGCCACCGCATGGAACCCCGCCTCAGCAAGCGCTCGGAGCTGATGGCGCCAGGAATACCAGGATTCGGGAAAGCCGTGACATAGGATGACCAGCGGTCCTGTGCCCAGCTCGGCGACGTGCATGCGGATGCCGTTCGTATCAATGGTGCGATGCTGCACCTCGCTCATCGTGGTCTCCTCGCGCTATGAAGGGTCACGCCTCGGCCATCACTGCCATCACGCGCCGTGCAAGCTCGGGATCGCGATAGACGCTGCGCGGCTTGAGCAGATGCTGAACCTCGACGGTCAGCTTATGGACGGCCGGGTCCCTGGCGGCGAGCCGCATCAGGGCGCGCCCGAAATTAAGTCTGTTCTCGAAGTCCGGTGGACGTTGTCCCCGGGTCTGCGGATAAACCAGGTCCGGGGTTGCCGCCATCGCCCAGGGCGTCTCTATGAGCGCTTGAACCTCGGCGAAGAAGGCTGGCGCCAAGCCGACGAGCGGATCGCGTTCCGCGGCGCGTGTCTCCAGAAGTCGATGCAGCAGCCATGCCTCCTGAGCGGCCACGCTCATGCCCTGACCGTAGACGGGATTGAAGCGGCAGATTGCGTCGCCCACGGGCAGCAATCCCCGTGGAAAGGCCCCGAGCCGCTCGAAATGCCGACACACGCTGGCGGGAAAGCCGAAGCGGGCGATCTCGCCAAGGCGCTCGGCGTGCTTGATCGCATTGTACACCGTCGGTGTCCGCAACTGTCGCACATAGGTCAAAAACCCGTCCGCATCCCCGGGCGGCGTGTCGCCATGCGCGCCGCCGACGCTGAGAATCCACCGCCTCCCTTCAATCGGCATCATTAGGGCGCCACGGCTGCTCTCGGGCGCCTGCGGAAACGTCATCACGGAAGTCCAGTCAGGCGGCACGTCGTCCGGTATGGCGAAAACAGCTGTGGAATAGGCGATGTCGACACCGATACTTGTCTCGTCCGGCAACGACCGGCTCAGGGATTCGAGCAAGTCCATTGTGAGCGAGCCACGCCCTGAGGCATCGACGATGAGATCTGCCGGGATCGTCTCTCTCCTTCCGTCGGTCGTCTCGCACCGGACGGCGGTGACTGATGTCCCATCGGGCGTAGCCACGACCTCCTGAGCACGGCAGCGCTGGCGCAGCGTTATGTTGGCGTGCTGCTCCAGGCGTCGCCTGACCGTGAGTTCGATCAGCGGGCGGGACATCGAATATGCGAGCCAGCCGAGATCGCGCTGAGGGAAGGGATCGAAACCGGGGCGCTCGACGCGAATGTCGAGACCCACCCGGTACGGCACCGCCCCGGCCTGGGCAAGGTCCCGCTCGAATCCGGGAAACAATTCGCCGAGCGCACGCTGACCGCCGCCCAGAAGCGCATGAAGGTGCCTGCCTTGCGGCGTTCCCGCCCGGTGGGTCGCATCCGCCGGAAGGGCGTCGCGTTCCAGCACAATCACATGCTCGAAGCGATCGGCGAGAGCGCGCGCCGCGGTCAAGCCGCCGACCCCCGCGCCTATGACGACGGCTTGCTTGCCAACAGCAGTGGACATCGTGACGACCTCCGTACGCGTTGAGTCGCTGCGGGAGGTGCTGACGTAATCTTGAGCATAGGGCGACGCGGGCCCTCAAGGAAGAACGTTCCGATGATCTGAAGGAGCACCACCCCCGTTCTCGATCGATCTTCCATACAGAGAGACGATGGCGAGTGTGACCCGCGTCACAGGCGGGCTATCCGCGAGCGCGCCACCTGTATCATTGTCCCGCTAATCTGCAAGAACGATCCGACCGCGACGAGTATCAACCCATTCCTAGCATCGCGTGACTGTCGAATTAATGACCGTCTCGCCGGCCGCCACGCCCTCTATGCCAAGGCCGACGCCACCGTCGACACGGCCGGCAAGACGGTGGAGCAGAGCCTCAAGGAGCTGCGCGCGGCGGTGAAGGGCTGAGCGCTGGAGCTCTCGTCACCGGATGTCGATGAGTCCCCAGTCGTAGGCATAGTCGTCGATCGCGTGGAATCGCCCCAGCTGCGCGGCCAATTCCGGTGCGGCATAACGCTTGAGATGATCGAGCACCGCGGCTTCGCCTGAGCCAAAATCGGACTGGTACCAGCGATAGATGCTCGAAACGATGAGCTGGCCGTTCTCGATGCGCACCCCGCGTCGATCATTGACATAGGCGCGAGCGCCCTCCTCCAACAGCCGCTCCGTATTCTCGGCGGTGAAGGCAACGGGCGGGAGGCTGGGACAGCTGATCGAGGCGCAATTGAGCGCGTAGTGCAGGCGCGGATCGTGCCAGATCGGCCGCAGGATGCCGTGCTCGATGTCATTGAGGCTCAGCCACTCGCCCTCGGCGCGGACCACCTTCGCATCCCATGGGCCGACGCTGAGCAAGCCGGGCCCCAGGGAAATGTCGCGAATGCTCCGTGTCGGATAGTGATCGAGAACGATGCGCGTCGTGACGGCGTTGTAGAGATTGATCCAGTAGGCTCGCTGCTCCCCGCGATTGAGTCGCGAGACCGCCGTGGCCTGGAGCGACGCGAGGTAACTCTCCAGGATGGCGCGGCCTGACGATTGTGCCCGCGCATAGGCGAAGCGGTTGATACCGTCGCCACCCGGCACGAGGTACGCCGCGAGAAACCCGCTCCACGATTCATGGTCGACGTGGTCGGTGGAAGCGGCGTCGTTCTCGAGCCAGTGAGGGGATACCAGTTGCGACCGCGGCGCGGCGATCCCTTCGACGAAGGTGCAGGCGGCGGGCACCAGTGCTAGGACAATGGCGAGAATCTTCCGCATGAACAGACATTCGCTCCGCCAGCTCGGCAAGGACGCTAGGTTTCGGCTCCTGGATCCGCAGCGCTAAATTGCGGTGAAGCCGTGGTCTTTGAGCGGCAGCGAGCGGATACGCTTGCCGGTTGCGGCATAGATCGCATTGCAGATCGCCGGGGCTACCGGCGGGAGCCCGACCTCGCCAACCCCGCCCCAGAAGCCGCCGCTCGGCACTTGCACCACTTCGATTTTCGGCATCGAGCGCAAGCGCAGCATCGGGTAGTCGTCGAAATTCGACTGCTCGACGCGGCCGTTCTTGATCGTGATCTTGTCGTAGAGCGCGGCGGTGAGACCGTAGACGATAGCGCCTTCTATCTGCGTCACCACGGTATCGGGATTGACGACATAGCCGGGATCAACCGCGCAGACGATGCGGTGAACCTTGATGTAATTCCTGTCGCTCACCGACACTTCGGCGACCTCGCAAACGAGACTGCCATAGGAATCGTGATAGGCGATGCCGCGGAAGACGCCGGCGGGCGGCGGCGTGCCCCACCCCGCCTGCTTGGCCGCTGCCTCGAGCACGGCGAGCTGCTTCGGGCGGTCTTGCAGCAGCTTGCGCCGGAGCTCGTATGGATCCTGCCCGCCGGCGATCGCGACCTCGTCGAGGAAGCTCTCCTTGTAGAACGCATTCTGCGAATTGTTGACCGAGCGCCAGAAGCCCACCGGCACCGGCGTGTTGCGCATGGCGTAGTCGACAAAGCGGTTCGGGAACGCGTAGGGGATCTCGGCGAGGCCTTCGAGGAAGTTCTTGTCGAGGCCGTTCTTCACCTCGTTCGGTCTGACCGCGGCCAGGATCGACTGGCCGGCGACGCGCGTCTGCCAGGCGATCGGCATGCCCGAGGCATCGAGCCCGGCGGTGAACTTCGCCATGCTGACCGGGCGATAGAAGTCGTGATGCATGTCTTCTTCGCGCGACCACAGCAGCTTCACCGGCTTGTCCACCGCCTTCGCGATCGTCACGGCCTGACGCACGAAGTCCTGGAAGGCGCCACGCCGGCCGAAGCCGCCGCCGAGCATGGTGATGTGCACTTCGACTTTCTTGGGATCCACGCCCGCCGCCTTCGCTGCCTCCGCGAGCGTGGCCTGCGCGTTCTGCGACGGCGCCCAGACCTCGACCTTGTCGGGCATGACATGTGCCGTGCAGTTCATCGGCTCCATGGTCGCGTGGGCGAGGAAGGGCGCGGAATATTCGGCCTCGACCACCTTGGCGGCCTTGCTCAGCGCCGCCTTGGTGTCGCCTTCATTGGCAGCGACCGCAGCGTCAGCCGCGGCAAGCCCGCCCCGCAGCATTTCCTGGATTGCGGCGTCATCGAGCTTGGCGTTGGCACCTTCGTCCCAGGTGATCGGCAGGGCGGCGAGCGCCTGTCTTGCCTGCCAGTAGCTGTCGCCGACGACGGCCACGGCGTCGCTCATCGGCACGACCTGGCGCACGCCGGGCATCATCTTGATCTTCGCTTCGTCATAGCGCTCGAGCTTGCCGCCGAAGACCGGGCATTGGGCAATCGTGGCATAGAGCATGCCGGGGACGCGCACGTCGATGCCGTAGACCGGCTTTGCCATCACCTTGTCGGCCGTATCGAAGCGCGCTTGCGCCTTGCCGACGAGCTTCCATTCGGAGGGATCCTTGAGCTTCACCTCGGTCGGCGGCGCAAGCTTCGCGGCAGCCGCGGCGATCTCCCCATAGGTCATCGTTCGGCCGGTCGGGATATGCGTAATGACGCTGTTTGCCGCCGTGAGCTCGGCGCGCGGCACGCCCCATTTCTGGGCCGCCGCGGCGAGCAGCATCTCGCGCGCGCTGGCGCCGGCCTTGCGCAGCATTTCCTGCGAGTCGCGGATCGCACGACTCCCGCCGGTCGACATCGAGCCGAAGGAATTGTCCAAATTGTCGGTCGCCGAGGCGTATTCTCCCTTCACTTTGCTCCAGTCGCATTCGAGCTCCTCGCAGACGAGCATGGGGAGCGCGGTGAAGCTGCCCTGGCCCATTTCGGAGCGAGCGATGCGGACGATGATGGTGTTGTCGGGCTGGATGATGATCCAGTTGTTGACCTTGGCGCCGACCGCGGCCCCTTCGCTGTCGCCGGCGGCGCGCGCCTCGTCGGGGATGCCGACGCCGAGCATGAGGCCGCCGCCCGCGACGGCGGAGCTTACCAGGAACAGGCGGCGGCTGATGGTGCCATTGGCAAGAAGGGTCATCGCCGCCTCCCTCACGCTTTTGTCGCGGCAAGATGGATCGCTTCACGGATGCGGGTATATGTGCCGCAGCGACAAATGTTGGTGATGGCGTCGTCGATATCGCCATCGCTCGGCTTCGGCTTCTGCTTGAGAAGCGCCGCGGCCGCCATCATCATGCCCACTTGGCAATAGCCGCATTGCGGCACCTCGACCTCGAGCCATGCCTTCTGCACGGGATGGTTGCCTTCGGCCGAGAGCCCTTCGATGGTAACGATCTTCCGCGCCGCGACGGCACCGGCGGGGACCGAGCAGGAGCGGACGGCCGCGCCGTCCAGATGGACGGTGCAGGCGCCGCATTGTGCGATGCCGCATCCGTATTTGGTGCCGGTGAGGCCGAGCGTGTCGCGCAGCACCCACAGCAGCGGCGTATCCGGGTCGGCGTCGACTTCTTGTTCGCGGCCGTTGATGTCGAGACGCAGCATGCGACGCCTCCTCCGTTCGGGTAGCTCCGCCTTGGCTCCGCCGCGAGTTGATAACCGTATTGGTTGAGCCGCACTATATCGCGGATTGGGCACTACTTGAACAGGCATCGCGCGGGAGCGGCGCGCGGTGGTGCAGGGTTGACCGCCTCGCGCGGGCGGCCAAGGCAAGGGGAGGCGGGCCAATGGCGGCATGGGTCGAGACCTTCAAGGGCGCGGTGCTGGCCTCGGAATACGACGCCGAGGCCTACATGAACTCGCCGATGTACGTCTCGCGCTTCGACCAGGCGACGTGGTTCCTGCTGCACGCCGTCGGCGTGACGCCCGCCAGCATCAAGAAGCAGAAGCTGCGCGTCGCCATCGTCAGGCAGAACTACCAGTTCCTGAAGGAGCTGCGCGGCGGCGAGCTGGTGACGACCAGCAGCGGCTTCGTCGCCGTCGGCAAGAAATATCTCCGCTTCGTGCACCGCATGGTCGATGGCGCGACGTCGCAGCTGCTCGCCACCAGCGACTGCACCGCCGTGATGGCGAGCCTCAAGACCGGGCGCAGCGTGCCGCTCCCTCCCGCGCTGCAGAAGCAGGCGAAGGCGCATCTGGTGACGGTGAACAGCGCCGAGCCGAAGGCGAAGAGGGGCACCGGCCGCGGGCGGGTCGTAAGGCGCTAGCACCGCCTACGGCTTCTTCTGCTTTTTTTGCTCGGCATCATACATTTGGATTGGAAAGAACGCCGTCCACCCGGCGTTCAAGCCGCGCTCGCTTTCGTAAACTGCGCGGAGCACCGGGAGGGCGCGCTCCGGTTCCACCTCCATCACGTAAGCCCCGGCCGAGGCGCGAACGTCGGGAATCGGGTGATCGAGCAAACCAATCAGATGTTGCCGTCCGGGATCGACCGCGTCGAGCACTGTCACGATCCTCTTTCTTTGCTGCGTCCATTGGTCACTGTATTCGCTATCGCAGATCACGTCTCCGGCGATCCTCCCGAGCTGGGCGGCGAATTCAAAGGCGCGCAGCAGCCGCGCGATGCGCTCCGCCTCGCTGGCGGGGTCGGCGCTCGGCCTTTCCTCGATTAGGCTGTTCAGGGCCGCTTCCTGCGTCGAGCGGATGGCCGTCAGCTCTTTGTCGATTTCCCTCATGCGCAAGTAAAGCCGCTGCTGCGCCTCTAAGTCGCTCGCTGTGGTGGCGCGATCGGGGAACGTCTCGAGCTCCTGCATCAGTTGCTCGATGCGGTCCTCCTGCAGCAACTCGTCCATGGCTGACCGCCCTTACCTGATGATACCGAGGTCGCGCATGATCTCGATGCCTGTGGCGCGTTGAACGCTGTATGGCTGTTTCGGTAGCCACTCACGATACGTCATGCCCGTGCCATCCTTCTTCTTGTACATGTACGAGTTGATCGCCTCGTGTACCAATCTTGGGATGCGGATGATGTTATCCGTGTTGTGCAGTTGCTCCGCAGGAATCTTCTCCGAGTTCTCGCCGCCCTGCTCGACAATGTGGTGATAGTCGTAGCCGTCGCCGGCGGGACCGAACCGCTTGAGGAGCCACTCCGCGATCGAAGCCAAATCTTTGACGAAAGCGTCGTGCGAGGGAAACGACTCGAGTTCCGCGCTGACGCGAAGATCGTCCAAAGAGTAAGGCGCCTTGGCGACGAACTCCCTCGCCGCAGTGGCCTCGATGGCGAGCTTGCGCAACTCCACGATCGTGCGGATGGTGTCTACTATCGCGATCACGTCGCCGATCGGTCCGAGGGCGGCCTCGCCGCCGATCCGCAAGGCTGCCGTAAATACCTTCCGTAAAGCGCGGCGCAGCGCGAGCCGTCGCACGGCCCGGTGCACATTGTCCCCGGTCAGCTTGCCGCCATCTTCCCGTATGCGAAAGCGACCGCCCTGGCTCTCCGGCGCCTTGGCGGGCCAGCGCGGATGCTTGCTGGGGTCGAAATCGCCCTTCCACCAGCCGGTATCGGGCGGACCAAAGCCGATGCCGACGATGGCAATCGGCCGGCTCTTGGGCGGGCACCGATGTGCAGCGGCTGTCGCCGCAAGGCTCAGCAGCTGGTCCAGGCTCCCCTCGGCGGGCAGTTGCGATATCGTCTTGGCGAGGCGCTGCGCGTCGAGCGCTATGTCCGAGAAGCGGCCGGAGGGAGTCCGAAAGCGTCCAAAGATGGCGATGCCGCTCGGAGGCGAGTACTGATCAGTGCCGCGGAGAGACATGAAGGGGTCCAGTCGCCAAGCCAACCTTAATAGAACAAATCACGAACATTGTCAGGTGAAAATTGCTGTGCGGCCACGGGCCGTCTGCATCATATTGCTTTACAACTGATTAATAAGCATTATAGTGCCTATCACACACCGGCGCGGGAGGCGGCGCGGATGATCACGTTTGACACCCATCCAGACCAATACAAGCACTGGAAGCTGCAGGTCGAGGGCGCGATCGCCACGCTCGTGCTCGACGTCGCCGAGGATGGCGGCATCAGGCCGGGCTACAAGCTCAAGCTCAATTCCTACGATCTCGGCGTCGATATCGAGCTGCACGACACGCTGAACCGCATCCGTTTCGAGCATCCAGAGGTCAGGGCGGTCGTCCTCACCAGCGGCAAGGAGCGCATGTTCTGCGCCGGCGCCAACATCTACATGCTCGGCACGTCGCCGCATGCGTGGAAGGTCAATTTCTGCAAGTTCACCAACGAGACGCGCAACGGCATCGAGGACTCCAGCCGCAACTCCGGCCTCAAATTCCTCGCCGCGCTCAACGGCGCCTGCGCCGGCGGCGGGTACGAGATCGCGCTGGCCTGCGACGAGATCGTCATGATCGACGACCGCTTCTCGACGGTGAGCCTGCCGGAAGTGCCGCTCTTGGGCGTGCTGCCGGGCACGGGCGGGCTCACCCGGCTCGTCGACAAGCGCAAGGTGCGGCGTGACCTCGCCGATTTGTTCTGCACGACCGCGGAGGGCGTGCGCGCCGACCGCGCCAAGCAGTGGAAGCTCATCGACCACTCGGCACCGCCCGCGCGCTTCGCCGCGCTGGTGAAGGAGCGCGCCGAGGCGCTGGCGGCGCAGAGCGACCGGCCCGCCGATGCCGAGGGCGTCGTGCTGCCGCCGCTCGAGCGCGCGATCGACGATGAGGGCTATCACTATCGCTGGGTCGATGTCGCCTTCGACCGCGCGGCGCGCACCGCGACCATCACCGTGACCGGCCCGGCGGAAGGCGGTCCGCGCGACCGCGACGCGATCATGCGCCAAGGCGCCCGCTGGTGGCCGCTCGCCATGGCGCGCGAGCTCGACGACGCGCTGCTCATGCTGCGCATCAACGAGCTCGAGCTCGGCACGCTTCTCCTCAAGACGCGCGGCTCGGTCGCGGCGCTCTTGGCGAGCGACGCGACGATGCTGGCGCAGCAAGGCCACTGGTTCGTGCGCGAGACCATCGCCTTCCTGCGCCGCACCCTGGCGCGGCTCGACGTCTCCGCCCGCAGCTTCTTCGCCATCATCGACCGGGACTCGTGCTTCGCCGGCACGCTGCTCGAGCTGGCGCTGGCCTCCGACCGCTCCTTCATGCTGGCGCTGCAAGCGGGCGACAACGACGCCGCGCGCGTGGCGCTGTCGGCGGCGAATTTCGGACCGTTTCCCATGCCGAACGGGCTGACGCGGCTTGAGACGCGCTTCTGCGGCGAGCCAGCGCCGGTGGCAGCGCTGGCCGCGCGGCAGGGCGAGCACCTCGACGCCGATGCGGCCCTATCGCTCGGCCTCGTCACCTTCGCGCCCGACGAGCTCGATTGGGCGCATCTTCGGCCGGCTCTCGGCCTGGCAGAACTGGATCTTCAACCGGCCCAACGCGGTCGGCGAGAAGGGCGCCTTGAAGCTCTTCGGCAGCGGCTCTAAGCCACAATTCAATCGTGAGAGGGTCTGAGCCATGGCGATCGACTATCAGGAGCGCATCCCCAACAACGTCGACCTCGCCGAGAACCGCACGCTGCAGCGCGCGCTCGAGCATTGGCAGCCGCGCTTCCTCGACTGGTGGCGCGGCATGGGGCCTTCGGATTTCCTCGCCGCCGACGTCTATCTGCGCACGGCGACCTCGGTCGACGCCAAGGGCTGGGCGACCTACGGCACGGTGAAGATGCCGGACTATCGCTGGGGCATCTTCCTCGCCGACGCGACGCACGACCGCCGCATCGGCTTCGGCGACGAGCACGGCAAGCCGGCCTGGCAACAAGTGCCGGGCGAGCATCGCTCGACCTTGCGCCGCCTCATCGTCACGCAAGGCGATACCGAGCCCGCCTCGGTCGAGCAGCAGCGGCTGCTCGGCCATAGCTGCCCGTCGCTCTATGATCTGCGCAACCTCTTCCAGATCAATGTCGAGGAGGGGCGGCATCTCTGGGCGATGGTCTATCTGCTGCACGCCTATTTCGGCCGCGACGGGCGCGAGGAGGCGGAGGAGCTGCTGTCGCGCCATTCGGGCGATGCCGACAAGCCGCGCATCCTCGGCACCTTCAACGAGCCGATCAGCGACTGGCTCTCGCTCTTCATGTTCACCTATTTCACCGACCGCGACGGCAAGTTCCAGTTGAAGAGCTTCGCCGAGAGCGGCTTCGATCCCCTGGCGCGCACCTGCCAGTTCATGCTGACCGAAGAGGCGCACCACATGTTCGTCGGCGATACCGGCATCGCCCGCATCGTGCGGCGCACGCTCGAGGTGATGAAGGAGCTCGGCAGCGACGATCCCGCTGCCGTGCGCCGCGCCGGCGCCATCGACCTGCCGACCATGCAGAAATACCTGAACTTCTGGTTCAGCTCGTCGCTCGATTTGTTCGGCGCCGAGATCTCCTCGAACGCCGCCACATATTTCGCCGCGGGCATCAAGGGCCGCCCGGACGAGGCCAATTTCGCAGACCACCTCTGCAGCGAAGGCGCGATGGCGCTGGAGGTGCCCGACGGCAAGGGCGGTACCACCACCGAGCAGGTGCCGCTGCGCAACGCCATGAACGAGGCGACGCGCACCGCCTATGTCCGCGACTGCGAGATCGGCGTCAAGCGCTGGAACCGGCTCATCGCCAAAGCCGGCATCGAGCCCGGCAAGATGGCCGCCTGGATCGCACCCCCCGACCGCGGCATCAACAACCTGCCGCTCGACTACGAGTATGTGCATTTGCATTGATCGGCCCCTGCCGTGACGGGATCGGCCCCCGAGGCGCTTCCTTACTCATCCTTCGAGACGGCGCTTCGCGCCTCCTCAGGATGAGGCGTTTGTTTGCCACCGTTCTTCCTCACCCTGAGGAGCGGTGCGCAGCACCGCGTCTCGAAGGGTCCGTGCAGGACTACCGCCCTGTGGCCCCCTCACCCTGCCATGGCAACGCGGTGGGTCCTCCCTCTCCCGCAAGGGGAGAGGGGTAGTGCGCTACGTCATCATCGGTGCCGGGCCGGCAGGGATGCGGGCGGCGGAGGTGCTGCGCGCTCAAGCCGCGGACGCCGACATCCTGCTGATCGGCGATGAGCCGCATCTACCCTATGACCGGCCGCCGCTGTCCAAGGCCTTCATCACCGACGGCCTCGCGCAGGCCAAGCTTCATCTCAAGCCCGAAAGCTTCTACGCCGAGCAGCGCATCCGCCTGAGGCTCGGCACGACCGCGACCGGCATCGATCGCGCGGCGAAGACGGTGGCGCTGGCCGATGGCGAGCGCGTGGCTTACGACAAGCTGCTGCTCGCCACCGGCTGCCACGCCCGCCGCCTGCCGGCGCTGTTCGACGCCGCTTCGGTCCACTACCTGCGCAGCCTCGCCGATGCCGAGCGCATCCGCCGCGCGCTCGCGCCCGGCCGCGAGATCGTGCTCATCGGGGGCGGCTTCATCGGGCTGGAGCTCGCGGCCTCCGCGACCCGGCTCGGCGCCAAGGTGACGGTGCTGGAGGCGCTGCCGCGGCTCATGGCGCGCGGCATGCCGCCGCTCGTCGGCGACTACGCGCGCGGGCTCCATGAGCGCCACGGCGTGCGCTTCGAATTCGAAGCGCGCGTCAAGAGCATCGCGCGCTCGCCGAGCGGCGGCGCGGTGGTGACCACCGCGCGCGCCGATCATGTCGGCGACATGGTCGTCGCCGGCATCGGCGCCGCGCCCAACACCGCGCTCGCCGAGGAGGCCGGCCTCGCCGTCGCGGACGGCAGCGACGCTTACGCCGAGCTGCCGTGGCTGTGGACCGACCAGTACGACTGCAACATCCAGGTGCTCGGCTGCGTCGAACCGGGCATGGAGATGATCCGGCGCGGCGATGCGGCGTCGCCCGGCTTCACCTTGATCGGGCTCGACACCGAGGGGCGCATCGCCGCGGCGATCACCGTCAACACCGGACGCGACATGGCGGTGCTGCGCCGCCTCGCCATGTCACGCGCGCGCGTGCCGAAAGAGGTGCTCGCCGACCCCGCGCGCAAGCTGGCGGAGCTGCTGAAAGCCGCGCGCGGCGCGTGATAGGATGCGGCCGAGGCCGGCAGGGAGAGAGACATGGACAAGCTGATCGGTGCGCTCGCCGCGCTGTTGCTGCTCGGGCCAGCCGCAGAGGCCGCGGATGAGCAGCGCGAAACCAACAAGCAGACGGTGATCGCTTTCTACGAGGCGGCGATCAACCACAAGGATTTCGCGGCGGCGGAAAAATACCTCGGCTCGCGCTATACCCAGCACAACCCGAACGCGGCGGACGGGCCGCAGGGCCTCAAGAAGTTCCTCGACTTCCTGCGCGACAAATATCCCGCCGCGCATAGCGAGATTCGGCAGGTCTTCGCCGATGGCGATTACGTCATCCTGCACGTCCATGCCGTGCGCGAGCCCAACACGGCGGGATCGGCCATCGTCGACATCTTCAAGCTCGAGGACGGCAAGATCGTCGAGCATTGGGACGTGATCCAGCCCATCCCCGACAAGGCCGCCAACGGCAACGGCATGTTCTAAGCGTCGCGCCCGGTGTCGCGCGCAGCGCGATCGCCGGAGGGCGGCAGCCGAAGCAGAGCTTCGGCGGGAGCCCGCACCGGGAAAGAAGAGACGCGGACTGTCACCGTCGTCCTGCAATACCGCCGGTGCGTCCTTCGACAGGCTCAGGATGAGGAGATTTTCTCAATGGCATTCCGCAAAATGCCATTCTCGATCTTCCTCATCCTGAGCCTGTCGAAGGACGCACAACCGCCCTGCAGCGCGAGCGGCCCCGAACGGAACCCCCGCATTCGCGCGCGTGTTGAACAGAACAACACTCATCGGAGCCGAGCTATGCGCGCAAGAATTGTCCGGGCCTTGGTCAGCCTCGTTCTCATCGTCAGCATCGGGTCGGCGCTGGGCGCATGCCGCCACACCGCCGCGGGCGCGAAGCAGGACATCAAGACCGACACGCGCTAATAGCAGCTCATCGATCCGCACTATTTCCGGTGGATCGGGTCGATCCAGCGGACTTCCTCGGGCGGCTCGACGGG
>WNFI01391788.1_pt1 | contig 13997 bp, 14 predicted proteins | sample 5400471 | NCBI WGS metagenome assembly WNFI01 (sample SAMN13153348, study PRJNA577476) | soil metagenome | isolation source: 100 cm saprolite on Douglas fir-dominated hillslope | place: USA:California | collected 2013-09-17 | reverse complement strand
CCTTCTTCTCTTCGATCGCCTTTTCGAGGTCGGCGATCTTAGTGCCGCACGTCCCGCGCTTGAATCCCTGGTCGAAGAGCAAGTGCTCGAGAGCGGAGCGGTACATTGCAACAGCAGCGCTCCTCGCACCAACGGACTCAGCGCGGTGCGCCTGGTCGGTGTAGTGGCGGACGCCGTGCGGGGTGTGCGGGGTCACGATTCCGCCGTGCTTCGATGGAAGCACGATGATGTCGACCCCACCCGGCCCCTTGTAGAGAAAAGCGGTGTAGGTGGTTTTGCACAGGACGCAGCTGTAAATCGCCGATACGCCGTTCGCGACGAGGTCTTTGATGCTTGGAGCCGACGGCATCATGTTCGAAATGGAAGTCGAGGTCCTGTAGGTGTAATTGCGCGTCGTCAGATCCATCCGCCGCAGGGCGCAGCATTCGACACAGAAGAGCTTTCCCTGCTTAGTTCGAATCGCCTCATCGAGGCCCTCGACGGTATCAAGCGCCGGAAGTTCGTCGATAGAAGTTGCCACGAGCTCATTCTAGCCGTGAACCACGCACTGTGGCGCGCCGTGACCACTGCCGCCAGCGCGCGCCCCGCCCGGCAGCTGCAGCAGCGCCGCCCGGTGTCGGGCCCTCGCCCTACCCATCCACGCTCCTGCAGCCCCTCGGGCCTGGTGGCGACCTGCAGCCCGTCGACGTCGAGCACTTCGCGATGAACCTGCACGGCCGACTCTTCGTCGTGCTGCGGGTCGAGGAGCCCAAGCCCGCCGCCCTGGCCGGCGCCGTCGAGGTGGTCTTGCGCTGCAGGCGAGCTTTCGTCGAGGAGCGGCAGTGAGACCGGCGTCGGTGACGAAGGCGTAAGTCGCCGTCCGTTCGCTGAAGGGACAGAGTTTGGTAGAACCACGGCCATGGAACCGGCTTTCTGGGCTCTATTTCGGACGGCCAACAGCGTGAGTTCACGCTCCACGGCTCTCGCGCCGCTGCAGATTCCTTTTCTAATGCTTTGTGCCTGCACCCTCCTCTCCACTACGAAGGGACCTCCTTGGCTCACGATTGCGTTCGGGCTTGGCGCTGCGATTGTCGGCGCGTCGTTTCTTGCCGCGTACTGGTACTTTCTGCGAGCGAATCCGGACGCTCTCAGGAGCGAGCGATTCGCGCTCGATAAAATGCAGATCGAGAAGGGTTGGCGCGGTGACAGCTCGCGCGGTCTCCAGCGAGCTGCCGACGTCGATACTGATGCCGTCACGGTGCTAGGAGGCGGCGATGAACGGGAATAGCCCAACCGCGTACATCCTCGTCAATCCAGAGGCAGATTCATCGGGCGCAGCCAAGCACCTTAGTGAGTTCATCGCGCGCAACGGCGCCGAATGGTGGCACTGGCTCAAGGACACCTGGATCATCTACGATCCCCGCGCCCGGACTCCGCTCTGGTGGCGAGATCAATTGCTCGGCTACTGGGCGCCGCATCCAATTCAGTTCCTATTTTTTCAGATCGTGCCTGGCGGCACCGGCTGGGGAGCGCGATTATCTAACCCCGCGCTTGTTTGGCTTCAGCAGCGTTTCGGCGGAACGATCGAGACGCCCCCCGCATTGCCGGCGCCGGCGGCGAAGCCGGGCCGGTAACGACCTTCGCCAGCGGTGGACGTGTCGGACCCGGTGAGTAACCTCTCGCCATGGCCCTGCAGATCGACGAGGACAAGCCCCACGCCGGACACCGGCGGCTGCGACGCCTCCGGCCAAGGGCATCCTCTCGCTCATCCCCGAGGACGCCAACGCCGAATCGTTGGACTCATGGATGCGGCGTGATAGCGACGATGCACAACACGCCGGCTCGCCCCGGCGGATAGCAGAAGAAGATTCGATAGGCGCCCGAAGTCTGATTCTCGGCGTATGCCTCCCAAAGCTTATCGCCGTGCGGGCACGACTCCGAGACCCACTGGTGTGTCTGCAGGCTCGGATGGCGAGGGTTTTGCGCCAACAGGCGCAGTGCTTTTGAGATGGCTTTATAGTGGCGCTGTGCCGATGCGTCGGCGTGCAAGAGCGCAAGGTGCTCGTCCGCGGTGGCGGAAATGTCCAGCGTGAACATCGCGCCGATCCTGGCGGTGTTCGCGCCGGCCTAGTCGTTGTCTGAAGAAAGCTCCGCCAGATTGAGCCGCCGGGTACGTGCACCGAGCACGTCTTCAACCCCCTGGTGCAAGAGAAGGCGTGCCTCGTGCGACAGCAACCGCTCGTGCGGTGGAACCTCGACCGCGGCCAAGGGCTCGGCAACAACTGCCTCGGAATCCAGATCGCGTTGTAGATCATGGAGCGCTGCAGAGAAGGGCGGTGACGATTGTATGGTCGTCTGCTGTGCGCCGAACGCAGCGAGCGAAGAGCCGACCGTGGACCGGCTGAACGTAGCGGGCAGATACAGACCTGAATATTTATTCAAGTTCTTCACTGGCCTAAGCATAGTGCCTCCACCCGGCGCGTACAATCTCTTGCTGCACCGCTTTGGCTGCCCCCATGGCGAATTGTGCCGCTAGCTGAGGCGGCATGCCGGGGGGTAGCACAGAGCTGATTTGCAGCTCGTTCACGACGAATTCTCGTTCCGCGATGTCGCCCGCCGCGGTGGTCTCGATGATCGCCAGCCGTTGTAGCACATTCACGGGTCCGGCGTTTCCGGCGACTCGAGCAGCCCTGAGAGCCAAGTTCACGTCGTAGGGTTGGTTGAGTTCCATCTCGAGCGTGTAGTCCTTGAAAAGGTCCCAAACCAAGCCCTCGATCGTCTCATTGGGCGCAGCGAGCTGCGGGCCGAGCAACTCGCGCGCCTCTTGTCTCGAAATCGGATAGTCGTGCGAGCCCAGTTCCCGGGTCAGGGTGCGGACTATTCGGGCGATGTTTTTCTCGTCGTTGCGGTGGCCTTGTAGGAGCTTGCGCGCGAGTGTCTCGATTTGCTGACGAGCGCGGTACACGTCCCCGAGCGCGAGCGGGTGAACACGATCACCGAGGAGCTTGAACGCAGCGCTTAAGGCGTCCTTGCCTTTGATGCTCCAGTCCTTTGTTACAAGGTCGCGAAACCCGGCTACGGTCTCTACGCTCAGGGGTACGAGTTGACGTTGCTGCCCAGGGGCGACCTCGATCGCCGGGTTCAGGGGGCCGACAATGCTCGGATCGATGGGCGTCAACGTGGCACCAGGGGTCATCACGACCTCGTTGCCGCTCAGCGCAAGCAACGTTCCGGCGCTGTGACACCTGAATGGGATTAGAACACCGACGCGCGGCGCGAACTCTCGGATCAGCCGCGAGAGACCGAACGCTGCGAGCGTGTCGCCTCCACCAGTAAAGATGAACACATCGATCGCCTGTGTTCGGCCCATCGCGCGCAGATGCTCGAAAAAGATCGGGATCACGTCCTTGCTTATGGATGCGTCTGCGTTTTGCCGATCGGACGTCAGATAGCAGATGACCCTCGAACCTCTGGCTTCTTCGATCCTGCGAATGAGCGCCTTGCGTTCTGCCCAGCCCATCGCTTTCCTCGCTCTGTTGCGTCGGGTCGCTCCTCCTAGCAGTGGAGATGGCGCAGATCAACCCCTGGCCTGATTGTTTGCCGCAGCATCCGAGCCCTGCAGGCCAGCCAACGGGCTGCCGGCGCGCGGTCTTCACCGGCAGCGGCCGGCTCTCGCTCGTGTACAGCCGGACACCGTGCGGGACGCCGCCATGGACGAGCGCGACGCACTCCGGCAGCGAGACCGCGCGGCCAAACGACGCACGAAGTAGAGCATCACGTCGACCCCGCGCAAACGGGAACCGCCGCTCTGGGGTCGCGCGCTTTGGAGGAAGGCAGCACTCATGGAGACGAAGAGACGCGTGAGGTGAGAGTGGCGCTGTCACGGTGGTGGCACGGAGTAGGCTTTCGTGCCGACCATCAGAACGACAGAATCTACAGCAACATCAATGGTGGGCGCAGCAGGATTCGAACCTGCGACCCCTGCCGTGTGAAGGCAGTGCTCTACCGCTGAGCTATGCGCCCGGTGCCTCGGGGGCGGTTCAATTCGCACGGCACCGCCGTGCCGTCAAGGGCCGGGTTTCTTCTCATCGCCGAGGAGCTGATCGAGCTCCTCGGCCAGATCCCGGCAGCGCCGCTTCAGCGCCGACAGCCGCCGTCCCGCGTCCTTGAAGTCCTCGCGCGTGACCAGCCCCGCCGCCTTCAGCGCCTTCTCCTGCACCTCGTCGATGGCCTGCTTCGCCTTCTGCAATCCGCCGACGGCCCTGGCGATGGCCTCCGCCCGCCGCGGGTCCTCGAAGAGCTTGCTCATCGCCTTCAAGCCCACTTCGGTCGCGCGCTCGCGCAGCGTCTTGGAAGCCATGCGCCCCTTTTACATGAATTCGGTCGGCACGCTGCGGATCGCATCCAGCCCCGCGCCCTTGTGCCGGCCCGCATGCCGGACCAGCCGCTCGAGGTCGCCTTTGAGCCGCACCTTGCGCTCGAGAATGGCCCGCAGCGGATCGGGGTTCTGCCCGGCGTGCGTCTGCTCGAGCAGCGACTTGCACAGCGCGTACGAGGCCCAGCCGACGTAGTCGGGCTGGTACTCCTCGAGCTCGTCCTCGTCCTGCGGATACGACAGCCGCGCAGGCTTGCCGGGATCGAGGCGCGCCAGCACGCAGAAGTCCGAGGCGAGCCCGTCGCCGCGTTCCACCACCAGGCCGGCCACCACCGCGCCGAAGTCGGCGATGGCTGCGATCACGGCGGGGTCGCGCAGCATCGCGGCCGCAGCCGCCTCGCACCACTCGCGCGAAGGAAACGAAAGGGGGCGGGTCACGGTCGCGGACCTTACTGCCCGCCGAAGACCTTGCGGATGGACGCGAACAGCCCGCGCGGCGCCTCGGAGGTGGTGGCGCTCTGCCGCTCGGCGGCGATGCGCCGCCGCTCCGCCTCCTCCTGCCACGCCTGCTTCAGCGCCTCGGGCGTGTCCTGCGTCGCCAGCATCACCTCTTGCGGCGTGCCGGTCAGCCCCTCGACGGTGACGTGCAGCAGGCACTCCTCGTCGAGGAGGAAGTTCACCCGCTGCCCCGCCGACTCCGCCGGAAACTTGAGCGTGCCGAGGTACTCGTTGTCGATGATGTGGTCGCCGTCGCCCTGGAAGATGTCCAGCTCGAGCCCCTTGCCTTCCTTCGGCGGCGGCAGCCGGAAGCTGCTCTTCGAGGGGATCTGCGTGTTCTTCTCGATCACCTTGCGGAACCGCCCGCCGGGCACCGCGAAGCCGATGGGCATGGAGAGCGCGTCCACCAGCGTCACCGAATCGATCTCCTGCATCGACTCGGCGAGCAGGGCCGCGCCCAGCGCCACCGACTCGTCCGGGTGCACGCCCTTGCGGGGCGGCTTGCCGAAGAACTGGTGCGCCTTGCCCTGCACCAGCGGCATGCGGGTCTGTCCGCCGACCAGCAGCACCTCCTGGATGTCGCTGCGGTTGAGGTTCTTCTCGCCCAGCACGCGCTCGACCAGCTCGAAGCTGCGGTCGACCAGGTCCATGGTCAGCGTGTTGATGCGCTCGCGCGAGAGCGGAATGCGCAGGTCGACCGGCTTGCCCTTGCGGTCGGTGACGTAGGGCAATTCGATGACCACGTTGCTCAAGAGCGAGAGATCGATCTTCGCCGCCTCGGCCGCGTTCTTGATCCGCTGCATGGCGACGGGCGACTGGGTGAGGTCGAGCTTGGTGTCGTTGCGGAACTCCTCGAGCACGAAGTCGATGATCCGGTTGTCGAAGTCGACGCCGCCGAGGAAGGTGTCGCCGCCGGTGCAGATCACTTCCATGACGTTGCCGTGGAGGTGCAGCACGCTGACGTCGAAGGTGCCGCCGCCGAGGTCGTAGACCAGCACTTTGTGGTCGAAGCCGCGGTTCAGGCCGTACGCCAGCGCCGCCGCGGTGGGCTCGTTGACGATGCGCTTCACCTTGAAGCCGGCGAGCTTGCCCGCCTCCTTCACGGCGTTGCGCTGGTTGTCGTTGTAGTACGCGGGGACCGAGATGATCGCCTCGCTGATCTCCTGCCCCAGCGTCGCCTCAGCGACGCGCTTGCAGTGCTGCAGCACGAAGGCGCTGATCTGGGGAAGCGAATACACCTTGCCGGCGAGGACCACCGCCGCCTCGCCGCTCGGGCCCTCGACGATCTCGTAGCTGAAGTAGTGTTTGATATCCTGTACGACTTTGGAGTTGTACTGGCGCCCGATGAGGCGCTTGGCGCCGTAGATGGTGTTCTTGGGGTTGACCACCATCTGGTCCTTGGCGACGTTGCCGACCAAAAGATCGCCCTTCTCGCTCACCGCCACCACGCTGGGGAGGATGAGCGAGCCTTTGTCGCTGGGCACCACCCGCGCCACCTTGTTGCGCACGTACGCAACGCAGGTGTTGGTGGTGCCCAGATCGATGCCGAGCAGGATTGGCTTGTCGGGCGCCATGGAACTCCGCGATGCTACGGCGCGTCGGCTTCAGGAAGCAAGAAAGCAGCGAGGTCCGATTTCTGGCCGCCAGGGCCAGCGGACGACCGTGCGCTGCGGCGTCGACTCCACCACCTCCCGGCGTGTCCACCGTTCCCGTGGTGCGGAGGCCTCGAAAACGAACTGCAACGAGCCGCGCAGGACGTGGAGGCCGGGTCCGGCGTGTCAGGATTCTTCGAGCAAGGGTGGCTCGGGCGCCACTTCGATGCTCCACTTTTCGTACGGCGGCGGCCGGGTCGGCAGCTCGTCGAGGAAGCGGCTGGGGCGCATCAGCAGCCGCGCCTGGTCGCGCTCCTCCTGCATCATTGGATACGTCAGGTAAAGCTCGTCTTTCGCCCGCGTCACCGCCACGTAGAAGAGACGGCGCTCCTCCTCCTCGCCGTCCTGCGCGCGCAGCGCGGGCGCGCTAGGGAAGCGGCCGTCGGCGAGCCAGATGAGGAAGACGGCGCGGTACTCGAGGCCCTTCGCCTGGTGGACGCTGCTCAAGGTCAGCTTCTCGTCCGGCTCGCCGCCTTCGACGACGTCCTCGGCTTCGAGGCTGTCGAGCAAGGTGAGATCCGCGAGGAAGTGTTCGAGCGAGTCGGCCTGCAGCGCGTAGTCGGCGAGCTGCAACACGTCGTCGTGGCGCGCCTGTGAATTCGAGTAGCGCACCTTCAGCGCCTCTCCATAACCGGCTTCATGGAGGATGCAGCGGATCATCTCGCTGGGCTGGCCCTTGAGCGCCACCAGCTTCTCCAGCGCTTCGCCCAGCGCCTGGAGCCCGGAGCGCGCCTTGGGCGGCACCAGCTGCGTGAGCGTGCCGATCTGCAGCCGCGGATCGCGCCCCATCCGGTTCCACTGCTCGATCTGCGCCCAGAGGCCGTCGGCAGCGGCCGCGCCGATGCCCGGCACCCGCTTGACCACGCGCTTGAACGACAGCTCGTCCTGCGGGTTGTGCACGAACTTGAGGTGCGCGAGCACGTCCTTGATGTGCGCCTGCTCGAAGAAGCGCACGCCCGCGCGCACGATGAAGGGGATCCCACGGCGCGCCAGCTCCATCTGCAGCTCCATCGAGTGCGTGTGCGCGCGGTAGAGCACGGCCATCTCGCGCAGCGGAATTCCTTCCTCGCGCAATTCCAGGATCCGCTGGGCGACGAACTCCGCCTGCTGGTGCACGTCGCGCAGCGGCACCAGCGCGGGCAAGGCGCCTCCTTCCCGGTGCGGCTGCAGCTGCTTGCGGAATTGCTTGCGATTGCAACTGATCGAGGCGTTGGCCAGGGCCAGGATGGGCGGTACGCTGCGATAGTTGGTGACCAGCTTGAACTGCTGGCAGCCCGGATAGCGCTCGGGGAACTTGAGGATGTTTTCGAAATGCGCGCCGCGGAAGGCGTAGATGCTCTGCGCGTCGTCGCCCACCACCAGCACGTCGCCGTGCGGCGCGGCCATGGCGTCGACGATCTCGCCCTGCAGCTTGTTGGTGTCCTGGTACTCGTCGACCAGCACGGCGGAGAAGCGCTTCTGCAGCGACGCGCAAATATCCTGATGGTCGGCGAGCAGCCGCTTCCAGTTGAGCAGCAGATCGTCGAAGTCCATCGCATTCATCTGCGCCTTGCGCTCGGCGAAGCGGCGCGCGACTTTGAGGATCTCCTCTTCCAGCGCGACGAACTGGGGCGCCTCGGCGGCGATGACCTCGGCGAGCGTGCGCTGCGTGTTGACGGCGCTGGAGTAGAGATCGATCAGCGCATCCGGCCTCGGGAAGCGCCGTTGTCCGACGCCGTATCCCAGGTCGGCGGTGGCGCTCGCCATCACCTCCTTCGCATCTTCGCGATCGAGCAGGCCGAAGCGGTCGGCGTAGCCGAGCTTCGAGGCGTAATCCCTGAGCAGCCCGTGCGCGACGTGGTGGAAGGTGCCCGAGAGCATCTTGCGCGTGTCGAGGCGGCAGAGCGCGCCGACCCGCGCCATCATCTCGCGCGCGGCCTTGTTGGTGAAGGTGAGCAGCAGGATCTTCTCGGGCGGCGTGCCGGTCTCTATTAGGTGTGCCACCCGGTAGGTCAGCGCGCGCGTCTTGCCGGAGCCCGCGCCGGCCACCACCAGGGTCGGCAGCGGATCGCAGAGCGCGACCGCGCGCTGCTCGTCGGAGAGGTCGCGGTCGTAGTCGACGAGGCCCTTGCGCTGCGGGCTGCTCGACTTGAGCGCGTAGCGGCGGACGGCCTGCGGTTCCTGCACGGCGAGAGCGTTCTCGGTGGGCATGAGCCACCGTACGTGAACATGCGTACAGTGGTCAAGCGCGGCGGAGCTGCGCCTCCTTTGCCGGCAGCTTCGAGTGGGCCAGCTCGCCGCCGCTCTTGAGCAGCAGGATCTCCGCGAGGATGGAGATGGCGATCTCGCCCGGCGTCTTGTCGCCCAGCTTCAGCCCGATGGGCGCGTGCAGGCGCGGATCGAGGCGCGGATCGCAGCCGCTGCGGCCGGCGATGCTGCGCAGGATCAATGCCACCTTGCGCCTGCTGCCGATGAGGCCGATGTAGCGCGCGGAGGTCGCGAGCGCGGCCTCCAACACGCCTTCGTCGAGGGCGTGGCAGCGGGTGAGGATGACGACGAAGTCCTGGGCGCCCGGCTGGACGCCGCCGAGCGGGCGCGCGCCCAGATCTTCGCAGCGCACCTCGGCCGCCTTCGGGAAGCGGTCGCGCGTGGCGAAGCGGGGGCGATCGTCGACGACCACCGCCTGCAGCCCGACCTCGCCGGCGATGGAGGCGACGCGCTCGCCGACGTGGCCCGCCCCGTACAGCACCAGGCGCGGCGCGGGGCGGACGACGTCGAGGAAGACGGTGACCTCGCCGCCGCACTTCATCCCCAGCTCGTCAGAGGGCGAAGGAGCGTCGAGGGCCAGCGGCTCGGCGGCGTCGCCCGCGGTGGTCAGCGCGAAGCGCCGCTCGAGCGAGCCGCCGTCGGGCGCCGCGAGGAGCTGCACCGCTTCCTGGATGACGACCGCTTCCAACGGGCCGCCGCCGACGGTGCCGGAGATCGCGCCGTCGGGCGCGACCAGCATCTTGGCGCCCGCATCGCGCGGGGCCGATCGGGCCGTCCCGGTCACCGTGCAGAGCACGAACGGCTCGCGCGCGTTCGAGCGCCGCGCGGCTTCCTGGAAGAGCTCCGCATCTGTGAGCGGCGGACCCATCAGCGCAAGTCTAGCGCCACTGCGCCCTGCACGGCGGCGCGCACCCGCGCGTCGGGGTCGCGGGCGGCGGCGCGGACGAGGGCCGGGCGGGCGAGCGGCGTGCCGGCGGAGATCAAGGCGCGGGCTGCTTCGAGGCGCTCGTCGGCGAGGGAGGTTGTGCGGGGAGAGCAGAAGCGATCGGCGGCGCCGTTCTGGTTCTGGTTCTCGGTCTGGTTCTGGTTCGCGTTCCCGTTCTGGTTCTCGGTCTCGTCATTCGTTCCGAGTCTGGTGGCGCGCCGGACGCGCGAGCCCTCCTCGACCTGCCGACGGATGGCGAGCGCTTCCGGCTTTGCCTCCGCAAGGTTCTGCGCGGCGCGGTCGGACGCCTGCAGCGCCGCGCACGATTCGACCAGCGCTGCCGCATCTCCACTGCGCGCCGCCTCCGCGTGCGCCGCCGCCAGGTCCCGCGCCTGCGCACGCAACACCTGGAGCGCAATCTGCTGCAGCGCCGGCTGGAGCTCCAGCCGCGCATAGAGCCACACCGCCGGCGCGCAGTGGGGGTTGCGCGCCGCCGCCGCGCGCGCCGACTCCAGCGCCGGCTCGTCGCGCCCGAGCGCGAGCTGCAGTACCGCAAGCGCGGCGAGCCGCGGAGCATCGACCGCGAGCGGCTGCAGCGCGGAGAGCTCGCGCTCCGCCCGCACGCGCGCCTCCGCCGCGGGCAAGCCGCGCAAGAGCTGCTCCGCCCCGTCGAGCGCAGCCAGCGCCACGGCCGCGCGCGGCGAGGCGACCTCCGCCAGCATCCTGTGCAGCCGGGCTCCGTCGAGCGCCAGCGACCACTCGCGCAGCCGCTGCGCACGCTCCGGCGCTGCCTCGGGCAATTCGTCGAGCGTCGCGCGGGGCAGATAGAGCTTGTGCGCGGCCGCCTCCAGCAGCGCGGCCCGGCGCCCGTCGCTGCGCAGCGCCGACAGCTCCCGCGCCGCCTCGGCCGCGTGTGGCCCTGCCTTTCGCGCCAGCTGCAAGAGCCGCCCTTCGTCGAGCAGCGCCGCCGCGCGCTGCCAGGCGATCCGCTCCGCCGCCGGATCGTTCAGCGCCCGCAGCTTCGCCTCGTCCTCCAGCAGCTCGGCCTCGTCGCGCAGCGCCTTGTCCAACCGGGCCTGCGCCTCCGCGCGGTGCGCTCCGTCGAGGTGCTCGTCGAGATAGCGGCGAAACAAGGGCGCATCGGCCGCCGCGCGCCAGTCGAGATCGTCCAGCGCCGCCAGCGCCTGTTCGCGCCCGGGCGCCGCCGGATTTTCCGCCAGCCACGCCCGCAGCGTCGCCGCCGAACCGCTCCGCAGCGCCTCTTCGAGCCGCAGCGACGAGAGCCGCGCCCATGCCTCATGCGCATGCGCCCCGCGCGGCTCGTCCTCGAGATAGCCGGCCAGCGCCGCCATCGAGCCGTCGCGCTCGGCCTCGGTCCAGCGCAGGCCGTCGAGCAGCTGCCGCGCCTCCGGCACATGCGGCGTATCCCCGAATTCTCGAAGGTAGCGCCGGTACCCGAAGATGGTGTGCGCCGCCCGCGCGGAGTCCCACTCCAGTGCCTCCAGCCGCTCGCGCGCTTCGCGCACCCGCGGTCCCTTGGCATCGGCGGACAGCGCCGCGCGGTACGCATCCGCAGCGCCCGGCTGGTCCGGCGTCGGCAGCGGCACCGCGCAGCCGACTGACAGCACCAACGTCACTAAAGTATACCTGATATACATACGCTGCACGCCCGACCGCCACGATAACATCCCTTGCGCGCCGCCCGCGCCTCCGATTACAAGCGCGCGGTGCCCGACCTGGCAGTCGTCTGCGACTTCGACGGAACCGCGACCATCCTCGACGTCGGCGACGAGATCAGCAAGCGCTTCGGCGGGCGCGCGCACTTCGAGGCGCAGAAGGCGCTCTTCGCCCGCGGCGAATTGACCACGCGCGGGATCATCGAGGGCATCTACGCGCAGGTCCACGCGACCGAGGCGGAGGTCTGCGCGTTCGCGGTCGAGGCTGCCCAGCTCCGGCCCGGGTTCGCGGAGCTGGTGCGGGCCGCGCGCGATCGCGGGGCGCCCTTCTTCCTCGCCTCGGGCGGGCTGCGGCAGTACATCGACGCCGTGCTCGCGGCGCAGCTGTCCGAAGACCTGCGCGCGCACGTGCAGGTGCGCGCCAACGAAGGAGTGTTCGGGCCGGAGGGCCTCACCGTCAGCTTCCCCGGCGAGGAAGCCTCGCGGCTCGCCGGCTGCGAGGCGTGCGGCTCCTGCAAGCGCGTCTCCATCGCAGAGGCGCGACGCTCGGCCGCGGACTTCGTCGTCGGCCTCGGCGACGGCTTCGCCGACCGTTGCCTCGTCCAGTTCGCCGACCGCACCTTCGCGCGGCGGAACAGCTACCTGCACCGCTACTGCCTCGAGCACCACCTCCCGCACACGCCCTTCACCGAGCTGTACGAAGCGGCGGAGGCAGTGCGCGGGCACGGAGCTTGCTGAAGCCCGGCCGCGACCCGCCTGGAGGGTCCGGAGATGAGACATGCTGTTCGTGCTCGCGGCCCTGCTCGCAGCAGGCGATCCCGCTGCCACTGTCGGCGGCGGGAACGCAATCGAGACGTCCGTTCCCGCAGCGTTCGTCGCCGAACCTCCGGCTTCGGACGCGCCAACCGAGGCGGAGGCGGCAGCCGCCGATTCCGGCGGGAGCACCGGGAGCGCGCCGCAAACCACCGAGTTCTCTCTCAATGCTGCGGCCGGCACCCGCGGCGAGCGGCGGGTCGAAGCGATCGCGCGCGCGTCGGGCCGCGGGCTCTCGCTCGCGCTCGGCGCCATCGACTTCGGCGGCGTCTCTGCGCCCGAGCGGCAGGAGCTCCTTCTCGGAGGCCAGGTGGGCGTCCTCGCGGGCGAGCTGCGCCTGGTTCCCGACAGCGCCGGCCTCGTTCGCGCCGCTGCAGACTTGGGGGTCCGTTTCGAGACGGTGAGTATCATTCTGGCCGTGCGGACGGCTTCGCTGGGTCGCGCTCATCTCCGCGGCGCGGGCGCCCGGCTCGAGCTGGAAGGAGATCTCGCTCCGGGGGTCCGCGCTGGCCTCGCGGCCGCTGCGTGGGCGCTGCAGCTCGACTCGCCATCGACGCGTCAGGCGTGGCTCAACTGGGGCAATTCGACTCTCGACTGGGCCCAGCGCTGCGAGACCGGGGCCTGGCTCTCCCTCGACCTCGGCGACCTGCTCTCGGTGACGACCTCCCTGTCGGCCGCGCAGTCCGCTCAGCCCGACACTTACGAGGCGCGCGCGCAGCTTGCGGTCGAGGTGCCGCTCGGCGCGGTGAAGCTGCGCGTGCAGTCGGGGCTGGCGAGGCAATGGCCCGAGCTATGGCTGGCGGACTTCTCGCTGGGAGTCGCGATGAGCCTCTACTGAAGCATCTACGCCGTCTGCTGCGCGACCTGGAGCGCCAGCATGGCCAGCGCGCGGTTGAGGAGCGAAAGGCGCCGCTTCGCCGCCGCCACCGCAGCGTGGGCGCGGGGCGAATCGTCGTGGTAGCGCTGCATGGTGTCCTTGAGGTTCTCGTAGGCGAGCTGAACGCGGCCGATGAGCTGGATGCGGTTGAGACGCTCCTGGCCGTTGGGCTGACGCTTCATGGTGCTGCCTCCGGTCGCGCGCCGGCGGGGTTTGCCGGCGCCGTTCTCCCGAAGGTTTGATGCACGCCGCCGGCCAACTCTTCAAGCGCCGCCGCCGGCCGCCAAGAGCTTGAATTTCCATGGGTCGAGTCGCAGCACCTGTGCTGTCGATTCGCCCGACCGTCGCCGTTCCGACAACAACTGTCACGCCCAGTTGCTGAAACCTTTTCCAGGGAACGGAAAAACCCTACTCCTCGCGCAGCAGCCGCGAGAGGGTCTTCCGGTCGATGCCCAGCGCCTCCGCGGCGCGCGTCTTGTTGCCGCCCGACTCTCGCAGCACGCGCTCGGCGTAACGCCGGTTCAGCTCGTCGAGCTTGGGATGGTCGGCGAGCAACGGATCCGGCGGCAAAGGCCCGGGCGGCGGCGGCGTGATCGACGAGACCGGTTTCGTCCCCCCGCGCTTCGACTGCCAACGCTCGCGCACCTGCTCCGGCAGATCCTCCGGCAGGATGGTGCCGCCCGGATTCAGCGCCAGCGCCCGGGCGACGGCGTTCTCCAACTCGCGCACGTTGCCTGGCCAGTCCCAGAGGAGCAGCGCCTCCCGCGCCTCGGTGGTCAGCGTCGCTCCCCGCTCTCCCGCGTGCCGCGCGGCGAAGTGCTCCGCCAGCAGCGGAATGTCCTCGCGCCGCTCGCGCAGCGGCGGGATGCCGATGGTCACCACGTTCAGCCGGTAGAAGAGGTCCTCGCGAAATTTCCCCAGCTTCACCTGTTCGGCGAGGTCCTTGTTGGTGGCG
>WNFI01450659.1_pt1 | contig 13998 bp, 16 predicted proteins | sample 5400471 | NCBI WGS metagenome assembly WNFI01 (sample SAMN13153348, study PRJNA577476) | soil metagenome | isolation source: 100 cm saprolite on Douglas fir-dominated hillslope | place: USA:California | collected 2013-09-17 | reverse complement strand
CGGTGGGATTCTACGTGTCGACCCCGCCGGCAAGCTGCCGGCGGACCGGCCGGCTGGCAGCCGGCGCTCCCAACGCCGGCGCTTCTGAGAGCGCTTCTCAAAGAATATTGATGGGGTCGACGTCGATCACCACGTCTACGCCCTTCCACTTGCGCGGGAGCATGACGGCTTCGATCGCGCGTCGGAGTGGAGCGCGGTGCTGCGAGCGCAGCAGGATCTGGTAGCGCCAGACTCCCTTGATCCGGGCGATGGGCGCTGGAGCGGGGCCCTGGATGCGGGTGTCCGCAATCGGCTTCGCCGCTTCTTCGAGCAGCCGGCCGCATTCGGCGGCTGCGCGCTCGACCTGCGTCACCTGCACGCCGCGAAAAAGGATGGCGATCATGGATGTGACCGGCGGGTAGTGAAACGTTCTGCGAAATTGGATCTCGGATTCGTAGAACGCCTCATAGTCGTGGCGCAGCGCGTGCTGGATGGCGTAGTGGCCTGGAAAGGCGCTCTGGATCATCACCTTGCCCCGTAGCTCGCCTCGGCCGGCGCGTCCGGCAACTTGCGTCAGCAGGTAGAACGTCTTCTCAGCGGCGCGGAAGTCGGGATAGCCGAGGATCGAATCGGCGTTCAGAGCACCGGTGAGCGTCACGTTCGGGAAGTGGTGGCCCTTGCTCAGCATCTGCGTCCCGATTAGCGCCTGAGTTTCGCGTCGACGGAAACGGTCCAGGATACGCACCATCTCCCCTTTCTTGCGCGTCGAATCGCGATCGAGCACTTCCACCGTGATTCCCGGAAAGTCGCGCCGAAATCGCTCTTCCACCTTCTCGGTTCCGAAGCCGATCGGCTGGAGTACCTCGCCTCCGCAAAGAGGGCACTTGGACGGGATCCTCTTCCGTGCTCCGCAGTAGTGACAAAGGAGGATCCCCTCGCGCCGGTGAACGGTGAGCGTGACGCTGCAGTCGTCGCATCGGAAGTCATGGCCGCACTCGCGGCAGAGCAGATACGGTGCATAGCCCCGACGATTGATGAGGATGATGCACTGCTCGCCCGCCAGAAACGTCTCCTGCATTGCCGTCTTCAACGTCGGGCTGAAGATGACGAAGCCGCGGTCTTCCTTCTCGCCGCGCTCCTTTCGCAAATCGATGACCTCGACGTCAGGAAGCGGGCGTGCCTCGACGCGGCTGGTCATGCGGAGGAGGGTGTACTTGCCGCGCGCGGCGTTCTCGCGCGACTCGAGCGATGGCGTCGCTGAGCCGAGGACGATGGGAATCTTGCGAAGCTGAGCCCGGACGACCGCCAGATCGCGGGCGTTGTATCGCGGCGTCTCTTCCTGCTTGTACGCGCCGTCCCCCTCCTCGTCGACGACGATCAATCCAAGGCGCTGGAATGGAGTGAACAAGGCGGAGCGCGGCCCGATGGCCACATCGACGTCACCCCTTCGGGCTCGCCACCACTGGTCGTATCGTTCACTGGCGGAGAGGTTGCTATGCAGAATGGCGATCCGCTCGCCGAAGCGCTCCTTCAAGCGTGCCGCGAAGACCGGCGTGAGCGCGATCTCCGGAACGAGAAGCAGAGCCTGCTCTCCCCTCTTCACGACTTCGCGCATGAGCTCGATGTAGACCTCCGTCTTGCCGCTGCCGGTCACTCCTTCGAGCAGGAACGGGGCGAATGTACCGAGGGCACTGGTCACCGCGGCCCCTGCCGCCTTCTGTTCCGCCGAATGCAGGATCTCGCCGGTGCCGCCGGTATCGAGCCCCGCCAGGAACGCGTCGAGCGTATGCCGCCGTGCCCGACGCTCGATTCCTACGATGCCCTTCTTCGCCAACGCGCCGAGGACGGAGGCGCTGACACCCGCGGTTTCGAGGGCACGGACGGATAGCTCGCCACCGCGGGTCTGCAGGAGGTCGACCGCGACGCGCTGCTTGGGCGGCAGACCGCCATCCCCACTCTCGAGCACGACGAAGCGGTCGAAGCGGACACCCTTTGCATCTTGCAGCCGATCGCGAACGGAGATCAACCCGGCGTTCCGCAGCCGGTCAACCGTTGAGCGGGCAACTTTTCCCTCGCCGAACAGAGTCGTCAGCGACATAGGTCGCAGTTGCAGTTGCCGCGCGATTTCGGCGTCGCCTGGGAGGATGCGCTTCGACCCCAGCGCCTCTTCGATCGCCTCGTCGGTTCCAGCGAAGACCGCTTCGCGCTTGCCGCGCGCGGCCATATTGGCAGGCAGGGCGACGCGCAACATCTCGCCAAGGGGCGCGATGTAATACTCAGCAGCCCAACGGCAAAGGTCGATGATCTCCGGGATCAGGGCCGGGTCTTCATCGTCCAGGATCGATCGGATCGCTTTGAGTCTGGCGGAATCGGGAGGAGGAGTGTCGGACAGGGCGACGACGAAGCCAGTGGTCAGCTTCGTCCCGAGTGGCACTTCTACCCGCGCGCCGAGGCGCACGCCGTCGCGCAGTTCGAGGGGAATGGCGTAGGTAAAGCTGCCGTGGACCGCGAGCGGGATCGCGACTTCGGCGAATTCCGTGATGCCCGTCGACATGGCGGGCGAAGGATAGCAGGGGACCGCCAGCTCACAGTCGTTCCCGACAACCACGGAAATGAGCGTGCAGTACGGGTGACCGGTGACCGCGGCATGATCATGGACCGTAACCGAAGAGTCAGGTCGGTTTCAGATCATCCGCTGGGGTGCCGGTCGCGCTGAAGTCGCTAAGCTAAGCCAATACAAAGAGTTATGCAATGAGACGGCGCGTTGCGCGAGGGCAAGGATGGCGGTGAAGGGACGGAGCGCACGCGCACCGACCGATGAACGTGTACGCTGGCTTCGCATACGCGCATATGGGCAGTGCGAGCACGTACACCTGTTGCGCCCTCTGACGCACATATTATGCGACGTGACGCACTGGCTGTGCGCGATGCCGCACAACATATGCGCTGGCAACACTGATTGTGCGCTTCAACGCACATGGTGTGGGCTTTGACACACTAGCTGTGCGCTATGACGCAATTACAGTGCGACTCGACACAGAAGTTGTGCGACGCGACACACAAGCTGTGCGTCACAACACACGAGCTGTGCGCCACGACACACATGTCATGGGATACGATTCTTAAAGTACGGGGTCATTCTGACTCCACCTGCGGCCTTCCCAGCAGATGCTTCGCCCGTCCCCCCCGCCAGGCCGCCCCCGCGGTTGAGGCGGCTTCAGGATGACAGGTGCCCGCATGCGGAGCGACTCAGCAGTCAGGACTCAGCACTCAGCAGGCAGGGGGTCCTTCGCCGTCGGCTCAGGATGACAAACGCGCGCGAAGCGACTCGGGACTCGGGACTTACGACTCATCTGACGCGTGAGATCAGCACGCCCCCGAACACGAGCGTCACGAGGATGTACAGCGCGATCTCGAGCGGGGGCACGTGGAAGCGTGGCTTGGTGTCCATGCTCATCTCGAACAGCGTGCCATCCTGACTGTCGACGGCGATCTGGACGCCGCTGGCGATAATCCGGCCATTCCCATTCAGGACGGTCAACCGGATGAGGGCGCGATTCGCCTGCACATCCGGGAAGGCGTCGTGGATGTCGATGGTCTGCTGGTCCGTTTCGACGAGGAAGAGCTTGTAGCGGTAGTCGCCCGACATCACGCCTTGCAACGTCGCGGACTCCTGGTTGCCGATCGCAAACTGCGCCGGGATTCCGCTGGAGAACGAGGCCACGCTACGCGAGAGCGGCTCGCCGGCCATCCGGCTGAAGACGCGCGCGCTGGCCAACACATCGCCCGTCGATTCGATGTGCAACGCGCCGACGGCTTGCGGCGTGCCAATGATGGTCGCGTCGACCTCATCGAAGAGCCTGGTCTCGCCCGGCCCGATTCGGACATGCGAGACATACATGTACGGCTTGCCATTCAGGGTGGAAAGGAACGTCAGCTTTGCGTCGATGGCGGACTCGGCGGCATTCGTGAGCCAGAGAGTCGTGGAGAAGATGCGGCCGTCGAATCCGATGCTGTGGCCGACGATCGGGAGGAAGATGTCCCGCGACGCGTAGCCGGCCGCAAGCGGCGAAGCGACGAGCGACAGGAGAATCAGGAGCGCGGGAACCCGGGGGATCATTGCTGTTGACCGTAGAATAATAGCAACTGGTCTCATGGCGCTATTTCTCTACCTGCTGGCCGGAGTCGCGGTCCTCGCGGCAGCCCGGTGCATCCATTCCATCTCCTGGCGCGCCAGCGTCATTTTGTTGGCGCTCCCACTGGTACTGACCGGTCGCGCCTTGCTGACCGCGGCGGTCTTCGCGCCTCTCGACCTCACGTACATGACCGAGCCCCTCGCCTCGGTGGCGGGCAAGGCCGGCGTCACTCACGTCATGAACCCCGCTCTCTCGGACGTGATCGCTCAATTCATTCCGTGGAAAGCCGCCGTGCGGTTCGCGCTCGCCCACCACGAGTGGCCGTTATGGAACCCGTTCGAGCTCTGTGGCGATCCGCTGGCCGGGTCGACACAGATCGCGCTATTCCATCCCGTGACTGTGATCGGCCACATCCTGCCGCTCGCGCAGTTCCTCACATTTGAAGCGGCGATGACGCTCCTTCTCGGCGCGGTCTCGATGTTTCTGTTCATCAGAGAAGTGCTCCCGCCGGGCAGGTTGCGCGACGGAGATCCGGGCACTTCTGAATGGACATGCGAGATCCCGGCCCTTTTCGGCGCCGCCGCATGGGCGTTCTCGACGAATCTCGTCTCGTTCCTTGGGACCGCCCACAGCGCTGCGACGGCGATCCTGCCCTTCGTTCTCCTCGGCGCACGACGCATTGCCCGGTCGCCGGGACTACGGTCCGCGTCGCTGCTGACGGCCGCGCTCCTGCTCGAGATTCTTTGTGGCCACCCCGAAACACTGCTGCACACGGTGAGTCTTGCGATCGTTTACTTCCTGTTCGAACTGCTCCTCCACAGGAAGCGCTCACAAGCGACCCGCGATGCTGAGCGAGAGCATCAGCCAAACCGTTCATCGGCTTCGTGTGAATGTCATCCCCTTCCTGGAAGGTGAACAGAATGGCGAGGACATCCTTCACGATGAATCGCGCGATGAATCGCGCAGTCGCGGCTGGTTCACGACCTCGTATGCGGGCGCGGTGGCGCTTCCGCTCATGGTCTTTGCGTTGACGGCCTCTCGGGATCCGCGCAAATGGTTCTTCCTGGCACTGTTCGTCTGGGGAATCCTCTGCGGCGCCGAGGCACATGGGGTAACCAGCCTCTTGCAGCATTTGCCCGGCTTCTCGATCGCGGTCAACGCGCGGATGATCTCGTTCGCGGTGTTGGCCGTCTCCGTGTTGGCCGCGATGGGACTCGATGAAGCGATGCGTGGCCGCGCGCGAGCGCTTTCGTGGCTTTCCATCGGTCTCGCTGCCCTGATCGTTCCCGCCGCGATGATGTTGCACGCGAACCTGTCGACGAATTTCATCCGGATCAACACAGTGCGAGAGGTCCTCCCCCTTGTTCTCGCCGCGATCGCGGCTCTGGCCTTCCGTGCCCCTCGCGCCTTCGGAATGGCGTTGCTATTTCTGCTGGTCATGCAGCGCGTGACGGAGTTGGGCAGGACCTACCCCACATACCCTCAGCGGGCGTTTTATCCCGATTGGCCCGGCTTGAGATCCATGCCTCGTGGTGGCGAGCCGTACCGGGTCGTGGGACTGGGCAACATGCTCACGCCGAACATGGCGACGAACTACGAATTGGAAGACGCGCGCGGCTACCAGGCCATGACCTTCGCGCCGCTGGTCGAGACGTTCCCTCTCTGGTCGGTTCCGGTGCCCGTCTGGTCGAACCGGGTCGACGATCTGCGATCGCCGTTCCTGTCGCTCATGAACGTACGCTTCGCCATCGTACCGCCGCGAACGGCTGTCCCAGCCGGCTGGCGTGTGTTCGGCGCGTATCCCGACTATTGGCTCCTCGAGAACCCGCGCACGCTGCCGAGGGCCTTTGTCCCCGGGATGATCCACCGGGACTCTCTCAATCCACTGAGCGCCATGTCGCACTGCAAAGACTTCGCGCGCGAGGGATGGATCAACATCGGCGCTGCCCCTATCGATCTCTCAAACGGCAGGGGCAACGTGAGTACCCGCCCCGATGGCACTCGGCTTCTCATCCACGCATCGATGGTTGACGAGGGTTGGGTGATCGTCAGCGAAGCCGCCTGGAAGGGTTGGAACGCGTTCGAGGGTGAACACCGCGTGCATCTGGAGACCGCCGATCACGCATTCCTCGCATTTCACCTCGGGCGCGGAGAACACGATGTGCTACTCACCTACCGTCCGCATTCGTTTGTCGTCGGGGGCGCGATCAGCGGGGTGACTGCGATGGCGCTTGCGGTTGGCCTGCTGTTCGTGCGCGCTCGGCGTGAGCCAAAGTCTTGACCGCTGGTCCGTGGCTGAGTAGGTACGAGCAACGAGGTACGAGGTACGAGTCGCTTCGCGTCCGCGATTCATTGAGGCGGAACTCGGTGCCGCTCGTACCTCATACCTCGTACCTAACTCACGGCTCAGCACTGGTCACGAGACCCAGCTCGATCATCACTTTCTTCATGTCGTTCCACACATCCTTCTTGGCCGCTGGGGTGCGGAGCAGATACGCCGGGTGATAAGTCGGCATCACCTTGACTCCGTCATAGGCAAGCCAGCGGCCACGGACGCTGGAGATCGAGTAGGCCTTCTCCGTGAGGCTCTGCAACGCGAAGCGGCCAAGAGTCACGATCACGCGCGGGCGAATGAGCTCGATCTGGCGCTTGATGAAGGGGCGACAGGCGTCGAGCTCGTCGGGCTCGGGATTGCGATTCTCGGGAGGGCGACACTTGATGACATTCGCGATGTAGACGTCCTCGCGCGTGAGCTTCATGGCTTTGATGATGTCCGTGAGGAGCTGGCCTGCCTTACCGACAAACGGTTCGCCACGAACGTCTTCATCGTGCCCCGGAGCTTCGCCGACGAACATCAAGTCCGCGTTTGGGTTCCCGGTTCCAAAGACGACCTGGGTGCGCCCCTTGGCCAGACGGCAACGGGTGCACGGCGCGGCAAGAGTGGCCAACTCTTCGAGCGACTGGCACCCGATGATGGCGACGTCGGTTGACGGTGGCCGGTTGACGGTGGCCGGGTCGGTGGTCAGTGACAGGTTGCCAGTGGCTGGTGGATGGTTCCCGGTTGCGGCGGCGATCGGCGCCGAGTATGACGTATCGGCACGAGCCCCGTCGTCCACCGTCAACCGGCCACCGGCCACCGGGACGTCCAAGTGTGTGTAGCCGATCTCACGGAGAAACGAGAGCTCATTCAGCAGATCGTCGTCCACGGAGGCGGAGTGTACACCGCTCTGGAAGATCGCCGACAAGGCGCTGCTGGCTGCGAGGGAAGCGACGACTGAGGAGCGCCGGCAAGCTGCCGGCGGACCGGTTGGCTGGCAGCCAGCGCTCCGAGCACTACACCAACCGGGCGACCACGAGATCGAGAATCTGCCGGGCGATCACGCTCTTCGGTGCTTTCGCCAATCGGATGGACTGTCCGCTCCGATCGATGACGAGCACTTCGTTCTGATCGGAATCGAATCCGATCGAAGAGTCCGCGACATCGTTCGCGACGATCAGGTCGACGTTCTTCCGCGTCAGCTTTTCGCGAGCATGCTCCTCGACCGAATCCGTCTCGGCGGCGAAGGCAACGATGAATGGGCGCGGGCTGATGGCGGCGAGGTCGACGAGGATATCGGGCGTCTTCTTCAGCGTCAGGGTCAGCTCGTCACGCCCCTCCTGCTTCTTGATCTTGCGATCGGCGACGGTCAACGGCGCGAAGTCAGCGACCGCCGCAGCCTTGACGATGATCTGTTGCCGCGCCGCGACGTCGAGGACGACATCGTGCATCTCCTGCGCGGTCGTGACCTGGATCAAGTTCACGCCTGCCGGACCCACCAGCGATGTCGGTCCTGAAACGAGCCGAAGTGGCTTCTCACCCGCTCGACGATGGCGGGCACGTCGGGCAGCCTTCCGGCGCCCGCTTCTCCGCAGGCGAGCAGCCCCGAATCAGGCTCGAGGATGATCACGCCACGGGCGCGCAGGCGCTCGACATTCTCGACGACCGTGGGATGCTGCAGCATGAACGTGTTCATGGCCGGGGCGACCATGACGTCGCCGCGATGGGCAACCGCATAGGTCGTCAGCGCGTCGTCGGCGATTCCCGAGCTGAGCTTGGCCAGGATGTTCGCGGTGGCCGGTGCGATGAGGAGCAGCTCGGCCCAACGCGCGAGTGCGATGTGGTCGACTCCTCCACGGTCCGCCTCGCCCCATTGATCGACCACGACCCCGTGATTCGAAACCGCCGCGAGGGAGAGCGGGGACACGAATCGGGCCGCGTTCGGCGTCAGGACGACCTTCACATCCGCGCCGGCGTCCTGAAGCCGCCGAACCAATTCCGGCGCCTTATACGCGGCGATGCCGCCAGAGACACCGAGCACGATGTTCATTTGCCACCGTCAAACCGTCTATTCGCCTTCCAGAGCGGTCGGCTCCTCGACGGGCGGCGAGAGCTGCCACTTCACTTTGTCCTGGGCAATCTCTTCCATGGCCACGCGGGTCGGCTTGGCGTGACGCGATTTGATCTTGGCCATCGACCCCTGAATGAGCTGTTCGGCCCGCTTCGACACGAGCAGAACGTAGCGGAACTTGCTGTCAACCCCTTCTGGCAATCCTTCCATCTCGCTCCTCCTTGAAACGCTCAGCCATCCGGGCGATGGCCTCGAGCGCCGTTTTCGTTTTCAGTTTCTGAGAGATGATGGCGGCCTTGAGGCATTCAGTGGCCTCCAGCAGCGCATCGTTGATGATCACATAGCCGTAAAAGTCTTTCCCGGCGTCGATCTCGTCGATCGCCTTCTGCATCCGAGTCTCGATCTCCTGCTCGGTGTTGAGGCCGCGGTCGCGAAGCCGTTGCTCGAGGATGTCGAGCGACGGGGGAAACACGAACACGTTGAGCGAACGGTCCCTCAAGTGCGAGTCCGCCGCGATCTGTTTCGCACCCTGGTAATCGATGTCGAGAATGACATCGTGGCCACGGTCGAGACGCGTGCGACCCTCGGCAAGCGAAGTCCCGTACAGTTGCTGATGAACGTGAGCCCATTCGAGAAATTCCCCCCTGTCGATCATGGCCCGGAAGGTCGCATGGTTGGCGAAGTAGTAGTCCCGGCCGTGGACCTCCCCTACCCGAGGCTTGCGTGTGGTGTGGGAGACGGAGAAATGGAGGGCAATTCCCAAGCACCTGCTCGCGAATCCGCTCGACCTCGGTCTTCAATTCTATAACGAGGCCTCGGATGTGCGCCGCGCGCGACTTCGATCCCATTGTGTTGATCTCGCGAAGCATCTCCTGCGACACGAAATCGAGCTTCTTTCCTGCCGGCTCTTTGCTCTCCATGGACTTCTCGAGCTGTTCGACGTGATGGCTGAGTCGCGTCAGCTCCTCGGCGATATCCCCTTTTTCCACCATGACCACGACTTCCTGGGCGATCCGATCCTGGCTCACTTCGATGCCCGCCTCCGCTGCGATCTCCTTGACGCGCTGCTGGTAAGCGGCTAGCAGCTCACCGCGGATCTCATCGCGATGTCCGCTGAGCCGCTGCTGGAGCTCGCGGATCGTCGAGGCTCGGGCGGCGATGTCGGCGCGCAGTGCTTCGCCTTCGCGAAAGCGCATGGCCGACACTTGCGTGAAGGCGTCGCGGACGAGACGCAGCAATGCGTCGCGCTCCCCTTCCTGGATCTCTCCCTCGATGGGTTCTACGTTGAGTAGATCCGGAACGCGCAGCAGATCGCTCCCGCTGAACGTGGACCCGAGGCCAAGCTCCTCGGCGATCGATCGGAGTTGCGGGATTATGGTGCTAGCGATCTGGGTATTGATCCGAACGTTGTAATCAGGCTGCTGCGTGCGCTGCACGCGAATCGAGATGTCGATCTTGCCGCGCGAGAATGTCTCGGAGGTAATGGCTCGCACCGCCGACTCCATCTCCCAGAAGAACTCGGGCAGCCGGATGGACGGCTCGAGGAAACGATGGTTGACGCTCTTGACGGTTACCGCGACGAGGTAACGCTCCGACAACGCGCCGGCGGCGCGCCCGAAGCCGGTCATTCCGTTGATCATATGAACGAAGGATGAAGGATGAGGGATGAAGGATGAATGGAGTGACGCAGTCGGCCAAGCCGGGTTCCGCTCCATTCATCCTTCATCCTTCATCCCTCATCCTTTCTGCCTCCTCGTTCCATAGCTGTTCGAAATCCTTCTCTGCTTCGTCGGCGAGCTCATTGAGCGCGTTCTCGACATGCTTCCGTGCTTCCTCGAATCGCTGGCTACGTGGTAGGGACCCTTCGGACCGTCGGGAGTGAAGACGATATTCGCACCGGACCGGGACACTCGCAGCAGCTCGCGCATGGCACCCATTCCGCCGCGTGTCGAGGAACCTCGCACGGACTGCACGCCGAAGTGGCCGATCGTGCCGGCGATCAGCTCGCCGTCCTTGCTCTGCGAGATGAGCACGGAGATCGGACGGCGGAACCGGCTCTTGATCATCATCAAGAGGTGTCCGTGCGAGAAGGCCAGGATGTACTGCGGCAGCGCTTCGAGGTTCCGAACGCGCACGTGGCGCACCCGCAGCGTGGCGTGCAGCATCCGGATGAAGAGCGAGGCGATGAACGTGATGATTCCCGTCATGCGAATGTGCCGGTCGGACGCTCCTCTTCGAGAAACTGCAGGTCGTACAGTTTCCGGTAAACCCCTCGGCCGGCCAGCAGATCCTCATGCCTGCCGACCTCGGCGATCTCGCCCCGGTCCAGCACGACGATCTTGTCGGCGCTGCGAATCGTCGAAAGCCGATGGGCGATGACCATCGTCGTGCGCCCCTGCATCAGGTTGTTGAGCGCCTGTTGGACCAGCCGTTCCGATTCGGTGTCCAGCGCCGAAGTCGCCTCGTCGAGAATCAGAATGGGAGGATCCTTGAACAGCGCCCGGGCGATGGCCAGACGCTGGCGCTGGCCGCCGGAGAGCAGGACCCCGGATTCGCCAATCTCGGTGTCGTAACCGTTGGGCAGTGCACTGATGAAGTCGTGCGCGTTGGCAGCTTTCGCGGCCTCGATCACGCGACGCTCGTCGGCGTCGCCGCGGCCATAAGCGATGTTGTTGCGTACCGTGTCGTTGAAGAGCACGACCTCCTGCGTCACGAACCCCATGAGGCTCCGGAGCGAGTAAAGCGTGAGCTCGCGAACGTCGCGGCCATCGACCGTGATCCGACCGGCGTTCACGTCGTAGAAGCGCGGAAGGAGGTTGACCAGGGTCGACTTTCCCGCGCCGCTGCCTCCGACGAGCGCCACGATCTCGCCCGGGGCGACATCGAGGTCGATGTTGCGGAGCACGGGGTCACTGCCATAGCTGAAAGAGATGCCTTCGTAGCGGATGCCGCTTCCGACCGCCTTCAAGGCCATGGCGCGCGGCGCTTCCTTGACCTCATTGTCGATGTCGAGCATCCGGAAGACGCGCTCCGCAGCGGAGATGGCCGTGTTGACGGAAAGGTTGACCTTGTTCAGCTTCTTGATCGGCTGGTACATCGCCGCCAACGCCGCGAGGAAGCTGATGAATTGCCCCGTGGACAGGCTGCCGGTGGCGATCCGCCGTTGTGCGTAATAGAAGAGAGCCAGGACACAGAAGCAGGAGATCAGCTCCATGACCGGCGACGTCAGCGCCTGGATCCGCTGGGCCTTCAGGTTCGACGCCAGATGGCGACGGGTGGCTTCGCGGAAGCGGCCGATCTCGAACTTCTCCATCGTGAAGGCCTTGACGATCCGCACGCCGCGGATGGTTTCCTCGAGCAGCGTGGCCATCTCGGCCATCCGCTCCTGCGACTTGTGCGTCGTGCCGCGAAGCCGCACGCCGAAGTGGATGACGGGACCGACGAGCAACGGCGCCACCACGAGGCTGATCACCGCGAGCTCGGGGTTGTTGTAGAAGAGATAGACGGTTAGCCCCACCAACGTGAGCGACTCCTGGAAGAGATCGCCCATACGGGTCGAGACCGCGGCCTGGATGGCGTCAGCATCCGAGACGATCCGGCTCACGGTTTCACCGGTAGAGCGTTCCGAGAAGAAGCGATGGCTCTGATAGATCAGCCGCTCGTACAACTGATCCCTCAGATCGCGGACGGTGGAAAGCCCGACTTTCTGGAACGCGTACTCAGAAAAGAATGACGTGACGGCACGCACGATGAAGATCATCAGCAGCGCCAGGAGGACACGGCGCGGCTTGGCCTGGGGGTTGCCGTTCCACCATCGGTCGACCGCTCTCGTGACCCGGTCGGCATTGTCGATCAGCCACCCTCGTTGCCCCTCGGGCTTGTCGCGCCGGAGCACGATGTTCATAACGGTCTGCTTGGTTGCCGCCTCGTGCGACGGCGCCGGCCGTACCACCTGCTGCTTGCCCGGCGGCGTCAGAACGTCGTCGACCACCGGCCAGATCAGACCGACCATGGCTGTCTGCGTGATGGCAAAGACGATCATCGACCCGAACGCGATCAGCGCCCAGGTCTTGTACCTTGCCAGGTATCTGTAGAGTCGTCTTAAGACAGCCATGGTTAAGAAGGATGAGGGATGAAGGATGAAGGATGAATGGAGGCGATCGCTTTTGACATCGTCAGCGCTTTGGACTCATTCATCCTTCATCCTTCGTCCTTCATCCTTTGCCCTTCCAATCATTCTAGAGATTTCCTGGGCGGCGCGTTGGCTGGCACCCTGTTCGCCGAGCCTCGATCGGACTTGCGTCAGCTCTTCCTTGACACGCGCATACGCCGTCGGCTCGACGAGCGCCCGTACTTCCGCGGCAATCCGCGGTCCTGTCACCTGACCTTGCACCAGCTCCGGGACCACGTTCTTCCCGGCCACGATGTTGACGAGACTGAAATGATGCAGCTTCACCAGACGTCGCGCCAGGAGGTAGGTCGCCGGGGACAGCCGATACATGACTACAACTGGAGTGCCGAGCACGGCTGCTTCCAGGGTCGCCGTCCCCGAGGAGGAGAGGGCGACGTCGGCGTCGGCGAGAGCCTTACCGCGATCGTGGGAGACGATGCCGACGTTGGCCTGGCCGATAATCGAATGCAGCAGCTCGGTCGAGATCGTGGGTGCCTGAATCACGTAGGCGTCGGTTTCGCGGTCCGCTCTGAGAATCTTCACCGCGTCCAGCATGGCCGGCAGGAGCGACGTCACCTCACCGCGCCTCGATCCGGGCATCAGGGCGATACGCAGGGGGCCATCCGTTCGAACGGGAAGATGACGATCATCAGATCGACGTCCGTCGCAATCTGCTTCACGCGCCCCCGGCGCCAGGCCCAGAGCTGCGGCGAGATGTAATAGATGACCGGCAACCCGAGCCGCTTGCACTTTCTCGCCACGCGGAGGTTGAACTCGGGGTAGTCGATCAGGAGCACGGCATCGGGGCGCTCGGCGGCAATCCGGTCGATCAGTTCGGCGAAGATGCGCCGAAAACGACTGAGATGGCGGATGACGTTGAACACTCCGACGATCCCCATCTCTTTGGCGTGATGCAGAAGGGTCATCCCCTCCTTCGCCAGCAGATCGCCGCCGATTCCGAACATCGTGAGCGACGGGTCGATCTGCCGGAGCTCGTGAACGACTTCGGAGGCATGGAGATCGCCGGAAGCCTCGCCGGCGACGACGGCCAGTTTCATCGCAGCGGGAACGGAAACATCGCCCATCCGAGCACGATGGCGCCGACGAAGAGTGCCGTGAAGATGAGGATGAAGAAACGGATCCGCTCGGCGCGCGTCTGCTTCCAGAGCAGCGCGAAGAACAGCGCCGTGGCCACCGCGTAAATGAACATCAGGACGATGTGATTGCGGAGCAGGCTCATTCTTTTCGTCCCTCCGCCAGGTCGAAGGAATCGAGGACGAGCAGCAGGTTCATCAGCCCTGCCGTGATGATGAAGGCAGTCCCG
>WNFI01137371.1_pt1 | contig 13998 bp, 11 predicted proteins | sample 5400471 | NCBI WGS metagenome assembly WNFI01 (sample SAMN13153348, study PRJNA577476) | soil metagenome | isolation source: 100 cm saprolite on Douglas fir-dominated hillslope | place: USA:California | collected 2013-09-17 | reverse complement strand
AAGTTGCTCCATGGTGGAAGCCATTCGCGAGTGCGAGGAGATATCAGGACAGAAACTCCAGTGGGAATACCTCTCGTCCAATCGCATCGGGGATCACATTTGGTGGATCAGCGACATCACAAAGTTTCAGTCGCATTTTCCGGGCTACGAGTTGAAACACGACGTGGGCAGCATTCTTCGCGAAATCCTCGAAGGAAATCTCGAGCGCTGGGGTAGCACTCCCAAAGCTGCGAGTGTATGAACGCCCGGAAAAAGAAAAACATAATTGGCGTCCTGATAGACCCGGTGGATCGTGCAACCGCAACCGAAATGATCGTGGAGGCGGCCCGCCAGCGGCGTGGTTATGCCGTATCAGCACTGGCTGTGCACGCGGTCATGACCGGCGTATTTGATCCCGTTCAGCGTTACCGATTGAACCACCTTGACCTCGCCCTTGCAGATGGACAGCCTGTTCGCTGGGCCCTGAACTTCCTGTATTCCGCCGGATTGCGCCAGCGTGTCTACGGGCCAGACCTGACTGTAGATTTGCTCGCACGTGCAGAAGAGCAAGGCCTACCGGTGTATTTTCACGGGACAACGCAAGAGATCCTAGATCGGCTCTGCACCAACTTGCGCCAGAGATTCCCGGGTTTGCACATCGCCGGGGCTGCTCCGTCAACGTTTGGCCGAGTCAGCAAGGAAACGGCGGACGAGACCGCCAGAAAAATCAAACAATCCGGAGCCAGTATCGTGTTTGTGGGGTTAGGGTGTCCCAGGCAAGAGGTGTGGGCGTATGAGTTTGCGTCACGGCTAAACTTGCCCATTATCGCTGTGGGCGCGGCATTCCCATTTCTAGCCGGAACCCTACGCCAGGCCCCCAAATGGATGCAGGACAGAGGTTTAGAGTGGCTGTTTCGTCTGTGCAAGGAACCTAGGCGCCTGTGGCGAAGGTATCTGATCTTGAGTTCGCCCTACTTGTTGCTCGTACTGCTTCAAAGATTAGGGGTGAAATTCAGTCCAAACGGCCAATCGTCACAGGGAGAGATACTGTATGGGTAAGCATTTGCTCTACGGATCTGTCCTCGCACCCGGCAACGCGCCCGCGACTTCCCGCAAGTCCTGGCACATTCCTATCTCATGAAGATTGCCATTGACGTTCACACTCTGGGATCCCGTGCCGGGGGCAATGAAACTTATTTTCGGCAACTTCTTCAAGGACTTGCTGCAGACAAGACCGCCAACCAGTATGTCCTTTTCCATACCAGCTCTGCACCTGCGCCCGGCCCCGCAGATGATCAACGCTTTAGCTTGGTACCAGTGCCAAAAAACTCCATCGCACGCGTATGCTTCTCATTGCCTCTTGCTGTGCGAAGAGCCAAGCCCGACATTTTCCATGGTCAGTACGTTAGACCCTTCATCGGCAAGATCAAGACGGTCATAAGCATACATGACCTTGCGTATGAGCATTTCCCCGAGCATTTCCCCCCGCTACAAGCGTTGCGTTTGCGGAAATTGACTCCGATTGCAGCTCGTAGTGCCGACCATATTTTGACGATTTCGAATTTCTGTGCGGATGACATTTCACAACGATATGGAGTTCCGCGAGAGAAAATCACTGTGGCATATCCATGCGCTTCCAGTGATTTTCAGCCCCGGGATAAGCAAGTGTGCCAGGAACATCTGGCCCGCAAATATCGAATCGCCTCGCCTTTCATTCTGTATGTGGGCAGGATTCAGGGCCGAAAAAATCTTCCGGCACTTGTGAACGCATTCGCGAAAATCAGGAAGCAAGGGTGTAATACTCAGCTTGTAATTGTGGGTAAGCGTGATTGGCAATTTGAGCGGCTGTTCGCTAGCATACGTGAACTGGGGTTGTCGGATGCAGTTGTTTCACCAGGATATGTTGTGAGTGAGGATTTGCCGCTGTTTTATAACGCAGCGGAGCTCTTTGTTTTTCCGTCGTTTTTTGAGGGATTTGGGCTGCCTCTAGTCGAAAGCATGGCCAGCGGCGTGGCGACAGTAACATCTTACGGATCTGCCCTGGAGGAAGTTGCAGGAGATGGAGCGTTGTTGGTGGATCCGCGCAGCGTTGATGCAATCGCTGGAGCGATGCGCCGAATCCTCGAAGATGAAGGCTTGCGGCGGCAGCTCGTCACGCGCGGACTTCGCCGTAGTGCGGAATTCAAATCTGGAGAGTTGGCTGCTAAAGCCCTCTCAGTTTACCGCTCGCTCGCTTAAAGGTTAGCAAAATGATCGAGTAGACTCAATCGATGCGCGATTGGGATTTTGCTTGATGTAGTGGATCTATATCCCAGATTTTTAGCGATTAATCGTGAATATTGCCCTCATAATGCATGAACTGCTGGTCGAAGGGGGAGGCGAGCGGCAGTGCCTGTCTCTTGCCCGGACCCTGAATCGCCAAGGCCATCAGATAACCCTTTACACTTCCGCTTATGACCGCGGTAACTGCTTCCCAGACATTTGCAAAGAACTTACGATCAGAAAAATTGGGCGAGGGCGCTTCGCCTGGCTCAGGAAACCGCGTTTCGTCCGCTGTTACCTCGACATGAGACGGCTAGCTGCAGCGGTTGGAACCAAGCACGATTTGTGGAATCCTCATCATTGGCCCGCTCAGTGGGGAGCAGTGTGGCTCAAACATAAACTGGGCGGGAGGGTTGTTTGGATGTGCAATGATGTACCGACCTTCCATCAAATCTCACAGAAGCAGGGCCCAAGTTCAGGTCTGCTCGGAAGGCTGGTCCATCGTCTCTATTATCTCTATGACCGCCGGGAAAACCGCAAAGTGGATCTCACTCTTTTCCTTTCCCGTTGGGCGGAGAGCGAATTCAAGCTTATTTACCCGGCAAAGACGGGTGTCGTGCGCAGTGGCGCTGATCCTGATCGCTTTCGCGCCGGCGGAGATCGGGAGAAAATCCGGAAACGGTATGGCTATCGAGCCGAAGATTTCGTGCTACTTTGGCTCGGCATTTTCATGCCGCACCGACGTTTGCAAGATGCCATAGACGCTGTGGCGCACTTAAAACAGAGAGGAATCAGAACCAAGCTGCTGCTGGCCGGTTCGGGTGATGCTCATCCATCCTATTTCCAGTCGCTCAAAGAGCGTGTTCAGGCAAGCGGTTTGCAAGAGGACGTGACTTTCGCCGGGAAAGTCGATGATGAAGAGATCCGGGATTACTACTGCGCTTGCGACGCCTTCGTCTTCCCTAACGAACTGCAAACTTGGGGATTGGCTGTATTGGAAGCCATGGCCTGCGGCTGCCCGGTGCTGGTTTCCGAGGGAGCCGCCGTACATGAAATCCTTACGGACAATGAAACCGCAGTCCTGTTTCCCGCACGACAACCGGACGCCCTCGCCGTAAAAATTGAGATGCTGCTGTCCTATCCCGAGTTGAGACGCGGCATCGCGGAAGCGGGCATGCAATTAGTTAGAACAAAATACAATTGGGAGCGGTTCGCAGAACAGATAGTGCAGGCCTTTCGGTCGACTGAGAGTGACACCGCCTTGAAGGAAACTTACGTGCCAGCTACGGACCGATAGACGGCAATCGTGTTAGCAGCAGCGCGCTCCCAACTGAATTCGCGTGCGCGGGAAAAACCCTTTTGTCGTAGTTCCTCAGCAATGGCTTTATTTTTCAAGACGGTGTCGATCGCATTTGCCAGTTCGGCAACGTCCTCCGGGGAAACAAGAATGGCAGCATCTCCCGCGACTTCTGGCAGGCTCGAAATGTTGCTCGCCACGACGGGTGTGCCTATTGCCATGCTTTCCAGTACCGGAAACCCAAAGCCTTCGTACAAAGAAGGCATCACTAGCAAGCTCGCGTACCGATACAAGCCAGGCAATTGGCTGTCTGGTACTCGCCCAGTTGCAACTACAATATCTCCGAGGTCCAATTCACGCAGCACATCCTGAATTTCGTCCGCACCGCGCATGCCGGGAGATCCCGCCCCAGCGAGGACAAGCTGGCGGCCTTCCCATCTCCCTTTGGCGCGCAAATAAGCAACCGCGCGTAAGAGTAACGGAATGTTTTTGCGTTGCGATAACTCTCCCACGTGTAGTACGTAGCCTTCCCGTATGCCGAATGAGCGTGCCCAGCTAGCCTCCAGGTCGACGTTAGGGCGAAATTTGCAGTGATCAACTCCGTATGGCACAACGTGGACTTTTTGGGAGGACAACCCATAGGCGTTGACGATGTCGCGCTTGGAGTGTTCGGAGCCGCAAATAATTGCCGCCGAAGATCCGAGAACGCGTGGCATTGTCAAGTTCAGATATCGAACCCACCATGGAGCAAAGTGAGAGGGATAGAGAAGATAAGTAATGTCATGAACGGTAACGACTCTAGGGCACGGCGCCTTCAAAGGACTAATGAACGCCGGGGAGTGGAGTAAGTCAAAAGGCTTTGCGCGAAGGAGAAACGGCAAACGTCCATGTGTCCAGGCTAAAGAACCGCCGAAACGCATCGCACGTGCTATGCGTCCTTGTGGGCTGGAGGCGTCCGGCCACCCGGCGAAGACCTCTAACTGAATATCGTTGGAGCTTGCAATGTGCTCAAGCAAGCGAGAGGCATACACTCCGGTCCCCGTCTGATTTCGCCGGGCGAAGCAGTTGTCCCACGCAATGTGCAGGCGTCTCATCGAGGTCAGCTTACTTCGAAACCTTACGGGCGATCACAAACATTGCATCGAAGAGGTTAATGCGGAACGCGGTTTGGAAAGCGACACAACCGAAATAGAATGCCTCCGCCTTAAGACGTCGCAATCCCGTCCGGAGAAAATAAGGGTCCGGCGTGTTGGAAATGACAGAAAAGCCGGCATGTTCCAGCGCGCGTCGCAGAACGTCCGGCGTAAAGTGCGAGAGGTGGATCTCGTCAATGCTGCCATCGAGCGATATCCGCGGAATGCCATAGCGGCTTTGCCGGAGGCCCAATCCTCTCAGCAGGGCCCGTAGACGTCCTCTAAGAGAGGCTATTTCGTTCGGTACCGCAATCACCAGAATGCCATCCGCGGAAAGCAAAGCGTGACAAACTTCAATCGTCATCTTCGGATCCGGTACGTGTTCCAGTACGTGAAACAGAGTGATGTTGTCGAATGTCTGTTCCTGCCCAAGCAGGCTCTCTATAGTGCCCTGAAAAAGATTGAGGCCGTATTTTTCGCGTGCGAGTGCAACCGCAGTTGTTGAGATTTCAGTTCCGTAGACGGCCGTGTATAAAGGGCGAGCGAGCGAGAGAAATTGCCCGATCCCGGTTCCCACATCAAGGAGCGATCCAGGTTTTCGCTCCGAGCGCAGTTTTCGGAGCCGGCGCTCCCAAAGCCGGTTTCTTGCCCCAAGATCGTTTAACCAGGAATCATACTTGGCAGCTCTCGAATAAAATCCGGTCAGCGCTTTTAAAGACGGACGAGGATTATCAAAGATGTAATGACAAGAGGCGCATCGCGCAATGTTGCTTTCCGGATCTGCAAGTTCTAGAGCAGTGCTGGCACAGAGGTTGCAGGAGTGAAGTGTTTCAGAATAAGGTGTTTCCATGTCCATGGAAGCGTGTTGACGTTGCGCGTGACAAGGGCAGTCCCTATAATACAAATCTGCTAAATTAATGCAACTCAATACGACTTCCGCCTCTATTTGTTCGCTCGGCGGTCTCTTGCGAGAGTGATGTCCAAGATTAGCTTGTATGAATTCGGCGACAGCGAAGAGGCGGTTAGGCGAATACAATCCAGATTCGTAGAGTTTTTTCGCAACACTGGGTCGGTGCTGGATATTGGCTGTGGCCGTGGAATTTTCCTCGAATTGTTGTTAGCTGCGGGAATTCGTGTCAGTGGGATCGACCGCTCTGAGGAAGCCGTTGCTTTCTGCCGCGCGAAGGGATTAGACGTTCATCAGGAAGACGCTGGGGCTTTTTTGGCCCGCAATCCGACGCAATTCGGAGGGATATTTTGCAGTCACGTGATCGAGCATATGGCATACGACGAAGCCATGAGCTTCCTGGAACTGTGCCACACTGCGTTGCTTCCGGATGGCACCCTCCTACTGCTTACCCCTAACCCTGAGGACCTCACCATTATCTCAGAAATTTTCTGGCTGGATCCCACCCACGTTCGCCCTTATCCAAGCCGATTACTTCAAACAATGTTGAAAGCCAGTGGTTTTCAAGTAACCCTCGTGAAGCAATTCCTTCCAAGCTGGCGCTCAATTGGCCGCCGCAACATACCTGCATACCTGATAAGGCGGATGCTGCTGGGACGGCACTATGGCAGGACCAACACTCTTGTTTTAGCGAAAAAAGGGAACTGCCGAAATCAACCTTCGACTGAGGGGAGCGTTTGTCCGAGCCAACCATAGCCGCCAAGCTTCCCACTCCCTCCCCAGGGCGCGGACTCACAGTTAGTGCTCTTGGCATTATTACATTGGTGGTCGCACTTGCCGGTTATTTTCGAGAGGCCGCTCTTGCGGCTCGCTTCGGTATCTCGCCAACCATGGATGCGTACTTTGGGGCGATTTTCATTCCGAATCTTCTCTACGTTGTCTTGATTGCAGGCACTCTGTCAACGGTCTTGATTCCTGTCCTTCTGTCACGAGATGACGAGCAATCCCCGGCCAAGATTTCCGAAACATTCAGCGTGATTACCAATTTTGTCCTGCTAGTCCTGCTGCTGGCCGTCGCTATCGCTACGGCCACTGCCAGATATTGGCTGCCTCGATTGTTTGCCGGGTTTACTCCAGTATCCAACGCATTGGCTATCCAGCTTACATATATTGTGCTCCCGGCGGTGATGTTCCTCGCATTGGCAGGGATTCTCACCGCGGTGCTTAACGGATTCCACCGGTTCACGGTCGCAACTTTTGCTCCCGCTTTGAGCAGTATTTGTGTTATCGCCGCAGTTTGGCTATCCAAAGGAAATATTGCGATCTATGTGGTCACAATAGCGACCGCAGTGGGGTTTCTGCTGCAATGTCTAGTGCTGCTGCCAGCCGCCGCATCGCTCGGCATTCAGTACCGTCCGATTCTCAATCTGCGTCATCCCGCAATCACCCAATTCTTACGCCTCGGGATTCCGCTTTTTCTTTATCTGGTAGTTGCGAACGCTTCATTATTTCTGGAGCGAAACTTGGCTTCTCGGCTCTCGGTTGGCGCCGTATCCATGATAAGTTACGCGTTGCGGCTCTTCACTGTTCCCACCGGCTTTTTAGCAGGCCCCCTAGCCACAGTAATCTATCCTGAATTTGTACGGTACGCCGCACGGAAACAGTTCGAGGAACTCCGTCTCCAAACCCTGCGGGCTGTCCGCTTGGCTGTCTTTCTGTTTTTTCCTATCACGATTTGGACCATTCTTAATGCCCTACCCTTGACGCGGCTTCTTTATGAACGCGGACAGTTTCACCTGGCAGATTCCCTTATAACTTCAAAAGTATTGGCGCTGTATAGCATCGGAATCCTGCCCAATGCAGTGGCGATTGTTCTGTTGCGTTGCTTTTATGCGGTCAATGACACGATTACGCCTTTGTTCGCAGAAACGATTGATTTGGCATATTACGTAGTTGTGGCAACTCTCCTGAGTCGTCACTTTGGGCTGAATGGGTTGGCTATTACCCGCGGGGGAGCGTTCTTCGTTGTGGCTGCAGTCCTGATTACAGTTGCCTTGCGGCGACGCACCATGCTGATGTTCGATCTTGCGTTTTTCAAATTCCTGTTCCGAACTGCCGCCGCATCGCTGATGATGGCCGCAGTCAGTTGGGTTGGTATGCATCTCCTTCAGGGTATTTTTGACACAGGCGCAACATTTGTCCGCGCTCTTGTTGTTCTGGCCATATTGGCGTTAAGCGCAAGTGCCTTCCTACTGGCTGCTTATCGGCTGGACATGGAAGAGTCGAAACGGATCATCCGCACTGCTGCTGACCTGCTTACTAAGGGCAACATCATGAAAGTGCGATGAAAACTCATGCTAGTTTGTCACAATAAAAGACTTCGGCAGAAACAGGAAGCGCTCAGTCCTAATTTTGCAGCCGGGAAACAACTTCTTAAGTCTGCGTTTTGAAATCCAGGTGACATCGTATTTATAAGGCTGCTTCCACATCAGACCGTGGAGGGTAAAGTACCGCAAGAACGCCGGCGTCAGCCATGACGATGGCAGCCAGTGCAGAAAAAATGCGCCGAGGTGTGGATCGATGGGAAACAAGCGAGATGGAGTCTGGCAATAGATTTGTTTTCCCACGCGCATCATTTCCCGCGCGAATCTGAATTGGTTTTCTTCGGTGCCCACGTGCTCGATTACCGAATTCGAAAAGGCCAAGTCAAATGACTTGTCTGGGAAGGGTAGCTCACAGCCCGAGGCCAGAACATATGCGAAGCCGTTACAATTCTCGGGAGCGGAAAGATTCAACAGGGTAATGCCATGGCGGCGGCCAATCAAAAGCCAGGTGGGGTGCTCCCCGCCGACATCTAAAATGGTCTGGCACGACTGATAGTCTTCAAGAAACGTCTTAAAGCGTCGTCGCCGGAAAAACCTTCTTAGCGGCATGTGAAGCTTGAGTGGGTCCATATTGAGCGTTGACTCTTGCAGTTACTGGGGCTGCAGATCCGGCTCAGGAGCGTCCTGGCGCACACTGGAGTGGACCTGTGTTACGTCCTCGCCGGCAGCTAACTGATGGAAGAGCTCTTCATACTGGTCGGTGATCCGGTCCCAAGTGTAAACCGCCCGGATTCGCTCGGGAGCGCGGCGCCGGTAGCTGGCCGCAAGTGACGGGTCATTGTCTATGAGAGAAATCTTTGCTGCCAGGTCGTCTGCATCGTGAAATAACATACCGTGGCTATTCAGCACTTCCCTATTGAACGAATTGGCATGCGCCAGAATACAGTTACCGGAGCCTAGGGCCTGAAGTAAAGCAGGATTGGTACCGCCGACAGTGTGGCCGTGGAGATAAGCATAGGCGTTGCAAAACAATTCCCGTAGGTGCTGGGAATCTGAAATGTGTCCGAGAAAAAGCACCTGAGTGCCTGCGCTCTTCTTTAGTTCCTCCACGAAACGGCTCTTATAGTTGGCGTCGCCTACGATAACGAGCGGTCGCTGAATCTGCGACCTCTTGAAACCTTCCAGCATCAAGTCTGCATTGTTCTCCGGCACAAGGCGTCCGACGATCAGATAATACTTGCGAGGCTGCAAGCCGTACCGGCGCAGCACTGCGGGATTTGTGGATGAGTCTATGTTTGCGCCGTAAGCGATACATGCGGATGGGGTATTGAATTGATCCATGTACAACTGCCGCATTGCATAAGCATCGGTAACGATGCCGCGCGGCAGAATCTTTCCGCACAACCTCGCGCTCAGGTAAAAATAGGCCTTTCCGAATGCATTCCACTTTCCTCGTCTCCATTCAATTCCGTCCACATTCAATGCACAGTGTTTTCCCGCCAAGCGGGGGATCATGCAGTGCAGCGCATTGGCCACATTGGTAATGAGCACCGCATCGAATTCGCGTCGAACGAGGTCAAACATAGAGAAGAACGTGTGTGTCAGAGTTCCGAGGCTTTTGGTTTCAATGCTGGGGGTATAAACCAGGTGCACTCCACGATAAGTGGAAGGGCGGTCTTTAAAAAGCGACTTGCGGCAGTACACGGTCACATCATGACCGCGTTCCGCAAGCCGCGGTGCAACTTCCGACACAAATGTCTCGGTTCCGCCATAAGTTGAAGGCAGACCGCGCCCCCCCACTATCGCGATCCTGAGTCTTGCAATGCGACTTGCATTTACCACCGCGTCACTCATATTTCCGTGCCTTAACTCATCCCACCGGATCCTTCAGGCACTACCACCGGAGCGGCCGCTGGCAAGCCAGCTGATTCACTATTAAGCGAGAGCGCGCAGGCTATAAGCCCGAAATGAATCCATGGGAATGCCAGCAATGTTCCTTCAGTAGCCTGAAATGCAATGCAATAAACAAGACCGGACAGAAACAAGGCCAGTAACTCGAGATTAAAATGTTGCCTCAGCCTCCTGATGGATCGCTTTACCAAGGCCCCAATGAAGGCCATAAAAACAATGAGTCCAACTAAACCTGTATCATGCGCCATCCGAATCTCAGCATTTCCAATCCAAAAACCGGCTTCCTGTTCTCCCAGGCCCGCTTCTCCATAGGTAAAGAAAAGCTGGAAGCTCGACGTGCCATTCCCGAGTATGGGGTGTTTGACAATATTCTCGAACGCGAATGCAATAGCAATGATTCTGCTCTGGGCCTCGTTGTCACTAGCCAGGCCTTCAGGCGTAAACGAGCTGAGCCGCTGCATGTAAGAAGGGAAAAGTGTGATTGCGAGCACCAGGCACAGCGTCGCCATACTCACAGCAAGCTTCTTCATCACTGCCTTGCGCAACAAACCGATACGTCGCCCCAAAAAAAAGAAAACAACCGATGCAACGAGAGTCGCACCCAACGCACCACGCGAAAAACTCACAACCATTCCGCCCGCTGTCACAAGGAGTCCAAACAGCAGATTCCTGGTTGGCTTCTGCGAATAGAATACGAGCATCAACATGAAGACCGCGCCGCAAAATGAGCCGAGCAGATTAGCTTCGTACAATGTGCCATATGTTGCCGGGATCTCACCATACTGATTCACTTCCACGCCAAAACTCGTATGGAAAAGCAAATGCGAGAAGTAACAAAGCACGCCGAAGCTTGCAACAGCAGCGCCAATCACTAAAAGTGCTTGTACAGCACGTTCAAACTTCTGCGTAGTGTTGACCATTGCTCGCAACAGAAAGTAGGGCAGAATGGCCAAGGCCTGCTGCAGAGACCATTTCACCGTCTGCCCTGGGGCAATCGACATGAACCGGGAACTCAGGATGTTCAATGCCAAATATGTAAGGACAAGATAGTCCGGAAGGGTCCATTTGAATTCTTGGTACAAGTATTTTCGCCTGATGATGAGTACCACGAGTAGAATGCCAGCCACAAGATGTTCTGGTTTAGCGTTCAGTCCCGAGACCTCAAAGGAAAAACGGGGCACGGCTGCTGCCGCGATCATTCCGACGACCGCATAGTTCAAGTTTCTTGAAAGCCAATAAATGATCAAGGGCAGGAAAATGGCGCCGAGCACCATGAATCCCGTTCCAGGGGAATCCGAAGCAAGCCAGACAGCGGTCGCTAAGCCCACGAGGAGTAAAAGAACGGGCATCGGCGACGGCATGGGCGCGGTTGTCGAGTAACTTCTCATGGAAGGAGCAAATTTACTATCGGCCAGATCCCCGAAGAACCTCTATGACCGTTCTCAACAAGATTCTTACATCCAACAGCAAGCTCCAATTGTTGATGTACTCCAAGTCAAGCTCGACGTTTTTCTCAAATGAAGGGTCCCGCCGGGCGGTTACCTGCCACAATCCTGTAAGACCAGGGGTTATTTCAAGCCTTCTAAGATGATCGAGTTCATAGCGACTAAAGTCAGTGAGAATGTGCGGGCGGGGACCAACGATGCTCATTTCACCCCTAAAGACATTCACCACCTGAGGGAGTTCATCGATACTATATTTACGAAGAAGACGGCCAATCCGGGTCATCCTTGGGTCATTTGAAATTTTGAACGTTGCGCCATTCCGTTCATTCAGATGGCGTAGATTTTCCTGGTAAATCTCGGCATTCACCACCATCGTGCGGAACTTATAGCAGAGGAACTTGCGTCCTTTTCGCCCGACACGCCACGCTTTATAGATTACTGGACCAGGAGAATCGAGTTTGATCGCGAGCGCGGTCAGCAGCATGACTGGCGCGCTCCCAAGAGCAAGCACAGTTGCGATCAGAAGATCGATGGTGCGTTTTACGAAGAGCCCCAGAGTTGGGATGGGCCGGTGGTTGAGTTCCAGGACAGGGACATCGCCGACGCGTCCGAATTCCGAGCCCAGGGAGAGACCGCCATAGAGATCAGGGACGATCCTCACGCTGACGCGTTGCTCCCGGGCTTGCAGCGCAACATTGATAATCAGATCGCGGCTGGCCCCGGGAGTGAAGTAGATTTCATCGATAAAGTGTTCTTTGACGATTCGAGGAAGCGCATCCGAGGTGCCCAGCCAGAGCGGGGCGGCACGTCGCTCATCGTCGACAAAGCCGCAAACCTTTTTGCCGAGACTCCGGTGCGCGTTCAAGTGGCGATGGAACGCTCTCCCAATCTCACCGGCGCCCACAATGAGCACATGTTGCATTCCAATTCCGCGCTCGATTCGCCTTGTATTCTGGCGTTGTACCAGCAAGCGGACGGCGACGATAGCCGTGAGACCAAAGACGGCTGCCACCGCAAACATCAGGCGGGGAACGGCCTGCTCTCCGGCCACAAATACCACCATGGCGACGATCAGAAGAGAAAAACAAAACGCTCGCGCAATCCTTCTCTTGGTTCCCTGCGCGGAGTTGATCACTGCATCGGCATATAGGTCCTGGGCTGCGTTGCAGGTGATAGTTACGACGGTATAGATAAGTAATAGAACAAGCAGCCGTATTTTCGGAAGATTGGGGTATCCGAGCGACGCATCTCCCAGAATATGACCGATACCCCGAAGGAACCAATAAGCAAGCAGTCCCGATCCGACAACTAAGAGGCCATCAAGTGCGGCGAAAAGAGCGCCCACACCGCTGCCGGGTCTGCTCAAGGACGCGCGGCGAACGCCGGCTTCGGTGAACTCAGCGATTTCCCGAAGCTCGGTCTTCTCTCTGGCTACGCCGGGTAACGTGGACACTACGACCTCCTGTCTGAATATTCTTCTTCCTGTGCCGGCATGGTTTCTTCCGGTGCGACCTCCGGCGGCACTGCGCCATTGGCTCTGCCAAGACGCAGATGGCTGAGCCGGTGCAAAACGTCCTGCGCGCCCTGGCGTGCGCCCCAATAAGTTCGAGAAAGAAAGATCCGCCGGTGGTCCTCAGGGTTCCAGTGGTTCCATTGGTCCTGCAAGAAGACGCTAAAGCAAGCCAGAAGACCGGTGAGAAGCGCACCCACTCCGACGATCAACGCCGGAGCTGGATACTCCCTTTCCGGCGTCGAAGGCGGATCAAGAACCTTTACTGTCGGGATCTCCTTGGCTTCCTGAATCTTGGCCATCTCGTACTGCTGAGTGAGTAATTCGAATACCGTCTCGTGAATTCTTGCCGTCCGGTAGAGTTCAACCCATTGCACGCCCAATTGCGGGAGGCTCCGGGCCGAAGGATAAGGGTTTGTCTGGTCTGGAGCGGCGGCGGCAGCGAGCGGACCGGAATTAATCTTGCTCAGCTCGCGCTCCAACTCAACTACATTCGCGCGGAGTACTCTGATGCGAAAGTTGTCTGGCGCGTATACCTGTGACAGGCCCTCGAGTTGTGCCCGCGCTGCAATCAGTTCCCCCTGGAGCTTCGCCGCGGATCCCACGGTCGCCTTGATCTGTTCCGGCACGTCCAGCGCCATGGTGCTCGAAGCGAATTGGCTGAATCGCTTTTCCGAATCGTCGAGCTGTTTTTTTTCTTCGGCGATACGCTGTTCCACGAAGACCCGTTCCCGACGCGCCGATGAGGTTGAGACCCTGGCAACTACGCGGTCGAGTTCTTCGACATAGGCTCCCGCGAGATCAGCCGCGATCTTCGGATCGTGGTCACGCACCGACACGGTGATTACTCCGCTTTTCTTGTCCTCCGCCATCGTGGTGCGGGAATGCAGTTTTTCCCGTGCCGCCACCCAGGAGCTCGTGTGGTAGCGGCGGAGCAACTTGAAACGGGTGATCAGTCCATCCTGCACCGTCCGGCTCTCCATGATCTTCATGAAGAGAGCGCCATTATTCTTGGCGCCAAACAAGTCACCGGCCAGGCCGGCGAGCCCTGGCATCTTTGAAAGCGCCGGCAGCGCGAGCGCTGCAAGGCCACCACCTCCGTTGTCCGGAGGCATGATTTGGACAGTGCTTTCGTACTTCGGGTAAAGAAAGGCGACACCTAAGGATAAAAGCAGCCCAATAACGACCCAGCGCAGGATGTAGTAGCGCCGCGACCATAAATGCCCTGCG
>WNFI01463830.1_pt1 | contig 13999 bp, 15 predicted proteins | sample 5400471 | NCBI WGS metagenome assembly WNFI01 (sample SAMN13153348, study PRJNA577476) | soil metagenome | isolation source: 100 cm saprolite on Douglas fir-dominated hillslope | place: USA:California | collected 2013-09-17 | reverse complement strand
CTCGACAAAATCAAGTTGTTCCCGCGTCAGGCGGCCAATCCATCCCAGGCTAAATTGACCCTCGATCACAATGCCACTTTCGGGACACTCTAGCCGCGTTACAATCAATTCATTTCCGCTCACGGGATCTCGTGTAATCAGTGGATACATGCATGTACTCCTTACCAACAAACTACATTCCTACCTTGATTAATTTTTCTTCTCAAATTGATGTTTATCGTTAACGACATGGTAATAGTAGCATATTAAAACAAAATTTGTCAATGTTTTGGTGATTAATTTCAAATCATTGGTGAAATTTAATGAATCTTGTATCCTGGAACCTGTTTCCGATGTCTGCGCGGCGCATAGTTTGGCAATCGTTGTGCCATCCTCCACTCGACGGCACCTGGCTCCCAGAGGTGAGCTTGAGGAGATCGATAGGGTGTCTCGAAGCGGCGCGAGTTGGTAACTTGTCGAAAAAGTTTCTTGTCTGGTTGGTAGTGAACTGTGTACTGCGTAAGTGAAGCCCCATAATGGGTCAAAGTCATTAATATAGGCATTTTTCAACGGGCTGGTTTTGTTTCCGACATCAAAAACAGGAGCTTGAGCATGATGCTCTCAAGCTCCTGTTCGCTCATGTGGACGGGTCACGAACGGTTCCTGGGTTGTCACCGTCTACCTGGCAAGCTGCTCCCCGATCAGTAGCCACAACTCGTCTTGACCACCAGCGTCACAGGTACCGCTTCGCGTGTTGTCCCATCGCTCGCCCACAGCGAGGCGGTATAGGTTCCCACAGGAGTACTGGCAGGGATAGTTGGATGGACGTAGGCCAGCGACCCTACACCATCACTCGATCCAGGGGGAATAGGTGCATAAACTGTGGTGTAGGTGCCACCGGCTGGGAGGTGGGTGATACCGACATTGATTTGGTGTTTCCATGTTCCCTTAATCCAGATGCCATAGTAGGTGTCGTGGACATTGGTGTCGAAACAGGCGCTCTGATGGTAGTCCATCAGTTGCCACTTTGGGCTGGTCTGCGCATCGGCATTCGCTGCCATTCCCAGGAGCAGCACGCCTGCCACGAGTAGTGGTAACAGCCACGTCTTCCCAAAGGAAATAAGGATGTGTTTCATTGGTTGCTCCTTGTAAGTGGTCATTTGGCTCTCTACGGGATATTTTCGAGCAGGTCTCACCGATTACATTTACGTGAGGGAGTTACACGGAAGGACGGTGGTCTCAATCAGATTCTCCCAGTTCTGCTGTTTGTGAATCCATTCTTTCTGAAAAACCTGCCTTTCAGATTATCGGGCAGGAAGAGAACGTGGTACCTGGCACGACTCACGAATAATCAGCTCGGTCGGTAATTCGATACGCTCATCTCTGCCGTAGGATGCGCAATATACTGCAAAAGCAGCAGGGCAGCACAGCTGGCTGAACGGGAGGGATACGGGAAGGGATTGCGTTGGATTGATCCGCTGGTGCCAGCTTTTGAGCTTCATATACAGACGAAGGTGGTGGGAAATCCCGTAGCCTATCGGGCCCCTCTTGCAGAACTGCACTCGTTTCAGTTACAATTGGAGTGGAGGTATCACGCATGAGTTTAGGAATTTCCCACGGCCCTGGATGGTTCCCTGTGGCTGTGCAGGCGCTGGTGGTGATCGCCGAGACAGAAGGACCCTGTTCAAGCAGCACGATGGCTCAGGATCTCAAGGCGCACGCCGTCTTTGTGCGACGCGTGCTGGCACACCTGGTTCGGGCCAACATTGTCCAGGCACGCGAAGGACGTGATGGAGGCTATCGCCTGGCTCGGCCAGCCGAGCACATTACGCTGGCAGAGGTCTACCAAGCTGTGAAATTGGCAGACCCGCAGGGAGACACTGCTTGCAGCAGCGATGTGAACGCACGGGTCCAGACTGCCCTGGATGAGATCGGAGCCGAAGCCGAACACCGTCTGCTTGAGTTACTCGGCCACTATACTCTTGCCTCCATTCTGGAGCGCATCGAGCGTCGCCCTTCATAAGTCATCTCTGTTGTCCGCTCCAAACCATCACGCCCGTGTCCAAAACTGTATTTGACATTCTTACAGTTACTGGCTAGACTGTAATCAGTAATATTGCAGTCGTATGGAACTCGCCGTACCTGCATCCTTTCTCGTCATATTTTATTTGAGTCATATTATTTTGAAAGGAACACGATTCATGGCTATTTCACTGAGCGTCGGTCTCCTCATTCTCCGTCTGGTAGCTGGACTGACACTGGCCGTACACGGAACGCAAAAGCTCTTTGGCTGGTTTGGCGGGTCTGGTCCACGATGTTCATGGCGACGTTCAAGAGTCATTGGAAAAACGGCTTCATCGTCAGTAAGGGCGGCTATGAGTATACGCTGATGTTGATGGCCGTGAGCGTCGCCATTGGAGTCATGGGGCCTGGAAGCTATTCCCTGGATGCCCTCTTTGGCATTGCCCTCCCGGAGACGCTGCTGTTCGGTGTGCTGGCCGTCGCTGCCCTGCTCGTCGATGTCATCGGACTCATCATCAGCCGTCCGTCAGCCGTCGCGCCCACAGACGTCAATTCTCACGCCTCCTAACATCTGTGTTCCCTGGGCAGTTATTCACTGTTCAGGAGAACACATCCATTCCATCTCAATCTGCATGTAACCCAAACTCTTCTTTGAAGGCTTTTCGTCCCAATTCTGTTATACGTACAGCACGACTTGAAGGAAGATGTTTGATCCAATCTAGCTCAAAAAGACGACCTGTGAATGCTGCTCCCGGATAGAGGGGCTTTTCTCGGTCCCCTCCATGCGACCCAACCTGCCGAATTGAATGCTCAGGAGAAGGGAGGAGATCAGCCACCGTCCATATATTGACATAGTTAGGGGAGAAGATTAGTCACCGTCCAGGTATCGACATGTTTCATGTGGTGCGCATGATGGGGAGCGAGCAGATCGCGCACCTGCTCCAGCTGCTCGTACCTGGCAAGACGCACCGAGAGGATATGGCGTCCCCGGCGTGCTTCGCGCAGGTACACATCGTCAAAGCCGTAATCGATTAAGAAGTGCATGAGCGTCTGTATGAGACGGCTGTGCTGCTGGTACCTCGGTTCAATCGCTGCCACAAAATCCCAACTCGCCATGAAGTGGATGTCCCCGGCATAGTAGCCAGCGGTCTGTAACGCTTGAACGGCTTGCACAGCATCTTGAAGGTCATCGAAGACGCTATGGACATACTTGCGAGGAAAAGGGGCTGCGGGAAACGTCCGCTGAGAGGGCACTGATAACTGTTCATATTTATTCTGTGTTTTGACATCGATCATGAGAATTAACCTCCATGTTGCTACTGTTATTGTGTTCTTCTTTCACTGGTTCATTCGTTGACGGAGAGGTTGCTCTCCTGACATGGATAAGGGTAGCATCCACTCATTGAAACTCTATTGGAAAAACATGTGAGCTTTCCAATACGGCGAGAAAAGCTGCTTCTGCACGCAATGCTGCTTCCATTGCCGGCTTTTATGAAGTGTGTGCCGCCTGTGGCGGCACACACTTCATGTTTATTTTAGTTGGATCAAGGCACTCTCCGAGCGCCTTGATCCAACTAAAATAAATGTTTCAAAACTTTGGAGTGAGGCCTTCCATATATCTACACTGGTAGGGCTTATATGTGGCGGTTGCCGATGTGCAGGACGACGATGAGGAGAACAGCGAGCGATAAGGCGATAAGGGAGACCAGGGCAAGACGGTCGGCAAGGCCGGGTTGGTGTTCTTTGAGGGTGCTGCGTTGGGTATGTGAGCCAAAGGCACGGGCATCAACGACCATAGCCATGACGGAAGTGGTACGCAAAGCGCCGATGAGCAGGGGAAATGAGGCATTTGCAAACAGCGTAAAGGGGCACCTTTTGAGGTGCCCCTTTACGCTGTTTGCAAATGCCTCTAACTTATTGCTTTGGCAGCGGCTTTTTCGGTTTTACGGCGTTTAGTGACGCGTTCGTGGCCATTGCTAATGGCGCTATCTTTGCTCCGGTGAGCCTTGTCATGGCCTGGCTCAAGGGCGGCGTCAAGGACTTCACGAATTTCTGTGGCAAAGACGAAGTGCATCTGATCGCGCAGTTCTTTGGGAAGATCCTCCTGCAGATCCAGCTCATTCTTCTTGGGCAGAATAACCGTGTGGATGCCTGAGCGGTAGGCGGCCAGGACCTTTTCCTTGATACCACCAATAGGCATGACCTTACCGCGCAAGGTAATCTCACCGGTCATAGCGACATCCGAGCGAACTTTGCGGCCGCTGGCAAGCGAGACCAGCACAGTGACCATGGTTACACCCGCCGATGGCCCATCTTTGGGAATGGCCCCGGCCGGTACATGGATATGGATGTTTTGATCCTCAAAGACATTAGCAGGCAGACCTAAAGCGACCGCATTGGAACGCACATAGCTGAGGGCAGCGGTGGCGGATTCTTTCATCACGTCACCTAACTGGCCGGTCAGGGTCAACTGGCTCTGCTTGCTTGGCATAGTGGCGGCCTCGATAAAGATGATTTCGCCACCAACAGGTGTCCAGGTCAGGCCGGTCGCAATGCCGGGCCGATCGATGCGTTCGGCTGCTTCGGCAAAGAAGCGCTGCCGTCCGAGGTAATCGGGCAGTTGTTCCGCGGTCACGGAAATGGGTGTCTCCCTACCCTCGGCGATCTGTTTAGCAACTTTGCGACAGAGCGAGCCGATTTCGCGTTCCAGATTACGCACTCCTGCTTCGCGCGTATAGTCACGGGCAATACGGCGCAGGGTCTCATCATCGACCGTTAGCTCTTCTTTGTTGAGGCCATTGGCCTCAAGCTGCTTGGGCAAGAGGTAGTTACGGGCGATATGCAACTTTTGCTCTTCGGTATAGCCCGAGAGTTCCAGGATCTCCATACGGTCACGCAGGGCCGCGGGAATGGGCTCCAGGGCATTGGCCGTGGCGATAAACATCACCTTTGAGAGATCAAAGGCCAGGTCAAGGTAGTTATCGCGGAAATTGTAGTTTTGCTCCGGGTCCAGGACCTCTAACAAAGCTGAAGAAGGATCACCGCGCCAGTCCGCGCCGACTTTATCGACCTCATCCAGCATAATCACGGGGTCGTTGGCTTCAACGCGACGTATGGTCTGGATAATACGTCCAGGCATCGCGCCGATGTAGGTGCGGCGGTGGCCGCGAATCTCGGCCTCGTCGCGAATGCCTCCCAACGACATGCGCGCAAATTTACGTCCGAGGGCTCTGGCGATGGATTGGCCCAGGGAGGTCTTACCAACGCCTGGAGGTCCAACAAAACAGAGAATCGGCTCGCGATTGATCTGGCGCATGACCTCGTCAGACTGCAGCGGCTGGGTAGGAGCGCGCCCTTCGGCGTCGGTTCCCGCCTCCTCAGCGGCGGCTTCGGCCTCGCGCTTCTTCCGTTCAGCTGCGCGTTCTTCTTTCAAGCGGCGCACAGCCAGGTATTCAAGGATACGATCTTTGATTTTTTCCAGGTCATAATGATCCTGGTCAAGCACCTGGCGGGCGTGGGGCACGTCGATCTGCTCACCGGTACTCTTGCTCCAGGGCAGACTTGCTAGCAGTTCGATATAGGTACGAATGATGCTATATTCCGGCGAGACCGTGGGCAGCTTCTCCAGGCGGGAGAGTTCACGGTTGGCCTCTTTAAGCGCCTCTTCGGGCATTTTCGCTTCGTCGATTTTACGACGCAACTCGTTAACGGTAGCCTGTTCCTCGCTCTCCTCACCGAGTTCGCGCTGGATAGCCTTGAGCTGCTCGCGCAGGAGATACTCGCGCTGAACCTTGCCCATTTCTTCCTGGGCGCTGGTCTGTATCTTCTTGCCCAGCTCGAAGATCTCCAGCTCATGGGTCAGGTAGCTACTGAGATTCTCCAGCTTGGCACGTACGGAGTCAAGTTCGAGGAGTTGCTGGCGCAATTCCAGATCCATTTGCATGAAGGTGGCGATGACGTAGACGACCTGACGAGCTTCTTCCAGGTTCAAGGTCGCGGCAGCTACGCCTTCGGGCACATTCTGGACAAGGGCGACCAGGCGTTGGAAGTAACTGACGACGTTGCGCTTAATGGCTTCGGTCTCGTTATCATCCTCCTGCGTATCCGGTTTAAGGGTGACATGGGCTGCAAGGTAGGGCTTTTCCTGGGTAAACTCGCCAATAGCTACGCGCTCCAGGCCCTGGACAATGATCTGAATAGTGCCATCGGGCATGCGGATCATGCGAGCGACACGCGAAACTGTGCCGATAGTGAAAATGTCCCCGGGACCCGCTTGTTCTATCTCAGAAGATTTTTGGGCTACCAGTACGACCAGGCGATCACCACGCATGACATCGTCAATCAAGCGGATAGAGCGCTCCTGGCCTACGCCAAGCGGTTGCACGGCAAAGGGATAAATGACTGTTTCTTTGAGCGGCAAAACCGGTAAGACATCCGGAATGCTCAAACGATCATCGTCATCTTTACCACGATGCGAGTCCTCTTCCTCGCTACCTTCAGTGTCTTTAAGATCTTCAAAGGAGATCGCAACATCTTGTGCTTTGTCTTGCCTGGTATGCTCAAGTTCATCTGGAACAGCGTTAGATGATGCTTCTGTCAAAAATTCTTCGTGCTCCGACTCTTGTTTGATATCTTCGTTCTTCATAAAAACCTTCTCTACACGCTATGATTCTCTATTGCTATTCCTTGGTAACACTCCGTTGTATATGTACACGCTCAGGATCGTTTTGAGGTAACTTGGGGAGATCAACCCACAAGAAGCCATTTTCATAACGAGCCTTCACGCCATCGTGGTCAATGGGAGCGAGCAGCAGTACCTCAATGCGAAATGGGCCGTAGCGAATCTGTGCTTCATGGTAGTACAGTTGATTACCCGGTTCCGCATCTTCATGTCTTTCGCCACTAACCACAAGTGCATCTTCATAGAGAGCTACGTCGATTTCTTCCTCTTTCATGCCAGCCAATTCAATTTTTACGGTCATGCCTTCAGCGGATTCGCGGATATCGGCGAAGGGCCGCCAGGTGGCTGAACGTTGCAGGATCGACTGGTGACTTTGGCGTAAAGCATCATGCAAAAGTTGCCGGTAGTGACGCTCCAGTTGTTGTTGCGACCCGTCCGTGTAACGATAGGTCACATACCGATAGCGTATACGCATATTTAATTCCCTCAGTTAAGACTGAAAAGACACACTTTTAGGTAAAGCTCATTTATGTTCGCTACGAAAGAAAAAGGCAAAAGACACAAAGTACAAGGTGATTGCCCTTTGTCTTTTGCCGTTACCGTACTTTAACTCAAGAAGTTGAGAAAAGCGATCACACTATGGGCAAGTCTTTTTCTCCATCGGCGAGAGCTTGCTGGCATTCCGGACAGAGATACTCAAACTCGGAATGACTATCAGAAAGGACATCGCTCTGGATGATACGCGCATGACGTAAACGGGTCGCATTGTTACATCGTGCACAAGTGACATATGTTTCTGAGATGGCGGTACGTCGGGTTCCAAGAACATCTTCCTGCATGGCCGACACCTGCCTTTCTTTGAGTTTCAGTAAATTTACAACATGCAAAATTGGGGCCGATCCATGAGCCCCATAGAAGACATGGGACAATAAGAGAAATAGCACGCTAGAGGCTTTATTAGTAGCCTCATACGTATTGATTATGGCACGTCAAAACAAAAATTGCAAGGGAGTTTGACGACTTTCTGCCGATGTGTTACTATGTTTCTATGTTCCTCATTGGTACTCACACTGCTTGATCGGTACCATGATAAAAAATGGGCACAGAGTGCGTGATTGCTAGTCGCTTCCAGAGGGCAAACATACAATGATCACGCAAGCGTTTAAACGCTGGCTACACAAATTATTTGGGTGGTTATCCGGGAAACCTGCTGCTGACGCTGAGTATGCTCATGCAAAGACTCCTGTAAACACAGGCATGACATCTGAGCCACTAACGAGACCAGCTATGGATGGAGCCGCTCCCCCCCCATCGGGGGTTGCGCCCCTTATTCTCGGGCAAGGCGAAACGAGTTGTTCGACTTTAGATGAATGGCCAGAAAGACCGGCGCAAGGCCCTTCATCACCATCATCTCCCCCGGCCGAGAAAAGCGAACTACCAACTACACCTCCGCCCGTGCCGAATACGCCACCGGTAGAAACGTCATTTATAGCAAAGGAGAGTATACCGGCCCAGACGAAGTCAAGAGGATCTGAGATGCCGCCGCCGGCACCAACGCCAGAGCAAAGGCTGGAATTTCTTCACTATCTTGTCAGGCGTGGTATCGTGAACGAAGGTTTTACAGAAAAGCAGATCCCAAGACAGTATAAATTCAAGAGATAAGCGAACAGGCCACCCGGCTGAGCCGGGTGGCCTGTTCGCTTATCTCTTACTATATTACTCGGCGGCGGTAAAGCCCTGATTTTCGGCCTCTGCCTCAGAAGTAAAATAGATGAGGTCTTTTGCCTCAACAGCAGTGGCGACGGGATAGTACTGTTTTGTACTTATGACACCAACAAAGGCAGCATCAGCAGGGGCGACTACCTTATGTTCGATGTCTACAGTTTGTAAAGTAGCAACTGAGCTACTAGTGCTATCAAGATGGCGGATTGTGCCTGCTGGCCGCTCAGTGACTTTGCCCTTGCGGGACGCATCGCTCGCCAGCTCGATCTGCTGGTTTTGCTCTCGTTCATCTCGCTGGATGCGCTGGCGTAAAAACAGATAGGTTACAGTAACGGCGACAACCAGACCGGTACTAAAACCAAAGATCGTCCAGAAGGTGTTGTTACGCTTGCGTGCAGCCGTGGGTTGCAACAGCTGACCGCCGCGTCCAGCCAGGTCCTGACTAAGCGCACTGCTTCGCTTCGCCAGGTCTTGACCAACCTCGCTGCTGCGCTTAACGAGTACCTGGGTTAGCTGACTGCCACGCTCAGCTAAACCTTGAGTGATTTTGCCACCGCGTTCAGTCAAATCATGGCCCAGTTCACTACCACGTTCGAGCAAATCAGAAGATATTTTCCCGCCCTGAGCCACCAGGTCTTCTGTCAGGTTTTCGCCACGCTTGAGCAGTTCCTGGCTCCAGTCGAGGCCAGCTTTGCGCAATTCTTTCAGCGCCTTGTTCAGCTTGCGGCGCTGCCGCTGTTCCTTGCGCAAGGAACCACGCAAATGTTTTGCCTGTGCACTTAATTGTTGGGCCTGACGTTGCAAATAGTTGGCTTGCTCTGCAACCCTTTGACGGCTGGCCTGAGTAAAATCATCCAGTTGCTGGAGCGCCGCGACGCGGGCATCATGAGCAGCTTCCTGTAGATCATCAGAACGCTCACTAACTGATTGCGAGCGCTGGCGCATCCATGCCAGAAGTGTATTAACAGCCGGACCTATAGTGGTCAATGTGAGCGCGCCCACGCGTAACCAGCGGCTTGCCTGTTGAGTAAAGCCTGTTTCTTCACGTTTCACGATACTGCCTCCTTTGTATACTATTCTGTCTATACATTATCCCTGTGTGCACGTGTTTTGCTTGCAGCGTTGCTTACAGGCAAAGGGTAGGCGTTAAACCTGCCCCTGGACTCTGCCTGGGAACCGCGCACACCTGGTATTCAAACACAAGGAAGGCCACAAAGAAATGGGCGCGACCGATCGCGCCCCTACACCGACCTACCTTAACCAAGGTATAGTATGTCAGCTTATGTTACTATATGTCAAGAAAGAAATAATGCGGATGTGCTTCTGTTACGCTAGAAATCTTCGGGAGCAACCTCACTCAAGCGTAGGACGATACGGCAGAAATGAAGCATAGCGGCGGCAAATTCCAGGTAGGCAGCATCGCTAGCGGAGGCCTGCTGGGTTACAGAAGCACGCCTACGTAGAGCACGTAAAACAACTATTACATCTTCTTTGAGGGAGGGATCAAAGTCGCCACGCTGCATCAGGCGAACAACTTGTGCCACGATTGATTCAACTTCGCGGCGCATTACGCGCAAATCGCTCAACGAGATATCGTCGTTTTCCGCCTTATCCTCATGCGCACTGCCCCAAAATAGCGCGTCCGCAGATTGTACTTGTCGTTTGACCTCATCTCTGGGCGGTAAGGGTGGCTTGCCTTGAGAGAGGCCGGTCTCACGGGTGTGTGTTGGTCGGAGGTGAGTCTTAGGTTCTTCCTGCGTTACCCCTAGCTCACGTAGTAGCCCGGCCAGTTCTTCTTCCCAGCCAGCCATAGAGCAGCCTCCTTCTTGAACAATCAAGTAGATGAAACAGCGTTTATTGCATCATCTTTTCGGCCAATAACCTCCATCGCAGTGTAACATAGTGTACCATCGTTGTAAATGGCCCAAAAGGACAGGGCAGGACTTCGCAAAAGTTCATCATTTCCCCGCCCCTTGAAAAAAAAAGAGATGGGCTTTAGGAAGTGTGGGCGGGCTTCCAGGGCGGGGGCAAGCCCCGCCCCTACTATACGACGGATGGTCTATGAGAGCCAGAAATTTAAAGATGTAGGAAGCGCAAATGGATAAAAAGTGGAAGTATGGCAAGTAGACCAGTAATCAGGATAGCAACGAGGAGCAAAAGCGCGAAGTAGGTTTCGAGCTTGAGCGTTGTACGCATAGCCACGTGCAGGCTGGCGGACATATCCGCACGAAGAATGCCGGTTAAAGCCACTACCAGGATAGGCAGCGTCCACAAAGTGAGCAGCACAAAGTGGGGCGCGCCATGAGGAATACCGAGGGCCAGGATCACTGCATAGGCACCGAGAACGAGAAGGATGTACAGCAGGCGGCTCAAGCGCAAGCCGAGGAAAGTAGCAAGGGTGCGTTTATTGGCCTGGACATCGCTTTCAAAGTCACGCATATTGTTTGTATGTACCACCGCAGTAGCCAGCAAACCGAGAGGCAGGCTATAAAGTAGAACTGTGAGCAGTGAAGCCCGGTTAACCACGCCGCCTACCTGGATCATGAAGGCGCCCAGGGTAAGTAAGGGACCATAGATACAAAAAACGGCAAGCTCACCAAAGGCGAGTGAAGAGAAAGCATAGATGGTCGCACTGTAGAAGAAAGCACACAGAAGACCGACCAGGCCAAATAGATAGATGTAGGGGCCGCCAGCCAGGGCGATAACGACACCCACGAGTGCACCTAACGCCAGCAGGACAAGTCCCATATTCAGCACATTGATTGGGCGGATTAAGCCCTGTTGAATAAGTCCGCCAGGGCCAAGGGTATTACTCGTATCGATACCCTTGATGTAGTCATAATAATCATTGACAAGATTTGCGCCTATTTGCAGTGCTATTACAGCCGCCAGCGCGGCAATAAAGTGGAGGATATGAAATTTGCCAAAATGAGTTTGTGGAGACAAAGTTTGCTGCCAGGCGAGCGCGCTGCCAATTAAGACGGGCATGATTGCCAGGAGTACATAGCCAGGGCGCACGCCCTCCCACCAGACCTGCATCCATTCACCCAGACTACGGCGGTATTCCGAGGGTTGAACGACTAACGGCGCGGGAAGGCGAACAGATTGTGTCGCGGCGACGGAACGGACCGAGACTTCAGGTTCAAGTTTGCTCAATGTTTGCAACGAGCTAAGAGGTATTGTTGGTACCTCTTCTGCTTGAACCGACTCTGCGGTCACGATATGTGAAGAATTTGCCGTTTTCCCTTTGGTTGTAGCGGTAGAGTCAACGATCTTTTTTTTAGGCGATGACACAGTGATAGTTGTGTCATCCTTATCTAAAGCGGAGTCTTTGTTTTGCATGCGCCTCTCCTGGTATTCAAAATCCCCAAACACATACACACGCCTGGCCATAATTTCAGTATAATCGTCATCTCAAGTGTACAAGACACCTGAGGCGAGAGTTAAATCGCCGCGTGTCTTCTCAAGGATGTTGCGAGCAGTGTCGGTAGTGCGTCGTAGCCCCAGGGTAATGGCATCGGGAAAATCAACTAAGGTGAGCAGGGCATAAACATCATCCATCTGGCGTAAAAAGACTTCACCGGTATCAAGGTTGCCACGGCGGAGCTGGTCCAATACATAACGTCTCAGTTCGCCGATCATCTCGCCCAACCCATTGAGATATGGCGCCCAGCCAATCGTGAGTTCAACAGCGTCGGGCAGAGAACGACCCTGGGTCAAGGCAGCGAAGGTTGCCGCTTCAGCATACTCTTTCTGGGCATCCTGGACAAAGCCAGCATAGAAGATATCCTGGTGATCTTGCAGGTCAAGAGTCATCTCGGCAATTAAGCTGCCAGCCTGCGCCAGCAGGGTTTCGGCCGCCTCGAATTCCTGGCGATGGGCAGCACGTATACTGTTGGCGCAAAAACGGATGGCAGTCCGGGACTTAGGCAGTGCCCGTTCGCGAGCCGTATGTTTCAGGCCTAAATATTCGATGGCTTGCTGGCCCACGCTATCCAATTGATCGGTCATAGCGACTTTCCCTTTCCATGAAAATATGGGCATAGTGTATCATAAGAAAGGGTCAGAGGGATAGTGAGAATATATGGTGAGGTGGATTGTGCAGCCTGCGGCTGCACAGGCATAGAGCAGGTGCTGCATGGTGGCGTCGCGGCCCTTCTCAAAAATCGGGCTACCTTGATACTTCGCGACACCGGCAAACAAGGCATTGAACTGTGAGCGTGAGCTCATGTGTACAAGGTACATCTCCATCTTTACAGCACCTTGCTCAACTGGCACCATCACACGAAGCTGCGGCATAGAGTCAATGATGTCCAGGCGATAAAAGACACCATAGTGATCACGCGAAGCCTGAAAAATGGAGACCTCCGGGACAGAGGTATCATCATCATATTGATCACGCTGCTCATGCTGATTATATTCCATCTCTACTCCTAAATCTGCCAGGAAATTTTCAAGCTGCTCGTTGATATTCATCTCTTTTCTGCTGCCCTTTCTCATGAGCTATTGCATCTTGTTTATAAGCACAAGATAAATACTTATTACCTGCTTACCATGTAATTCTAATATTGGCATGAAAAAGTGGAAATGTAGCATGAAGGGGCTATGGCGGCTCAGCCGCCATAGCCCCTTCATGCTACAAAAGCAGATCAGCCTCCGGCGCGCTTTACTTTATAGCCCAGTTCCAGCAGTTTCGCCTGGACTTTATCACAATGATCGCCCTGGATCTCAATGGTGCCATCCTTGACGGTTCCCCCAGAGCCACAAAGCTTCTTTAATTGCTGAGCCAGAGCAGCGAGGCCACCGTCATTGGTAGGCACGTCCGTAATCACGGTCACGGTTTTTCCGCCACGATGCTTACGATCACGCATTACGCGCACGATACCATCGCTCTTCCTGGTGCTACCACTGGAAGAGGGTTGATCACAACGGCACTGTTTATATGGTAGACCACAGGTGGGACAAAGAGAGACTCTCCCACCATCTGTAGAATAGACAAGACGATCTGGCATGGCACATGTATCCTTTTAGGTTAAACTCTTCTTTCCTTCCGCATCCAATCGAGAAAATTGTATCATAGAGAGAAAACTTCCACTTGTACATGTGATTAGCTAAGCCTATGTACAAGCTGTTTAACGCTGCCTGACGGCAGCTCAAGAGAAGAGACATGTTGTGTGGTGGAGCGTGCCGCCTCCTGGCGGCACGCTCCACCACACAACATACAGTGAGTGCAGGTTATAGCTGCCTGTGGCAGCTATAACCTGCACTCACTGTATAAAAAGCTTATGCGCTGTCTATGGCGATAATCATACGTATGTGCCTGAATTATTAGTTACAAAATTTCTGAGGGCAAGAAGTTTTTGACACCAATAGAGAAAATGATGCGTGTACTTAGCAGATATGTATATAGAGACTGGAATTGGAATTATTATTATGTTTGAACTAAACGAAAAAAATCTGGCTCATTATACTATTCAACGTCGACTGGCACAGGGCGGGATGTCGCAAGTATTTCTTGCTTACGATGAGCATGAAAAGCGTGATGTTGCTATCAAGGTAGTCAATCGCTGTGAAGATGACTATGTTGTGCGCTTT
>WNFI01317515.1_pt1 | contig 14000 bp, 7 predicted proteins | sample 5400471 | NCBI WGS metagenome assembly WNFI01 (sample SAMN13153348, study PRJNA577476) | soil metagenome | isolation source: 100 cm saprolite on Douglas fir-dominated hillslope | place: USA:California | collected 2013-09-17 | reverse complement strand
CGTTGACCCTCTTTTCCTCGGAGCATAAACTGGCTGGTTGGTACTCGTGTTCTTGCTGCCAGACCTCGAGCCCTGAGACACACTCATCATAGCGTGAGCTGCAATCGGAATGCTCGCGCCGGAAGGCTTCCCCCTTTATGCATATCGCATTTGCTGCTTCTGAGTGCGTTCCTTTTTCCAAGACTGGCGGCCTGGCGGATGTAGTTGGCGCTCTGCCGCGCGCGCTCGCGGCCCTGGGACATCAGGTGAGCGTGTATTTGCCGCGCTATCGCCAGACCAAGTTGGCCGACCCTACCACGGTAGTTCGCAGCATCACAGTGCCCTTCGACGACACGTACCGCTTCGCTTCCGTGGTCTCCGGCGGCAGCCATGCCGGAGTGCGGTTCTTTTTTGTGGAGTATCCGGAATATTTCGACCGCGATGCGCTCTACGGCACTGCTGCGGGAGATTACCCCGACAATGCCGAGCGCTACGCTCTGTTCTCCCGGTCGGTACTTGAAGCGTCGAAAATTCTGGGTGTGCCGCAAGTCTTTCATTGTCATGATTGGCAATCGGCGCTGGTGCCGATTCTTCTTCGCACTGTATATGCCGAAGATCCGGCGTTTCGGGACGTTGCCACCGTTTTCACCATCCACAACATGGGTTATCAAGGACTTTTTCCGCCCGAGACTTTGCCTCTTCTGATGTTGCCGTGGGATTTATTCACTATGTCGAAGATGGAATTCTTTGGCCAAGTGAATTTTCTGAAGGGCGCGCTTACTTACTCCGACTTCGTCACCACGGTAAGCCGCAGATACAGCCAGGAAATTCAGACGGCTGAGTATGGATTCGGGCTGGAAGGCGTCTTACGCGGCCGCGCCTCCACCGTTACTGGCATTCTCAATGGCGTGGATTATGACGAGTGGAGTCCGCAGGCCGACAAATTTATCGTCAGTAAATATTCTCCGCAGGATCTTTCGGCGAAGGCCCGCTGCAAGCAGGATCTACTTTCGGGCTTCGGCATGGCCGCGGCTGATCCCAAGCTACCGGTTATCGGCATCGTCTCGCGATTCGCCGCCCAGAAGGGATTCGATCTGATTGCACAGGTCATGGATCGTTTGGCGCGCGAAGAGATGACGATGGTTGTACTAGGCTCCGGCGATAAAGCTTACGAAGAAATGTTTCTGCGGCTTAACAAGCAGTTCCCCAACAAGATTGCAGTCAAAGTTGCGTACGACAACGCCATCGCCCACAAAATCGAAGCGGGCTCCGACATGTTTCTGATGCCGTCGCGATACGAGCCTTGCGGCCTGAATCAGATCTACAGCCTGAAGTACGGGACTGTGCCCATCGTCCGCGCCACCGGAGGACTCGACGACACCATCGAGCCCTGGGATGCGCGCACCGGGAAGGGTACGGGCTTTAAGTTCACGGAGTACAACGGCGAATCTTTGTTATTGACCGTCAAGCAGGCGCTCCACGCCTATCGCGACCAGACTTCGTGGCAAGTGCTGATGCGCAACGGTATGAATAAAGATTTCTCTTGGAACGCTTCGGCGCGAGAGTACGGCAAGGTCTACGAGCGAGTGAGGCAAATGCGAGGTGCGACGCCGTTGCAGGAAAAGGCTCTAGTCACTCTGTCATCCTGAGCGGAGCCGGAGGACACGTCGAACTGTAGCGCCGGCATCTTGCCGGCTGTCCCGAGGGCATCTCGCCCTCGGCGCGGAAAGCCTTCCTGAAGCCTGTGGGGTTTGCATCAGCTGCCAGCACGGCGGGCGGGACGCCCGCCGGACAGCCGCCGCGCCGGGACGGCGGCGCTACGGTCCTGGCTACGACGAAGACCTTCGCCCCCGCTGCTACAATCCGTTCAGCATGGCTGCCGCCCAACAGCCCGCCTTCACCCGCACCATCTTCCACGTCGACATGGACGCTTTCTTCGTCTCGGTGGAGGAACTCTACGATCCTTCGTTGAAAGGCAAAGCTGTGGTCGTCGGAGGCCAGCGCGACGAACGCGGCGTTGTTTCCGCTGCATCGTATGAAGCGCGCAAGTTTGGCGTACACTCTGCCATGCCGCTACGCACTGCGGCAAAGCTCTGCCCTCACGCCATCTTCGTAAATGGTCATATTGAGCGCTACAGCGAGTGCTCGGAAAAAGTCTACAAAGTTCTGGGCTCTTTCTCGCCACAGGTGGAAATGGCATCCATCGATGAAGCCTATCTCGACATGACCGGCACTGGGCGCTTGCACGGTCCGCCATTCAGAGCGGCGCACACTCTGCACACGCGCATGAAGACCGATACCGGGCTGAACTGCTCCGTCGGAATCGGGAGTTCGCGCCTTATCGCGAAGGTTTGCTCGGCGCAGGCCAAGCCCAACGGTGTGCTCTGGATCGTCCCTGGTCAGGAAGCCAAGTTTCTGGCTCCGCTCGACGTGCGCGAAATCCCAGGGGTTGGCAAGGTCATGGAAAGGAATCTGCACGCTCTCGGAATTAAGAAAGTTGGAGACTTGACCAAGCTGGAAGATTCTGAACTGGAGGAACGCTTCGGCAAATGGGGGCTCGCCCTGGCGGGCAAGGCTCGCGGCGAAGACGCCGGAGGATGGTTCGACAACGAAGTCGGCGCATCGGTCGACGCCAAGTCGATCAGCCACGAGCACACCTATAACGAAGATACCGCCGACGTCAGCCAGTTGGAATCCACCCTGATGCGCCTCTCTGAAATGGTCGGACGCCGCCTGCGCGAATCGAACTTCCACGCCCGCACGATTCAGCTCAAGCTGCGCTACAAAGACTTCACTACGATTACCCGGGCGCACAGCCTTTCTGAACCGACGCAACTCGACAATGAAATCTTCGAGCAGGTGCGTACTCTTTTTCGCAAGAATTGGAAGAAAGGCGTCCAGGTCAGGTTGCTCGGTGTGCAGACGTCGTCCTTTACCGCGGAAGGTCCGCAGATCAGCCTGCTCGAAGACGGCCGCCAGCAGCGCTGGAAGAACGCGCTGGCCGCCGCCGACCGCTTGCGCGACAAGTTTGGCGAGTCGAGCGTGGGATTAGCCGCGGGGTTGCGGGGGAATTTCCGGGAACGTACTCACGAGAACCCGGTCGGGCTCCCTGGCAAGGGCAAGCCCCGCAACCCCTAGAGAACTCACTAGTACATCTAACAAAGTACCCCCAAGTTGCAAAATCCTTCACATGCAAAATTCTTCATATTGACAGGACTTGCACTCAATGGGAACATTTAAACCCCAGTGTTTTTCGTTGGCTAATGCTCTGGAGTGTTCCAAACGCCACCACGTCTTTATGATGCAGCACTCAAACTCCCTGTGCGTTATGAATGTCGGCCTTGAATAGAGCCGGTTAAATCCGGCGAGAGGATCTTCCATGCTGAAGTCTTGTCGTTCTGTGGGTTTCGGAACCCTTCTTGTGTTTTCCTTCGTACTTTCCTCCTTTGCGCAGACCCCTAACGAGGCTCCCAAAAATACTGGCAACATCAGCCAGATTCAGCACATCGTCTACATCATCAAAGAGAATCGATCCTTTGACAGCTTCTGGGGAACGTACCCAGGCGCAAACGGCGCCACGACGGCCAAGATTTCTACCGGGCAAACGATCACATTGGGTCATCAGGCCGATCAGATGCCGCACGACATCACGGGCCACGGCATATTCGATGCCTTCACCGGGGAGGATGGCGGCCTCATGGATCGTTTTGACCTGGTCACTGCCGGCAGTACGCAGGGCGATTATCTCGCCTTCCAGCAACTGCATCAATCTGACATTCCTAATTATTGGCGGTACGCGCAGAATTTTGTATTGGGCGATGCTATGTTTTCATCCCTGCAAGGCGCGAGTTTCCCCAACCATTTATACACAATTGCCGCACAATCCGGCGGTGTTTGGAACAACACACTTCAGATCAACGGAAAGGGGCAGATTTGGGGGTGCGACGCCAACCCCGCGGCCCAAGTCCCGGCTATGGATCTCGCTCGTATCGTGACCAAGCCTTTTCCCTGTTTTGATTTTCAGACTCTCGCCGATCTTTTAGAGGGCGCCGGACTGACCTGGAAGTATTACGCTCCAGGACCTGGAACCGCGGGCTATGTGTTCTCCACCTACGACGCCATCAACCACATTCGCAATACGTCTCAATGGGCTGCGCACGTTTTTCCTGACACGCAATTTGCCATCGATGCAGCGGCCGGAAATCTACCGAACGTGGCGTGGTTGGTCACCACCGGCAAGTCCAGCTATGGCACCGGTGGCGGCGGAGGCTCATCGGTCGACAACAACGAGCATCCGCCGGGCAGCATGTGCACCGGGGAAAACTGGACTGTCAACCAACTCAATGCTCTCGGACAGGGCGCGAACTGGGCGTCCTCTGCCGTCTTCCTCACCTATGACGATTTCGGCGGCTTCTACGACCACGTTGCCCCGCCACCTTTAGACATCTACGGCCTCGGGCCGCGCGTGCCTCTTCTCATCATCTCGCCTTACGCAAAGAAGAACTTTGTCTCGCATACTACCTACGAACTTTCTTCGGTCATTAAATTTGCCGAGCAAGTTTTCGGATTGCCCAGCCTCAATCAGCGCGATCTCGTTGCCAACGACATGACCGATAGCTTCGACTTCACGCAGTCGCCCCGTGCCCCGTTGATTCTGACCCCGCGCCAGTGTTCGCTGGTATCAGCCGGCAACTCATTTTTCGGATGGGAAGCCCTGGGCGGCACCAGTGCGGGTAGAAAAATCACGATCGCTAACGATCAAACCGCGACGATTACGCTCAAGAGCATTGCCGTCACAGGCGATTTCGGGATTACTTCCAACACTTGCGGAACTTCGCTGACGGTCGGCAATTCTTGTGCGCTCAGCGTATCGTTCAAACCCACCGCCACCGGTTCCCGAACGGGCACCCTGACGGTCATCGACACGGGAAATGTGGGCATCGAGAAAACTGCCCTCACCGGCATTGGGACGGCCCTTTCTACGTCGCCCTTGAGCCTGGATTTTGCCAGTGCTCTCATCGGAACGACTTCTGCGGCAAAGACGATCACTCTGAAAAATCTGGGAACCACGACCATCACAATTTCCAGCATCATGACAGCCGGGAACTTCGCCCAGACCAATACCTGTGGCACCAGTTTGGCCGCCGCGGCTAGCTGCGCGATTCAGGTAACCTATTCGCCGCTTACCTCGGGCAATATCGAGGGCGGAGTCAGCATCCTCAGCAACGATCCGGCTAGTCCGCAGACGATCACCGTAAAGGGCACAGCTACCGGCGTTAGCCTTTCGCAGTCCACGCTCACCTTTGCTGCTCAAAAGGTCGGAACCACAAGCGCGCCTATCAGCTTTACGGTCACGAATACAACTCTCATCCCGCTCAACATTGGAACCATCGCTACCACCGGCGACTACGCCCAAACCAACACCTGCACCAGTCCGTTGGCGGCAGGAGCGAATTGCACAGTCAAGGTTACGTTCACTCCAACGGCCACTGGTACACGCGCAGGATCGTTCAGCATTGCCGACAGCGACTTTGAGAGCCCACAGAATGTCGCGGTCACGGGAACCGGCGACTAAGCGGACCCCGGCAGTCGGTAACCTAAGTATCGAAAATAACGAACGCAGGCCGATATGAGGCCTGCGTTTCTTTTTGCCTGGACTGCCCCCTGTTGACCGTTTCCGCGCCGGGCACTAAGATTCCTTTCGCCTTCTCAGGAGCCCACATGCGCAAATTGCCGCTGATAATGTTCGCGCTCGTCGCTTTCGTCCAACTTGCAGCAGCCGCCTCGTCCGATCCGCCGCTCCTTCTCCGCTTTCCCACAGTCAGCCAAACGCAGATCGTCTTCAATTACGCAGGCGATCTGTGGATCGTCAGCCGCGATGGCGGCGATGCTCATCACCTCACATCAGGGGCGGGAGAGGAAGTTCTACCGTATTTCTCGCCGGACGGATCCCAGGTCGCCTTCACTGGCGAATACGACGGCAATCGCGATGTCTACGTTGTTGCTGCCGCTGGAGGAGTTCCCCGCCGCCTCACCTATAATCCTGCCGATGAATATGTCGCAGGATGGACTCCGGACGGCAAGAAAATAATCTTCAATTCCTGGGCCAACAGCTTCATGCACTTTGAAGATCAGCTTTACACCGTGCCCGTCGAAGGCGGATTTCCCACGACCTTGCCTTTCCCGATCGCAGAGGACGCCAGTTTCTCGCCTGACGGCACGCACATTGCCTACGTTCCGCATCCCAAATGGCAGCAGGCCTGGAAGCGCTATCATGGCGGCCAGACTACGCCCATCTGGATCCTTGATCTTAAAGATTCCAGTGTGGTGAAGATTCCGCGCGACAATTCTAACGACGATCATCCGATGTGGGTCGGCGATACCATTTATTTTCTCTCCGATCGCAACGGTCCGGTCAGCCTGTTTGCCTACGACACAAAGACGAAGCAGGTCGCGGAAGTCCTGCACAGCGACGGCTTCGATTTCAAGGGGGCGTCAGCTGGGCCCGATACGATTGTGATCGAGCAATTCGGCGCGATCAAACTTTATGATCTGAAGACTCATCAGGCGAAGAACGTTCCGATTCATGTTTCCGGTGACGTCGAAACCGTACGACCTCACTTCGCCAAGATTGATCCTAAGCGCATTCAGAATTTCGGTATTTCGCCGACTGGCGCTCGGGCCATCTTTGAAGCATGGGGAGAGATCTTTACCGTTCCCACGGACAAAGGCGACATCCGCAACGTCACGCACAGCCCGGTAGTTGCGGACCGCGATCCCGCATGGTCGCCCGACGGAAAATCCATCGCTTATTTTTCCGATGAATCCGGAGAGTACGATCTTGCCATCCGTGATCAGAACGGCCTGGGTACGGTTCGCCATCTCAGTCTCGGCAACCCACCGTCGTTCTTCTACGGGCCCACATGGTCCCCCGATAGCAAGAAAATCGCTTACACCGACAAACGATTGCAGTTGTGGTATATCGACCTCGACAATCCGGCTCCAAAACTGGTCGACTCCGATTATTTCGGTGGCTTCGGCCCGACGCAACTCAATCAAACCTGGGCTCCCGACAGCAAATGGATCGCCTACACCAAGCAACTGGCGAGTGGGCAACACGCCGTTTTTGCCTACTCCCTCGAGCAGGGCAAGGCCTTTCAGATCACCGATGGCATGAGCGATGCTCTCTACCCCAGCTTCGACAAGAACGGAAAATATCTATACTTCACCGCCTCGACCGATGTCGCGCTTTCGACTGCCGGACTCGATATGTCGAGCGACGAGCATCGCGTCTCCCGCAGCGTCTACGTCGCCGTTCTGAGCAAAGATGAAAAGTCTCCACTTGCCCCGGAAAGCGATGAGGAAAAGCCGAAAGACGAAAAGAAGGCCGAAGCGGACAAGGACAAACAAAAAGACAAAGACCAGACCAAAGACAGCGAGAAAGATAAAAATCGCGACAAAGCGGACAAAAGCAAAGCCAGCGACAAATCCGCAGCCAAAAAGGCAGAGGACGATAAGGACAAAGACAAAGAAGGTAAAGACAAGGACAAAGAAAAAGACAAGAAGGACGAGCCGGTCGTGGTGAAGATCGACGTCGACGGCATCGGCCAACGCATTCTTTCACTTCCGATCCCGGGCAAGAACTACATCAACATGCTTTCGGGCAAGTCAGGCATCCTGTTCCTTTCGGAAGCGCCACTCGTTATCACAGAAGACGACCAGCCGAACCTTAATCAGACCATTCAAAAATTCGACCTCAGCAAGCGCAAGGTCGACAAGTTTATGGACGAGGTCAACGATTTTGCCATCTCGTTTGATGGAGAAAAAATTCTGTACCGTAAAGGCGACGCGTGGGCGACCGCATCCTCGGACGACGGCCCCGGAGCAGGTGCTCCACCCAAGCCCGGATTCGGTCCGCTCAAACTCGACGGCTGGGAGGTTTACGTTGAACCCCGCGCCATGTGGAAACAGATTTACAACGAGACATGGCGCATCGAGCGCGATTTCTTTTACGATCCGCACTATCACGGCCTCGACCTCGATAAGGCCAAGAAGAAATACGCGCCCTATCTCGATGGCATCGCATCCCGCGGCGAACTCACATACCTCTTTGAAGAGTGCCTCGGGGAATTAACCGTTGGCCACATGTTCGTCGGCGGGGGTGAAAAGCCCGAGCCGAAAAAACTTAAGGGCGGGCTCCTGGGTGCGGATTACACCCTCGAAAATGGCCGCTACCGTATCGCCAAAGTTTATGACGGGGAAAACTGGAATCCCGGCATGCAGGCTCCGTTGACGCAGCCTGGAGTCAATGTCAAGGCCGGCGACTATGTGTTGGCGGTGAACGGTCGAGACCTACATTCCTCCGACAATATTTATGCTTTCTTCGAAGAGACTGCGGGAAAGCAGATCGTGCTGAAAGTCGGCGCTAACGCAGATGGCAAAGATTCCCGCGAAGCCACCGTGGTTCCGGTTGAAAGCGAAGAAGGCCTGCGCCATCTTGACTGGATCGAAAGCAATCGCCGACACGTTGACCAGGCCACCGGAGGCCGTGTCGCCTACGTGCACGTTCCCAACACCGCGGGCGGCGGCTACACCAGTTTCAATCGCTATTTCTTCTCACAGGTCGGCAAAGATGCCGCCATTATCGATGAACGCTTCAACGAGGGCGGACAACTCGCCGACTACATCATCGACTACCTGCGCCGTCCGCTGATGAGCAAGGTCGTCACCCGCGAAGGCCACGACTGGTTCAGTCCGTCGGAAGCGATCTACGGCCCCAAGGTCATGCTCATCAACGAGATGTCCGGTTCCGGTGGCGATGCTTTGCCCTGGTATTTCCGCAAAGCCGGCATTGGCCAGCTGATCGGCAAGAAGACATGGGGCGGACTGGTGGGCATCGGAGGATATCCCGAACTTATCGATGGCGGCCGGGTGACCGCGCCGCGCGCCGCAATTTACGGTCTTAACGGCGAGTGGGAGGTCGAGAACCACGGTATTCCTCCCGATGTTGAAGTCGATCTCGATCCTGCCGCGTACCGGCAAGGTCACGACGCGCAACTCGACAAAGCGATCGAGGTGGTCATGCAACAGTTAAAAGATCATCCGCCGCAGCAACATGCGCGTCCGCTCTACCCCAACTATCACGAGCACGACGATTTGGGCGCGAAATGACGACGAGTGGCTTGGTTGCAGTAGACTGTTTGGGGCACAATTACGGAGGGCTGCCATGCCACGCTTTTTGCTGATTCTGGTTCCCATGATTTTGGGTGTGTCTTTCATGCTGCCTTCTACTGGCCCACTGCCGGCGAGCAACGCGGGAGGCGTCCTGCTGATCGCTAACAAGGGGGAACAAGCTCTCGACATTATCGATATCGCGTCAGGCCGCCAGATCGCGACGGTGGCGGAAGGCGGTAACACCGGGCATGAAGTTGTGGCCTCTCCCGACGGCCACACGGCTTACGTACCCATCTATGGCGACTCTGGGGTGGGCAAGCCGGGCAGCGACGGCAGTAATGTGGTCGTGATTGACATTGCATCACGCAAGGTGACCGGCAATGTGGATTTCGGCCACGGCGTCCGCCCGCACTGTCCGCTGTTTGGCCCCAGGGATGGCCTGCTCTACGTTACGACCGAACTCGAAAACTCTATCTCCATTATCGATCCCCACACCTTGAAAATCGTTGGCACGATTCCCACTGGTCGACCCGAGTCGCATATGTTAGCCATTTCGAGCGATGGCCGCTATGGCTACACCACTAACGTCGGATCAGGCACGGTCTCCGTGCTCGACATGAAGGCGCGCAAAACTCTCGACGTAATTGCGGTTGCGCCAATAGTTCAGCGCATCACTCTGTCGAAGGACGATCGCCTGGCGTTCACTTCCGATCAGACCAAGCCGCAACTCGCGGTGATTGACACTTCGACGAAGAAACTCAAGTCGTGGATACCGCTGCCCGCTTCTGGCTACGGGACCGCAGCTACTCCTGATGGGCGATGGCTTGTGGTTGCGATGCCGGCTGCCAGGCAAGTTGCGATTGTAGATTTGCAAACGATGAAGGTGGCACACACCATCGACGTGCCTGCCGCTCCGCAGGAAGTTCTTATTCGTCCAGATGGCGCGGTGGCCTATGTTTCCTGCGACGCCAGTCACAAGGTGGCGGAGATTCAAACTTCGGACTGGACGGTATCGCGACTTATCGATGCAGGTCCAGGGGCAGATGGCCTAGCCTGGGCGGTACAGCCATAGAGGCTACAACTTACAGTGAAGAAGTTATGTGGGGACAGCCGCCCTCGGCTGCCCGACCGGGCGCGGGCATGCTGCTTTACGATCGCAGCTAGCCTCGATTTTATCGCCCCGCCGACGCCAGCAGCGATCCCACGCCCGGCCTGTACCCGTAATAATCCCCAATCATGTGCAGATGCTCGATGATCTCTTCGTCATACCGCTGCTTGAGCGATCCGGTCAGGATGTCATGCTGAGCATTTGAGTCGGCTGACAGATCGAAGAGATAACTTTGCGCCGGCGAATCGTAAGTCGTATAAAAATACCGTCCATCGGCCGAGAGAATCCCATAAACCGCGCGCACGTCGGAAGCCAGAAATATGTCGTTCCGGTGATAGCTATCCAGTTCCTGTCTTGTTTCGGCGAATAGCGGTCGCCCGTAAAGCGGATTCTGTCGAATCGGCCGGTGGCCGAGCAGATAGTACAACGACGGAACAATGTCGGTAAGCGTTGACAGCCGGTCGGTATCGTAAACCATCTGCTCTCGCAGCTTTGGTGGCACGTGCATGATCAGCGGCACCCGCATAATCTCCGGCCAAATTGAAGTCGAATGACTGATTCGCCCGAATTCGCCCGTTGCGTCTCCGTGATCGCTGGTCACAACGATAATGCTGTTGTCGTACATGCCTCGCCGCTTGAGGTAAGCGAAAAATCCTCCGAGACAGGAATCGACCCAGTGCACTTCATACGTAATGCGCGAGTTCATCCCTGCCCGCACCGGCCAATGCTGCGAGGTCGGAGACGGCACGTCATTCCGCGCGAATTGGTGCACGTTCTTCGGTTGCGTGTAGAGCAGGACCGGCTGATCGCTGCCATGGCCGTCGATATAGCGCTCGCTTTGATTGATCGTCGAGCAGATTTCCAGTTGGTTCCACAGTTTCTTATCCGTATCCAATAACGTCACGTCATCGGCAGGCTTCAATACTTGACTCAGCATTTCATCCATGCTGGCGATCATTCGATAATGATCCGTACGAGCCAGTGTTGCGAGGCTGTCTACCTTCTCGAAAGGCTCCGGATAGTGCGTGTGGAGAAGTTCCGCACCGGCCCATATTGCGGGCTCCGAGAGCGAAGTTCCCGCATACTGTGTGTAGACGTTCTTGAATATGACGCTGTCTCGCGCCAAAGCGTCCAGATTCGGCGTGTAGTCGACCTTCGGGTTGTACGCGCCGAGATAGTCGGGGCGCATCGAATCGATTACAAAAATAAAAATGTTCGGCCGCGCGCCCTGCACCGGCGCCAGATGATCGGTGAGGCGAACTCCGTTACTGACGTGGGTGTCGCGGACGTTCGTATACTCGCGCATGATCCGGCACAGGTCGCCGCAGGCCTCACTGCGTCCGTTGCCCAGAGCGTGGTGCACGAGTTGGAATGATGCGTCGCGGGCCGCGTACTCCTCGAACTTCAGTGAAATTTCATCGTCGGTCGAGCCCAGCGCCTTGCCCCAGAATATTTCCGTAGCTTGTAGCGCTTTGTATGCGCCCGCACTCACAAGCAGGATGGCCAGTACGGCAGCCGCCGAATGATTTGTCCGCATCGGTCGCAGGCGATAGAAGCACACGCTCAGGCCCACCCACAAAATCAAAGCCGATGTGCTCTCTATGATGCCGCTCCAGTCCTCGCCACCGATCAGCCATCGCGCCGTCAGAGCAAACGCAACGAGAGCCACCATCACCAGCCAGGTCGTGATGGCTTTGAAAAGGGTGCGGCTTTCCGTGCCGCAATCGGCGACCTGGGCTGCGCTCTTTCGCCCCTGAGTTCCGGGAACATCTACCCACGGCCGCACTAACGCATATCCCCACAAGGTCAGCGCACCCGCCAGCGCTGCGGCATAAGCCTTCGCTTGCCAGCCGTCGAAGCTCAAGGCATTATTCAAGAACCGCGCCAGCATAGTCCCTGACGTACCGACGATGAGCGCGCTAATCAGAACCCTTCGTACCAGGCGCGGCCTGGGCGACTTCGCCGCCATCAGACAAACCAAATTCACCGCCGACAAAACGAGAACGGCGACAGCGCAGTGCGAAATTACACTCCACACCGCGAGTTCAACGTCGCCGCGGTGAAATCGCAACTCACCGGTCTCGCTGTAAATCAGCACCCTCGCGCCGACAACATAAATCACGCCCACGGTAAGAGCGATCAGCAGTCCGCTGGAATATGCGAAAAGCTCAGGCTCAAAGTTGTTCGGCGGGCCGTTCTCCTCGTTCCTGGGCTGGTCTGGCCGGGCATCTGACGCCCTCCACAAGGCAATGCTTACCAGCGGCAGCAGCGCCGCCATGCTCCACCAATAGGCCGCTCGATCGTTCTGTAGCCCCGGCAAAAAAGGGCGGAAGGTTAAATAGAATCCGGTGAGCGCGCCAACCCCTAGCCCGCCAATGAGCCGCCGATCTTTTTTTGTCCAGGAGTTCTGCCGCCAGTTCGCCAGGGTCACAGCCACCAACGCCGTCCAATACAGCACAGCCTGATGATTCGCGAACCACGGCATCCAGGCGTACGGCGGTGATTTGATAAATCCGCAATAGGTATAGGGCAAAAACGCCAGCAGACAATACACCGACGTGAGCGCAAAATACGCTCCCGCCGCCAGCTTGAGCAGAGTGTTGAACCAGAGTTTCAAAACCACTTCCTTACGGCAATCTCAGAAGAATCGCTTGGCACGATTCTCAACGAAGCCCCAGGCCATCGCAAGTTACCGAGGAAAAGGACATCCGACGCCGTGAAGCAGCCGCTAATCGTTCGTTGTTGATTGCTGCCGGTTCCTTTCTCTTTACGGGTCAGATTTACCTCATTGGGCTCTGGGGTCCTTCGTGAATGCCGGTGTCTTTCGTTCAAACTTGCTTTGATCGTCTGATCCGTCAGCGTCAAGGGTCCCATCTGCAAGTGCCACAAAGAAAAATCCTCAAGAGCGCGAAGACCAATCTCGCTTAGTCTTCTCTGCGCCCTTGCGGATTCTCTTCTCGCCCTCTGCGGTTTAAGGTTCTTGCCTCGTTTAAGGCCCCAGCACGAACATGTTGCCATCGTTCTCGGCATAAATCTTGCCATCCGGACCGATCGCGATAGGCGTATAAGCGGCTCCGATCGCAGAAGTCAGGAACATCTTTCCCTTCAGTTTTCCGCCCTGAGCGATGACGTAAACGTTGCCGTCTTCACTGTTGGCGTAAACCGTTCCGTTCGCATCGACTGCCGGAGCATTCACGCACCATTCATAGCCGTGTGGATGATTCGCATCAATCGAATCGTTGCGGAAACTCCACTCTGGAACCATATCGGCGTCCAATTGGGCAATGAAGTAGGGGCCCTGGTTTCCGTAGAGATTGTCCTTAAGGATCACCGAGTATGTGCCATCGTGGGCGTAGATGGCAGGAGTGGAATCCCAGCCAAAGTTGAAGGCCGCAAGATACTTTCCGGCAGGGCTGAACTTCATCATGAAGCCATTGACCGAAGACAGTGCTCCGAACAAGATACTGCCGTCGGGCGCTACTGACGGACTAGACGACCCCAAGTCGGAGACATAAACGGCTTCACCCGGATGAACCTTGCCGAATAAATAGGTATCCCACTTCGGCGAGAGATCTTTCGTATTAGCGGCGATCAGATACGTGGCCCACAAAATGAACTGCGCGCGGCTGACAGTGTAGACAGTTTGTCCATCCGGTGAAAGGACAGGCGCAACGTTGAGGGCTGCCCGCTGCAAACCGCATGGAACCAATCCGCCGACGCACATTTGAATTTCATCGGG
>WNFI01561832.1_pt1 | contig 14003 bp, 17 predicted proteins | sample 5400471 | NCBI WGS metagenome assembly WNFI01 (sample SAMN13153348, study PRJNA577476) | soil metagenome | isolation source: 100 cm saprolite on Douglas fir-dominated hillslope | place: USA:California | collected 2013-09-17 | reverse complement strand
TCAGTCTCGTCTCAGCTACTTCAGCCCGTAATCGCCAAGTCAGCGCCTCGTCTTGCTGGCCAAGCCAACGTTCCCGTTGCTCGGCTGATGTGCGCTCAGTTGTGATCAGACGCTCAACCAGGGCTTCTTTGCTCATACGCAGGTAGCGCTGGCGCACCCGCTGCTCATCCCGGCCAGGTTTGACCAATCCCGGCGAAGTTGGCGATGCTACGTCCAGCGGTTTCGCGCGCTTTCTTGATGAGCCTCGCCAGCTCCGATGTTGTTCGTAGTACGCCCTGGCCTCTTGGTTGTCGAGGATGGCGCTTTCGGATACGCCCCGGTGGTTCAGGTCCAGTTCTTTGGACCTGGCGGCGACTGTCGCCAAGGAGACTCGTTGCTTGTCCTTGCGAAGCTCATCGACGCTTTGTTTCACCAGGTCAACAGTACGCTGGCGAAGCTTGGCGTAGACCTTCTCTTCTAACCAGGGATGCGGTTCATGATGGTCGCTTGGGCCTTGGTTGAATCTGGATAACATGACCTTCGTCCTTTCGGTAGGCGATGATTTGATCGATCTCACGAAGCTCTAATTCGCAAGCTCGCAGCAGCTGTTTCATCTTCTCGGCTTCCAAAATCAGCCCTTCTTGCTCATAATAGGCTAGGCGCTCCTTGGCCCAACACTGTTTTTCTTCGACTTGATAGCGCTTTTCCGGTTCTGGTGCCTTCATGGGGCAATGAATACAGTCAAACTGATTTGGGCAATAGGCATCAAGCATGCACTCTCCGCCAGCCACGGGAACCAGCATCCCAATGCGCTTGCGGGCCTCCTCTGCGTATTTCTGGATCTCCTCTGGAGAACGCAGGATCGCCTCACGGATATGGATTTTCGTGGACAATCGAGCAAGAAAAGAAGCTTGTTCTTCCGCAATCATTTGAGGTGTTTTCTTGCTGTAGTAATGCGTCGTTTCGACGTTCTTCTGCTTCAGCCACTCCGCTACGAGATCGATGGGAACACCCTCAATCTGGACGGCAAAAGTCGCAAAAGCGTGGCGAAGTAAATGCGCTTTGAGCACGACGGGTTTCCCTGTGCTTGTCTGAAAGACCAGACCGTGCAAGAGGAAGCGCATGCATGCAGTGATCGTATGGTCATCAAGATGTTTCCCTGTGTATTGAAAGAGATAGGGCGCAGAGGGAAAACGATGGCTTCGTTGATGTGCGGGATCAAACGGGACACGTGGAAGCGTTTCTCCTGGCTGCAATTGATAATGTTCGCAGAGCATATGCGCGGTTTTCTCGATCAGATGGACCGATTCCTTGCCAATTCCATAATTGTGGCGCGTCTCCGTCCGTTCTCCTTTTGGCAGGAGGCGCAGCACGTAACGGATGCGAGGAGATTGATCTTTCGCTCCTGGTGGGGGATCATCTACGAGCTGAACAAGACAATCCGATGAAAGGTTCAGCTGAAGTAATTCATTCGCGCGCATCCCGGTCGTCGTCAGCAGATCAAGGGACAACAACCCAAAAGTGGCAGCGGCGTACAAGGGTTCAATCGGGATAATGACCCCATCAGTATGGTCTTGGGCGTCTGAGAGAAAGGTCGCGTCACGATTCCCTTTCCAGCGAAGTATCCCGGCCACGTTCGAGCGAAAGGGAGAGGTGGGTGCCGAAGTCGGTTCCTCGCGATAGCCCCATTGCTGTAACCATGCCTGTCGTTCTGCGACCACGGACTGCTCTCCACGAGAGGGACAGTTACTCAGCAGATGGAGCTTCAGAAGGTCTGTAAACCACAATCCTTCCTCTGGCGCTCCGTCGATGATTCGTTCGGCCTTGACAAATTCTAAGAAGATCCCATTGCGGTCCTGCTCATAGGCAAACACTCCTCTCTTGGCTTGATTTCGCACGGTCCTACTGTATCTGTTTGCTCGTTCTGGAGCCAGGACAAAACTGGTTCGATCCCACAAACGGAAATACAGGCGCTCAGCGGGCGGATCGCCTTCTTCGTAACGAAAGTCGAGAGGGAGGTTGGAATGATCTGAAAGGACCTGTGCAAGTGCCTGCTGATACGCTTGACGGAGGTGGAAAAGTCGATTAAAGCGGAAATGGGCTTCGGCACGTGCTGCTCTGCTTCTGGCAAGGTGTTGAACCAGTACCACACTTGCTTTGTCGCGCTGCTGTAATGGCGCAGAAAAGAGAAGCGCATATGGGAACTCTCCTCGGGGAGAACTTCTCCCTTGAGATATTTGGGGATATGAAGATCGGCATTCCACTCATCCATTGCTTTGAGTCCCAGTGCTGGCAGAAGACGAGAGAAGCGGACTTGAAGCGATTGCACGATTAACTCGACGGTACTCACGTCACGATTTCGTGCAGAGAGCACCGCTGCGATGAGTGTCAAATGGTCTTTCCAAGGTTGCCCAACTACATGGCGAAGAAGATAGCGCACGATCCGTTCATGCACAGGTAACCATCCACCGGAGAGATCGCCGCCCGTTTTCGGTGCAGAGAGCACCTCTGGAGCGATTCTTCCGGTGAGGATTTCCCAGGGGTAGTTTGCCAGCTGTTCATATTTCTTCCATGACATGTTACTGCTCTCCCGCCAGACTGTAGAGAAATGCCAGATCAGGAGTATTGGGCTGTAGCACCACTTTTGCATGAGATACCTTCGTCTGTTTGCTCCGATCTTTGCGAGCGGTCGGTGCCTGTTGTTTTCCTGTCCGACGCGCTTTCAGATAACGCTCCACCTCCTCATGCATACGCTGGTGGAATGCCTCACGTGTATCGTCGTGGCGTTGTTGGTCGAAGTAGTGCTCATAGGCAGCCAACGTCTCTTCACTGCGCCATTGCATATACTCAACCAGACCGCGCAGTCGCTGCTTGATCTCCGCGTCATTGGCAGCAGTCTCATAGATATCTCGGACTGATCGCGTAACCAGCCAATGACGCGCTTGGTGGACATCAGCCTCAATTCCAGCAGCCTGGCATGCCGGATTCCAGTAGTGTTCTCGATACTCCTTCGGGGTAAGCTGGGTCTGCTGGGTGGTGAGAAACAACGGAACCCTCAAGCCGGTAGCCACGAGGATCGAAGCGAAGACGTTCCTCATCAAAGTAGCGTTTAAGCAGGATGACCGTGTCATCGGCAAATGTGAGCACTTTTGTGCGCTTCCCGAAGCTCCCTTTGTTGAAGGCATTGGCTTTTCGATGGGTTCCACGAGCGGCCCAATCACCAAGCGTTAATCCTGTCACTTCGGAGACCCTCGCGCCGGTATCGAAAAGGAGCCAGGTTACGACCTCATCACGCTGACGGGTCTGCTTGAGTGGGAGTTGCTTCCCTCCCTCAAGAATCAATCCTGGGAGGTTCGGATCATCGACGATCTGTGGTTTCCAGACTTCGTGCTCCAGCTTGAAGTAGCTATCGGACAAGCGATGCCGAGGTCTCTTCTCAGGTTCAACCACACCGCTCTGCTCGGGCATCCTTGGGATGGCATCTTTGTGTTCATTGTTGCCAAGTCGGGCCTCAACTGCAGCAACAGTAGCCGAGATTGGTTCTACGAGCGGATTGAAAAAGACATAGGTGCCGCGCAGTGCCATGATCTGATAGAATAGCTTCAAAGCGGCAAGAAAAACGCGCAGCGTACTGTGCGTTCCTGCGGTAATGACCACAAACTTCCATCCTTGTCGGTGTGGCTGCACTTTACATTGCAGTTTGCTGACCAAGTAATCTTCCACCGCTAGCTGCACTTGGAGCGTCGGTGCATTCCAGGTCATACCAGCGCGAACTTGCCACGCATCAGTTTCTAGCCAGGTAAACCAGGGTAAGATCGCGTGAAGATACGTCTGAACAGTCTTCGGGGAGAGCCGCTGGCTGGCTTCTTTGCCGTAAACAGTCAATGGCAAATGGAGACGATCCTGACAGTCAAAAACGAGATACGGATGCTGATGTTCAACCTGTTTCGGTCGAGTTGCGAACCAATATGCAGGAGTCATAGATAGCACTTTCCACCTTTCCACACAACAGTTTTCTAGTAACTACCAGTATATGGGAAAAATGGCGGGAAGACAATATGCAGTGACTACATATTGCAAAGGAGTTTACTATCTAATGGGTTTCTCCATCCAGTTTGAAAGCCAGCATGTGGAGTTGTGGGGTATCTACACGATGGAGCGTGATGATGATGTGTTGGAAATGTACGATCAACCCACCCGCATCCAGCTCCACTACCAGGCACGCTCTGGGCGCAAGACCTCACCATGGCATACCCCAGATTTCTTGGTGTTGCGGCGTACGTCCGCCGGATTTGAAGAATGGAAACCCGCTGCCTCGCTCGACAAACTTGCCGTCACTCAGCCTCACCGCTATCAGCGCAATGCCAAAGGCGGGTGGCAGTGTCCTCCTGGGGAAATCGCAGCCTCTCAGGTTGGCCTCTCCTATCGGGTGCGTAGCTCTGCCGAATATCATCCCTTGTACATCCAGAACCTGAAGTTTCTCCAAGATTTTTGGGTCCACCCTTTTCACGTTGAAGCGGAGCAGGAGACACAGGTTCTTGAGAGCCTGCAAGCTTATCCTGGGGTGAGTGTGCAGTCGCTGCTTGACGCTCATCCTGGTCTCCCTGTTGATGTGGTTTGGGCTCTGCTCACTTCGCAACGGATCTTTACGGATCTCTCCGCTGCTTCCCTCATGAGTTGGAATCAGGTCTTTTTGTATCGCAGCCCCGCAGAGGTTCCTGCGACCACCGGAGATCGCCAAGACGGCAAAGAAGCCATCCCACTCGCCTCACGCCTGCTGTGGGATGGGCGACTGTGGGAGGCTGGGGTCCAAGACACCACGGTGGTGCTCCGGCCAGAAAGCGGTGCGGTTTTCACCCTCGCCGCAGAACATTTCCAGCGCCTCGTGAATGTGGGGGAAATCAGGCCAGAGCGGTTGGAAACCCCCTCACCCCTGCGCGATTCCACACGGGAAATCTTGTCTCATGCCGGGCCAAAGGCGCTGGAAGCGGCGAATCGACGATGGAGCGAGATCCTGGCATACACCCGTGGAGAAGCGATCACGGTGACGGTGCGCTCCGTCCAAAACTGGATGGCCGCCTTTCGCCGTGCAGAAGCCGAGTCAGGATGTGGGTATCTTGGACTCCTCGATCGGGTGGCTCAACGAGGCAACCGCACCGTGCGCGTCTCAGATGCCTCCAAGCAGTTGTTAGAGGAGTTTTTGACCACTCATTACGCAGTGCCGCAGGCCAAACGGGCGTCGGCAGTCTATCGACTCTATCGGGAGGAGTGTGAAAAGCAGGGAATCACTCCCATCGGCGAGCGAACCTTCTACCGAGAACGCGCACGCTTTACCTCCCAGGAAGTGACCACCCTGCGTCGAGGCAAACGCGCTGCTTATGCGTCACAGCCCTTTTTCTACTATTTAGATCAGACCACTCCGCGACACGGAGGGCGTCCCTTTGCGCTGGCGCATCTGGATCACACCGAACTGGATCTGGTCCTGGTCTCATCGATTACGGGAAAGCCTCTCGCCAGACCTTGGGCCACATTCATGACCGATGCCTACAGCCGACGGGTACTGGCCTGCTATGTGACTTTTGATCCCCCAAGCTACCGTTCCGCCATGATGGCCTTTCGGCTCTGCGTCCGGCGCTACGGGCGACTTCCCCAGGAACTGGTGGTAGATCAGGGTTCTGAGTTTGGCAGTGTGTACTTTGAGTCGTTGCTGACCCGGTGTTTGGTGACGAAACTCGATCGTCCGCCACAACAACCGCGTTTCGGGTCCGTGGTGGAGCGTCTGTTTGGCACGACGACAACGGAGATGCTCCACCAACTGCGAGGAAACACCCAGGCCAGCAAAACGCCCCGGCACATGACCCAGGAGGTAGACCCGAAGAGGCTCGCGGTCTGGACATTGGAACGCTTTGCTCCACGCCTCGCGGAATATGTCCACGAGGTCTATGACCAGATGGATCACCCCGCCCTTGGTCAAAGCCCTCGCGAAGCTTTTGAGCAAGGAATGGAATTGGCGGGGAGTCGCTCTCATCGCCTGATCCCCTATTCAGAGGACTTTTTGATGTTAACGCGTCCCTCGACGGCGACAGGAACCGTCAAAATTCATCCCTCGCGTGGGATTACGGTCAATGGATTACACTACTGGCATGACGGTATGCGATCGGCCCTCGTCTCTGGGCAAACGGTGCCTGTGCGCTATGGCAGTGGCTCGAATGCATCGCCGACGCCTTCGCACAGGTCCATGGACGATCCGAACGCGAGTGGAACCTCATCTTAGACGAGTGGCGAGAACAGCAGCGCCAGCACAGCCAGAAGCGGATCACGCTCAATGGTCCACTGCTGGCACAATTCTTACAAAAACTGCAAGGTGATGAGGCTCTTTTGCTCCAGCGCCAGCGCGATCTCGAAGAGCAAGCGCAGCGAGAGGTCATCCTCTTGAAGAAACCCGAAGCCTCGAAAACGCGAGAAGTGCCACCACTCGTTGAATTGGACCTGACCAAGATTTCACGGTATGAGGAGTATCGCTAATGCCACCCTTAGAGCCAACGCTTCAAACACGCTTGGAAGCCTTCATCGACTTCAAAGTCAAGCATCCTCGTCTGGAAGAAATGGATCGTGACTTGATGCGACTCATTCAGGGGCACAGGAGGTACACGATGTTGGCCCTCTATAGGACAACTGGGGTGGGGAAATCGACCGTGATTTCGCGTGTGGCCAAGCGGCTCCGAGAAGAAGAACCTAACCCATCGGTCGTGCCTGTGGTCACAATCCGTGCTTCCCCGGAAGATATTGGTGCTTCTGCCCGTCTGGATTACTACCGCCAGGTCCTCGCACAACTGCAAGGGCAAGTGGCCGTGAAAGACCGGGTGAAGAATCTGCCGCTGTTTACCAACCCGGAGAAAAAGAGTCGTGATCCCACAGAATGGCTGGATATGCGAGCAGCGGTCCAATACGCCTTGGAGCTGCTCCGTGTGAAAGTGGTGTTCGTGGATGAGGGACAACATCTGATGTATGTTGATACGCCACACAAGCCAACAGCCCAACTCGATTGGTTAAAGACCTTCACTGATCAAACAAATGTTCTGCATGTGTTAGTGGGAAATTTTGATTTGTACGACTGTTGCCATCTGAATGCGCAAGCAGCGCGGCGGATGCGTGATCTGCCTTTCCATCGCTACCATTTGGACAAAGAAACCGAGTGCGAGGAATTTGCCACAGCGTTGCGCACGTTCTTGGAAGAGGTGCCGCTCGATGTCGATGTGCCGGGCCTGCTCTCCCACTGGCGCTGGTTCGGAGAGTGGAGCATGGGGTGCATCGGGGTGTTGGGTGACTGGTTGGTGGAAACGGTGGACGCGCTGTGCCAGCGAGGAGAAACCACCTTAACCATCGAGGCGCTCAAAAGACATGCTTTGCAGCCGGACCAACGGGTCCGTATGGAAATGGAAGCTCGCACAGGGGAACGCAAAGTGGAGCTGGCAAAAGCCCAGAGCGAGCAAGAACTCCAGCGATTGTTGGGGAACCCGACGACTCGACCCTCCATCGTAGATACTGGCGCTTCCGGCAATGGGGTCTCCTCGAAGACGACATCCCTTCAGCAGACCGTGAGTACACGCAAGCCTACACGAATTGAGCGTGCTGCAAGTCGCGATCTCGTCGGAGATCAGCTACAAGTCGTGACTGCGCTCAAATGCTCGTTTTCTGGGGTGCTCTCGATCGAGCCCAAGCGTTTTCTGGACAGTGGCGTTGCGCTAGTTGAATGCCCCGATTGTGCAAGGACACGCTCGCTGGAACCGCGCAATGGAGTCCTCCGGTTTCCGTCTCATGACAAACGCAAAATGCGCACCGCGCAGACTGACCGACGATGGGCCATGCGTGAAACGACCTGGGACGTGGTTGGAGGATAGAGAAAGCCAAGTTGTATATGTCATAAAATGGCTCTTCTGTGCAGAAATGGACACGACTCAGGGCTTATCGGCGAAATGAAGGTTGGCACCTATGAATCGAACTGATCGGTTGTTAGCTCTTGTTCTTGAGCTCCAGAGAAAAGGGCAGCAGCGTGGGGAAGACCTCGCCGTGACTTTTGAAGTCAGCACGAGAACCATCTACCGTGATATGCAGGCTCTCTCCGAAGCAGGCGTTCCCATCATCGCTATCCAGAAAAAAGGATATTCGCTTGCCGAAGGGTATTTCCTGCCACCCCTGCGCTTCACCACCGAGGAAGCGCTGATCCTGGCGCTGGGCAGTGATTTCATGGGACACAACTTTGATGACCAGTATCGCGCTGCGGCGGAAGCCGCCTACCGAAAAATAGACGCGGTGCTCCCAGATACTCTGCGTCAGGATGTGGCCTATTTGAGCACCAATATCAGCTTTTTTGCCGCCAACCCGCTGGATGAGAAGCAACGGGAAAACGTGCGCCAGTTGCGAAGTGCCATTGCCGAACGCCGAACGGTCCATTTCCACTATACCAAAAAAAGGGCGACTTCCAGCGAAACAAGCATGCGAGAGGTTGACCCCTACAGCCTGGCGCGTCTGGCCAATGACTGGCTGCTCATGGGGTATTGCCACCTGCGTCAGGATCTGCGGGTGTTTCGGCTGGGACGCATAGACCACCTGAAGCTGTTGGAAAGGCAGTTTCAGCGACCGGCAGATTTCAAGCCGGACTGGATTACCGCAAGCGAACAGTCCTTTTTCGGCGGTTGCAGCAGAAACTACTCCCGAAGGCTTGCTGTTGACGCTGCGCGTGCGCGACGAACGGGATATTCTTCAGTGGTTGCTGAGCTGGGGGAAACAGGTGCAGGTGCTCAGCTCGGAATCGCTGCGTGCGCTGATGCGGCAAGAAATAGCACACATGGCAGAAAAATACTGACATAATGGTGTCACTCGCCCGTTGTACACTGCTCGTATCGCGCGATGAAAAGCACATCTATCAATCATAGGAGAAAGAAAGAAGAACTATGGGACAGGCACTTGACATTGTCAACACGTTCTTGCAATCGCAAGACGTATCTTTGCTGGCGGACGATTTCCGCTTTATCGGGCCAGTTGACCAAACCACAGGCATTGAGGCCTTCATGAAGCTCAATGAAGGCTTCTTCCCACTGGTGACGGGGATGAGAATGCTCAAACAATTCGAGCAGGGAAACGACGTTTGCTCCCTCTATGAAATGGATCTCAAGTCACCATCGGGCACATCGTTGACCTTGAACATTGCGGATTGGGTCATCGTGAAAAACGGCAAAATGGTGGAAGAACACCTTTACTATGATGCGCGCGAATACGCGGCTACCTTCGGACACTAGCGAGCGCATTCATCCGTCAGTCGAACCTGTCCCTTCCGTGAAGAGGCAGGTTCGCACGCGCGCCAGGAGAGGATATCTCTGCGGGTTATCAGCAATGATGAAGGATAGCAAAACATGGGTCTATTGAACGACAACGCTGAACGGAAAGCGACGCTTGATCGTCTCTTGCTCGATTATCCTGAAGTTTCAGCCAGTATGGTCTTCGGACTGCCTTGCTACAAAGTCAACGGTGTCGTCTTCGCCACACTGTCTGGCGAGGGGGTTGGTATCAAACTGCCGGAAGCGCGGGTCAGGGAACTGCTTGAAAAGCCTGGGTTTGTTCCTTTTCGACCATTTGGACGCAACCGGGGCAAGGAGTTCGTCCAAATCAACCATGAGAACCCGGAAGACTACCAGCAGAACAAAGCCCTGTTTGAGGAGGCGATGCGATATGCCTTCTCCACATCGGCTGACCAGAAAGAACCCTCCCCGCAGACACCAATGCTGGATGGGGACGAGGAAGAACAACGCTTTCGATCTATCGCTGCACTGCTCGCTCGCGAGAACAGCGCCATCACATTGGGCAAAATGATGTCGTCGCCAGCTCTTCACTATCAAGGGAAAGTATTTGCATTCTATTACGGCAAGAAGATGGTCTTTCGGCTAGGAAGGAATTTTCAGCCTGAATTGTTCAATATCCAGCATTACAGTTTGCTCGCGCCGTTCAAGACGAAGCTGCCAATGGTTGATTGGTTCGAGATTCCTTTCGCTGACCAGCACTGGTGGGAAGATCTGTCAAGATATGCCCTCGGGCTTCTCACAGAGCATTGAGGAAGGTTGTGATGGACACCCTATCAGCGTTTTCTGGTTTTCCTCAAGCAGGTCTAGAGTTTCTGGTAAACCTTGCTGCTCACAACGACCGTATGTGGTTTGAATCCCATAAGAAAGAATATCAAGCGATGCTCCTTGGGCCTGCTCAGGCGTTTGTCATGGCGCTGGGGATGAAATTGCAGGCGTTCTCCAACAGCATTCACTATGATACGCGCACGGATGGAAAGGGCGTGTTGATGCGTCTTCACCGGGATACCCGCTTCAGCCCGGATAAGACTCCCTACAACACCCATATCAGTGGTCTGTTCTGGGAGGGAAGCCAGAAAAAGACCGAGAGTCCAGCCTTTGGCTTTCAAATCGAGGCGACAGGAATGGGGCTGATGACCGGAATCTTTAAGTTTCCACCAGCCATGCTTGCGGCTTACCGGGATGCGGTGAGAGATGATCGCTTAGGGACAGAACTTGAAGACATCTTAGAAACCGTGCGTCGGGCGGGCAATTACAAAATCGCGGGAGAACAGTATAAGCGCGTTCCCTCTGGGTATGATCCCAACCACAGGCGCGCCGACCTGTTGCGATACGATGGACTGTATGCGTTTTCGCCGCGTCTTCAGGTGAGCGATATGCTCACGCCTGCTCTGGTGGATAGGTGCTACGCGCATTTCCAGCGTATGGCTCCCATCTATCATTGGTTGATGAAAACAGCAGTGACAAAATAGAGGAAAGAGAAAAGATGTTACTGGAACAGAAAATCGCCGTCATTTTCGGCGCGGAAAAGGGAATGTATGACCGCTAAACTTCAAGGACAGGACGAGATCATTGTCGAGGCCCCCGTCGAGCGGGTGTGGCCTCTCATCGCAGACTCAACCCTTCTCCCTGATTGGGGTCCGCCGGTCAGGAAAGTCGAGGTCATTGGTCAATCGGACCAGCCGGAGGGCCTCGGCTCTCCTCGTCGTGTAGAAGCGGAGTTTAATGGGAAGATGGGTTACTTTGTCGAACGACGAACCCAACACGTTCAGGGCAGGAAGATCGCGTATCTCATTGAGGAGGAGAACTTCGGTCTCTTTCGGGCCATGACCGAGCCAGGTTTCTCGATTGAGATTGAGTCAGCCGGGCCAGATAAAACGCGCGTGATCTGGTCTTTCTTCCCAGATAAAACGCGCGTGATCTGGTCTTTCTTCCACAATCCGAAAGGGCTACTCGGTCATATCCTGAACGTTCTCGTCATCTTGCGTCAGCAGCGTCGCAGCCGGCTTGCCGCGCTTGCTTCCCTCAAACAGTATGCGGAAAAGCCCAGCTAGTAAGGGCCACTGTATTTTTCGGGCCGGGTTATTTCTTGATCGGGAAAAGTCGTGGCCGGGATGTCGAGAACTGGGCGACCGCTCCGACCAGGGAGTGAGCGCCCATCCTGGGCGCCGTAATCAAGGGAGACCGATCAGAAAAGGAGAGCGAAATGAAGTACATGATCATGATGTTTGGGGGTCTGGGCGCCACGTTGGAGACTCGGACGCCTGAGTGGATCACCAGCATGGGCGAGTTCATGATGAAGCTGGACGGGGAGCTCAAGGATGCCGGCGAGGTGGTGGCTTCACAGTGCCTCCAGGAAATGAGGTGAGTGGAACGTATTCCACCCTACCGACTGGTCATCGTCACGCAAGGAAACAGAGTATCTTTCAAACGGAAAGAGAGGAACAGGAGGAAATCATATGTCTAACTACGTCTTTACCTATTACGGTGAGCCAAAGTTTGAGAGCCCTGAGGAGGGAGCCACCTATCAGGCGAAATGGCGAGCCTGGGCTGGCGGCATTGGCGATGCCTTCGTCAACCCCGGCATTCCTTTTGGAATGCCCAAGAAAGTAAGCTCTGCTGGGGTATCAGATGGTGGTGGGTCGAATCGCGTGACCGGGTTTTCTGTGGTGAAAGCCGACAGCATAGATGCTGCTCTTGCAATGGCTCAGGGATGCCCGCACCTTGAACATGGTACCATTGATGTCGCAGAAGCGATGGAAATGGGTCACTAGTATCGCGCCCGGACAATCGAGAAGTCCACAGTGATGAAGCTCGGCGAGGCTGCTATAAAGCGCAAACGCGCCGGTCCGGAAGTTCGGCGGATCATGGACGAGGCACCGGAGCTGTGAACGCGGAACCCCGGATCGAGGACCTGCGGCGCGAGTTCGCGCCGCAGGTCCTCGGCACGCTGGTGCGCCGACATGGGCAGTTCGCCGCCTGCGAGGACGCCGTGCAGGAGGCACTGCTTGCGGCGGCGCTGCAGTGGCCGACCGAGCAAAATACTCACGTCCTTTGCGGTTCCTGACACCTTATGTAGCGATCCCCCAACATCCTGTAAATTGGGGGAAGAAATCAGATCTGGAGCGGTTTTCCCAGGCGCTTTCGCATCAGTGCTTACTCTTCAGGGCATTTACTATCCGTTCCTCCTGACCAAAACGAAAAGATATGGTGTCATTTTTCATGTTGGAAGATGAACAAACGGTGAGAAGTATGCGTTTGATCAATCTCTGAAAGCTGGAAAAATTATGGCTCAGGATGGCTTAACGTCGATCTCTCGTCGATCCTCTTCCAGAGAGCTTCCAGGCGATTCATTAGAAAATATATGAGGAGGAAAAACCGAAAAGAATTAAGTCAAACAACACTCTTGGTGGTGGATAATGTGGATTCTTGATGACTTTTGCCGCTGAATGGCAAACCTCAGGTGAGTAGTTGAGCTTCAAGAGCAGCCAGGGGTAGTGGCTCACTTGAGCAGGGTGGCCCACTCTCGATTGGAGCGATGGAGAAAGAGGAGCAAACAGGCCTCGTGCATCACCACCGACTTGGAAAACGAGAACGTCATGCGCACAAAACGGGCAAGACGCTGCCGCAGTGTGTTCTTCCAGCGCTCCACATGGACGGTTTCTCCCGTCTCTTTGCCCACTGCTGTGTGCTGCTCATCAGGAATTACCGCCTGGTAGCCTACCCAGAAGTCCGTAAAGCAATGCCCCTTGCGGATAGGCGTTGGGAGTCGGGTTCTCGCGGCTTTGACGTTCGCACGCACGGCAGCGATAGACCTGTTTGCCATTGGGGGCCTGACCATTGCGTACCAGAGCATCGCTCTGACAGCCAGAGCAGTGAAAGGTGATCGTCACCATTGAAGGTTCCTCTTTTGGAGCATTGATTGATCTTCTGAGTCTACCATATCCTGCTTATTTGTACCACTACCCACAAAGTAAAAGATAGGAAAGTGTGAGAAAGTCGGTCCACTGGCATGTTGCAAAGCGCAATAACATGTCATCTCCATTGTGAAACAGTATTAGGTATAAATGGTAACAGCCTCGCAGACAAGCGGAGCCATGAGACCACGACTCCGCTTGACCGCTTATGCAAGGCGTTTAGCCATTTGTGGCTGACTTATCACTCTTTACCTCTTTTTTCTTTTCCCCTTCAAAATGCGGGATGACTCATATCACTGACAGAGGCATAGGACATATGAGCGTGGTTTCTATGCGTTGCTGATCCAGTTGTTCCCCACGGGTGAGCCAAGACCGCTTGCCAGGTCATAGCCAGTGCCAGCTATGCAGCATGGTGAGCCATCGGACCCCGATGTCACGTCGTGGTAGTCGGTGCTATAGTTGGTCGAGGCCGCGTCGCTCTGGTAGTCCTACAGTTGTAGTTACACACATCGTCTTCTTTACCCTCCTCTTTCCGGGAGAATGCTCAGACTTTTGCTTTGCTACGATGCCTCGTACATTGCCTGGCGCGTAGTGATCTCCCTGAGAATGCATCTCTTGCTGCGACCCGCCAGATGCATTTCCCGATGGTTTGTGGTTCATGGCGCGTCACTCCCACGTGGGCACATCCTTGAGGGTTGAGCACATCAAACGGTAGCAGTAGGTGGCTATTTGCCTGGACGTATAGGGCTTT
>WNFI01049317.1_pt1 | contig 14003 bp, 12 predicted proteins | sample 5400471 | NCBI WGS metagenome assembly WNFI01 (sample SAMN13153348, study PRJNA577476) | soil metagenome | isolation source: 100 cm saprolite on Douglas fir-dominated hillslope | place: USA:California | collected 2013-09-17 | reverse complement strand
CCTTCCAGGTCGAGTTTCCGCTGGCGATGTTCTTCCAGGTGCCAACGGTCGCCGGTCTGGCGCAGGAGCTCGAGCGCGCGACCACGATTCCTGCCGAGGCGAAAGTTCAGCTCTTGCAACCACACCGGCAAGCGTCCTAGGCGAGTCAGACCGATGCTGAGAGAGGCCATTCATGGAGTGGAGGAGTCGACGGGGTGGAGATCCGTACTGCCCATCCAGGAGAGCGTGTTCGGCAGCGTCGAGTTTGCAAGAATTGCTGAGACGCACTTGGGTTACCAGGCGCGACTCTACGTGCTGCAAAACAGCGACTGCCTGATCGCCTATCCCTTCTTCTCTCGACCCATTCGTTCATTGCCGCTCGGCCAAGAGTTCGGTGGTCTATCGGACACGGTCTCTCCGGAGTTTACCGGCCCGCTGGCGCGAGGCGGACCGATAGGGCCCATCGCCATCGAGTTCCAGAAACAGTTTGAGACGTTTGCGGCCGACCATGGCTTGGTCGCCGAATTCATCCACTTGCATCCTTGGAAGGCCCTCACCGGCGCGCTCCTCGGGGATTGCCTGCAGTTCAGCCGAGAGATCGTCTACGTAGACTTGACGTGGTCAGAAGAGCGGCTCTGGCGGACTTCTTTCAATGCCGCCTGTCGCAAGAACATCAACCGATCGCAGCGCGACAACGTTCGGGTTTTCGAGGCACGAACGCTGGGCGATATCCGCGAATTCCATCGCCTCTATATCCAAACCATGAAGGCCCGAAATGCGCTCAAGCAATACTATTTTTCGCTGGACTACTTCTCAGCCATCTTCGAACAGTTGAGAGCCAACGCTCGTTTCGTCTTGGCGGAATACAAAAATCAGCTCGTTGCAGGGACTCTCTACCTTCACGATCGGGATGATGTGTACTCGTACCTGGGGGGTGCTGATTGGCGGTTTCAACAAGTGCGTCCGACGAACGCGATCATTTACGACACGATTCTTTGGGGTAAAAGGGAAGGGAGGAAACGGTTGGTCTTGGGAGGAGGATACTCGCCGAACGACGGCATCCTTCGGTTCAAGGCCTCTTTCTCGCCAGAACGAGCAAGATTCTCTGTGTACAAGCGCGTCCACCTTCCAGAGGAATACGCCGCATTGTGCCGATCCTGGTCCAGCAGGTACGGCCAAGACGCGCAAGCGAGCGCCTACTTTCCACCCTACCGTTCTTTGCCTGATTCCGGGTCTGCTCGGAGTGAACGAGGTCCGGGCCGCTCTTCGGGGCCTCGCCCGGCCGTTCCCGGACGTGGGGCAAGCCTGGTTTCCGCCGTTCCGAGGCCTGGGCGTCGATGCCTTCCCCACCAATCAGGGACGGGAGGCGGAATTTGCGTTGCTTCGGGCGTTGCGCCTACCCGCAGGCGCCCGCGTGGGCGTGCCGATTTTCACGCACCCGGTTGTGTGGCAGACGATCGTGGCCGCTGGAATGCAACCCGTCTTCTTGGATACCGATCCGGTAACGCTCGGGTTGAACCTGACGGATCTGCGGAAGAAGAGGGACCGGCTCGATTGCCTCATCCTGATCCACGCGTTCGGCTATCCGGCGGACTTTGATTCCGTAGCGGCGATCATGCAAGGCCGACCGATTCTGGAGGACTGTGCTCACGCGCTCGGAAGCACGTATCGGGGGCGCCCCCTCGGCTCCCTCGGCGACGGCTCGTTCTTCACCTTCCTCTTTTCGAAGTCTCTGCGGGCCGGCGGAGGGGGGTGCGCGCTCACCAGAGATCGAGCTCTGGGGAGCGAAGTGGAAAGGCTGCTCCGCGATGGACCAGAAGAGACCCTTCTGCAGGGGCTCTCCCACGTGATGGAGAACCTGATTCTTGGCCTGGCCTACAAGAGACCGTGGTACTCCCTCCTGACGCTTCTGACCTCCAGCCGGCTCTACAGGCGGGCAGCCAATCAAGTGAGCTACCGCGTGTCCTCGTCGCTGCGCATGCGCCGCAGCGACTGGGGCGTCGTGGCGTCTCGCCTGAAGGCCTGGAGGCCAGATTCCGAGCAATACCCCGAGTTCTGGGTCGACGTGCGCACGCACTTACCGGAGGGATGGCGCATCCCGCCCGAGCCAACTTGGGGGGAATGGAATCATTGGCTATTACCGGTGTGTCCTCCGAGCGAGGAAGCCGCCGTCCGCGGCATCGCCGAGCTGAGGAGCCACGGAGTAGGAGCACGCCTGATCGACTGCTCGCTCAGAGCCAGGATCGCAATAGGGGGAGCGGCCGCGACCGGCGTCGACTGCTTTCGGCGTGAGGGCGTCGGAGGCCACGGGCATGCCACCATCCCCTGAGTGAGGGAGCAACGTGATGGACGTGATCATCGTCGGCGCGAGCGGGTTCGGTCGTGAACTAGTCCAGTACGTGCACGATGCTCACAAGAGCACGCCCGGCGTGCGCATCAAGGGGTTCCTGGATGATGACCCAACCGCGCTCGATGCGGTCGGAAAGGTGATGGGGGTCGGAATCATCGGGGACACACGCACCTACGCGATCCAGGAAAACGACCGTGTCATCATCTCCTTGGGTGATCCCGGCTTGCGCTGCGCGCTGGCGGAGCGACTCGCCCGGCGCGGCGCTCGGTTCACCTCGATCGTTCACCCCACTGCCTATGTCGCCCCGACAGCGCGAATTGGCCACGGCTGCGTCATCGGGCCGTTTGCAAGCGTGGGGTCGTATGTCCAGCTCGAGGATCACGTGCTCTTGAATCTGTACTCTGCCGCGGGGCATGACGCCCACATCGGAGCTTTCTGCGTATTGTCTCCTTACTCTGTCGCCAACGGCGGCAGCAGACTGGGCAACAGCGTCTTTCTGGGCACGCATGCCGCCATCACGCCCAAGATCCGGGTTGGTACAGGGAGCAAGATCGCAGCCGGGGCCGTGGTGTATCGCGACGTGCCAGAGCAATCGTTGGCAATGGGCAACCCCGCGAAAGCGTTCCCGCTCAACCAGTCTGCCTCCGGCGCGCGCAGCGGAGCTCCGGACGATCAGGTTCTCGAGTGGAAGTCAAAGACCTGAGACCCGACGAAGGTGTTTCCCTGCACTGTCCATCCATCATTTTACCTACGCACAAGAGATGGTTCACCGAATTGGACGGCCCGGGCAACAAGCTCATCTTGCGGTCGGCGGTCAGCTTGGCCTGCTTCACGTCCGGCGGATCGCGAGAGCAGGGCCTTCTCGCGCTGGGCGGCGTCCCCGGCGCTCGCTGGTGATCCCGCTCGGCAGGAAACAGGTGCACACGATGAGAGCGGCATCGACTGGAAGCGGGGCTGGATCGGTCGAGACAGCAGGTGGGACGGAAGCGGCTCGGCTCACCGTCGTGCACGTGGTGACCGTGCCGATCTCGCTCTACTTCTTGTCCGGGCAAGCGTCGGTCCTGAGCAAATACGGAATCTGCGTGCACGCCATCTCGTCACCGGGTCCGGAAGTGGCCGCGCTGGCCGACAAAGAGGGGCTGACCGTGCACGCCGTCCCGATGACGCGGCGGATCACCCCCCTGCAGGACCTGCTGGCGCTTTGGCGGATCTGGCGAACCCTGCGGCGCATCCGGCCCGAGATTGTGCACGCGCACACGCCGAAGGCCGGACTACTCGGCATGCTCGCAGCCTGGCTCGCGCGCACGCCGGTGCGCGTGTATCACATGCGTGGTCTGCGCTGGTTGACCGCGTCCGGATTGAGCAGGTGGTTGCTGCGTCTGACGGACCGGACGGCGTGTCTCCTGGCGGACCGCGTGATCGCGGTGAGCCACTCGACGCGGACGATCGCGGTCGAGCAGGGAATCTGCCCGGGTGACAAGATCAAGGTGCTCTTCGGCGGCAGCGGGCAAGGCGTCGATGCGACCGCGCGATTCGTGCCGCTTGGCGAGCCGGCGCGGCTCGCGGCACGAGCGCAGCACGGGATCCCGGAGGACGCGCCCGTCATCGGCTTCGTGGGTCGCCTGGCACGCGACAAGGGCGTCATCGAGCTCGCGAGCGCGTGGCGTCGGCTCCGCGAAGCGGACCCTCGCCTGCATCTCCTGCTCGTCGGGCAGCTCGAGGTGGAGGGTGCGCTGATGGCGGACGCCGTCGCGGCGCTGCAAGCGGATGCCCGGGTTCACTTCACCGGCCTCGACTGGAATACGCCTCCCCTCTACGCGGCGATGGACGTCGTGGCGCTCCCCACCTACCGGGAGGGGTTTCCCAACGTGGCGCTCGAGGCGGCCGCGATGGAGCTCCCCATCGTCGCCACGTCCGTTCCTGGCTGCACCGACGCCGTCCAGGACGGCGTCACGGGCACTCTGATCGCTCCTCGGGATCCAGCCGCCCTGGAGGCTGCGCTGCAGCGCTACCTCACCGACCCGCCATTGAGGGCGAGGCATGGCGAAGCCGGCCGGCATCGCGTGCTGGCGGAGTTTCGCCGGGAAGCGATCTGCGAGGCTATCGCCGCGGAGTATCGGAGCCTGCTCGAGACTTGTCTGCCGACACCTTCGCATCCGGATGGTCGGGGCGTTCCCGTCCGCGAGTGCACCTGAGGCCGGGTAATGCGCGTACTCCAGGTCATCCCAACGCTCGCGGTCGGCGGCGCCGAGCGCGTGGTCGCGCTTCTAGCGCGCCACCTTCGCCGCTCCGGTCACGCCGTCGGCGTGGTCTCACTCTACGACCCGCATGGCAGCTGGATCGAGGCGGAACTCCGATCGGAGGAGGTGCCGCTGTACTTCCTCGGGAAGCGTCGCGGCCTCGACCTGCGCATGATCCCGCGCCTGGCGCGCGTCGTCGCCCGCTTTCGACCGGACGTGCTTCATACGCATCTGTACGTCCTGAAGTACGTGCTTCCCGCTCTCGCAGCGTCGAGGCGTTGCCGTGTCGTGCACACGGTGCACAATCTCGCGGAGCATGAAGTCGAGCGGCTGAGCCGCAGCATTCAGTCGCTGGCTTTCCGGATGGGTGTGGTCCCGGTGGCCATCGGCGAGGCGGTCGCCGAGAGCATGCTGAGGCTGTATCGCTTGCCACCTCGCCACCGCATCCCCAACGGGATTCCCGTTTCGGATTACGCGCCGCCTCCCTGCGCGCGGGAGGAGGTGCGGGCATCTCTCGCGATCCCCGACGATGCGCCGACTTTCGTCGCCGTCGGCCGCCTCGATCCTCAGAAGAATAGCAGGTCGCTGATCGAAGCCTTTGCGTCGAAGCGTCTGCGGCTCCTGCGGGCCCACCTCCTGTTCGCCGGCGACGGCGAGCTGCGCCGCGAGCTCGAAGATCAGGCAAGCAATCTGGGGATCGACGACCGCGTGCACTTCCTCGGTGTACGCGCGGACATTCCGCGCGTTCTGGCCGCCGCCGATGTGTTCGTGCTCCCATCCCGCTACGAGGGCAATCCCTTGACGGTCATGGAAGCCATGGCGGCTGGGAAACCCGTGCTGGCGACCGCCGTTGGCTGCGTTCCCGAGCTGGTTTCCGAAGGCGCCGGGCTGCTGGTCGCGCCGGGCGACGGGACCGCGCTCGAGTCGGCGATGGTGGAGCTCGCGACCGACCTTCCGCGCGCGCGGGCGAAGGGAGCGGCCGCCGCGCGCATCGCACGCGCGCGATTCGACGCCTCGGTCATGGCCAGTGCCTACGAGAAACTCTACGCGGAAGTCAGATGACGACCCTCTCCACGCCCTCTGAGATGCTGCTCCTCCCGCTTCGCCACCATCCACGGACCTGGCTCGTGACCGGCTGTGCAGGGTTCATCGGATCGCACCTCGTCGAGTGTCTCCTCGGGCTCGATCAGCGCGTCGTGGGCCTCGACAACTTCTCCACCGGCAGCAGAGCGAACCTGTCCGAGGCGCTCTCCGCGGTGTCGCCCGAACAGGCTGCGCGGTTCCGCTTCCACGAAGGCGACATCCGGGACCCCGATGCCTGCGCGCACGCCTGCACCGGCGTCGACCTGGTGCTCCACCAGGCGGCGCTCGGCTCGGTGCCGCGCTCGATCGAGAATCCGCTGCAGACGAACGAAGTGAACCTGACCGGTTTTCTCCGCCTCTTGGTCGCGGCGCGAGACGCCGGAGTCCGCCGGGTGGTCTACGCCAGCTCCAGTTCCGTCTACGGCGACGACCCCGCTCTCCCCCGGTTGGAGGATGCCGTGGGACGGCAGCTCTCCCCCTACGCCGCAAGCAAGTACGCCGGCGAGCTCTACGCGCACGTTTTTGGCCAGTGCTACGCCCATCAACGGAGACGGCGAGACGAGCCGTGACTTCTGCTTCGTGGCAAACGTGGTCCAGGCGAACCTACTCGCTGCGACGACAACCAGCTCCGCCGCGCTCGGCCAGGTATTCAACATCGGGTGCGGAGAGCGCACGACCCTCAACGAGCTGTTCGTGCTGATTCGCGATCAGGTTGCCCGCTTGCTCCCCGGAGTGGGTGAGGCCATCCCGCGTCACGGCGGCTTCCGCGCCGGGGACGTCCGGCACTCCCTCGCCGACATCGGCAAGGCCTGCCGGCTGCTTCGATACTCCCCGGCGCATTCCGTCCACCAGGGCCTCGCTCGTACCGCCGCCTGGTACGCATCTCGCCACCAGACCCGGCGACGGAAGGCGGCAGGCTCCGGTGACCATGGCGAACACCAATGGGCCAGGTGATCGACACCCTTCGCGGGGAGAGGAGCAACGAGTGGTCCGCGTCCGGGTGGCTCACCCTGGCGGTGCTTGCCCTCTTCGCGCTTGGCATCGCTGCCGACGGCGTCATCGCAACCCACCTCGGGAGCGGCGGAGCGGCCTCCATGGCCGTCTCGGTCGTGCTCGGGATGCCCATTGTCCTCGGCGCAGGCTGGCAGGTCCTCACGACGGGTCGCGTCCGGCCGGCGCCTGCGTCGCTGCTCCTCTTGACGGGCTTCGTCGCCTGGTCGGCACTGACTGTCTTCTGGTCCGTCGATCAAGACGCCGTCGTCAAACGGCTCATCACCAACCTGCAGCTCTTGGCGCTCGTGTGGCTAGGCTGGCAGATCGTTCGCTCCGAGGATGCGCTCCGCGCGATGCTCGGCGGCTTCGTCGCAGGATGCGCCGTGATCGTGGCGTTGACGTGGCGAGCCTTCCTCTTGGGGAACGCATTCGAAGACGTGATGTTCGAGGGGGGAACTCGCTACGCCGCCGAGGGCTTCGACCCCAACGACATGGCGGTCACGCTCGCACTCGGAATACCGATGGCGACCTACCTGGCGGTGGCCGGCCGGCGCCGCTGGAGCTACCTGGTGCTCTCCTACCTGCCCCTGGCAGGGCTCGCGATCGCGCTCAGCGGATCGCGCGGCGGAACCCTCTGTGCGGCAGCGGCCGCCGCCTGCGCCCTCGTGTGGATCGCTCGGCGCAGCAAGTTGGCGATGGCCCTGACCTTGGCGCTGGTTTGCGCGGGGATCGCGGTCATCCTTCGATCGGTTCCCTGGGACACGTGGTCGCGCCTCCTCACCATTCAGGAGGAGCTCGGTGGATCGCTCTCGGACCGAGATGTGATCTGGCGGGCCGCGCTTCGCCTACTGGCCAGTTATCCGGTCGGGGGCGTCGGGGCGGGGGGCTTTCCTCGCGCAGCCTTTGTCGCCCTCACCCCCTGGAGGAAGGAGCCGTCGGGCTGCTCCTCTTCCTCGGGATTTTCGCGCTGATCGTCCGGGGCGTGGCGCGTGGCCCGCTGAACCGTCGAGCGTTGGTGGCGAGCCTGGTGTTGACCTGGTGCGTCGGCACCGCCGCGCTCACTTGGGAAGCCCGGAAGGCGACCTGGTTCGTGTTCCTCATCGGCGCTGTGCTCGGCGGCCTGCGTCCAACCACCGCCAGCTCGGAACCCGCATGACGCAGCAGCTGGAGCGCCCCCTGCCCGCGCGGCCCCTGCGGAACAACGTCCGCTGGAATCTGGTCGGAAACGTGGTCTATGCGCTCGGGCAATGGCTGCAGTTGATCATCCTGGCGCGCATGGGCGGTGCCGCGGCGGTCGGTGCGTACGCGTTTGCCCTCGCGGTGACCGCGCCCGTGATGATGTTCGCGAGCCTGTGCCTGCGCTTCATGCAAGCGACCGATGCGGAACGCACATATTCCTTCCGTGAGTATCTGAGCCTGCGCAGCGCAACCACGGTCGCAGCGCTCTTCACGATCGCGATCATCGCCTGGGGAACCGGCGCGGGGCGCTCCGTCTGGGCGGTCCTGCTGCCCATCTGTGCCATGCGAGCGGCCGATGCGATCAGCGACGTCTACTACGGTGTATGGCAGCAGCACGAGCGCATGAGCGTCATCGCCGGCGGCCTGGTGCTGAATTCGTTCAGCTCTGCCGCGTTCATGACGGGGGCGGCGTTGCTCGGCGGCGGAGTCCCAGGCGCAGCGATCGGGTCGGCGCTCGGCTCGTGCGCTGCGCTCGTCTTCGTGCATTTTCGCACCGCGTCGGACGCGGAGTTGCGGTGCGCCTTCGCGGCAGGGTCGGGTCAGATCGCTTGGCGGCGCGTCGCCCGGCTCGCCACCGAGGCGACCCCCCTCGGCTTCAGCATCTTGCTGGGATCGCTCCAGCAGAACGTGCCGCGGTTCTTCCTTCAGCGCTACGGCGGCGAGGCAGTGCTCGGGTTGTTCGCCGCGGCGAGCCAGCTCACGTTGGCGGGCGACTTCGTCATTGGCTCGCTGGGCAACGCTGCCGGCCCCCGGCTTGCGTCTCTGCGTGCAGCCGGCGACGCAGGGGCGTTCCGGGGCCTGACGCGCAAACTAGTCCTTGCGGGTGCGCTCCTCGGGGCGGCAGGAGTCGCGCTCTCCCTGGTCGCCGGCCGCTGGATCCTCGAGTTTCTGTACCGGCCCGAGTTCGGTTCGGGCGCGCGCATGCTCGTCGTGTTGAGCGCAGCGGCCGGCCTGGGATTCGTGGCGTCGCTCCTCTGCTATGTCCTCTCCTCGGCGCGCATCTTCGCCGTGCAGCCGCTGCTGCTCGCCGTGGCTCTCGCCGTGCTCATCGTGTGCTGCGTGGCGCTCGTTCCGCGCTACGGCGGACACGGCGCGGCCTTGGCCCTGGTCGTGGCGTCGTCGGTGCATGCGCTCCTGAGCTGGCTGGCGCTGCGCAAGCTGCGCAGGGAGGCGACGGGAATCGACGGGTCTCAGGCGACCCGGGCGGCGGTAGAGGCCATTGCTCGTCCGGCTCTGCATCCGGCCAAGGTTTCCCCTGCCTGTCGATCAATCGTTCTACCTGGTCCGAATCAGTGATTCGCTGGCTTGGATTCGTCGCGCGGCGCTCTATTGTTCTTGCCTTGTCGGGGCCCTCTGGCCCGCATCAATCCGGAGTGCGCGGATGCCGATAACGTGGCACCTGAATGGTGAGCAACGCGCCTCGTTCGCCGCGCCCACCGACGGTGGCTTGAAAACCCTGGCCAAGAAGGCCTTCGGGCTCTTCGGGCTCAAGGTCAGTCGAATCGAGGCGGAGTTGGAGCCGCTGAACCTCGTTGAAGCCTCCCAGCTCGACCTCCAAATCATGAACCAGGTTCGACCGTATACGATGACTTTACCAGCGCGGGTCTGGGCACTGGTGAATGCCATCCGATACCTCTCGGTCAACCGCATCGAAGGCGACATCTGTGAGAGCGGAGTGTGGCGCGGCGGCTCCATCATGGCGGCCGCCCTGAAGCTGAAGTCGGTGGGGGATTTCAGGAAACTGTGGCTCTACGACACGTTCGGAGGCATGACAGAGCCAATCGACCTCGACAAAGCCATTGCAAATGGCGTCCCGGCACACGCGGAGTGGAAAAAATACCAGCGCGGGGGCGCTCTGAACGAGTGGTGCTTTGCGTCGCTGGACGACGTCCGCCGTAACCTGGAATCGACGGGCTATCCAATGGGGCTGGTGCGGTTCGTCGCCGGGAAGGTCGAGGAGACGCTGAGCGCTCCCAGCAACATTCCAGACAAGATCGCTCTGCTGCGGCTCGACACCGACTGGCACGAGTCCACCAAGGCCGAGCTGGAAGCGCTCTACGACAGGCTCTCGCCCGGCGGCGTCTTGATCGTCGATGACTACGGCTATTGGGAAGGGCAACGCCGCGCCGTCGACGCGTTCTTCGCTTCTCGACCACACAAAATCCTCCTTGATCGGATCGACAGCATCGGGCGAATCGGTGTCAAGATCGCGTGAGTCAAATCAACTGTTGCCGGATTGGCGCGCCGACGAATGGTCCGGCTCACTGCGGATATTGCACGTCATCACGGACCTGAACCTGGGCGGAGCCGAAGTGATGCTCTACCGGCTTCTTCAGGCCCCAGAGCTCGCGCACTACTCGCACCGGGTCGTGTCTCTGACCGACCTCGGGGTGATGGCCGAGCGGCTCCGGCATCTCGGTATCCCGTCGCAGGCGCTGGAGATGAGCCGGTTTCCCAATCCGCTAAAAATTCTCCGCCTGGCGGGGATCATCCGGGAGCTGCAGCCGGCGCTGGTCCAGGCCTGGATGTACCACGCGAATCTGATCGGGGGCATCGCGGCGAGAATGACCGGCACTGTCCGAACGGTCTGGGGAATCCATAGCTGCGTCCTCGAACCGCAACGCGCCCGCTGGACGACTCGCTGGACAGTCGCGCTCTGCGCCCGGCTCTCGCATTGGCTCCCCGACCGGATCGTGGCCGTCTCTCGGACCTCGCGGGACCAGCACGTGGCCAGCGGCTATGACGCGGGGAAGTTCGTTGTCATCCCCAACGGATTCGAGCTGGACCAGTACCGGCCCGACCCCGACTGCCGGCGTGAAGTGCGGCGGGAACTGGGCGTGGATCCCGACAGCGTCTTGATCGGGCTGGTCGCGCGGATGGATCCGGTGAAGGACCACCTGAACTTTGTGCGCGCTGCCGCCTTCCTGGCACGGCGGCAACCGCAGGTCCGCTTCCTGCTCTGCGGGGAGGGGACGGCCGCGGACGAAAGCCTGGTCCGCGCGATCGGCGACGCGGGGTTGTCGGGCCGCTTTCTGCTCCTCGGCCGCAGGGATGACGTCCCTCGGATCATGACCTCACTCGACGTCGCGACGCTCTGCTCCGCTGCCGGCGAGGCATTCCCCCTCGTGGTCGGCGAGGCGATGGCCTGTGGAGTTCCTTGCGTCGTGACCGATGTTGGCGACTGCGCCTATCTGGTCGGTGAGACTGGACGAGTGGTCCCCCCGCGCCACCCCGAGGCCCTGGCGGGGGCGTGGGAGGATCTCGTTCGCCTGGGACCGGAAGGCCGGCGGCACCTGGGGCTCCAGGCCCGGCAACGGATCGAGGCGCGCTTCAGCCTCTCTCAGACCGCAGCAGAGTACGCCGCAGTGTACCGCGACGTGCTTGCAAACGGTACGGCAGGTCAGCTCTTGAGCGCTCGAGCGCATTAGGATCACATGTGTGGAATCGCAGGCGCGTTCGGCTCGGAAGAGGCGGCGCGGGCCGCTGGCCAGGATGGCGATCGCAGGATGGTCCTCTCTCACCGAGGCCCCGACAGCTTCGGCTCTTGGGGGGAGAACGGAATCTCCCTTCTGCATTGGCGCCTCGCCATCATTGACCTCAGTCCCGCCGGCAATCAACCGATGCTTTCTGCCGACGGACGTCTCGTGCTCTGCTACAACGGTGAGGTCTATAACTTCCAGCAACTGCGGGCGGAGATCGAGCAGCGGTGGAACGGCACGCGCCGCTGGCGGGGACGTTCCGACACCGAGGTCATCGTAGAAGGCTTCGCCCTCTGGGGGCCTGACTTCCTGAGTCGGTTGAACGGGATGTTCGCCCTTGCCATCTACGACCGTGAAGTCCGCAAGCTGTACCTCGCGCGTGATCGGGCAGGCATCAAGCCGCTGTATCTCTGGCAGGGCAACGGTGTCGTCCTCTTCGCCTCGGAAGCCAAGCTGTTCTTCCGTATGCCGCCGTTCGCTCCGGGTATCGACGTCAACGGAGTGGCCGCCTTCTTTACCTACGGCCACTGTTACGGCGAGAGCCACGTCCTCGAAGGCGTGCGCCAACTGGAGCCGGGCGAGGTGCTCACATTCCACCAAAGCCGGCCAACCAGCCCGTCCCCGGTTGCCGCGTCCAGCCGATCGCGCCCGCAAGCCCAGTGGCGTCCGGTGTCGCGCGACGACAGCAGCGCTGCCGCGGAACTGAGGAGAGTGCTTTCGGCGGCGGTGGCCCGCCAGCTTGTGGCGGACGTGCCGGTGGGCGTGCTGCTGAGCGGGGGCGTGGACTCGTCCATCCTGACGGCACTGACAGCCCGGCTGCTGGGGCCGGAGAAGACGATGGCCTTCACGCTCGGGTATCCAGGTATGGGCCCGGATTACGACGAGATCGACCAAGCCCGGCGAGTGGCGAAGCATCTGGGAGTCCAGCACCATGTCTATGAGGCGTCCGAGAGCGACCTGATCCAGGAGCTGGAGCGGTTGGTCTGGCATTACGACGAGCCGTTCGCGGATGCCGCAGCGCTGAACGTGTTCCTGCTCAGCCGGATGATTCGCTCCCGCGTCACGGTCGCGCTTGCAGGAGAGGGGTCAGATGAGCTCTTCGGGGGCTATCGCCGCTACCAGTTCGAGAAGGCGATCCGCGGGCTCGGCGCGTTGGGTCGGAACCTCTGCGGGTTGGCGCGCGCTGCGCGACTCAACGGCGTCGGTTGGATGCCGCGCCGGGTCCAGGTGGTTCTCCGGGCCATGGCGCGGCGGGGGGCCGCGGCTCGATACTCCTCGTACCTCGAAAGCGAAATCCCGATCGAAACCATCCTGAAACCGGAATGGCAGGGCAGAGCCGGTGTCGCCGCATCCATCCAGGACGGCTATCCGGACGAGCTCGGCGAAGGTACGGTCAGTCGCCTTTGCCTGGTGGATCAGCGATTCTGGCTCCCGGGCACCTACCTCGAAAAGTCGGACAAGGGGGGCATGGCGCACAGCCTCGAGGTCCGTGTTCCGTATCTCGACGACGAGGTGCTCGACTTCGCCAACACGCTCCCCGACCATCAGCGCATTCGAGGCCGGAGCCGGAAGTGGCTGCTCAAGAAGGCCTTCGAGGACCTGGTTCCTGCCGGAGTCTTCCACCGCTTCAAGCGGGGTTTCGGAGTTCCGGTCAGCCGCTGGTTGCGCAATGAATTGCGCGAGTACTACGTGGACCAGGTCCTTTCGTCCACGGCTTGCGTCAATCGATACCTCCAGATGCCTCACCTGGAAGCTTGCTTCCGGGAGCATCTGCGCGGTGCGCACGATTATTCGGGTCTCCTGTGGAAGTGCCTGGTCCTCGAGATCTGGCTGCGGCACTTCGAGCGGGGGTTCCAGAAACCCGGCCCGCCGCAGCCGCGCCATTCGAACACCAGGCCTACTTCGCCGGGACCTGAGCGGAGCCTCCGGGTGTGCGCTCGATGACCCAGTCGATGTACCCGAGAGTGGCGTCCTCTTTTGGAATCACCTTGGCGGGATTGCCCAACACGATGCTATTCGAGGGCACGTCGAAATTAACATACGCATTCGGCGCAATCAATACGTTGTCTCCGACGGTGATCTTTCCCACCACCACCGCGCCACAACCAATCCAGACCCTGTTCCCGATGGTCGGACAACCCTTGCGCTTGCCGCGGTTGGCCTGACCGATGGTGACTCCGTGATGAAGGTTGCAGTTGTCGCCGAGTGTCGCATTCCAGTGCATCACGATGTTGCCGAAATGGGCGATGTAGAGCCCTTTGCCGATTCTTGTCGACAACGGAATTTGAAAACCATATTTATAGAAGTATCTGCGGTGTAATAACTTGTACGCCAGCCAACGTAAAGACTTGGCCTTCAGTCCGTTGGCCTTTCGATAGACAAATGTAAACCTGAAACCGGGGCTGTGGATCAGGTAGGTGAGGAGCGTTCGCAGGTCGACCTTGCCCGAATACCTGTACAAGTCGCATGCGATCGTCGCGTCCATGTCGCTGGTGCGATACCATGCCTCATCACGAGGGACAAGTCCTGCCTGCGTCCATCAGGGAAGCGGGTTCACCCCAGCGAGGTAATGTTCGAGGTTGGTGTATCCATCGCCAAAGCTGAAGGCGTTGGGATCGAGAACGGTGCCGAGGGCGAATG
>WNFI01334529.1_pt1 | contig 14004 bp, 11 predicted proteins | sample 5400471 | NCBI WGS metagenome assembly WNFI01 (sample SAMN13153348, study PRJNA577476) | soil metagenome | isolation source: 100 cm saprolite on Douglas fir-dominated hillslope | place: USA:California | collected 2013-09-17 | reverse complement strand
CTCGGCGCGCCGAGACCCGCCGCCGCTTCGCTTTGGCGCGGCCCTGCGCTGGGTCGTGTCACGCCTTGAGATTGGCCGCGACGTAGGCTTTGCGAAGTCGGGTTTTCGCCCCACCACATACTGGTCCGTGCCCCGCCCGTCCTCCTGGCTCCTGGCTCCTGGCTCCTGACTCCTCACTAAAGACACTTGATCCCTCCTTCATCCAGCGCACGCTTCAACGTCTCGATGTGCGCTTGATCGCGTGTCTCCACAACGCAACTAACCTGTACCGCAGATACATCGGCGGCGCAGAATGTCCGGTCATGGGTGATCTCTTTCACGCTTGCTCCCGTTCCGGCGATCACTCGGGTTAATGCCGCCAGACCACCGGGGCGGTCGCTGATCGTGGCAATGAACCGGAACAGACGACCATCGGCCACCAGACCACGTTCGATCACCCGATTGAGAACGCCCGGATCGATGTTTCCACCGCAAAACGGTAACACCACCCGTTTCCCAACCAGGTCCGGCAGCTTTCCACTTAAGAGCGCAGCCAACGTTGAAGCAGCGGCTCCTTCAACCACGCTTTTCTCTAATTCCAAGATTCGCAGGATCGCCAGCGCGATCTCGTTCTCGGAAACCAGCACGAACTGGTCGACCACTTCTCGCGCGATCTCGAACGCATTAGCGCCCGCCGCCGGTACCGCTAATCCGTCAGCCAAAGTCGCCCCGTTTTGTACATTGACCGGTTTGCCGGCGGCTAAAGCCGACGCAAAGCTTGGAGTGTTCTCGGCCGCAACCCCGACGACTTTTACCGACGGTTTCAAAGCCTTGATGGCTAGCCCGACACCCGCGATCAAACCTCCACCGCCTACCGGTACAACGATCGCATCCATTTCCGGCACTTGATCAAGGATCTCCAGCGCCATCGTGCCTTGCCCGGCGATGATGTCCCAATCGTCGTAGCCGTGGATGTAAGTGAGCTTCTCTTCTTGGGCGAATTGATCGGCGCGCTCACGAGCTTCGGCAAAGCTGTTTCCCGCCACCACGACCTTGGCATTCAATCGCTGACAGGTAGTGATCTTAATCAATGGCGCATACTGCGGCATTACCACCGTCACCGGAATGCTCAGTAATTTCCCATGGTACGCCAGGCCCAGCGCGTGATTGCCTGCCGACGCCGCCACCACACCCAGACCGCGTCGCTCGTCATCCAAAAGTAGAAGTGCGTTTCGCGCTCCCCGTTCTTTAAAACTTCCCGTCCTCTGCAAATGATCGAGCTTGCAAAAAATCTGGGCGCCGACCGCCTCAGACAACGGTTCCGAACGCGGACAGGGTGAGTAATAGATCCCACTCTTGATACGCCGTCGGGCCGCTTGAATGTCTGAGAGGGAAAGCACCTTACTAGAATACAGGAGTCAGAAGCCAGAATCCAGGAGGTGAAAGGTGATAGGTAAAAGGTCATATGCCGTGATCGGAAGAGCGCTCGCGTCGGGCAGAGGCGGCCTTTTACCTTTCACCTATCACCTTTCACTTTTCACTCTCCACCTCTCCGCCTCCTTCATTTGCGATTCCCGCCGCGCGACGGATAGTATTACGGTATTACCATGCCAACTATCACCTTCAAGGTTACACCGGAGGAAGCCGCTTTGCTCCGCGCCCGAGCTAAAGCAGCCCAACGGACGCTGTCCGAATTCTTACGAGACCAAGTTCTCGGTCGGGCGACCAATAAGAAAACACGATTAAAACCGAGCAAGAAAACTGGAATCCTCATTGTTCCGCGAAAACCCCTCGCTCGACGTCTCACTACTGAAACGGTTTCGGAGCTCTTGAGCGATTTTCCGTGAGATACCTGGCCGATGTCAACGTTCTCGTCGCCTGGGCCTGGGAGGCCCACTCGTGCCACGATCGGGTTGAGAATTGGATAAAATCGCTGCAGAAGCAATCGGGTCCGGCGCTATTGACGTGCGCCATCACCGAGCTCGGGTTCTTGCGAGTGTCGCTACAAATTCCTGGCTATTCTGTCGACATCACCACGGCACAGGCTGCTCTTTCGTCGATGAAGAACGCGCGGCAGCTCGGACACCTCTTTATTTCGGACGACATCAGCGGAACTGTTCTTCCCCATTGGGTGCGGACGCCTCGACAGCTGACTGACGCCCATCTAACCCAACTCGCCGCGGCTGCGCAGGCTCAGCTGGCTACGCTTGATCGGGGGATACCGGGCGCTTTTGTAATACCCTAGCCTGCTGTATTTCAATGGGCCGATGCTAAATACCGATACTCAGCTCATCGATCTCGACGGTGCTTGGCCAGTAAACCCGCTCGACCTTGGCCGCTCCCTGGATTGTCGCAGTTGGGGACCCAAACTCAGGTACTGCGCACCGACCAGCATCATCCATTCGTTCTTCGAGGAGATCGCTGGAAAGGTGACCCCGTTCACGCTTTACGGCTCTGGCGATTTCCATCATCTCACCGCGATTTGGCTGCGCCAGATCACCACACCATTCGTTCTGATATCCTTTGATAACCATCCGGATTGGGATACGAGACCTCCGCATTGGTGTTGTGGCACTTGGATGAACCGCGCGTTGGAATCTGCGCTTCTTAAGAAGGCCGTCATCTGGGGTTGCGCCAATTTCGAGTTTAACCCGCCTCATCGGTGGTTTGCCAATCACGCGGCTTTGCGGGCGGGGCGGTTAGAAGTTTGGCCCTGGATCGAGCGGTTTGGCCCTTCCGCGCGCCGCCGATGGGCGGGCATCACGGCGGAAAATTGGAAAGAACGATTTGCTGCTTTTGCTGCCGGTCTATCCGATTCGCCGGTCTATGTCACCATCGACATGGATTGTCTGCAACCCGAGGTCGCAGCCACCGATTGGGAACAGGGGCTCTTTACCGCTGAAGATATCGCCTGGGCTCTGGGCACTCTCCGAAAATCGACCACCATTATCGGCGGCGATCTTTGCGGCGCGCATTCCCCCGCTCAATACCTACGCTGGACTCAACGCCGAACCGCCCTCATTGATCACCCAAAAAAGCCCGCACCCGATACCAAAAGCGCGGTCCGGACGAATCTAATAGCAGCCAGACAGATCTGGCCGGCATTGGTCGGCACAGCCTAGTGTTAGTTATTAGTAACAACTGGTTATAAGTTTTAGGTTATAAGTTTTAGGTTTTAGGTTAACGCTTTGCGCGGCAGATCTTCTCGACCGAACCGCACGACGCTAGGTGGAAATGCGGCCTGCAACCTAAAACTTAAAACCTAGAACCTAAAACCTAGAACCTAAAACCTACAGCCGGTTAAGTGCCCGCCACCAAGACGGCTCCAACCGAGATCACCGCAATTCCCAGCATGAGGCGCGAAGTCAATTTCTCGCGTAAGAAAATCAAAGCGGCCACCGCCATCATGGGACGATCGATCGCTTCGATCGGAAAAATTTTGCTCAGTGGAAAATGGGGTAACAATGCGAGCCAGAAGAAGAAACCGATCGCGCCGCCGACTAGCCCGGCTCCGATCCACCCAGCTCGATGCCAACCGACCACATCCGGATGTCCCATGGCTCGCTTAAAACAGATCTGTCCGGCAATCGCGCTGCTGTTTGAGATCAGCAGCAACAAGCCAGACTATAAGCAATGATCAACGGCACAAACCGAAGGGCATGCAGCCACGCAAATAGGCTGGCAATCATGCATCCGATCCCGAGACACACAGCCACAGAGCCAAAGCTGGCGAGCCCCAGCAACGAACCGCCCGGCGTATGATCGCTTCCGACTTTGAAAAGAATATTCGCGATTGCTGTGAGAATCACGTTCAACCCAATGTGCAGATAAGGGTTCAAGTACCAAGCCATTTTCGGCACGCTCTGCTCAGACTTGAGTTCGACGCGATCTCGTTCGGATGTAAGAGAAGGCATTGTCAATGCAACCTCCGGCGAGGAAGCAGTTGCAAGTCTTCTCATTTATATCTAGCCTGTCAACGGCTATATGAAGATTTTGGCATACACAAAGTATGACGCGGTTCCCGTGCTTTGCGCTATAGGTCACGCGGGGTATTTGGTTACGCTCTTTCTCTTATTTCCGCATACCCCCTTGTGGATCATGCTGATTTTGGGATTCATCTATTCCATCAGCATCTCTTGGAATATCAACGGGATATCACACAACTTCATTCATAACCCGTACTTCAAATGGAAGCCGTTGAACTACGCTTTCAGTTGGTTGCTTTCGGTAACCATGGGATTTTCCCAACAGTTTTACGATCTGGTGCATCACCGGCATCATCAGGGTAATAGCGACCGTCCGGATGAGACCGGTGAAACGGTTGATCCGATCTCGATTTATCGTCATGGACACGACGATGAGCCGGAAAATGTGTGGAGCTACGTGTTCCTCAGCTTTTTCCGCGATGATCCGAAACAGATTTATAGCGAGATCAAAAAACGTAAAGCCTTCAACGCTTACTTCGGCGTTTTTGAGATCGCGTCCTGGGTATTGCTCGTAGTGCTTGCCGGTATCCTAAACTGGAAGTTCGTACTCTTTTACGTCCCGTTTTATTATTTCGGTCATTCGCTCTCCTATCTTAACGGGTACTACCGCCACTTCGGTGGGAACCCAGATGAACCGATTGCTTGGGGTGTCAGCAGCTACGGGAAACTCTATAATGCGATTTGGTTTAACAACGGCTATCACGCCGAACATCATTACAAGCCGAAGGTCCATTGGACCAAGATGAACCAGCTGCACGAGCAAATCCGCGAGGAACAAATCAAAGCCGGCGTTCACGTGATCAAGCCACCGCACGCCCTCGGTTTTCTCGATTCCAACCAGCCAAAACCTTCTGAGGAAGTAGAGACGCAAGAAGCGCCAACGGCGTAAGGAACCTCTGCAGGGGCTTGCTTCAGTTGCTGCAAGCCCCTTCTTTTTTCTTCTGGAGCTTTGAAAGTGGCCATCGTCCTGTCTTAATCGCCATTTAGAATGCGTCTCAAAGACGGCGAATCAACCATTTCCCGGATCAAGCGCGGCTCGCTCGGCGAGTCCGATGCCGGAAGCAAATCTAAACTCCACCATCCGACGTCATGCCATTTGCCGAGCTTGAACCCGACCCGTTGATACACCCCGATTGGGCGGAACCCGATCTTTTCGTGCAGCCTGACACTAGCTTCATTTGGTAACGTGATTCCGGCGAAAGCCCGGTAATAACCCAATTGCCGGCAGATCTCGGCTACAGCGGTGTAAAGCTTCGTACCGATACCGCACCTTTTCGCGGCGGGCGCTAAGTACGCAGTAAAATCAACCGACCAGCGGTATGCCAATCTTTCGCGGTGCTTGTCTGCGTAGGCATAGCCGAGAACCACGTCTTCTTCCGAGACAGCAACCAACCACGGATATCGATCGGTCACGGCACGAATCCGTTCTCGGATGGTCCCTTCGTCCGGTGCTACGGTTTCAAACGAAACGGCTGTCTCGCAACAAAGCGGCGCGTAAATCGCAGCGATTTGCGCAGCATCGTCGGGCGAGACGAGGCGCAGCCGAGTCTTAGGCGGTTGAAGTGATTCCATCCCTTTGCTCGAAAGAGTAATCAGTAATCAGTGTGACAGTAATCAGTAAAAGGAGTTCAAGGAGTACGAGGAGTCGCAAGAAGTTCAAGGAGGCTACCGGGTAGCACTTGACCACGGCACCCTTATCTTTTGCTTATAGCGCCAGCTCCCCACGCCGACTCCTTGAACTCCTCGTACTCCTTGTACTCCTCGTACTCCTTTTACTGACTACTGATTACTGATTACTGATTACTGACCCCGTACCCTCCTCCCCCTGGCGTTTCTACAACGATGCAATCGCCGGGCGCAACATCACGTTGGTCACAGCTGTGCAGCACTTCTACGCGTCCATCGGTCCGTAAGATGAAAGTCCGACCAACCTGCCCTGGTTGGCCTCCCTCGAGTCCAAACGGCGGCACCCTTCGATGATTGGCCAAAATTGCGACCTTCATCGGTTCACGGAATCGGAGCTTGCGGACAACACCATCGCCTCCGCGCCAATGGCCCTCACCACCGGATCCACGACGGATCTCGAACCCTTCCAATACCACCGGATAACGCAACTCGAGCACCTCCGGGTCCGTTAATCGGGTGTTGGTCATGTGGGTATGAACCGCGGAAGCGCCTGAAAACCCGGATCCAGCTCCAGCCCCGCCACAGATGGTTTCGTAATATTGGTAACGATCATTACCGAAGGTGAGGTTATTCATTGTGCCTTGGCTCGCAGCCAAGACACCAAGAGCGCCGTATAGTGCATTCGCTATCGCCTGCGAAGTTTCGACGTTTCCAGCCACGACTGCCGCCGGTGGCGCCGGCGCCAGCATCGAACCCTCGGGCACCACGATCTCCAGCCCGTCCAGGCAGCCGTCATTGAGAGGGATTTCTTCTCTTATCAGGGTACGAAAGACGTAAAGCACCGCCGCGCTGACGATCGCGGAAGGCGCATTGAAGTTATCCGTGGTTTGGGCGGACGTACCGGTGAAATCGATCTTTGCCCGGCGCGCTGTCGCATCGATATCAATGCGCACGTGAATCTCAGCGCCTGAATCCATTTGCTGAATGAAATGGCCCGGCTTAAGGCGATCGATCACGCGACGCGCTTGTTCAGCAGCATTGGATCGGACATGCCCCATGTATGCCTGCACGCCTTCAAGACTGAGTTCGATCAATTCCCTTTCCCGAAAGCGACCCTGTTCGACCAAAAGAAAATCGGTGATCCGAATCCCTTCTTCATGAATGGTAATGCTGGCCGGCGGCATCGACCCCGGTGTGATGCCGCCGATGTCAGCATGATGCCCGCGGCTTGCCACCCAAAACGTCGGCTGTTTCCCGGAAATAAAAACGGGTGTAACCACCGTAATATCGGGAAGATGGGTACCGCCTGCGAAAGGGTCGTTTAACGCAAATACGTCGCCGGTGCGAACCGTGCCGCCACGCCGCTCAATAACGGCGCGTACCGCGCCACCCATAGAACCGAGATGCACGGGGATATGGGGCGCATTCGCGACCAATCGGCCTTGGGCGTCGAATAATGCACACGAGAAATCGAGACGTTCTTTGATGTTTACGGAGTAGGCGGCGTTTTGCAGAACGGCGCCCATTTGTTCCGCAATAGACATAAAAAGATTATTAAATACCTCAAGAAGAACAGGATCCGACTCGGTATCGATCATGACGCGGATCGCTCTCGGCGCTGTTCGCGTCAGTAGGAGGTCCATCTCTTTTGTTATCTCCCCTCTCCAACCCGGTTCGATTACGGTGACCGTCGTTCGTTCTGTGATCAACGCGGGACCCGTGATCGTGGTACCCATCGAGAGCGTCTCCCGATCAAAAACCGGCGTCGATTCCCACTTCTCAGAAAACCACACCTTCGGTAGGACTTCGGCGAGCTCAGTCGAACCGGATGAGCTCCCGCTCATCCGGGGTCGTTGCGCATCCAACTTGCTGCCACCCTGTTCCCGGATGAGCGGGCCGCCGTCGCTACGCTTTGGCGCGTCTTGGCCGACAGTTGTGACAGCAGGTTGAGCTTGGCCGCGACGAAGTCCCGCGGACGCGGGAGAAGTCGGGAGCTCATCCGGTTCGACTGAGCTCGCCGAAGTCCTACCGGGACCGACGGCTTCGACAGAAACGGCGGCGATCACTAGACCGCGTTCTTCTGGATCCATCGTGAAGCCAAAGCGGGAGCGATGTGCGGTTTGAAACGCCGCTATCATTTCGCTGATACTTCCCACCTCGACCGGCAAAGCGGTATTGGTGCCTCGGTAGCGCAGGTGATACTTTCGCAAGACTTTTTCCGTGTCCGAATGTTGCAGCTGCAATTCCTCACGAACTTCTTGTTCTAAATCGGATAATATTCGTTCGGCCTCAGTTATCCCGTCCGGGTTCAACGGCAGTTCCACGGAAGACTCCCGCAGGGCCCTAAGCTCAGCCAGCCCTATACCGTAGGCAGATAACACACCGGCCAAGGGATGGATCAACACGCGTTCCATACGTAAAGCGTCCGCCACGGCACAAGCGTGTTGGCCACCGGCTCCTCCAAAGGTGACCAGCGTGTAACCGGTTACATCATACCCGCGAGCTACCGAGATCTTCTTGATCGCATTCGCCATGTTGTCGACGGCGATCCGGAGAAAACCGCTCGCTAGTTCCTCGGGGGTTAAAGATTTCTGTGATGACGACGCGATTTCGGCCGCGAGCACGCTGAACCGTTCATGGACCCGTTGGTCATCCAGAGGCAAATCACCGCTCGGACCAAAGATCTTCGGGAAAAAGTCCGGAGGCAGCCGCCCTAGTAGGACGTTACAATCGGTCACCGTAAGCGGTCCACCGCGACGATAAGCCGCCGGCCCTGGGTTAGCACCTGCGCTCTCGGGACCAACTCGCAACCGGCCGCCGTCAAACGAACAGATCGAGCCACCTCCTGCCGCCACGGTGTGGATGTGCATCATCGGCGCGCAGATCCGTACACCGGCAACCTCGGTCTCGAACCGGCGTTCGAACTCGCCGGCGTAATGAGTGACGTCCGTTGAGGTGCCACCCATATCAAAGCCGATGATCCGATCGATTCCGGCTTGAGTGGCTACCTTGGCCGCTCCGACACTTCCCCCGGCTGGGCCCGACAAGATTGAGTTCTTGCCTTGAAATCGAGCCGCATCCGCCAGCCCACCGTTCGATTGCATGAAGAACAATGGGATCCCAGGTAGCGCTCGCCGGAGGGTATCGACATATTTTCGAAGCACCGGTGACAGATAGGCATCCACCACCGCCGTATCGCCCCGGTTCACAAAGTTAATCAGGTGACTCGTTTCGTGGCTGGTGGATACTTGGGTGAATCCAAGGTCTCGGGCTACTTCCGCGATAGCATTTTCGTGCTGCGGGTAACGATAACCGTGCAGACAGACGACCGCAGCGGCACGAATCCCTCTCGCCCGGACCTTCGTTAGCGAGTCTCGGACACTAGTTAGATTCAGAGGTTCTAGCTCTTCTCCTTCAGCAGAAAAACGGCCCCCGACTTCCACCACCTCTGCGTAGAGCGGATCGGGCAAAATGATTCGCAGATCAAAAAGCTTGGGACGTTGCTGGGTACCGATTCGCAACGCATCCGCCAGACCGCGAGTGATCACTAACAAGGTGGGTTCACCTTTTCGTTCCAACAGGGCGTTGGTGGCCACCGTTGTTCCCAACTTTACCGATGCGATCGTATCGGCCGGAATCGGCTCATCGCGGCTTAGATCGAGCATTTGCCGGATCCCTTCAACCGCAGCATCCGGATACTGCTCGGGATTGTCCGATAGAAGTTTTGCGGAATGGATCCGGCCGTCAGGCGCGCAAGCGACGATATCGGTAAACGTTCCTCCTCGATCAATCCAGAATTGCCAGCGGCCTGAGGGTTGAGGCATTTGTGGGTTAACGCGGTTGGCGGTTAGCGGTTAGCGGTTAGCGGTTAGCGGTTGGCGGTTGGCGGTTAAAAGAAGATTGGCGGCAGTTGGATGCAAATGAGTTCTAAGATTTCTGCTCCCGGAGGGACGCCGTGATCGTAGCCAGGCATCCCGCGGCCGCGGATTGCCCGGTCTCCGTGCGAAAACGGGAACCGTCCCGGGACTGAATGATCGTAGCCAGGCAATTTATTGCCTGGAATCCGTTTCAAAAAGTGATCCGTCCCGTCGTAGGGACGGTCTGATCCTTACCCCGGGGTTGATTAATCGTCCCCTGATCGTAGCACGCCTACCGGACCTAATCATACCGTGCCCTACGGGACAAAGGCGTTCCGCGCCGGTTTGGGCAAGATTCGGGGGCATGGAAGGAATGCGTTCGTCTCTGCGTGTAGCCAACGATCTAACGAAGGAGGAAATTCGCCCCATCGCCGTTTCGCCCATTCGCCGTTTCGCTTCTCTACGCCGCCACATTTTCACGTGATTTTTGTTCGGTATAGATCAAACCTCGGCTATGGCACATAATCCGAGTCCAATCTTTTCCACGGCTTCTGTTATCGGTTCCGGCCTGATGGGCACCGGGATCGCGGCCGTCTTCGCGGCAGCCAAAATGAAAGTTATGCTGGTCGATACCGACCAGGCGCGACTGGACGAATCCAAAAACAGGATCCAGAGGATCGCGGCTGAGCTTTTGGCGGCTGATCTAATCGAAGAGGATCCGGAAGCCGTCGCCGCCAGAGTGGTTTGCGCCTCGGATTTGGCAGCCTGCAAAGAAAGCGAGCTCATCCTCGAAGCGATTTTCGAGAACCTGGAGGCCAAACATGCGCTATATACTCAATTGGAGGCGATTGTCTCCGCTTCCACCATTATAGGAAGCAACACTTCGGGCCTGCTTCCCTCCGATCTTTGCCGGCCTTTTCGCCATCCCGAAAGATTTCTCGTAATTCATTTCTGGAATCCGCCGCACGCGATCCCTTTGGTCGAAGTAGTACCCCATCCCGGCACCAAACCAGAAGTGACCGAGGCCGTTCTAGAATTTCTACGATCGGTTAAGACCGATCCGGTACTGGTCGCGAAAGAGATCCCGGGGTTTATCGGCAACCGCCTTCAATACGCCGTGCTGCGCGAAGCTCTAGCCATCGTCCGTTCCGGAGCAGCTACCCCGGAAGCGGTCGACACCGCCATGAAAGCTTCTCTGGGACCGCGTTATTCCGTGGTGGGTCCGATTGAAACCGCCGATCTCGGCGGGCTCGACACCTTCTTCACGATCGCGAGCTATCTCATGCCGCTCTTAGCGAAAGACGAGGACGTACTACAACTGATGAAGGAAAAAGTTGCAGCCGGGAAGATCGGGCTGCGTTCCGGAGAAGGCTTTTATCCCTGGCCGGAGGAACGAGCAGCGGCAGTGCTCGCCCGGCGGAACCGCGCGCTGCTACAGCATAGGAAAACGCGGGAATAAAGACGGTGAAAGGTGATAGGCCTGCCCTGAGCAAGCTGAAAGCGCGCCGAACGAGTGAAAAGTGAAAGGTTGGGGGTGGCTAAGCCCAGCGGCGCGCATCCCAGCCGTCTTCTACCCTGAATTTTCGTCTTCGATCACTTCGCTTTTGTCGTCTCCGGGCCTACGTGCCTAGAACGTGCAGAAGACCCCGAACCGGCCGCCGGTTTGATTGATACCGACGTTTCGTGGATAGATATTGTCGTTAGAAACGTGTTCGTAGCCGCCTTCCAGGATGAGGCCCCAATTCTTGCCGACGAAATAGCGAGCACCCACGCTGGCCTGAAGCACAAACTCAAACGGGCCGCCGATAATTTTCTGGCTCTGCTGCACATACAGATCGTTTCCACTGAGGCCCAAGCGGACTCCGATGTAAGGGACAAACCGCCAACCTGGCTGAACGAAATTATAGTTGAGCCCGAGTGCGCCTCCACCGAGGATCCCCGCGTGTGTGCGGGTTGATTCCCAGAGAAAGAGGTCCGCTAGCCCTTCAAAGTTGCCTCGGTAAAAGCTGTGTCCCCAGACCGGCAACATGTAACCCAGCTGAAGGTCAGTCTCGTTAAAGCTATATAGCGGGCTACGCGGTTTCGGCCACGCTGCCATGCTGTAAAATCCGTCCGTAACAATCAGGTCCCATTGCCCGCCGGTGATGAAATCCTCGCTCTGCATAGGACCGGTAACGACTCCCTTATTCGGAGATTCGGTGATGCTGGCGCTCCCTGCCCACGCATCGGGCAAGGACGAAAGAATTGAAAGACAGCCAAGAGAAACGAAAATCAAGCGGGCTTTGCTTTTTGCGCACATCGTGTCGTGTTTTCTTTACTTGTGTGACGATCGCGTCGTTATAGATGGTCGGATTACGGGCTGATCGGCTATTTTTTGCTGGATCTTGGCATCCCTCGTTTTCCGTTTGAATTCAACTTATTTCGTACCTCGCGTTCAAAATGCACGAATCAGCCAGTATCGCGATTCTCACCGGATTATTCTTCACAGTCATGTTGTCGGAAGATTCAGCGATCGTGAGCGGCGCTTTGCTGGCGCTGAATGGAGTCGTGCCGGCCTGGCAGGCATTTCTCGCTTGTTTCCTCGGAATGTGGAGCAGTGATTTCACCATCTATTTGCTGGTCAAGACCGGTGGCGCCAGGGCGCTCGATTCAAGGTGGGGTCGGGCACTAGTTTCCAGAGAAAAAGTCGACTTAGCCTCTGGCTGGTTCACCCGATTTGGCGGGTTCGCTCTGATCTTCGGCCGGCTCGTTCTCGGGACACGAACGGCCTTGCTGGTGGTATCGGGTCTCATGAGATACCCAACTAAGCGTTTCTTAGCCGTTACCTTTGTCGGAGCGTTGGGATGGCTCTTGATCATATTTACTCTTTTCGCCGTGTTCGGCCCGGCTTTTGTGGCCGTATTCGGCCTTAGATGGATCATCGCGCTGGTTGCATTGATCTCAGGCGGTAGCGCAACGGTCTTCATGATTTTCCGAAGACGAAAAGCAGGACGGTAGGACTTCGGCTAGCTCAGTCGAGTCGGCGAAAACCCGACTCCGTCCCGCGCCCGCGGGATCGCGGCCAATCTCAACGCGTTATACGTCGCAGAACAGGGCCGCGCCAAAGCGAAGCGGCGGCGGGTCTCGGCACACAATCTCCTTCTTGACTAAACCTGATTCTAGCAGCAGTGCGGGAGCGTGTACGCCGAAACGCCGACCCGCCCATACGCCGGCACGCTAGAAATATGGCCGTAGAGACCGCGAAGACCGAAAGGCCTTCCGGACGGCCAGCCATGCTCGTTGGCACTGGGATCCTGCTTAGCCGGATTCTGGGACTGGTCCGAGATCGTGCTCTCGCCCACTACCTCGGTACTTCGGATGCCGCCGATGCGTTTCGCGCGGCGCTGCGAATCCCTAATTTTCTGCAAAACCTTTTTGGCGAGGGGGTTCTCTCGGCCTCATTCATTCCGGTTTACGCCCGTCTCTTAGGAGCGAAAAACGAAGAAGAGGCGGATCATGTAGCGAGCGTGATTGGATCGGTCCTGGCGGTCTTAACCTCGACGCTCGTACTGATCGGAATCCTCTGCGCACCGCTGCTCATCGATGCCGTCGCTCCGGGTTTTCATGGGGCGAAGCGAGAGCTCACTATTGCTTTGGTTCGAATTATGTTTCCCGGAATCGGAGCATTAGTGCTCTCGGCCTGGTGCTTGGGGATTCTGAACAGCCATGGCAAATTCTTCTTGTCCTACACCGCTCCGGTCATCTGGAACGTCATCATCATCGCGGTGCTATTGGCTTGCCAAGGGGCGCATTCCCTTTCGCATCTTGCCGTCGATGTTGCTTGGGGTTCGGTGGCCGGTTGTCTAGGCCAGCTCGTGGTCCAGTTACCCACCGTCTTTCGAGTGACCGGTCGTATTCGCTTCTCCCTGGACCTCGCGTCCAGACAGGTTCGGAACGTCTTTACCAGCTTCGGTCCAGTATTCATTAGCCGCGGTGTTGTCCAGCTAAGCGCCTATATTGATTCCCTGTTCGCCAGCCTGCTACCGTCCGGTTCGGTCACTCTATTAACCAACGGCCAAACGCTTGCCTTGTTGCCCGTCAGCCTGTTTGGGATGTCAATTTCCGCGGCGGAGCTTCCGGCCATGTCGCGGGCGATCGGCAGTGATGAAGGCGACATGCGAAAGCTGCTTGCCCACCGCCTGAACGCCGGGATGCGGCGAATGGCTTTGTTTGTGATCCCAGCCTCGGCTGGTTTTATCGGGCTGGGTGACACGATCGCCGCTCTTGTCTATCAAACCGGGTTGTTCACGCATCAGGACGTGCTTTACCTCTGGGCGTTGCTTGCTGGCTCCGGCGTTGGTTTGCTGGCCTCAACTTTTGGCCGGTTGTGTTCATCCACTTTTTACGCGCTTCGCGATACCCGCACCCCGCTGCGATTTGCCATTGTGCGCGTGATTCTGACGATCGTCCTTGGTTACCTCTTCGCTTTCCCGCTGCCGAGGTTGTTACACCTGGACCCTAAACTCGGTCTGGCTGGTCTCACGGCATCGGCTGGCATCGCCGGCTGGATCGAGTTC
>WNFI01278885.1_pt1 | contig 14004 bp, 14 predicted proteins | sample 5400471 | NCBI WGS metagenome assembly WNFI01 (sample SAMN13153348, study PRJNA577476) | soil metagenome | isolation source: 100 cm saprolite on Douglas fir-dominated hillslope | place: USA:California | collected 2013-09-17 | reverse complement strand
CGCCCGGCCGTCCCAGGAAAATCCGTCCACTCGGAAATAATTTCCACTCGCTCCTCTAACCGCCAAGACAGAAAAAACAACGCCCCCTTTACAAGGGCGTTGTTTTTTCTTGAAAAAGTTCCAAGCGCTGGGGGTATGAGACTGGTTGATCTTTGTTCCCGGATCAATTGTTCACGAACACCGGGTCCTTCATTTGTATAATGAGGAAGAGACTGATAATAATCAGCGCACCACCCAGCAGCAGAGATGTGGTAAATGCGCCATTGGAACTCTTTAGCAGGATCATGAGATTAACATAGATGACCGAGACTTGACCCACGAGCTGCATTACCCCATTGGAAGTTCCTTCAGGCGTAGGTTGCGTGATCTCAGCCGCATACTGATAAGCGATCGGACCGGTACTGATGAGGAAGAAGCCAAGCCAAAACCCGGAGGCCATCAAGAGCCAATAATCCGTAGCGTAGATGACGCCGATCAATCCCGGAATGGCCAGCAGGAATCCAAGCAGGAGATACCTGCGCCGTTTCCTTTGCTTATCCGAGAAGGGCGGGACAACGACCGCGCCCAGGATCCCGCCGACCACCATCAACGCACCGAAGGTGCCCGCATCGCTCGGGCTAAAGCCGCGCGGACGGATGATATCTTCGACCCAGGTGGTGACGCCGTTGAAGATTCCGAGCCCGACAAATGTTATGAATAAGAGCAGCCAGAAGTCCTTAACCACCAGGGCCTGTTTCAGGCCATCCAGCATCAAGGCGCGCACTTCCTGTCCGGGCGGATTCGGAGGTGTCGGAGGTTTCTCGCGCGCCAGAATCAGGAAGAGCAGGGATGAAAATGCGGCAACGACCCCGAATACCAATTGTTGGGTTTGAATGGACATGCCCCCTTGCAGAAGAACCGGAGGCAGTGCCTCACCGACCGCCACGCCCAGCAGACTCGAAAGCGTGACCAGCCCCACTGCGGTGGCGCGCTGTTCAGCACCAAACCAGAGAGCTGGGACCTTGGTCCAGGCGTTCAGCAGAAAAGGCTGGGCAATTCCAAGACCGATGGTGCTCCACAGAACCAGCGTGTAACTTCCGGAAAAGCCGCGCAGGATCCCAAAGACGGCCATCAAGATCGCACCCAAACCCACGGTGCGATGAAAGCCGTATGTGTCAATCGCCCAGGAAACGGGAAACGACAGCGGGATGAAGACGATAAACCAGATCTCTGAAAATAGCCCGATCTGCGCGTCCGTAACATGATAGAAGTTCGCAGCTGGTGTTGTGATGGGCGCATAGCAGATCCACAAAAGTTGAACAGTGAGATTGATGAACATGAAAACCGCCAGGACCACCCAGCGGTATCCATATACGCGATAGCCTTTGTCAGCCAAGTTTGCTCCCGTTTGAGAGAAGATGATCCAGCATGAAGGTGGAAACCCCGCTGCTTGGAATTGGTTACCGCTGAATTCATCGCCTCGTTCCCGGCGAGAGCTTCGTACTTGCATCTTGGATTGCTCGGACCAATCGCCGCTTGAATCGGGTGCAACGATAAATCAGTCAAAACCTCCAAGATGCTTCATTCGGAGTTAATGCGGCCGAATCGATCCAGGCGTTCAAAGACAAGACGAAGATCAAGAGGTCATCCCCGCTTTGCTCCTGCTCTAGCCAGATTTTCCTTCACCCTGAACTTGACAATCCTGGTGATCAGGCCGTAGGGAATCGGTTGGTCTAATGGAAATCTCACAGACCCCTTGCCTTGTTCATAGACCGAGAGCTCTTTTTTGAATTTCTCAACTCCCGTGGGGATCGGGTAAAACCCAATGTGTTTTTTGAACGCAGCAAAATGAACCAGATGGCCATTCAAGTCAAAAGTTGGAATCCGATAACTGATGGCCTCCTTCGCAGAAGGGGCTGCCTTTCGAATGGTCGCCCGGACCTTCTCGAGGATCACCTGGACATCTTTTGGGAACAGCGCAATATATTCATTGATCGTTTCAGGCGTTTTATCTTTTGCTTGCATGAAAGCTCCTTCGTGAAATATAGAGAACTTTAATTCGACCGCGGGCTGCGGGTTTGGCCATCCGATTGCACTCCAGCCGTGCCAGAGCGCCTACTTCCGCCTTCTGAGGACCGCGTCGATCACCGTGAGATCCCCGGCCTGATTAAATGTGTGCGTGGCCAGGGCTTTACCTTCCAGAGGAAGGAAGCTTGCCTCGTTCGTTTCCTGGTATTCGTGTTCATTGAGTTTCAAGATGCGGTTGAATCGAAGAGCATGGCCATAGCGGTGGAAAGAGTCTTGCGAGGGGCGGATCAATTTTCCCGCCTGTCGGAAGATCCGGCCCGCTGGGCGCGCGGAACGGATATCCTGGACGATCGGATTGCCCGGATGAGGTGTCCATTGGTCTGAGAGGGGATGCTCCGCGTAGAAAAGATGCAGGGTATCCAGGCTCGAGGCACCACAGCTCGATCGTGCGATTGGCTGCGCTTTCGGGAAGCAGATACCACGCTCCCTGGTATTCAAAAAGGAATGGATAGGAGAGGTGGTAAGGACGTTCCAGAACAATTTGGTGGGATCGAATGTTCGCTTTTTGATCGAGCGTGAGACAGACAATGCGCCCGAGACCGGTCGCATATATTTTTTCATCGACGAAAACATAATAGGCATCATCTCGTTCGATGACGAATGGATCCGCGCAGTAGCGGTCCTTTTCCGGTATGAGAGGCCGGAGGGCCGGCCAATTCAGGGTGTCGTAGCTCAGTCCCCAGCCGGTCAGGATCACCCACTGATCGATAAATAGGATGGAAGAAAGATCTTTGTCGACTCTGCGGCCGATTCGCCGGATCATGGAGGCGAGACTCATACCGCTTATCGGAAACGACGATCCAGGCCCGGTGTGCGGACAGGGGTCAACGCGATGCGTCCAGGGTGCTGTCCCCATCGGTCAGGATGTAAAAACTGCGCAGGGAATCCTCGCTGCGGTCGAAGACAAAATCGGTAACGATATATCCTTTATGAAAAGCCGTCTCGAAAAATTCGCGAGAGAAGTAGCGCCAGTCGCGGGCCAGGGAAAAATCGGCGGACTTAATGGCCATCAGGTCGGAGGGAATCTCTGCCGCGATAAGCTGTGACTCAAGCGGCGGGATCTGCGCGGGGGGCTTGGGCAGACTGTTCTCTCCCATTTTGAGCGCGTAGAGCGGATGTACGCCCACCCGACGCAGATGATTGAGTTTGAGTGGCGGCCGTGCGCGCTTTCCCAGACGATGTTCCACCCGCTTGGTATTGATCCACCAATCCACCTGGAACCGGTCGGAGGGCAGGCCGGCGTTCAATCCATCCCGCATTTTGCCATATTCCGAGCGCCGGTAGGTGGAACACACAGCGCCCAGGCGGGAGATATTCAGATATCCATTCCGGCTTTGGAGAGGGTCATAGGTCCAGGTAATGTGATCGAGACCCTGATGCCGGACCATTTGCCATTGGGCGCGCTTGAGTGCAAATCCCACACCCGAGTCGCGCAGTGCGGGAAGAACGCCCGCCATGTGTGAGCAATGTTTCGGCCGGGGTCCATCCGGGGTGGTCTCAAGTCCAGGGAATCCAAAGACAAACCCGACGAGTTTGCCCTCCGTAAACGCACCCAGCACTACACCGCCGTTGTGGACGACCGTGATGAGCAGGTGCGCAGGGACAACGTCCGTCTCACTGCCGGGCCACACTTCGCGCTGTAGGGCCTCGACAGCTGACATCTCCTCGATCGTCTCTAATATATGAATATTCCAGGAAGGCATGTTCGTTCGGTCGCACCCCGGACCCAGGGGTCTGGGAGCTCGATTGGTTATGGCAGATGCATCGTCCTGACCGATTCCAGGATCTTTTCAGAGGTTGCGCTGATCCGGGATGTGATCCCGTCCCACGCGGCTGCATACCAGGGGGTGCGCTTCAAATAATCAAGGCGATAGGTGAAACGGGCTGGCATCAGGCCAAACGCCCGCGTCAAATTGTCCACCGGGCAAGTTCGGCTGATGGATACGTAATCGAGCCAGAACGAGGAGATGGGGTAATTGGGGATGAATGTCTCGAAGGTTACGATCAGGGCACGCAGGATGGATGGATGCAGTTCGATCAGGTAATGCGGCCGCTGCGTAATTCGCATGACGATCTCCGTGATCTGCCGCACATTGAAGTATTCGCTGCCACCGATCTCATAGGTTTGATTAATAGCGTCCGGATTCTCCAGTGACCAGATCAGCACGGTGATGAGATCTTCCACCCACAGGGGCTGAATGGAAGTTCGCCCATTACCGGGGAGGAAAAAAAAGAAAGGCGACAGCTGCAGCAGGCGCACCAGACTGCTGGTGAAATGATCCTCGGGACCGAACACGAGCGTGGTCCGCAGGATCGTATAGGGCACGCCGGAGCGCCGAATATGTTCCTCCGCGATGCCTTTTGCCTTGAAAACCGGAAACCCGGAAGACCGGCTGGCACCGATATGACTGACATAGATAATGCGTTTGACTCCCGCTTCCGCCGCCACCCTCGCCAAATTTTCGGTGCCCTGCATGTCGACGGCCTGCAAATTGGCGTTGCGCCCCTGTGACTCCGCACCCGCCAGATGATAGATCACGTCCACATCCTTGAGTGCGGCCCGGATGGCGCGCTCATCCGCAAAACTTACGACGGCAGCCTCCACCGGGACTCCCTTCGGCAGACGGGGAGAGCGCCGGGATGGCCGCATCAGTACGCGCACCTGGCGGCCATTCTCGAACAAATGCCGGATCAATGCCCTGCCGATAAAACCGGTGGCACCGGTTACTAGAATCATAAAGTGGATTATAGCAGAGGAGGGAATCGCTTCGTTTTCAGCGTGCGCGACAAACCAGGACGAACTCGGCGCCCAAGGTTTCTTCGCCCTGTAACTGGGGCCCAGGGTGAGGGGTGATTGGCACCCGATTATAATTTCTCAGTTTCAAGGTCCGATTTGTTTGGAAAGTGGCACAACGGCGCGGAAAAGCCGCAGGCAGTGGTAACCACGTCGATATTCATAGGCAGGCGGAGGAGTCAACATGACTGGCGCACTGATTCGAAATGGCACGCTCATTGATGGTACGGGAAGCAACCCGATCTCCAAAGCCGAGATCCTTATCAAGGACAACCGGATTCAGGCCCTCGGCTCCAAGCCGCTAGACGCCTCGGTCATGGAGATTGACGCCGGGGGCGGTTATATCCTGCCAGGTTTCATTGACACCCACGTGCATCTGATGCTGGACGGCGTCAATTTGGCGCGTGATATGGCCACTCCTTTTTCCATGCGTTTCTATCAATCTGTGGAATATATGCGCCGCACACTGGATGCGGGCATTACCAGTGTCCGGGATGCCGGCGGCGCGGATGCGGGTCTCAAGCAGGCTGTGGAGACGGGCGTTGTCCCTGGGCCGCGCATGCAGATCAGTATTTCCGTGCTCACGATCACGGGCGGGCACGTCGATTTCTGGATGCGCTCCGGCAATGAGTTCCATCTCTTCCCCGCTTACCCTGGATTTCCGGACGGGCGCTGTGATGGCGTCGACGGCGTACGTCAAAAGGTGCGCGAGGTATTGCGGGCGGGGGCGGAGGTGATCAAGGTTTGCGCGACCGGGGGCGTCCTCAGCCCGACCGATCATCCAGAGTTCACACAATTCTCGCCTGAAGAATTGGAGGTCATTGTGCGCGAGGCGGCTTACCGGCGCGGGACAAAGGTCATGGCCCACGCACAGGGAGGTGAAGGGATCAAGAATGCCTTGCGTGCCGGAGTCCATTCGATCGAGCATGGAATTTATCTCGATGAGGAAGCAATCGACTTGATGCTCGCGCGCGGCGCGTTTCTTGTGCCTACCCTGCTCGCCCCGCTCTCCGTTCTTGAGATCGGGGAAAAAGGCGGCATGCCGGAGCATGCCATCCGAAAGGCACGCGAAGTCATCGAAATCCACAGTGAAAGTATCAGCCGTGCCCACAGGGCCGGCGTGAAGATTGCGATGGGCACGGACGCAGGCGTGATGCCGCACGGCACGAATCTGCGTGAGCTGGGATTGATGGTCAAGATCGGAATGACACCCATGCAGGCGATCGTGGCAACGACCAGGACCGCTGCGGAGTGTTTGGGCTGGCAGGACGAGCTAGGGACCATCCAGGTAGGCAAACTGGCCGATATCATCATCGTGAAAACCAACCCCCTGCAAGATATCCAGTCGTTGGAGGATGGGGATAATATCGTACTCGTCATGAAGGACGGTAAGATCGTGAAAGACCGGCTTTCACGGAAGGCGATCCATTGACCTGGGATAGGCCGTGACCACATAGGAGTGGTGTTATCATCGCGGAGTGAAGAGAGCCACGGCCCAAAGTCATCCTAATCTCGCGTTTATAAAATACTGGGGAAACCGGGATGAGGCATTGCGCCTCCCCATGAACAGCTCGATCTCAATGAACCTGGACGGTTTATCCACACGCACCATGGTAAGTTTTCAGCCGTCCCTGTCGTCTGATGCGCTGACTATCAATGGGGAACTCATGAGCGGGTCTGCCCAGGAGCGTGTCTCGCTCGTCCTGGACCTTGTCCGCACCATGGCAAAGATAAAAGAGCGCGCAGAAATCGCCAGTGAAAATAATTTTCCCTCCTCTGCGGGATTGGCTTCTTCCGCCTCAGCCTTCGCAGCGCTCGCTCTTGCGGCAAGCCTGGCGGCTGGACTCGATTTGAGCGAGCGTGAGCTCTCGCGCCTGGCGCGGCGAGGATCCGGCTCGGCTGCCCGCTCTATCCCGAGCGGTTTCGTGGAATGGCAGGCTGGCACAAGCGATGAAGACTCGTTCGCGTTCAGTATCGCACCTCCGGCGCACTGGCCGCTCGCCGATTGCATCGCCCTGATCAGCAGCGGGCAAAAGGAAACGGGTTCCACGGAGGGTCATTCCAGGGCGGGTACGAGTCCCCTCCAGGCCGCGCGGGTGCTGGACGCCCCCCGGAGGCTCGAGGTGTGCCGTCGGGCAATCCGCGAACGGGATTTCGAGGCGCTTGGTTCCATTGTGGAGCTCGATTCGGATATGATGCACGCGGTCATGATGACCTCCAATCCCCCCCTGCATTATTGGAGGAGTGGCACTCTGGAGGTTATGCAGGCAGTCCGTGCCTGGCGCGCGGCGGGAACAGCTGCCTGTTACACAATCGATGCGGGGCCGAATGTGCATGTCCTTTGTCCGGAGGGAGATGCGGCTGAGATCGCGAAACGGCTGCAGGAGTTGGACGGAGTCGGCGGTGTCTTAACCGCCCGGGCGGGCGGTCCGGCAAGCCGGGTCGACGGAAATTAGCCAGAGCTGATCTGAAATATCATAATTGTGATCCCCTCTGGCGCTCGCTTCATCCATTGCTAATCTAACCGGTATATAATCCAACCTAAGAGTTAAGTATGAATACTTCCATTCTGACTGTTTTGATCTTCATTGGCGTGTTCGCGGGTGTGGTGTTCATCCACGAGTTCGGCCATTTCGTTGTTGCGAGACTGCTGGGTGTGGAGGTGGAAGAATTTGGATTTGGACTCCCACCCCGCATCATGACCATGTTCCACTGGCGAGGCACGGATTTCACCCTCAACTGGCTGCCGATCGGAGGCTTTGTCCGTCCAAAGGGTGAGAATGATCCAAATGTCCCGGGCGGGCTGGCCGCCTCCAGTCCCTGGACACGCCTAGCCGTGCTATTTGCAGGCCCTTCCATGAATCTCCTCCTGGGAGTGGCTGTCTTCAGCCTGTTATTTTTCCAGATCGGCGTACCTGATTTTACAAAGGTCCAAATCGCAGATGTCATGGCGAATTCTCCTGCGCAACTGGCAGGCTTTCATATCAACGATGTGGTCTTGACGGCCAATGGCATCCCGATCACCGATCAGAACCAGCTGCATGATGTCATCTACTCCAACCTGGACAAGCCGATCGTATTTACCATCCGACGGGGAACTCAAATCATCACGATCACTGCCGCACCCTCTAGCGCGCGCCCGGCCGGCCAGGGTGCCCTGGGTATATCGATGGCACCCTTGATGATCCCCTCCGGTTCCGTGATCGATTCCGTACGCTACGGGGCGCTGGCGGTCTTTGACCAGGCCCGCGCCCTTATTTTGCTGCCCGCACAATTGATCCGCGGTCAGGTTGGATCGCAGGACAGCCGCTTCATAGGCCTCAAGGGGATTTACGATCTGTTCGGCCAGGCTGTCAGCCGGGATGTGCAAAGCCGCATTCCCTCCGGCTCTGCCCCTTCTCCAAACGGCCCACCCATCACTCCCCAGACTCCAACCTATTTCACGCTGCAGTTGATCGGAGTTCTCACCATCAGCCTGGGCGTTCTTAATCTGTTTCCTTTTCCAGCTCTGGATGGCGGCCGAATCATCTTTGTTCTGCCTGAACTGATCGTGCGCCGGAGAGTCCCGCCCCAATTCGAAAATGTTGTCAATGCCGTCGGCATGGCGATCCTGCTGGTCTTCATGCTGTACGTAAACGTTATGGATTTTGTGAATCCAGCTGTAGTGAATTTGCCAAAATGACCACCCAAAAGACTTCCTTCCAAAAAGTAATCGACGAATTGTTAGAAGGCACCCAAGTTCTGAGCCGCCGTTCCCTGCAGGAGTTCTCAGATATGGAGCCTGCTTCGATCCAGTCATTGATGGAGGCATGGCCGCGCGTCCAGCCGGACACCAAGCGGACCCTGCTCGAAGGTTTGCAGGCACTATCGGAAACAGACACACTCGTCTCCTTCGATGACTTTGCGCGCGCCCTGCTGGCTGATCCGGATCCCGAGGTGCGAGCACGCGCAATTCGCCTGCTCGAAGAATGTGATGATCTGAAGTTGATCCCCCAGTTTATCAAGACTATGCGGAGCGATGAGAATATCGACGCACGGGCCCAGGCCGCCTCCGCGCTTGGAAAGTATGTCCAGCTGGGGGAGCTCGAGGAGATCCCGGAAAAAACCCAGCGCGTGGTCGAGGATGCATTGCTTGAAAAAGCCAATAGCGAGGATAAGCTGCTGGTCAGACGCAACGCGCTCGAGGCACTTGGCTTTTCATCCCGCCCGGAAGTGGTGACCTTGATCGAATCTGCCTTCCACCGGGAAAACCCCGATTGGCAGGCGAGTGCCCTCTTCGCAATGGGACGCTCCGCAGATGATCGCTGGGAAGAACTGATTCTCGCAAGCGTCTTGGATGAGCTCCCAACCGTACGGCTGGCTGCGGTTGAAGCTGCCGGGGAGCTGGGACTCGCCTCTGCCGGCCCTGTGCTGCTCAAAGTTCTCGAGGATGAAGAGGATGATGAGATCGACAGCGCAGCCATCTGGTCGCTCTCGCAGATCGGAGGCGAGGATGCGCGCGTCTACCTGGAAAGCCTTATAGACCTTGCCGAGGACGACGACCAGCTGGAGTACCTGCAGGAAGCGCTCGATAATCTGGCCTTCACTGAGGACATGGCAAAGTTCGACCTCTTGAATCTGGATCCGGATGAACAATTGATGGATATTGATAACGAAGGTGACGAATAAGCTTCCTGAAGGGGGAGCTGGAGCATGGGTTTCACCGGATCGTCTCTGAGGGAAAACAGCCGCCTGTATGTCCATTCAGGACCTTCTCACAACCTTCGCCAATAATCTGTTGCCCATCCTGCTCATCGGCGGGGCAGGCTTTTTACTCGGCAAAATTCTGCCGATCGACTCGCTCTCTCTGGGGCGGGTCGTTTTTTACATCTTCAGCCCGATCCTGGTTTTTAATTTGCTTCTGCATACCAACCTCAGCTCGTTTGACATCTTCACGACCATGGGCTTCACGATCGCCGTCAGCGGATTCATCGGGCTCCTGGCACTCGTATTCGGAAAGCTGCTGGGCTTTGAGCGCCCCATGTTGATGGCAGTCATCCTTACCTCTGCATTTGGGAATACGGGCAATTATGGTCTGCCGTTGGTCTCTTTTGCGTTTGGGAGCTCCGCGCTCGCCTTCGCCACGCTGTACTTTGCGACCGCTTCGATACTGTTCAATACGGTCGGGGTGTTGATCGCCTCTCTCGGACACATGGATCTGGGGTCTGCGATGTCCGGCCTCTTCAAAGTCCCGACACTCTACGCGGTCCTCCTGGCTGCGGTTCTGAATCGTTTTCAGATTTCCCTGCCCATTCCTCTCGAGCGTACGAGCGAACTGGCCGCGGGTGCCAGCATTCCTGTGATGATCATATTGCTGGGGTTGGAGCTCTCCCGTGTACAATGGTCATATAGTTTCCGCCCCCTGGCCCTTGCGGCTGGACTTCGTTTGCTGGCCGGTCCGGCCATCGGATTATTGTTTGCTATTCTCTTTGGATTCCACGGACCGGTGCGCCAGGGAAATGTCATCGAGGCTTCCATGCCCGCTGCTGTAACGAACATGGTGCTTGCGACCGAATTCGGCTTGGATCCGTCCCTGGTCACGGCCATCGTTTTCATCGGGACGATCCTGAGCCCCTTGACACTGACTCCTCTGATGGTTTACCTGGCGAGATCGTGATCCAGCCCTGGGATTCCGTATTTTCACTGGGCACTCCCATGTGGTTCGTTAGAATTCTCTTGAGCGGTCACGGAAGGAGGCAGCATGCCGGCGACGGAAAGTGAGTTGGTCCGTGCACATATGTGGGTCACAGGCCGTGTCCAAAATGTGGGATTTCGAGCTCACGTCGAATACACCGCCCTGCGGGTCGGGATTACTGGTTGGGTTCGAAATGTGGGCAACGACAAGGTTGAGGCAGTGGCGGAGGGTACGCGGGTGGAATTGGAGCATTTTTTAGCCACGGTTGGGACAGGAACACGCGGCAGCCGCGTGGATGAAACGAAGATTGAGTGGGAAAATCCGACCGGTGAGTACCGAACATTCGAGGTGAGGCCCAGTTTGTGAGCGGGATGATTCAAAATTTTTGCTTTTTCCCTTGAGCCGGTCTATAATCAGGGCAAGCCTCGAGGTATCTTATGGTCCTGGACACGATCTCCACCCTTTTCTCCAGTCTCGGAACCGCCGCAAACACTGCCAAAGCATTCAGGGACCTGCTTCAGAAGAACAAAGGCGAGGTGCGTCTCCTGCTGGAGGAGCTGAAGAAGAATTCCACGCTGTCCTGGCTGGTGGTTGACCGGGAGGCCGAGCCTCAAAGGATCATCCCTCAGCTAAGCACCAAGGCTTACGATCGCCTCCTGGAAAAAGGGTTTAATTTCAACGATCTCAGCCCCCGGAAACGGATCGTACGGGGCAATTCGAACCTGGAAGACAGCGACCTATCCTCCTTCATTGGCAGGGATGTGGCAAATCTGGTCGAGGGCATTTACGATCGAATTAACGAAATGCAGCTGGTCCTCCAGGTGGACCCCGACAACCAGCGCATCGATTGGAATCGCCGGGTGATCAATTTACACAAGCGTATCCTGCTGCTTATGTTTCATCTAAAAGGCTGGACGGGCCAATAAAGGTAGAGCGCGGGCTGCATCATCCGCAAGGATCTCGGAAGGAACACCATTCGAGGGTATCCTTTGGAGAATTTCGTGGTTGCCGCCTTTCGCCCCGGCATATTTGTGTTGATCCAAAAATCACCTGAGGGCGTTGGGCACGCTCAGAGGGATGGCAGCGGCCATCTCTCTTTTTTTCAAAGGATTGAAATGCTTCGTTCTCTATATTCCCCGCTGCTGGTCATGCTATCCCTTCTTGCGGCCTGCACTTCATCCAAACAGGTCGTTCCGACCGACACGCTGACCGTTCCTCCTTCGCCAGCCCTCACGGCGGATCCCTGCAGTGGCGCCAGTCTGTCTGCCCAGGTCAAGAAGGTCAATGACCTGACGCGCCAATTCGACGATTATTCCGTGCTGGCCTTCAACACTCCCCAGTCCCAGATCGTACAGGTCATCCCGGCCATGCAGACGATTCGGCGCGATGCACAAGACCTGACACCCCCCGCCTGCCTTCACGCTCTCAAGAATCTTCAGCTCTCTTATATGAATACAACCATTGAAACCCTGCTGGTATTCCAATCCAATCCCAAGTCGACATTGATCGGTATCGGAATCGCTCAATCACGATTGGAGCATGATCAATACACGATTGAGCTGGCGAGCCTTCTGGGGGTCACGCTGGTTCCGCATTCGACCAGCACTTCGGGTATACAGCCGGCCGGAAGCACCACACCGGCTGCTGCGGCGAGCAATTCAGGTTTTGCGATTCTGATCGTTACGAATCCGGGTCCTAATCCAATCAATTTGCGGGGCACATCGTCCCTGGCAGCCCCGGTGCTTGGTACCTTGAACGTTGGTCAATCGACGACCGCCGTCGCTCAATCCGGGGACGGTAAGTGGTACCAGGTGTACGTACCCGGCCAGCCGGGAAAGATTGCCTGGCTCTTGGCTGCGCTCGTTCAAGTCAACGGGACGCTGATTCCCACACCCTGAATGACCGCAACGGTGGGGTAAATTTCTCGACATCCATTTTGTCTTGGGCACCTTGATGCGACGAAAATTGTCAACCGGGTCGCGATGAAATGGGTTCACAACCGAATTTAAGGGGTACGAATGCCGTACGCTTGACATCGACCCATGCCCGAGTTAGAATGTCATTCGCATTCAAAAGGGCCTGTGGCGCAGTTGGGAGCGTGCTTCAATCGCACTGAAGAGGTCAGGGGTTCGAATCCCCTCAGGTCCACCTGAACAGTTGGCGGAAAACAAATAAGGTTCGATCGGGTCGTGTCTGGCTGACTGAGTTCAAGTACTTGGGCCCATAGCGCAGTTGGGAGCGCGTCTCAATGGCATTGAGAAGGTCGGGGGTTCGAATCCCCCTGGGTCCACTGCAGAGAGCAGGTCGAATTGCTCCCTTGCAAAAAATAAACATTCTAAAAAAGTCAGGACAGGAGTAGTAGGTCATCCCGTCAGCGAGCTGGGAGAGAAATGTGCAAGCCCGGCATGGTGTCCACGGGAACACAACGGAGACTGAACTCGCCTGTCATTCCCGAAAGGGAGACTGCGCTTGCGAACGGGGTAGTCAGCGACGGAACCGCCCGTTATAGCGGCCGAGAGAGACGTTCCACCTTGGAACGTAATCGGGGTGGTACCGCGGAGTTTCCCTTCGTCCCTGGCTGGATGAAGGGATTTTTATTTTTCGGAGCATGGAATGGCGATACCAAAATCAGAATGGATCTGGCACAACGGTCAGCTGGTAAGGTGGGAGGACGCCACCGTGCATGTCATGACGCATGCACTGCATTATGGGTCCAGCGTGTTCGAAGGTTTGCGCGCCTATTCTACCCGGCAGGGGACGGCCATCCTGGGGCTCGAGGCACACGTGCGGCGATTATTTGACTCATGTCGCGTGATGCGCATGGAGCTGCCGTACACGCCCGACCAGGTTCGTGCGGCCATCCTGGAAACGGTGCGCCGCAACGGATTGAAGTCCTGCTATATCCGGCCGCTGGTCTACCGCGGCGCGGGGACCATCAGCATGGACGCGCGCAGCGTCTCCCCAGAACTCGTCATTATCGCCTTTGAATTTGGCCCTTATCTTGGTGAAAGTGCGATTGAGCAGGGCGTAGATGTCATGGTAAGCAGTTGGCGGCGCATGGCACCCGATACCCTGGCCACCATGGCGAAGACTGGCGGGAACTACATCAACTCGCAGCTCGTCACGATCGAAGCGAACGATTCCGGATATACAGAAGGGATCACCCTGGATGTGAACGGTTTTGTCAGTGAGGGCAGCGGGGAGAATATTTTTGCGGTCTTCCGGGGTGCGATCTATACTCCGCCAGTCGGTGCCTCCATCCTTCTGGGAATCACCCGGGAGTATGTGGTCACCCTTGCCCGCGAGCAGGGCCACGAAGTGCGTGAAGAGGCTTTTCCTCGGGAAATGCTTTACCTTACCGACGAGCTCTTCTTCACCGGTACTGCGGTTGAGATCACGCCCATCCGCTCGGTCGACAGGGTCAAGGTCGGTAACGGCTTGCGTGGACCGATCACAAAGAAACTGCAGG
>WNFI01083178.1_pt1 | contig 14005 bp, 19 predicted proteins | sample 5400471 | NCBI WGS metagenome assembly WNFI01 (sample SAMN13153348, study PRJNA577476) | soil metagenome | isolation source: 100 cm saprolite on Douglas fir-dominated hillslope | place: USA:California | collected 2013-09-17 | reverse complement strand
TGAGCGTAAGGCAACGGGAGGGAAGGAGAGAGAAACGAAGCACAAGCTCGATGGTGCCCAAAAACGGAGAGAATTTCATATCGATGAGCATGCATGGCAGACGGATGACAGCTCTAATGATAGCCCGAGTTCTAGGCTACCACGTTCATTTTTCTCACTCCGTCATGGCCTTCAAAGAAAGCATCGTGACATTCTGCATCAATGAACCCTGGGACTGATGCCGATCCGAAGCGCCAGCATTGTGCGAAGGTCAAGCTTGTCCTATTCAATCATACTGTAATGTTCCTGGCGCTTCGAAGAGGGCAACTCCATTTGCTTCCGGGTAGATTATGTAATGGCATCAAGCTCAAAGACGTAAACTATTTCATAAAACACAATACCCGAAATTCAAATTCTCACCATACTTGATCCGCTTGGCGCCTTTTATTCACGACCTTTTTGCGCTTTGAAGACCACATATGGACAACAAAAAGTGTATGGAAGAGACCCCTACTTAGTTTCAGATTCGAAGGCTGGAATACCGAATCGTCCCTCCCTCTGCAATAAAGACGATGTCAATTTTACAGAAGCTTAGGCTTACTTGTTGCAGTCAACCAGCTCCAAGGGGCAAGAGGCTGAAATGGATGGAATTATTGCAGTGAGTGAATTGGGATGAATGTAGTATATGTGGATTTTAAGCGCAGCAGGTATCTGCATGCACATATTGTCTAATAGCCAAGTTCAAATGAAAATCAATGCCGACGCGGCGGCTGACATGCATGCAATGAACACCGCCACACCTTGGCAGATTTGGATCGATAAAGAAAGGAAAATCTTAAAGTTTGGGGTTACAGTAAGATCTGATCAGGTACGTCAGGAAAATCAAACAGATTAGATTTTTCATCATGAGTTGAGTTTTCCGCTAGGGCGCCGATGTTAAGGATATGTGTCAAATGCGGAGACAAGTTCTTTCTTATTACGCAACTAGTGTTTTATACTTTAATTAGGCTACGAACTCTTTGCAAATCCTGTGTGGTAAAGCGTTATAGTATGTCTCAGTATCGGCTAGGGCTAGTTATCTGGAATCGATGGCTGTCACAATCACGAACGAGACCCGGGTCCTATAGATGGCATGAAGTCAATGAGTTGACGTTCATCGTCAGAAGTTTAGATGACCGATGTAATTTACGTAGCTATGAATAGTGATTGCCGACTATCTGAAGAGTAGTATTAGATGAGCAGTTCTAAAATGAATCGTTTTTCGAATGTTCTAGCCACGGAATTGACTAGTCATCTTGAGCGTTATCACCCCTATATTGCCATTTTGCAGCAGCACATGACGATATGATGGTAAAGAAAACACATCGTATGATGTGGCGCGAGATAGCCGAAGACGAAGGTGGCGTTAGGTAAACTCGTTCTTGATATCGCTTAGCGCTTGTCAAGGGAAGTGCAAGGCACAGCCCCGGGAAGTCTCGAAGCCACATACTGGAGCAATACCCTACAATACCATTGCTCGGTTAATCTCGTTTCCATGACCAAGGTTGAGAAGTTCTGCCGTGACATCCGTTTTGCCGCCACATTCAGTTTACTCTATTTGGCAGTTCTTGAGGCTGTGAATTCGTTGTGACAGGTTCCGAGCGGTACGGAGTTACCCAGAGTTAAGGACTATATTTAGCAACCGCGCTCTTGGCAATATGAACAGACACCATGGAAGTGTTAGCCATCTCGAGGCATGTAGGGTATGGGACAACTTAAGTTGCGCTCAGGAGAAAACGTGCCTGTCTGTTCTTCTCAATAATTGTGACTGAATTGGCGAAATAAATGAATGAATGAACGACTCAATAGTGCATCGCCTTATCCAAGCCAAGAATCATTTCGGATGCAACTTCATACACCAAATTCCCCGTTCGTTCCTTTTTTGCCCTTTATATACCAACAACCTCGTTCACTCGTTTCTGTCCCCTCTTCTAAGCACCTAGTGAGGCTCAACGTTCACAAGATGCTTAAAGTCCCATTCGTTACATCCATCATAACCCTCCTCCTCTTAACAGCCAGGACTTGGGCTGAATGCATTCTCTACACCCCCAATATCGGGACGGGCATCGTCAACGATCAACCGTTCGAGGTTTACTGGGTAGGCTGCGTTGTAAGTGTTGCCGAGCATGACTTCATCTCTAGAGAGCTCTTTTCTGGCTCCTAACGCCACTATGGATGGTGCTAACCTGTAAAACCCCACCTTTTTTTCCTCCTTCATGACCTTGACAGACACCAGTTTTGTGTAATTTCTGGGATCAAGACACTAGCACCATTCTTACGTTTTACGATGGGAGTGCTCCTAGTGTTAACTTGTGCGTAACAGCTTTATAAAAGTATCAAGCGCAAGCGCCCAGTCATTGTGAAAACTTATCTCTTTGGCAACTTGTTGCTAGCACGATCCATAATGGTGTCGGGGCACACGTCTACTTTACCCTTATCGATTATGTTGAGACCAAGATCACAAGTATCGTCTACGTTGTCAAGGTCTGTTAAGCGCGACTCGCTAGTGTCTGTACCTTTTTTTTTTTCATCAGGGCTCATGTTACATTCTTTTCGGATGTTTGTAGGCCGGCTCCGGAGGCGGCCCGAGTCCAACGCTTTCGGGTACACAGCCAATCACCGTACGTCTTTTCTCGCTTCTGGCTAGCAGACTTCCCCCACAACAAGTCCCTCCACAACAAGTCCCCCCACAACAAGTCAAGCGACAACTCTGTCGGCGACCTCAAATAACTTGCCAACTACGACGAACGATGTCCTATCCTCTCTTAGTTCCTATAGCCTACCTACCTCATATTCAACCAATACACAGGCGCTTTCAAGTATCCTATCCAATCTCTCCAAGACCCATACCACCGGAGGCGGCGGCGGCGGCGGCTCTCAACCTACCAATACCAATCCGTCCAATAACAACAACAAGAAATCCTCCAACACGGGTGTCATCGCGGGAGCGGCGGCTGGTGGTGTTGTCGCTTTGGGTCTCATCGCGGGTCTGGTTTGGTTCTTCGTTTCTCGATCCCGCAGAAATCAGGCAAATGGTGGAGGTGAAGAACCCTTTAATCAACAACCAGCGAGTGATTTTGGGGGGGTACCCAGTACCCCTAATATGAGTAACGTACATGGATCTTATGGTGCTTCGCTCACTTCATACGGGAACAATCCTACGACCCCAAATAATCCTGCTGGATACAACACCAACGTTGGCCTTGGTGTTGCCCCCTCCTCCGTTCCAATTAACAACACTACCAACAACTTTGAAGGTGCATACGATCCCAATGCTTACGTTCCATCTCAAGGTGGAACAGATAATCAATCCCAATTGAATCCTCCATCTCTTGGCGCACTACCACAAGCGTACGGAGGAGATAATTACAATAATCCGATCCCCGAGTCGAATGTTCCTCCTGGATCTTCTCTGCCGTATAATAGTAATGCGGAGAATTGGAATAATGTTCCGTCGACAACTGCTCAGGGTGGGTATGGTGTGCAGAGGTCTGGTCAGCCTTATAGTGGAGCGCCAGAGTTGTCGTAAGTCGTACCATGTGGTTGGGTTTTGGAATGAGTTTCAGTATGTGTTTCTTGCCGTTGATTCTGGAGGCGGATGATCAAAAGAGGCTATGCAACGATTCATTTCGTTCGCTGAGGCAATTTAGCGTTTTGTGTGCGTCTTACTACTGCTATCTACCACGTTCTTTACTTTCTTTGCTAGTATGTATGATGTGTATTGTGTGCTGGCAGTTGCTCAGGGTGCGTCTGTGTCTGTGTCTGTGTGACCCCACGAACTCTCCCAATTCACCTTTATGTCATAGAAGATTGGCTGGTATTGAAGTCATCAAAGTGGAAGATACGCATGGGCCATGATTCCAACACTAAAGCCTGAAGCTGATGACATATGAGGGCTAACATTGAAAGAACCCCGAGGTTGATGCGCTTATGAGGCCAGGAGTATGTGGTGCGGATGGGCAAGTGTGGGGCTTAGCTCTCCCCATCAAGCCCCGGTCCTGCACGCATAAAACAAATAGATATTTGCTTACATAGCCCTGAAGGTAATTGGAGCGTCGGTCGGAGTCGCCGATACGGTTGAATGATAATCAAATAAGTTGTGATCAATTGTTTGGAGGATGATGCTCCTGATTATATTATTAATAATTCTACTTTTAGTACTTTGTCCGGCGCTAAATCACTGCTTTTTCGTACTCCACGTCTGTTGCTCCCAGATATAAGAGCAAATGTTCGAATCGTCTTCCCCAGACCCTCTCGCATCATTACAACACATCTTACAATGAGGTCCTTCTTTGCTTCTCTTGCCGCACTGGCCTCCTTCGTTGCACTAGTCAGGGCTGATGGAACTTGCGCCACTGGCAAGTTCAAATATGGTATTGGCTCAGCCGTGCCCATTACAAAGAATGATCTCAACTTGCACCAATGTATGCCCCCTCCACCCTGCCAATGCGCTTTAATATCGAGTTCAAACATATTATTTTTTTCAGGGACGATTTACGATACCTCTTGCAATGTTGTCCGCACTTGGAATAACTTGGACCTTTGGCCTACTGTAGTCATTCGGGATGATGACAGTGATAAGGATGATGGGATGAGTGCATGCGCTCACGATGCGCCGTTCACTTGCACTCCTCCACCGATCACCTTCACTTCGTATAGGGATCCCACTGGCGCCACGTAAAGCACTCTTCACCTCCTTCGTATCATCATCCACTTTTCTAATCGAATGCTTTGGTCATAGCTATACTTGTAAAACGGATAACAGTGCACATCCCTGCTCCGGCGACGTCGTCTCAGTCTGCGTAAGCCCAGTTTCTGCCTCATGCATTAGCGTGGTTAGCTGATTTCAAGGTACATCCATAAAGTGCGGATGAAACCATTTACTCTAATTACTGCTCTTTTTGCGACTCAACCATACTATATCTCTACATATATGATGTTCTAGCATCTTTCAGATGCGTTTTGTGTAATGGACAATAGCCTGCCTCTGAAGTATAAAAGCTACAATCAATGGATGGGTCCTGCAAGCCCCCAATGGGGTTAGTAGTGGTTCTGACAAGATGCGAAAAAGTGAACTTGATATTGCTTACATAACCCGAGGGCCGACTTGACAGCTGAATCACACTGGAATGCAAGAGGCGCAACTAACTACTTTTAAGTGTGTGTACATGGAGGATGAAACGCGGGTACCGATTGTTTGCCGAGAAATAAGATAGCCAAGAAGAAGAAGAATCGGACCCTGCGCTAAACACCACCAATTGCCGCGTCCGGGACCGTCGTTCTGTGTGCCATGGACGTACGTTACGGCGGACTACTGTAATCTTAGCATCATGAGCACGGAAAAGGGGGATTAGTTTCTTTCAATAAAACGATTTCGACAAATCAGCCCTACAGTAATACAAGATCCCAACCCGCACGATTCGAACGAAATTGGAGTAGACAGGAATTAAAGACTGGAGCCCATATATATTGATTTTCATTTCGGCACTTCGTCCGATGCCAAATCATTTTCCTTCCGCGTTCCACGTCGTTGCTCCAAGTTGTATATATAAGACCAATATATGCACTCGTCTCCCCTCGCATCATTTACACATCGATTTCCACGAGGTCGGAGGTCCTTCTCGCCCTGGTCTCCATCGTTGCATTTATAGTGTGGTTGGTTGACTCAAGGCACATCCACAAAGTGCGCATGAATCATAATTCTTCCCCTTTGCGAACCGTACAGTATCTACTAGCTAGCTAGTATTTTGCTAGTATACCAATGGAAACCCCACCTTCATGATGATTGATATCACTTTCGGCGTTAACTTAACATCGCTAATAGTTCACGTCCCATCTAGCATCTTTCAGATGCGTTTCGCGTGTAATGGATGTGTGCCCGAAAACTCCTGCCCCACTTGGTCAGAGCAACAGAGTTGATGCGTTGAGCAAAATAAACAGATTATTATACGATGTATCACAATGGCACGTAGTTATATCATCCCTAAAACAGGGAAACAAATCAGAACAGACGAGTCAGATTAAATAATTAATTGAAAAGAATGATAATCGATCAAATCAAGGGAAAAAAGTCGGGTCTTTAATTTTGAGCAATTCTAACAACAGAGCGACAATAACTGGTCTTCTAGCAGTCCCATCCATATATCTTCCCATCTGCACCTACTCCTCCCCAACCCTCGTCTCCATCTCTTGCTGTACCTCTATTATCTGCAGTTCTCTTCATTGGACATAGCCCTGAACCATAGCTTATCTCGAAAAGGTTGTCTACCACGTTCCGTGCGGAGATTGTTTCCGTCTCCATCGTCGAAATAAAACTGAGATTATGGTTAATACATAGGAATACGTGCGAAGTTGCTTGATACGTACGGCTCAAAAGCGTTCACATACCATAACCCCTCGTCCGGATGAATGGGCGGGAAAGCCGTCGTCGGTACCCCAATAGGGTATGAATCCCACTTGGAGAAAGTATTACTCTGTCCAGGTCATCCAGAAGTCACAAAACAAATAGTTCATACCTCTTTCCTGTGAACCCATCCTACGTTCCCTCTGCCAAATACCCTCTCCAACCAATTATCCTCTATTCTATGGTCTGAGAAAATCTTGACCACCCACTCAGGTCCTTCTGAATCATCCTCTGTTCTAGTCATTCCATGATACGATAACGAGTTGAACTCTGGTTTCGGCACAGTCCCATCGGGATGATGTCGAACACCATCGTACGTGGTAAGGACAACCCTTGGAACATTCCCCTTGACATTGAAATACTGAGGATTAGGACGGGAGACATTCGTGGCGAATAAGGTGACATGTAAATGAACATAGTTGACGGGAGGTTCTTCCAGTGTGTTAGCAGCAGGAGAACCAAGAATGGCTATTTGAGAACCGTGGAATGGAGCGGCAATGATGATGTGATCATATGGATCAATAGGTGTAAAGCTTTCAGAAGTCGTCAGAATCCACTGGGTGACTTTCCTGGAACCCTTGGTCGTCTCAATCTTTCTGAGGCCCTTGACCTGCAACGGGATGAGTTGGTCAATGTCATCCGGATCACAGAAATTTCACCTCACGCACCGTTGTATTTAGTTTGATCTCAGCACCTGACTTTTGAAGGAAGCCATCAAACACTTGGAAATTGCCTCCCTCGACGCTATGAGCGCCATCTGCAGCCATGCTGACGAGACCGAGCAATCCATGGACACGATCAGAGTTCTTTGGAAGCCCGTCAAATGTAGAGAGGACCGTTACCTATAAAGTTCAGACGAACCTGCGCATAATTTACTCGGGTAGCAGCCTCTAAAAGCTCGTGTATGTACAGCTCGCCTATTCCCTTTGATTCGAGATACGATTCGACGGTCTGAGGCGTGAGTTCATCAAAACCAACATGTTGGCTCAATGATTCAATCGACTTCCAGATAGGAATCTTGTGCGTATACACTTCCACTAAGCGATTAACCATCTCTGTCACCCTTTGGATTTTGAATCATTCCTTCTGGCCACAGAATCGAAACAAGAACGTACAGCTTGGGGGTCCGCGTGCACGATGTGTAGCCATACCTCCACACGGCTCTTAAATTATCAAGCCATTCAAACCAGCCTCCTGATCCAAGCTATAGCCGTCACAGTGGAATTAGCAGTTGGCACGCGACATTAGTAGTATGGAATAAAATTACCCTAAGAACGAAGCGGCTCCCATCCCATATGCCCATGTCAGAGTCGTCTTCGCCTTTCCGGAACGGAGCCAATGTCAAATTGAATTCTTTGACAGCGCGCATCATGTTCCTGTTTGCATCGACGAAGATGGAAGCTCCAAGCTCGACTGCTGGATAAGATGGATCATCGTAGGGATAGACTACGATGGAACCTATCACAATACCCGAAACCCCATTCAGCAGCAAACAGAAAATGTGAGGTGGAGTTGATTTGTTGAACGAAAGAAATATACCTACGACCACCAATGTAACCACTCTTCTCATACACATCTAAATGAACATTCACACCCTGTCTTTCCTTCGCTTTAGAAATCCAATATGCAGCGGAAGATCCTCCTGCACCAGCACCGATGATTGCGATGCGCAGTCCTCTGGTTTCATCTACGCTCAGAGTATCCTGATTAATGTGACCGAAGAGAGATCCAACGAAAGGCAACTGAAAAGACCAGCATAGGACGAGGCACGCGAGTGGCGACGCGAGGCCCAAGACCAGAGGTTGAAGCAGGTGCATGGTCCAAGGTTATCTCCGCTACATGTGCGTTGCACTGCCACTTAAGGCAGCAGCACTTGACTGGTCTAGCTAATACAGTACCTCAGGTCGAATCCTGAAACACTTTCTTTAAATTCTGAAATATCTTATCTGTTATGTTCAGAGTACCGGAAGTCCAGTCCAGGCCACTGGCACACTTGACAGAACTGAGACGCCACCGGCAAGTTGTGCCCAAGCGGTAATAAGTTAGAGGCGCACATCTTGAGTAGCGGTATCTGATGAACATGATACCATACCCTCGCTCCTCTCGTGCATCCTGCTCTACTATCCCCACCTTCGCCTTCACCAGCACCATCCTCAGTGTCCTCTCTTCCCCCTACATCACAATCCGACACCTTCGCAAGAACTCGATCGAAATTCGCCTCGCAATCCTACTCAAAGATGATCCTCTCAGACAGTCAGACTGTTTGCGAGAAATCATACAAAATACGCCATGGATTTGAAAGGTTTGGACAAATTTGCCGGATATCGTGGGGGCTATGGAGCGATCAGAAATGCATTGAAATTGCGGGCTAAGCCTATGGTTACGTGGTAATTACAAGGCTCAGATTACAAACTGTGTATAGAATGAGAGCATAAGTAGAATTCTATAAAAATTATTCGTGTATGTTTCGTACCTCTGGGCCGCTGTCAACATTTCCCTCATTTCGCGCTCCGTAACATTTACTTCTTCGTCCTCATCATCATACAGGACCTCGAACCAATTTCCCTTGAGTTTACTTGTGCCATAATCTTGAACAGTGCATTGTACTATTTGACCCGATTCAGGCTTGCGGAACCGAATCTTCTGGCCGAGCTTGGGCCAAAAGTTACCGTCATCACGTTCGTTCACATCGGTCGGATAGAATACAGATGTGATGTGTGAGGGAAGACGTGGATCAGGGGTGGCGGGAAGAACAGGTACATTTGGTTTGTCTCGAGCGTATGCTTCGAATCTGCAAGCCTTTGATTCAATAACTACCAAGCAAGTTAATAAATCTACTGACGCAAGTTTATTGGCTCTCCCAATTGTCTCATTATATTTAGGCAATTTGACAGCTCCCGATGGATGACTTGGATGGCTGTCGAGCACGCGAAGCCGACCTTATAGTAACTTATTTGCAAAGATTAGTCTACTTTGTCGGGAAGACTTGTGCTTAAATAACCTACTCGTGCGTCGTCTTAGGCTGCGATTTACATATCTTATCAACCTCGGCAAAGTGTATGTCCAGTTTCTTCTTATCATCGAGCGGTGGTGGTACAACAGGATTCGAAAGGTTGCTCTTCCACGCGATGCGGGCTTCTTCATATATGGCCTCTGTATTGGCCAGACCCAAATTGTCGGATGTGGTCTGAGCAAGTTTGGAAGAGAACCTGATAGTAAACAAGCTTCTCCACTTTCCTTTCAACAGAAGCAGAGTCCATAACGTTGCGGAGAAGGCGACACGGATAGCGGAATCAGTCCAATAGCTTGTTGCGTAATTTTTTGGGGCATGTACGCTTTCCTTTTGCGGTCGAGTCAGAGGGTAAACTGGGTTCAGTGATCAAGTGGTACTTCCTGTTTGAGACATGCAGCCAATGCATCTGGTCCTTGCCCAACAGCTCGCGGCTGTACAAGGAAGCAGTTGAGAAATGGAAGAAGTTCTATCGACCAGGTCACGATGAGGGCGCAAAAGCAAGGTTCCTCACTGCAGCGGACAAGGCTTGCAACATACGGTCACGTATACCTGAAGAGTGTGTTCTCGATTTGTCGTCATATCCCCATCTCTGAACTTGCCTAAAGTTGTTACCTGAACATTTTCGCTTGCTCTGCTGGCCTCCAAATGATTATCGATGACGGTCTCTTGAAATTGAGCAAGTCTGATCGCTTCCAAGTTTTGCGCGACTCTAGACGCATCTCGTGTGTGCTTCATATCAGCCAGCAATTCCGAATCTATATTAATGTTCTGCTGGGATGGAACAAATCGAGACGCATATGGCTGCTCGGAAAGACCTCGACGACCTCATTGGTAAACGAATCCGTCATCGCGTCCCAGCCAGCGGAGAAATCAAAGAATGCGTTGTAAACGACTATGTAACTAGTCGCATGAAAGGGCCACACTTCTTAGTTTCACACCGATGAGACGGCGGAGGCGATCGTCACAGAGGATGACATGGAGAAAATATTGAAGAACCGTCTTGAATGAGACTTGGGCAATCGATGGATCAACTTAATGACGCCGGCTTGTATGTAGTTTGAAGTAAAGGCCATAGGCAAGCAAATAGCAAGATGACAATAACTATGTAGGATGGCTTTTCGTAGTATCGCAAGCGGAGCTAGAGATCCATCGTTACTTAAGTTGATTATTTATTTGAAAAAGGCCTGGACGGTACGAGTCAAGTATCCTTTAGCCCCGAACGTAATGAGATTATTGGTGTGCGTCCTTTGAGTCCGTATTTCGATGCCCCCTGGTTGCTCACCGGGTCTCCAAGGTGAATGAGAGGATGGTGAAGGAGATGGACCCAAAGAGTGTTTGCCTATTGTTGTACTGGTTCTCAACTGAGAGGCAACTCTTGTTCGATATTCAATCGTCGAGACCCTGGAGCTGGTAGAAACTATCTCCTACCCCCCCATACACATGTGGTTGTTGTTAGAATTATCGGCTGTTTTAGCAGTCCGATAGTCTCTGACAAAAGCGCCGCCGGCAAAGTTGTGCCACAGCGCGCGCCACATTAGTCAGACACGCTGCGAGATTTTCTGTAGTCATAATGGCCGTTCTGCACTGGCACCTGGCTGATCAAACATGGTAATGTGTTCCGAGTTAGAGGCAGAAAGGGCGTGCATGCACGTGGCCCACCCCCGTGCTGTTCACCAGTAGTGCCACTGCCAGTCACTCCGGACCTGCGTTGATACTCCAGCTTCCCGTCTGGCACGCGTGCTGGAGTAGCCTGCATCAAATTCTGTTCCTTGCTACTCAAACGCGTTCTGGTCTAGGGCGGTACATGAGGACTGCCCCTGCCTGGCTCACGGACGTGACGGTAGACTGCTAAGATTCATGTTCGAGACAAACAAATGTAAATACAATGCGGGTTCCCAAACAAGCCAATTGGAAACGGCCATCCGGATCGGAAGGACACTTGGGACCGGTGGATCTTGGACCGGAATCTAGGAGCTTGGCTCGGATGTACTCTCCCGAATTTCTCATCCTTGACGGGTCGGAGTCTACAATGTGTTCGATATATGAGTCGACGTGGCTATTGTGACAACTTGCGTCATCCATGTTGATGAGCGAGTATCTCCTTTCTTGGACTGTCTTGGACTTAATACGACTTACTATTCAGATAGTCGTTCTTATAAGGCTGAAAATATCTTGTCGCCTCTTTTCCCCTCAGTTCTTGACTTCAGAGCTGAGGCGTCATACGCTAGCTTTCTAACACAATGGTCATCTACACTCATTATCGGACATGATGACCGGTCAAGTAGACTACTAACGGACCGCAACAACACGAGTGCTGTAACCCTTACAATGAGGCTACTGGCGGATACCTGCACATCCGCCACTTTGTGTTAACCCCACAAAGAACAGCTTGGGCTGCATGACTTGACGGGTTTTCTAAGTGCTTTCCCTTATCCCTCTCTTGCATTTATCACCATAGAAACTATCCGTCTTCCGTATTTGTCTTTCAAAATTAAAAACTGAATATACCAAGGAAGCTTTCTTTCTTCTACACACATCCATACGTGGCGGCTACGCAGAGATCTGGACTATCATCATGTTTCTGAATGGTTGATTTGATCAAGATCCTGATCAACAAGAGAATGAATCGTATTACATATCCTCCACTCTTTTAAATTATTGAGGCGTAAAAATCATCGGGGATACAGTGAAACAAAATGTATGAAATTCCCTACAACTTTGCCTTGTTCACTAAGCTACCAGCAGCCTTCAATCTCTCGACAGCTTCAGCAACCATCTCGTCCACGATTTGCTTCGCAGGTTTAATATCGTTAATCATGGCAGCAACGTCCCCCATGAGGAAAGATCTTCCCTCATTCATAAGCTTGGGATTCTTCTCCAGTTCGATGGCCCAAGGTATCTTGCCTTGCGATGTCAGTTCTTTGATCTCAGCTTGACGGTTTTTTTCCCTGTAGAGTAAAGGAGTAAGGTCAGGACCGTCTAGCAAGGGGAGGAAGCGAAACCAGGAGCATACCAGTGTTCAACATAGGGTGTGTTCCGAACCCGAAGTGGACGTCCGGTATAGATGAGCGTCCGGATGACTCCCCCATATCCAGCCGAAAGAATACTATATCAAGGGGATGATTAAACATGCCAAGAACAAGTAGAAATGCTACATACGAGTCCTTGTGGGCTTGAGGCGCGCTAGCTTCCACGCTGGCGACGAAGCGTGTCCCAACCCAGACGCCTTGTGCGCCGTATGCGAGAGCAGCGGCGAGACCCCGACCATCCGCCACGGCACCAGCCGCCACGAGGGGTATCTAAATGAAGATCAGATTGAACAGTCAGATGTGGCAACGCAAAAATAAAATAAAAGGAAAGGCTCCTAACCTGCCTCCCTGTCAATGGACTGTTTTTCCCTTTCAACTCATCTAGGCATGCTGGTATAAGGATGCTAAATGGAACATCACCCGTATGGCCACCGCCTTCGCCTGCTTGCGCACAGATGATGTCCACATCACGTGCAACGGCTTTCTGGACATGTTTCGGATGCCCAATCATATTCATGACAGGTATACCAGCCTTATGAAGCTTCTCAACCACCTCCACCGGCGGGACACCTATCTGACGCGAAAATGGTGATCAAATCCGATGTTGAGCTAACAAATCCAGGACTGACCCACTGCGCAAACGAAAAGTCTAGCGCCTTCCTCTATAATGACATCGATGAGCTCAGGTAATGCTCCATTCGTGTAGTCGTAGTTGGTCTTTCGTGCGCCCTCGCCAACCTGTGGAATGAGCAGGTCCACGCCAAACGGCGCTTTTGGATCATTCAAGTCCGTCTTGAGGCGTTTAATTTGTTCTCGCAGGAATTTAGGTGTGTAGCCAACACCCCCAATGACGCCGAGGCCACCAGCACTATCAGGAATGGAGTAAGCACGGAGTGGAAACGAAGGGTGTTGGAAGTCACTAACTTGGTGACCGCAGCCGCAAGCTCTGGGCCCTAAAAGAAGTACGTTAAGAAGTAGGACGAAACGAGGGCGAACAAAGTTTCTCGTACAGCAGCCACCTGTAGTTTCGCGAGCAATCATGAGGATCAGTCTCTAGTATGCCTAAAAGGGCTGGGACTACTAACATTCATACCAGCCAGAAGAATTGGGTGGTGGATATTGAACAGCCTGGTGATTTCAGTTGTAATGAGGCCCATGATGTTAACTGGGCGCAGCAATGAGATTTAACAAGGGGTTAAAGTGTGTATGAGTTGACACAATGATGGGTGGTGAGGCGGAGAGCTGACGAGGCTGAATTGGAGGAAGTGTGCGACGTGGTTAAGTAAAGGCGGGACCGGCAATAGGAAGGGCCGAGCGCCGTTAGGAGTGAACCGAATTACGTCTTGCGGAACCCAAGGTCCGATCTGTTCGGTAATACCGGCAGTCCAGGGCAAGCCATGCCGAAGCGGTAGAGCATCGGAGTGGCATCGGGCTTGTTAGGGATCATCAGGTATTATTAATCTTACTTCTGCTCTTTCCTAAAGCGTTCGTGAAGCCCCTCAAATCCGGTATGTGCAATTCTTTTTCACGACTGTAACCACA
>WNFI01299533.1_pt1 | contig 14006 bp, 17 predicted proteins | sample 5400471 | NCBI WGS metagenome assembly WNFI01 (sample SAMN13153348, study PRJNA577476) | soil metagenome | isolation source: 100 cm saprolite on Douglas fir-dominated hillslope | place: USA:California | collected 2013-09-17 | reverse complement strand
ACAGACATATACAAGTATATGCGGACCAGAACGCTCGGGCCGCTCTTTGAGAGGTAGACGGCCACGGAGTAAAAGTTGCTCTGATTTTGGAGGGCATTGACAACGGTGGCAGATACGGCAAGGGTTGAGGCAAAGGTGTATAGGACAACGCGATGGGAGAGGATGGAGTCGGTGAAGGACTGCAGTCTTGGACGCAGAGTGTCGGCCATAAGGAGGAGTGGGTGGGTGCAGCGGCGGACGTGGCAGAGCGGAGAAGGACCTGCACGTGCAAGGCCCCCATTGGTATTAAGCGCTTCCACTCCTTTGCCCCCGTTCCTCGCTTGCAATCCCCATGGTAGCAGCCATCCTCTCGATTTTTATTTTCCTTTCTCATTTCCCTGCCTGCCCCTGCCTTAAAGTTCCGCTCTTGCCTCGTGCTGGATAGCGGCCCGAAGTCTGTCCCGTAAACTTGCCATTTCCAGAGCACTCCGACACCCACTCATCGTCCTCGGATCATCGCACGTTCAAAGTGGCGAGATTATCGCAGTAGCTGTAAGTTAGGATGAATGTTCCATTATTGGCGCTATGCAACATCCAGAGGCACAATACGTAACAATACCCCGAAATTTGACGTGAGACAACCGTTTTCTTTCGGGCGAATCGAGACCGTTAGCAGAATAATTTGCTCGGGTGAGAATCGCTCCCCGGAACCCGCGAGATGTGTGGCGTTTATCGGCAAGCAGCATGGCCTACCCCTGGGTCACGTTCAGAAGCATATGCTGCATCCAGACGCCCGTCATGGATGCATGACATAGGCTCATCGGAGGCTGGCAATTCTGAGGGATCAACACTCTCGCCAGCGTCTGTTGGGCGTCTGTTCGATGAGTTGGCCCCCGGTAGCCTACTTCAAAAATGCAATCCGAACCTTCTTCACGGGGTAATTTCCCAGCCTTTTTTCGCATAAATACCACTTTTGCCTTCCCTCCCTTCTACATCTCCCCACCCCCGTGTTCCTTCTCCACTCGCGCGGTGCACATGGCAGACTTACGCCTCCGTTCACTGTCTTCATCCCCAAAACCTGTCAGCGAAAAAGTAGCTGACCGCGATTCTCTCGCACCCATACCAGCACCTCGAGCGCATCTAATGATACGCTTATTCTATGTTACGTCTGCAATCCTAACCATATATTATCTGGCCTCCGTCCCCAGCCGGGTACGCGCGCCTCTCCCAGATGCATACGCCCTCTGCTCCCGCTCGGGCGCCAATATCTACACCGTCGACCCTAATTACCCCCGCGCACAGTGCATGGTTGTTCAGGGTTCTTATATTGTAGATGTTGGTGCCATAGGTATGTAACCGCACAATGCCGCCCTTTGCATACCATAAAGCTACATTAGATGAAGTCCACCGTCGATGGGAATCATCTGTCCTTGCCATTGAAGCAGCAATTAAGCGCGCCCATCCAAAACCCCGTCTGGAAACTAAATTTATCGAATCGGGATCAATTATTGTTCCTGGTATAAGTGGTAGGCGCCCAATCTGAGTTGCTGCTAAGTAATTACCTCTAATATTACCATAAATATATAGACTCACATGCACACATGCTCGAGTACGGCGCGAGCCAGCTCATTCCCCTGGAGGGCGCTCGGAGTGCAAAAAGTGATCCTGATCTCCCTCATTGGTCAAGTTTAAATCTAACCCATCAAAGCCGCCACCGCGTTGGTTCGCAGGTTCATTTTATCCGACGAAGATATCAAACTAGATCCTTTGAAATTTGTCGTGGGTTGGGGTTGGGATCACACGAAGTGGCCAGAGCAGGGATTCCCAACTGCAGTAAGGCATTCACCTTCCTCTGTGGTCACACGACGCACTCCCCCATCTAGGCAGTCCTGGACTCTGACCCCGTAGTGCGACAACATCGGGTTGTACTAGAAGCCAAAGATGGTCATGCAATCTGGGTGAACTCGAAGGTCCTTGAAGACATTTCTCCTCTCCCTGAGGACGTGGAAGGCGGTGTCATAGTGCGTGATGCATCTGGCAAGCCTACAGGTGTGGGACCCACCATTGGATTTGATTTGTATAATAACTGCGTATCAGGCGTCCTTCTCGACAATGCTCAGTTTCTCGTCACGATTCCCCCACCCACCTATAAGGACCTTGAAAAGCGCTTTCAATTGGTTGTACATGACGCTATCTCGCATGGACTTACATCCATTCATGATGCCGGGTTTGACCCGAGATCTTTGGAATTTTTCAAATTGTGGGTGCGCTCCATTCAATACCCCGAGTAACTGCGTCTTAGATCTATCAGGTTGGCCGAAAAAGAGAAGCTGCCCGTGCGCCCGTGTAAGCTTTCTGCGCCCACTCACTAACGACCGCATAGATTCGAATTTACGGCATGACACACTTTGATGAGAAAACCGAGTACTGGGGTGATAAAATTAAACCAATTGTCGGCGCTTCCAATGGTCGGTTTACAGCGCGAAGTGTCAAGATATTCGCAGATGGCAAGTCTTTTTCGCGTCTTAAGCTATCTGCATTAACATGTCACCCCAGGCGCTCTACGGTCTGGTGGGGCAGCTGTAAGTGCAGTTGAACCTGGGATACACTTTTGGCCTGATGGCCATTATTAGCTACACGAGCCTTACGCTGACAATCCTAGCACAAGGGGCTTCATGAGAATCGATCAAGAGGTTTTGACAACCAATATCCAGAGATTCTTAGGAGATGGTTGGCAGACAGTAAGAATGCTGTCTCTTCCCTTCCTCAAAAGTCATAAACCCCTTTCTAGAACGTCCATGCAGTTGGTGATAGAGCAAATACTCTTGTCATTGATGCATTCGAGTCTGCGCTGGAAGGAATCAACGTGACTGCGCTCCGACCTCGTCTTGAACATGCTCAGATCATCACGCACCCTGATATGGCACGCCTCGCTAAGCTCGGTGGTATGTAAGATTCCTTAAATTTTCCTAGACCGGCGTTGATTCGAGGTCACCCTCCAGTCATCGCCAGTGTCCAGCCAACTCATGCGTAAGCTGGCTATCTCTATGCCGCGGATACCGCATATAACTAAGTGTGTTAAACGCTGCTAGAATAAGCGATATGTATTTCGCCGAAGATCGTCTGGTGCGTCTATTGCACTTGGAGGTTTTCCTACGCCGCTTACCCTCCGCAGGGTCCAGAACGTGTGAAGTCGCTCTACGCTTTCCGTGATATCATCAATTACGGCGCGCGCTTCACCCTTGGCTCGGACGCGCCTGTCGAATCCATGAATCCATTGTCTGGGTTCTTTGCTGCCATAACACGGCTTGCGCCTGATGGCACCTCCCCTCACGGGCCAGGGGGATGGTGAATTACTCTCTCCGGGTCAGATGGTTACACCTTCGAATGACATGCTGATTTTTGTCGCAGGTTCCCAGAACAGCGCCTCACGCGCGAAGAGGCACTGAAAGGTGTGTTGTGATACCTATCCCCTTCACACGGAGGTATTGGGGGCTGAAATGTGCTGCTCTGGTGTCAGGAATGACTTTAGACCCCGCATGGGCATCGTTCACCGAGAATATCTTGGGATCTATCACCCCCGGGAAGCGCGCGGACTACGTCTTGCTATCAAAGGACATTATGACCATCCCGGAAAGTGAAATCCTTCACACTAAAGTTTTGGCCACAGCGATCGATGGTCGCCCTGTCTATGGACACATCTAGCCGCGATAAGGTGGACAGAAACAAATGAAGTTATTTGCTCATATTCAACAGGCGGAGCTATTTGGCCGGCGAGGAGGTCCGGTCCACCCCATTTCGAGTGATGCCTTAAGCTGGAAGGATGGTCCCACAACAGTGTTCTGTGCTCCGCAATTCGGACACCGATGAGCGCTCCCTGCATTTAGGTCCTACGATCGTTTCTATAACTTCCCGAAGTTCCAGGATCTCTTAGTAAAGCGATTACAATGCAGATGACTTTAAAATTTGAATGGACACAAACAGGACGAACGATGGCTACGATCGTTCGTGGGCATACATGCGCAACTGCGACAAGTACCCACGCTGGTCTTATCTATACTTGTCTTATCAAACAGAATTCTGAGCGCTTTGTCGGTGTTGCAACTCTCTTGGACAACAGTCAGGGCGGCATACAGGTGTTCCTTGCGCCATAGCTAAGACATGTCACATGTAGTCTCAAGGATGAGTAACCTTATCTCCCAATATCTGCAAGCGCCGGGGAGTTCATCGATCTTGATGATCATGTTACGATATAACTTATCCCATTATGGGCGCTCATATTCGCCACTCACTGGCACTTGACAAGTTACACACTACTGGTTACATACTATTGGATCACAGTGCAGTAAGCACCCCCCCTTCGATGCCACCAGGCCCGTTTACAGCGCCCTGTATGTAAGCACGTCATAAAATGACACATCTTCGAGGGAAGTCTGGAAGTTTGTTCAATTGGGCGCAGGGTCATCATTTCAGCAGTGTTGGCTTCGGGGATCCCGTATGATTGACAGTCGGACCATCTGGTGATTTTATGGTGGACTAAACTTCCCAAACAGCGGATAGCTGTGAGAGCCATTCGAAATAGGCCCGATACGAGTTGTGTAAATCTACGTGGTTGCATGGCGATGACACATGCAACTGAGTGAGCTGAGCCGAATGTGAATGCGCAAACACCGCATTTCCTTTTGAGAGTTCATTATACAGTAGTAAAGGGATCGGTTACCCTTCGGCGAGTAATGCCCACTAAATGGAAGAGGCATGACTCATTTTTACGTGACCGAGTATCAATTGCTTGGTTTTGAAACAGAAATTTGGGGGTCCCAGTGGGGTATCGTACTGAAATGGGGTGTTCCATTACACCATTTACAAGTGCGGCTAACTTTGCGACGGATCAGGTTGTTGATAATATTTATTATCATTATCATTGTGAGACTAAATTAAATAATCATCCCCTCAGGCGCGTCGCGTCGCGTCACAGTCGCCGCGACATGGACGGGGCATCCACTTCTGTTTGCCCTCAGTAACGACCTTGATGTCACCCTTTCTGAAACCCTTTCCTCCAGATTGGCCTCGTACTGAAAAGAGAAAATCCCATGAACTGGGGCAGTGCGAAATCTCTAGCAACAAAAAACAAGCCACTGGCACCGCACTTCCCAGCGCATCAGGTAGTGGTACCCAATATTGGATGGTTCAATGGTATGTATTTCCCGAGGCATAACAGGCTATAGTAGGACGTGACCATGTCAAAGGAGGGCTCCCCAGTCAAAGAAACACAAGACATGGGAGGGGGATGGTGTCCTTGTTGTGACCAAGCCCAAAGGCGTTCTCATGGACTTAGAAGGCCGCGTGTATGCGTCGAGTTTCTAGATCCTCGGTACTCAGAAGCTGAGATTAGTTCTTTAGTCTTACTACTGGCAATGTTAGCTCCAATGCACTAGAGGAAGGCTCCCAGTTAAGTCTGGGTAACAAGGAACTCGAGATTGATCGTGCCATGCAAGCCTCGGAATATCTTTCCGGGGCCTGCTTCGGCCGTAGCGACTTGGTTGAAGCACAATTACCCCCTTTGACAAATTCAGCCTCTCTTTCAAGACAATTCACGCCGCTGAAGCCTGTAGCGCTGAACCCACCTACTGTTCGCCCTCCAGCTCCGCCAGCTGCTTCTGTTTCCCAGAGGAAGGTTATCGAATTAGAACCCGTCAGTTTACTGTCGCGGCCAGTAAAACCATCATCAAAAGTACACTCGGAGGGCGACAACGATGCCCGTTTATACTGGACTGCTAATTGGTAGTCCTCCCTCTTCACATATTCATATTTACAAAGTTAACTGTCCCATTTACTAGGAGAAAGCCACAAAACAAGAAGCATAAGACGTGGGATGGCGATGCGTTCGTGACTGTGCAAGGGGGTACATTGATCCTTGTCTCTGAACGTGGTAAAATGTGAGCGAACATGCCTTCTTTCACACGCTGACGTCGACAAGCCCACTTTCCAGTCTTGGACGAAAACCTTTTGAAAACTTACGTCTTACCTCCGGACTGAAGACTTTCGTAGGGGGCCTGGAGGTAGAGCTGGATTCTCGAATAACACAGTCGGAATTCCCAAAAATTACTGGGAAGGCACTCGGGGCAGAGAACGAGAGCGAAAGCGAGATCCAACTTTTGGAGGAAACTAATAATACGCGTCCTCGTACAGAAAATGGCAATTCACCTATCAAGAACTCAACTTCATCCGGGATGAGGTTTATTCCCCCAACAACGTTCTATGCCAAGCCCACACCGAAGCCAAAAACGGCTAGTCCTCTGTGAGCGCTAGCTTAAGTTAATGAGAATGTACTTCCTTATCTCAACGATCAAGACATGATCCCAAAGCGGAAAAAGCGGTTGTGATGAAGGCGCCTACAGATGAACACTCAAATCGCTTCAACAAGAAGTGTGTCATTCCTTTTCCCAAGCGCCACTTTCGAGTATTCTTACAGAATGTTCTAGATCTCTACCCATTGTTCCTGTTGTCATAGATCCAATCCTGGCACGCCGCTTGAGACCGCACCAGGTTGAAGGTCAGCTCGCTTACACACTGATGCTCAAGGCCAGTTCTCAATGAATCTCAGGTGTTAAGTTTATGTACGATTGTGTCATGGGACTCCGAAAGCATGAGGGCCAAGGGTGCATCCTTGCTGATGAAATGTTAGTCTCCTACTCTCGTAGCGCCCTACTCATTCTGACAGCGTCTGTGAATAAAGGGGATTGGGAAAAACCCTTCAGGTTAGCGCATCAATATTATTTGAACATCCAATTGATGGCCCTTCAGACAATTACCCTCGTTTGGACTCTACTAAGCACGTTTCTTCTTCCCTATTTGATTTAGTGCTGACTACGTTGAAGAGCAGAACCCGTACGCGGGCGTCGGCCCCGTTATCGGGAAGGTGCTTATCGTCTGCCCTGTTACCCTGATTAATGTAAGTGACAGTGTAGCGAACCCATAAACTCTTTGTCTCTGTTAAAGCAATTGCTCTAGAACTGGAAAAGCGAGTTCCACAAGTGGTATGGTTTCTGTTTATTATATTCGATGACCAGTGCTGAATCGTGAGCAGGTTAGGACGTGACCGTGTCGGTGTACTTACCGGGGATAAGGCGAAAACGGCCATCAGACAATTTACTAACTCGTTAGTTCTCACGATTTTCCTTGCAGCTGTCTGATTCGACATAATTGCTGTAGAAAAATCCATCAGGTTCTACTGATAGGCTACGAGCGGCTACGTACTGTAGTGTGAGTCGTTTGTAAGAACGCTCGTCTCTCAGATTTCGCTGAGCCGTACACTCACAAGTGATGATTTGGTTTACTGCAAGTAAGCACATTCGATCGTTTAATTGTCTCTCCCAATATCCATCTGTTTAGCCCACCCATTGGACTCATCATCGCTGATGAAGGCGAGTAGCTCGTGGGCTGAGCTGTCCGTGTCTATGCTGAGTAAATAATAGGCCACCGACTTAAGTCAGCTTCCAACAAGACCTCGGCAATGTTTAGTGTTCTAAAGACTCGGAGGAGGATCATTCTTTCGGGAACGCCAATCCAGAATGATCTTCGCGAATTTCATGCGATGGTAAAAATTAAAACCTCTGGCAACCCCTTGTTCGCCGTTGACATCGATCATTAACCAGGCGGACTTTTGTAATCCCGGGCTTCTAGGTCCGACCTATCTTTTTCAATTTGACCATCTTGCTGACTGTCTAATAGATGATTACGCCACCTTCCGTCGCGTTTATGAGACGCCCATTATCCGTAGTCGGGAACCGGGGTGTTCGCCCAAGGAAGCAGAACTGGGTGAAAGTCGCTCGGCACAAGTAATCCCGACCACTCCGTACCATGACGAAAGTTGACTACTCTCCTTCAGTTGCTCGCTATCTCCCGCAGCTTTGTCCTTCGACGTGATGCGAGTATCCTGCAAAAATTCTTGCCACCGAAATGTAAGCTTGCCCAGGGCCGCCCAAGTGCATTATTCACTAAGTTCCAGATGAATATGTCGTTTTCGTCACTCCAACTACATTACAATTGTCAATATTCTCCAAGATCCTCAATCCGGACCGTTTAGATAACATTATCGAATACTCCACGGCTGAGACTCTTGCATTGATAAATATCCTCACGAAGATAAGCAATAGCCCAATTCTGCTCAAGGCCGTTGCCGACAAGGCAAAAGCGAAGACCAGCCAGGGGCAGGACAACAGAGAGAGGACGACGGTCGTTGAAGAGGCAGTGAAGTTGCTGCCTGAGCGCGCTCAAGTGGAAGACCTATCGTTAAGTGGTGAGATCTAACGGCTGACTCATATTGAACCTCATTAATGGTAAATCAGGGAAGTTGACGGCTCTCGCCAATATCCTCAAAGCAATCAGAAAAGTTTATCTTATAGCTCTTACATTTGCGCTGCGTTCACATTCAGTTCTACAGCATACGGATGAAAAATGCATTGTCGTCTCTCATTACACGTCTACTCTCAACATTGTAGAAGCTTTTTGCAAAAAGAAGTCATACAGCTACCTTCGTTTGGATGGGTAATTTCCCAACTGGCACCTTCCGTCGTCGGTCGCGTGGCGTTAATCACCTGTTATGTCTACTGTAGTTCGACGCCGGCCTCCAAAAGATCGGAATACGTAAACACGTTCAACAAGTCTTCACAAGAGCGCTGTTGTGCGTAAGCTAACACCTTCATTGCTGTTAGCTCCCTTACCTATTGTCTTTAGTTCTCTTTCTCCTCAGCTCCAAAGCAGGTGGTGTCGGACTCAACCTCATCGGTGCTTCAAGACTTTGCCTCGTTGATTCCGACTGGAACCCAAGGTGTGGCGTTCTACATCATAGATCATGACAAAATCCACTCACCCCACGTTCCAGCCATGACCTTCAGTCGATGGCACGTATACATCGGTTTGTCACTAACACCTGCCAAAATGCTTGACGCTGACCTTTGTCGGGTCATCCCTAGAGACGGACAAAAGCGGAGTGTCTACATATATCGCTTGCTGACAGCAGGAACAATCGATGGTGAGTCCTTATAGCTCACGAATACGATCCTGTCGTTAAAGCGCGGATCGCAGAGAAGATCTATCAGCGTCAAATCACAAAGCTAGGGTTGAGTAACAGTACGTTTCCTCTTCTAGTAATACGATGTGAAGTTAACCTTTCTTGGTCGTAGCATTGATTGGAGATGTGAGGACACTGCAACACTTGTTTGCCGCACACTCCATTTTGACTCACCCTTTATGACAGGGAAAGTCTGATTCTAAGTCTGACTCGTTCACTCCCAAAGAGGTAAGAAACATGAGATTGAACCCTTCTGCACTGGTTGACATGCAGGTGCAGCTGCGCGATATCTTTACTATCCGTCCTGGAACTGCGTGTCACAGTCATGACCTCTTAGACTGCCCCTGTGATCGTATCGGGACGTCGGGAGATGATGATGCTCCGTCAACTGCTGACGCTGCTCTAGAGGACGATAGTAGAGTAACTGTGGACACCACATCAGGCTTCGTCGTTGCTTCGCAGGTCAAGATCATCGACTCTCCGAAGTTAGACAAAGCAGTAGGCACCTTATTCTTTGCGTCCAGAGCAGAGTTCTCACGCGTGATGTGCGTTTCTAGTACTTGAAAAAGAAAAAGGCGGACCTGGCCTCACTGGGCGAATGGACTCACATCAATTGTCTGCGAGCAGATGCTAGCGAACGCGTGCATGATGACATCCTCCGTAGCTTATTATTCCGCCCGTCATCCTCACATGGACAACGAGTAGAACCAGTAGGTAGCTCATCAAAGAGCCGCATATTATCGCTTCTCGATGCAGTCGAGCTGGACAACATTTCGCGACTAGATGATTTGAGTATAAAGGACCTTCCTGGTGGCACCGTGTCATTTTTGTTCGAGAAAGGAACGTCGATGTCAAAGGATGACGAGGGCGAGGACACCTTTTCCATTTGATGGGATAATTGCTATTAGTTTAGGGGGCATTGTCACGGTACGCAGACATGAGACACCAATTGCGTTGCAAATGTAACCGGTGTAGCTTAGAGTATTCGTAGTCGACTGCTTCGACTTGCAAATGCGAAGTATCCTAGTTTTCTGTAACCTCCAAGAAGCAAACATCCTTGTCGGCTTGGACATCATTGGTGAATGAATTCGTCACCATATTTGCTCTCGGAGCGTCAATTTCTTACACTACTTCCGTGACCATGATTGTACGCAGCTTGCAGGCCCATAATCGATCCTTACTCAGCAAGATCAGATCAGTGCCAAGCTTAGCAATTTCCCCAACCTCGTCTTTCGCCAAAAGACCCCAACATCAGGCTCACACAGGTATACCTCCATCAATGCCATTTTCTTTGTGCCGAAGCTCTGATAAAACAGATCTGTACAGTAACAATCAAGTCATGTCGCCTGTTGATGACGAATATCTTGCCATCGCCACTACCGAAGCCCACGGGCTCTACGAGCACAAATTAAAACGAGCTGACCATCAGCCAGGCCCAAAGGATATCGTCGCAGAAGTTGCATTCTCGGGATTAAATCATATCGATGTAAATCAACACGAAACGGGAGCCTATGTAAAGGCTTTCCCCTATGTGCTAGGCAAAGAATGGTCTGGTGAAGTTGTGCAAGTTGGTTCGGAAGTGATCGACCTCAAAGTTGGTGATCAGGTATTTTTCCTCTTTTTTTCATCTGTATTACCGTATCAAAGGCTCAAATAAGGTTGAAATCTCGATCACAGGTCATGGGCCTAGGTTATAAAACAGGATCACTCCAACAATTCATCACTCTTCCCCGTTCTCATGTTTGCCTGAAGCCCACCTCCATTAGCCTAGAAGAAGCTGCGACCATCTCACATCGCTACACTGCTATCATGGTCGCTTTGCTCTTCAAAGATGGCCTCGATCTACCTCTTGAGCCTACTGAGGAGGACAAGAAGAAAGGTGTCATTGTCTGGGGTGCAGCCTCGGGCAGTGGCATGTTTGCTGTCCAAATTCTCAAAGCTCTGGGCTATCAGACGATTCTTGCAGTTGCCTCACCCAAACAACACGCCAAACTGCTCAAGTTCGGTGCAACGGAAGTCTTTGACCGTACCGATGCCGATTTAGCCTCAAAGATCCAGCCCAAATATCCAAAGTTACACCTCGGACTGGTAGCTCAGATAGATCCTGCTGGGTGGCAAACGATGCTGGACATCTTGAAATCCACTCCTGAGCATCCCAAAACCAGCGTCACGATCGTCCACATTATCCGACGCGTTCCTGTCATTGCAAAGTATTTGCCCAAACTGCTCTCTGCGCCTAACTTTGCAGTACCCAAAGAAGTCCAGGTGGTTTCAGAAGGGTCCTTGTTGGAGAGGGTCAAGTCATCACTCAAAATTGCGGGAGAGAACACGGAAGTCAGTTTAGCAATTAAAGTAAATTAACGTCGCTTGCGCTGTGCACGGTCCACGGCTGAATTTCCTCGACGTTGGCGCACCCACACGTGCCCTCGACCACTCGGCTGCGAGCCCATTCCGCGCCACACACGCCCCGATTAGATGGTGTAATTGTACTTGTGCTTTGTGTCATGTAACAGTTGTGTCATGTACAGTCATTGTTTCGCCCGCAGGGCAACCAGTATCAACCTACCTTTTCAACCGCTGCTTTACGAGACATCGAAGATTCTGCCATCCGAAGCTTCGCCGACGTGATCAGCGAGAAGCCGAATAATGTCGCGGTCGGGATCCATATTTGTACAGACGATAACCGAGTCGTGCAAGCTTGATACATATATAGTTTATAGGTCGATGTGTGCGATGATTTTGATTCGGGACGACGACAGATTCTCGAAATCCAACGTGGTCACGATCTGAAAATGAAGGTCCATGCTATGTTGAATCGAAGTTTCGATTTTGATGAAGAGGATTATGGCCGAATCCCTCGTACCCTCTTCTTTTGCTCTGACTCGCTGAAAGGCAATTACGCGGAGAATCCATGTAGAATCGATCTCGGCAATGTCAAAGCCTCCAAAGGACTGGCGTAATAAATTGCTTGAGCATCTTAACGGCCAGATACGTGTTATATATATTAGAGCGTTCTGAGACTGAACGTCACTTTGCCGGAGTGGTTAACGGGATCGCCTGCTATATGCAGATTAAGCGGTTGGGCTTTGCCCGCGAGTGTTCGAATCGCTCAGGTGACGATTTTTTTTTTCCTTTTTATTATTATCGCGCGTCCAAGGCGCGTCAGTCTTTGTCTGATCCCGTGCGGAACTGTCACTTAACCGGGATCACCAATGAGCGCGAATAAGTACTCAAACCTACCCGATATCGTGTGTATTTTATTCCCCTGTCATCACCCATGAATAGACACCTTCAATATCGCAGGATTCGTCTGGAAAAGATGTGTATGAGACAGAAGAAGCCTTTCAATCCATTCAGGATGAGGTGTGTATATTTTGACCTTAGGTGGCAAATCAAGATTAACTTGGACGCAGAATGACGATTCAAGCGAGAACGAAGGGGCTTCGGTACGAGCACGAAAGGCGGTAGATCCTAACGCTGCAGAAGGAATCGACGAGAGCAGCCTTGTTGACTCAGCTACAGCTAGCAAACGATTTCGACGCGCAGAGCGAAAACGTCTGTAGCTCCTTCTATCCTTGGCCCTACTTCCAACTCACGGTGCGCCGCAGGAACACGCGAGCGATCCTTGTATGCGTACCCTCCCTCACGTACTCCATCCCCGACTCCGACACACCCACCCTCTCTCACACTTCGCTTAAAATTACTACAATCTGAGCTTGTCGCTTTGGAAACGGAACTCGCTGACCCCGCAAATCCACTTCTCGCGCAGGATCGTGAGCAGAGCCATGTTGACCCAGGGGAGCTCCTCAAGGGTCTCGTTGACATTAAAGCACGACTTGGGAAATTTTCTGTTGGTCACCAAGACCGAGTGCGGCTAGTTCAGGGTGTGCTGCAGGACCCAACACCGGTAGATCACAACACAGAGGGGGTCCTTGAGAAGGATGGCAATGTTGGCAAGGACGCAAAAGAACCGCACAAGTCTTTGGAGACATCTAGAGGCGTCGCCGAATTAGATCGACGTATTGGGGAAGTAGAGAGGCTTGTTGGCTCAGCGAGCACATCACTTGACGAAGTATGTATGTTCTTTATTCATTCTTAGACCATGGGGGCTAAATGGCGACGAACATTGATATAGAGCTCCGCGATGCCAACACCGCTACTACCGCTTCTAACTCGATTAAACACGCAGCTTACCGTGCTAGCGCAGCCTCGGCACCTAGACAACATTTCACGTCGTCTCAAATTACTCCTATCCGACCTCGATCGACTGGCAGCTGCGAACCAACAACACCGTCGCAGCACCGCCGCCGCCGAAGGCGATAGCTCCACAACTGCACCTACCACTTTGCCAGCGTCACTGCAAGAGCAGCTCGCACCAGCCCTAGCCCGTCTTGTTCCCGCACTTCCACAGATACCCCACATTCTCGCGCGTCTGCGTACTCTCGCCGCTTTGCATGCCTCTGCTGCACAATTCGGCAACACGCTGTCTACTTTGGAGGAGGAACAGCGCCAGTCGCGTGAGGCGCTCGACGCGTTGAATCAAGCTATTGAAGGTGTCGAAGGGAGCCTTGCTGAGAATGCACGGGTGGTAAAGGGAAACGTGACGAGTTTGGAGGAGCGGATAGACGCGCTTACGAAACGATTGGAAGCGCTAGGTGAGTAGAATGCAGATGGCTACTTTCTCTTGGACCTGCGGTCTGCCCATTTGGAATTATTCACGTAAAATAATTAGCGGAAAGTAGGCAGGGAACACCGTAGTTAAGAGATGTAGCGAGAGATACCAGAGTCATGTACCAATGGCCACAGAGAACGGGTGCCTGAAACGCGCAAAATGGGGCAATGTTGTTTGACACCCATCATCACTCTGCCTTTCTTAACGACCATGCCAATCGATATCGTCCTCGCTGTAATAATTACTCCCTCCTCGAACACGCAGTCATACGTCGACCATGCA
>WNFI01278286.1_pt1 | contig 14007 bp, 12 predicted proteins | sample 5400471 | NCBI WGS metagenome assembly WNFI01 (sample SAMN13153348, study PRJNA577476) | soil metagenome | isolation source: 100 cm saprolite on Douglas fir-dominated hillslope | place: USA:California | collected 2013-09-17 | reverse complement strand
CTCGTAGAGGATGGAGCCGAACGAGAAGAGGTCGGATCGATGGTCCACCTCGTCCGCCCGAACCTGCTCCGGGGACATGTAGCCCACGGTGCCCATCACGGTGCCCGGTTGGGTCATGGGGGTGAGGTCCAGGGTGTCCCGCTCGTGGGGGGCTTGGGGCGGAGCAAACTTGGCCAGGCCAAAGTCCAGGATCTTGATCCGCCCATCCTTGGTGATGAACACGTTCTCGGGCTTGAGATCGCGATGGACGATTCCCTTGTCGTGGGCGGCCGCGAGTCCGAGGCAGATCTGAAGCCCGTACTCCACGGTCTTGCGGGGCGGGAGCGGCCCCGCGGCGAGGCGGGCGCGCAGGCTTTCGCCTTCGAGCAGTTCCATCACCGCGAACGCCACCTCGTCCTGCTTCCCGAAGTCGAAGATGGCCAGGATGTTGGGATGGGAGAGGGCGGCCACCGCCTTGGCTTCCCGCTCGAAGCGGGCCAGGGACTCGGGGTCCCGGCTCAGGTGATCGGGCAGGACCTTGAGGGCCACCACCCGGTCGAGCCGGGTGTCCCGCGCGCGGTAGACCTCGCCCATGCCCCCGGCCCCGATCTGGGCCTGCACGTCGTAGCTGCCCAGCTTGCGGCCGGGAGGTAGCGGCATGAGAGGGCTGATCCTACTTGGAGGCCGCCGGCGCCTCGGGCGCGTTGCCCCGGCCCAGCAGGAAGTTGACCATCTTGTTGACGTCCAGGGTGGAGACGTTGGTGCCCGGGACGAGCACGATCCGCTTCCGGGAGAGCATCTGGGCCACCTGCATCTTGACGTAGGCGTCGCCCCCCAGCTTGCCCAGCGCCTCCGCCTCCTTGCGGACGCCCTCCGCCTCCGCCTGGGCGGCGGCCACCACCGCCTTGGCCTCGTTGATCTTGGTCTGGTAGTAGGCGTCGGAGTCGTTGCGAATCCGGCCCGCCTGGCCCAGGGCATCCTCGAGCTGCTTGTTCCACTCCGAGCGCTTCGCCTCCAGCTCGCTCTTCTTCTGGACCACCATGTTCTTCTGCTGCTCGATCAGGGTCTGGACATCGGCCTCCGCCTGCTTCTGGGCGTTGATGGCGGCCTGGTACTCGTGGTCGAAGCGGTGCTGCTGGACCTGGAGCATGTCCACGAGGATCCCGTAGGGGGCGAGCTGCCGGGCCAGCTCCTCCTTGGCCTTGGCCGCCACCCGGTTCTTGACCGTGACCTGGTAGTACTCCTCGCTCGTGATCTCGTTGAAGAGGTCGCGGATCACGGAGCGCGAGATGGGCCGCATCAGGCGCTCCTTGATCTCGTCCACCGACTGGCCGACGCGGGAGATGAGGAAGCCGACCTTCTTGGGATCCACCCGCCACATGACGTTGACATCGATGTAGACGTTGTTGCCGTCCTTGGTCTTGAAGGTGATGTCGTCGGGGACGGGGCGGTCCCCCTCCCCCGGGTTGGCGTTCATGAGGAGGTTCTGCTGGGAGATGGGCAGCACGTTCCAGGCGCTGAGGACGGGCAGGAAGAAGTAGACCCCGCCCGGCTCGTAGACCTGCTGCTCGCCCCGCTTCTCGAGGACCCCGAGGAGGCTGGTCCGCACCCCCACCTCGGTCGAGGAGGTGACGCCGCAGGCGGTGAGGGGAAGGGCCAAGAGGGCGAGGGGCAGGCGGCGGGGCTTCACTTCTTCTCTCCGGAGGCAGGGAGGGAAGGGGAGCCGCCGGGGTTGACCCCGATCAAGGCCCAGGCGCTGCGCACGAAGGTGATGTACTGCTCGGGGGTCATGACCGCGCCCTCGATGTTGTCGAACATCTTGGCCGTCTCCAGCGCCACTACGTAGCGGCCACCGGCCTGGGTGAGGGCCTCCGCCTTCAGGCGCTTGGCCTCCGCCCCCGCGACGTTCACCTCTCGGTCCGCCCGGGCCCGGGTCTGGGAGGAGTAGAGCTCCGCCTCCGCGCGGATCTTGGCGATGCGCGCGTTGACCTCGGACTCCGCGATGGTGATGGCGGCGTTGCCCTTGGACTCGATCTGCTGCCTCTTGGCCTTCTCCTCGTTGACCAGGCTCTCCTTGCGGTTCTTCTCCGCGAGCTGGACCGCCACCTTCTTGTCGCGCAGCGACTTTTCGTAGTTGTCCGCGTAGCGGAAGTTGCGCAGCAGCAGCTTCTCCACCCGGAAGCCGCGCTCCGCAAAGCGCTGGCGGAGGAAGACCTCCGCCTCCTCGATGGCCTTGATGCGCACCGCCTCGTCGTAGAAGGACTCCGCGTTCATCTTGCCGAGGGTGGCCAGGATGCCGTTGCGGAAGCTGTTGATGACGAAGGCGTCCATGTAGAGCGAGCCCCAGCCGAAGTCGCGCGCGATCTTGACCGGGTCCTCGATGGAGTAGAGCAGGGTGACGTCGGCGGTCACGGCGTAGCCGTCCGAGGTCTGGACGTTCAGAGCCTCGATCGTGCGATGGGTGGGGCTGCCCAGGACCTGGTCCCGGCGGTCGAAATAGTCCTCCACCCGGCGCCGGCTGTCCGACGAGGCCTTGGCCAAGGCCTCCGCGCGGTCGTAGGAGGCCTCGAGCACGTGGATCTCGCGGGGGAAGGTGTGCATGGTGGTGCCGGGGCCCACGAAGTAGAGCCCGGGCCCGTAGGCCTCGGGCATGATGCCGGTCTTGAGGCCGAACTTGCGCTGCTCCACGCCGAACTCGTTGGGGTGCACCTTGGCCGTGCAGGCGGAGTAGGTGAAGAACAGGAAAAGCAGCGCGGCCACGCCCAGAACGAGCGTCCTTCGCACGGAGGCCTTGAGCACTTGGAAGGCCCGGCCCACTCCCGCCACCTGGACCATCAACCCCCTCCTTGACTGATCTTTTGCTTACCGGGAGCCGAGCGCCGCTCATGGGTCTCCAGCCCCCCGAGACGCTCCCCGAGGGCCTTCCGCTCGTCGCCCTCGGCCGACCCTTCCGCGGTGGGGGTCGGGGCGGCGGCGGGCAGGGAAGCGGCCTGGGTCATGAGGGCCAGATCCATGCGCCAGACCTCGTCGTCCGCCCGCGCCACCAGCCGGTTCAACTCCCCCTGATACCGCCGGAGGGCAAAGAAGCGACGCAGGTTGGGGAGGACCAAGCCGCCGAGGGCGAAAAGCACGACCCATTCCTTCTCCCAGATGGGGATGAAGGGGGCCCAGACGAGGAAGGCGCCCAGGGCGATGCCCGCCGCGCCCCAGCCCACCCGCTCCAAGCCGTGGAGGCCCTCGGGGGACAGATAGAAATCGTTCCTCTCCCGGGGTATGAAGCGACGCGCCAGGCGAACGTAGGCGGGGATCACGACCTTGCGCACGTGCTCGTCCACGCCCTCGAAGAGCTGACCACGGGCTCGGTCCGCGAGCGCCATTTCTTGGATGCGGACGATCTCGCGCAGGCGGGGCTGCTCCTTGTCATAGAGGGCAACGAAGAAGGCGGACACCTCCTTCTCCCCCGCGCGCAGCGTCTCATCGGTGAGGCCGGCCCGGCAGTTCTCGAAGGTCTGCAGCAGGGAGTCCACGAACCCGTCCATGGTGTGGGGCGGCCGCGGACCCCCCGGCCCAAACAGGCGCAGCAGCCTCCCCAGAGTGTTCACGGTATGGTGGCACGGTGACCTCTGGAAGAGCGGGGTAAAGCGGCGGCCGTCCCCTCCCTGATCGTCACGGGCGGCCCCTCCGACGGATCGGTCTTCCCCCTCGGCAAAGGCGCGGGAATCCTCATCGGCTCCGGCCGCCTCGCCCAACTGCGGCTGGACGCGCCCGAGATCGGCTCCGCCCATGCGCGCGTCGACTGGGACGAAAGCGGCATCGCGATCACGGACAACGGAAGCAGCACCGGAACCTTCGTGAACGGCGAGCAGGTGGAGACCGCCCTGCTCTTGGACGGGGACCGGATCTCGTTCGTGCCCTCGGACGCCAAGAACCGGGCGCAGGTGCCCCGGTTGCTGGTGCGGATCCCCCCCGGGAGCGTCCTCTTGGCGCCGCCCCCCGCACCGGCGGCGCCCTCCCCGACCCCGGCCCCGCCCTCCCACGAGCGGGTCACCGCTCCCCCCTCCTCCTACGACCCCGTCCACGGCCCCCCGCGTACGGTCGAGGCCCACGCTCGCGCCGTCCCCCCCCCGACCCGGGCCCCCCCCGCCGCGAAGCGGTGGGGGCCGGAGCGGGTCGATCTGGGGCCAGTATGGATCCGGTTGAACCTGGGCGCGCTGAGGCTGAACCCGGTCGTCATCGGGGTGGCGGTCGGCGCCATGGCCGTGGGTCTGGGCCTGGTCTTCATGGCCTATCGCCTGCTCTTCGGGACGCCGGCGCTGTCGGGCACCCAGCCCTCTCTGGTGGAGGCCGGACAGAGCCTCACGATCTCCGGCCAGCGATTCGATCCCGACCCCTCCCGGGACACGGTCTGGTTCGGCGACCAGACCGCTCCCGCCACCTCTGCCACCGAGTCCACGGTGACGGTGGTGGTGCCCCCCGTGCCCGCCGTGGGTTCGGTATTGATTGCGGTGGAGACGCCGCACGGCCGCTCGGACCCCCTGTCCGTGCGGATCCGCACGCCGCTGCAGGTGACTTCCTTCGATCCCGAAGCGGCCCTGCCGGGGGAGGAGGTCACCGCCCGCGGCCAGGGCTTCGCGGAGGGTCCCGCCCTGGTGAGCGTGGCCGGCAAGAGCGCCCAGGTGCTGGAGGCGGCTCCGGCCCGGCTGCGCTTCAAGGTGCCGGACGTCGCGGTGGAGCCGGGCGTGCCCGCCCCCGTCATCGTCCGCGTCGGCAACGCCACCGCGCGGCCGGTGGACCTCCTCTTGGGCCACCTGCCCTACGTCCTCGAGGTCTCCCCGCTGCGGGGGACCGTGGGAGACCTCGTGACCCTGAGGGGACGCGGCTTCGCCCCCGACCCCGTGGCCAACACCGTGACCGTGGGGGGCGTGCCCGCCCTCGTGGTCTCGGCCTCGGCCCGCGAGCTCAGGGTGGTGGCGCCCGCGGCCGGCGGCTCCCAAGCGCAGGCCGACGCCCCGGTGGTGGTGGGGGCGGGGGGGCGGACGTCCACCAACCGCGCCCTGTTCACCGTCCAGCGCTCGCCGGGCGCTTTCGTCCTCCGCTTCTTCGCGGCCGCGGTGGGGGCGGAGGGCGGTCGGGGAAGGGCCTTCGTCGCCACCGAGGTGGGCCCGGTGCTGCTGCTCGCTTCCGCGGACGAGGCCCCCTCGGTGCCGGAGCGGGCCCTGCGCGTGGCCGCGGCCCTCAACGAGCTGGCCGACGCCCTCCGGGCGGGCCGGCCGGCGGTCCTGGAGGCGAGGGACCAGCCGGTCCCCGGGGTGGGCCTGGCGGGGGGGCAGAGCTTCCTGATGAGGGCCACCGCGGAGGACGCGGCCGCCTATTCCGCCCCCCCCGGCTTGGGGACCAAGACCGCCATCCCCAGCCTCCGGGCCCTGGCTGGCTTCTGGGCCTCCCTCCTCAACGACTACCTCACGCTTTTCGTCCTGAACGAGCGGCCGATGCGGCTACTGGGGAGTTCGCCCCGCGGCGGCGGGCTCACCGACCTGGGGAACGCCCTGGGCTGGCGGCCGGGTGGCACCGTGCCCAGCGAGCGCGTGCTGACCCTCTCCCCGGACCTGGCCCGTCGCCTCCGCGAGCTGGCCCTCCTGGTCCCCCCGGAGGGGCAGACGGTGGAGGCGGCGGCGGTGGAGGGGACCTGGGAGGGGGAGATGACGGAGGAGTCGGGGAGCAAGAGCATCACCGTCCGGCTTCGCCTGGAGGGGTCCCAGGTCGTGGGCTCCCTCACCACGAGGACGGGGGGGGTGGCCATGGACGTGCCCCTGAAGGAGGTCTCCTTCCAGAGGGGCCAGCTGCGCTTCCGGCTGCCCTCGACGGCCTCCCCCCGCACGTTCGTCGGGCGGCTGGAGGGGGGCTCTTTGAGCGGGACGCTGCACGCCTCGGCCACGGGGCCCCCCCTGGGCCGCTTTGTGCTGAAGTACGCGCCCTAGCGCCCGAGGGCCAGACGGTCCGCGAGCGGGCGGGGGAGGCCCGCCCTCAAGATCCGCTCCTGGGCCTGCTCCACCCGGTAGGGGATGCGGTGGATGGTCACCGCCTGCGAGTCGCTGTCGTAGATCGCGAAGGAGGCCAGCGGGTTCCCGTCCCGCGGCTGGCCGATGGACCCGGGGTTGATGAGATAGCGCGCGCCCGGCCGCAGCCGGAAGCGGAAGGACGGGGCCACGGTCAGGACGGTGGTGATGGCATCGGGGGAGAGGCCGAAGATCACCGGGAAGTGCGAGTGGCCGAAGAAGCAGACGGGGAAGTTCGTCTGGCGGAACACGTTCAGGGCCTCGATCTCGCCGAAGATGTAGGCATCCTCGTCGATGGGCGTGCCGTGGGAGACGGCAAAGGCTCCGTCCACCACCATCGGCCCCTCGGGCAGAGACCGGAGCCACTTCAGGTTCGAGGGGGTCAGCTTGCCCCGCGTCCACATCGCGGCCTGGAGGGCCACCCGGTTGAAGAGCTCGCCGTCCTCGATGCCGGAGCAGACCTTGTCGTGATTGCCGCGGATGGCCACCAGCGGGCGGAGGGCCCTCATCATGTCGACGGTCTGGTTGGGGTTGGCCCCGTAGCCCACGAGGTCGCCCAGGAAGACCACCTTGTCCCAGGGCTTGCGCCGCACGAAGGCCAGAACCGCAGACAGCGCTTCCCGATTGGCGTGGATGTCCGAGAGGATCAGGTACCTCATCGATCCGTCGTCCTCTGGGCTCCCGGCGTCCCCTCCCGAAAGACCGCGTGCAGAATCCGGTCCGCCACCTCGTCGGGAGTCCCCCCGTCGGCCTCTACCGTCACGTCGGCCAGTTGGTAGGAGGGTTCCCGCTGGGCCAGCAAGGCCTGCATTATGGCACGATTCCCCGACCGGGGACGGCCGGCGTCCCCCTGGACCCGGGCCAGGATCGTCTCCAGGCCGCAGCGCAGCCAGACCGTCACCGCTCCCGCCCGCAGCAGGGCCCGCGTCTCCGGCTCCGCAAAGGCCCCCCCGCCGGCCGCGATCACGTGCCGCCGCAGGGCCGCCCCCTCCCCGGCCACCCGCCGTTCCTGCTCCCGGAACCAGGCCTCCCCCCGCTCGCGAAAGATCTCCGCCACGCGCAGGCCGGTGTCCCCTTCAATCCGCTGGTCGGTGTCGAGGAAGCCCCAGCCCAGCCGCCGGGCCAGGCGCTCGCCCGCCGTGGTCTTGCCCACCCCCATGAACCCCACGAGCACGATGCGGGCCGGCTCCTCAACCACGACGGCCCTCCTCCAGCAGATCGAAGAAGTCCGGGAAGGACACCGACGCGCATTCCCCGTTCTCGATCTCCGTCTCGCCCTCCGCGGAGAGGGCGGCCACGGCGAGGGCCATGGCGATCCGGTGGTCGTCGTGGACGCGGACCGCGGCCCCCCGCAAGGGGGCCCCCCCCTGGATGACGAGGCCGTCCGGGCGCTCCTCCACCCGGGCCCCCATCCGCGCGAGCCCCTCCGCCAGGGCCGCGATCCGGTCGCTCTCCTTCACCCGCAGCTCGGCCGCGCCCGAGATCACGAACGTGCCCTCCGCGTGCGCCGCCGCCACGGCCAGGGCCGGCACCTCGTCGATCAGCGCGGGCACGGCCTGGGGGGGGACCACGGTGCCCCGTAGCCGGGAGGACGCGGCCACGATCCAGCCCACCGGCTCGGGCTCGGTCTCGGTGAGGCCGGTGTCGATGCGGGCCCCCATGGCCTTGAGCACGTCGAGGAACCCGGTGCGGCCGGGGTTCAAGGAGACGCCCTCGATCCTCACCTCCGAGCGGGGCCGGATCAAGGCGGCCACGATCAGGAAGGCCGCGCTCGACACGTCCCCGGGGACGGTCAGGGTGGCCGCTCGCAAGCGCCCCCCGCCCACCACCGAGACGGCCAGGCCAGCTCGTTCCACCCCCGACCCGAAGACGGGGAGCAGCCGCTCGGTGTGGTCGCGCGAGGGCATAGGCTCGAGCACGGTCGTGGTCCCGCGGGCCTGGAGGCCGGCCAGCAGGACGGCGGTCTTGACCTGGGCGCTCGGGACGGGCAGCCCCCACCGGATCCCCTCGAGCGGCCCGCCCTCGATGGTGAGGGGGGGCCGGCCGTCGGTGCTGGCCGCGACCGCGCCCATGGCACGCAGGGGAGCCGCCACCCGCTCCACCGGCCGCCGCCGCAGCGAGGCGTCGCCGGTGAGGACGGAGCGGAAAGGCCGCCCGGCCAGGGCTCCCGCCAGCATGCGGAGCGTGGAGCCGGAGTTGCCGGCGTCGAGGGGGCCGGCGGGGGCCCGCCAGGCCTCGGGGCCGCGGCCGCGGAGGGTGACCGCGTCGCCGCGCTGAGAGACCTCCACGCCCAACTCGGCCAGGCAGCGCAGCGTCGCCGCGCAGTCGGCCGCGCTCGAGAAGTTCTCGATGCGGGTCTCGCCAAAAGCCAGGGCCCCCAGGATGGCGGCGCGGTGGGAGATGGATTTGTCGCCTCGGAGGCGGAAGTGGCCGCGGAAGGTAGGGCTGTTGGTGATGCGCACGCCCGGAGGGCGCATCCTACCACGGAAGCCGGGGAGGCTTTCCGCAAGTGTCGGCAGGAGCGCATCTTGACCGGTCCGCCCGCGCATGCTAGCTTGACGCAAACTCGCCGTCCGCCGGAACTTTGGAGTCAAGAGAGCGGGCCGCCCTCTAGAAGATGAAGACGCCCGACGCCCGGACGGTTAAGCTCGACATCGCCAGCCGCTTCGAGATGCTGGACGTGGTCCAGACGGTCCTATCCCACCTGGCGGGGCTTCTCGGCTTCGGCGAGGAGGCATCGCACTACATGAGCGTGGCGGTTGGGGAGTCGGTGGTGAACGCCATCAAGCACGGCAACCGCCAGGACGCGTCGAAGCGGGTGGAGGTGGAGTTCGTCCTGCACCCCCGGACCCTGGAGGTTCAGATCCACGACTTCGGGAAAGGTTTCGATCCCAGCGCCGTTCCTGACCCCCTGGCCGAGGAGAACCTGCTCAAGGCCGGGGGCCGGGGCATCTTCTTCATGCGGTCCTTCATGGACGAGGTGTCCTACTCCTTCCCCCCCAAGGGCGGGACCCTGGTCAAGATGGTGAAGCGGCTCTAGTCCATGCAGCCCCCGCCCCGTCTGCCCCCCATCCTCCGCAGCAAGTTCATCGCCGGGCTCGTCATCCTGATCCCGATCATCATCACCGGCAAGGCTTTGTGGTGGCTCTTTTCCTACCTGGACGACCTGGCCCAGCCGCTCGCGGTGGCCCTCCTGGGCCGCCCGAACCCCGGAGTCGGGTTTGTCATCACGGTGGCCGTGGTCTTCCTGACCGGCTTCCTCTTCTCCTCTGGCCCCCTCCGCCGCCTTCTGGATGGCATCGACGACGTGCTGGACATCGTGCCCGTGGTGGGCGCCGTCTACGGCACGACCAAGAAGGTTCTGAGCGGCTTCGGGGGCCCCCAGCCGATGGCGGGCTTCCGGCGCTTTGTGCTGGCCCGCCTGCCCGGCCGCACCGCCCCCGGCTTCCTGACCGGGAGCTTCACCTTGAAGCGCACGGACGGCTCCTTGCAGTCCCTGTGCACCGTCTACCTCCCCACCAACCACCTCTACGTGGGGGACGTGGTGGTGGTGCCGGCGCAGGACGTGATCGAGACCGATCTGTCGCTGGAGGACGGGGTGAGCCTGATCCTCTCCGTGGGGGCCTCGGTGCCGGGGTTGCGGTTGGAGCGGGCGGTCTCGATGAGGAGGGGAACCCCCCGGTCCGGGGGGAGCCGGCTCAAGGCGAAGACCGCTTTCTTCTTCACCTCCGTCTCCGGGTCTTCCGCGAGCGCCCGCGTGATCCCGGCCACGGCTCGCTCCCCGGCCCGGTGGGCCAGCCAGAAGAGCGCGTGGCCGCGGACGCTGGTGCGGGGGGCGTTCCGGGCCAGGTCCAGCAGGACGTCCACGGCCTGGGGGTCGGCGTGGAAGGCGATGGCGGCGGTGGCCCGTCCGGCCAGAGGGGCGTCTTCACCCGCGAGCGAGGCCAAGAGCCCGACGCTCTCCGCGGGCCGCACGTCGGTCAGCCAGACGAGGGGTTGCCCGCACAAGTCGATGGCGCAGTCCTCGTCGGGCATGTGGAGGCGGCGGATGCGGCCCCCGTCGATCCAAAAGAAAATGAGACGGCGAGCGGGCGCCTCCGGGAGGACGCTCGCCGGGCCGTCCCCGTCAGGACGGGAGGCGTCCGGAGTCCCCTCCCGGGAGCAGGACATCCGCCCGTCCTCCTCGCCCTCCAGGAAGCCACAGCTGCACGGGCGCTGCCGGTTGGCGGCTGGGAACGCGTAGCCGACCCAGGCCGTTCGGGGCGGGCTCGAGAGCAGGCTCCGAAAAACGCCCTCGAGCCCGACCGCCGCCGATCGTGTCTCGACGAGGGCGTTCCGGATGCCCGGGGGAGGGGTCGCGAGCGGTGCGTTCGCGACACCCAGGGTCTGCAGGGCGACGAGCAGGGTGAAGGTGATCCGCATCTTCGCCTCCCCTATTTGTTGAGGATCTCGAGCAGGTATTCCGTCGCCGGCGGAGAATCCATGCGGGAGAGAAGGGAGACGACCTCCTTCTTCATCCCGGGGTCTGTTTCGGCCCGGGCGATCTCGACCAGTTTCTTGGCGCTGCCCTGAACGAACAGCGATCGCAGGACGTGCCGGCGCACGTCGGGGTCCTTATCGCCCGCGTAGAGGGAGGCGAGGAACTCGCCGGTCTTCTCCCCTCCCATGACGCCCAGGCCCCGGATGGCCTCCCGCCGCAGCCCCGGGTCCTTTTCCGAGCGCGCGACCTCCATCAGCTTGTCGCTCCCGCCCCCCAAGGAGAAGGCGCGCAGGATCTCTTTCTTCACCTCCGGCGCTCCCTCCACGCGGTAGAGCTCCCAGAGCTCGGCTTGGGCACCCATGACCCCCAGCTGACGGATGGCCTCCCGGCGCAGCTCCGGGCTGGCCTCCGACCGGGCCGCGGTGACCAGCCGTCCCTTCTCCCCGGCCATCATGAAGCCGCGGAGGATGGTCCTCCTTATATGGGCGTCGGGGTTGGAAGCATAGATCTCCGACAGCACCTGGCGGCTCTCCGCGCCTCCGAAGAGGCCGAGGAACTGGATCGCCTTGCGCTGCAGCTCGAGGTTCGACTGGCCGCGGGCGATGCGAACGACGATCTCCCGGGCCTTGGGAGAACCGGTCTGGCACAAGACGAAGAGGGCCCGCTCGCGGAGCCGGGGGGACGGGTTGCCGGCCAAGAGCTTTTCCAGCATGGGCACCGCGCGCTCGGCGTCGGTGGCGAGCAGAGAGTTCAGGGCTATGAGCTTCAGGTCCTCGTCGGGCTGGCTCTCCGGAGGGGGAGCCTGGCCGGCCCCCTGCCGCACCTCCAACTCCAGCGCCTGGGCCTCCTTCAACCAGCGGCTCTGCGGGTAGCTTTTCCGGAGGGTCTCCAGGGCGGCCAGGGCGGGGGGCCGCTGGCCGCTCTTGTTGAGGGCGTAGGCCTTCCAGTAGAGGGCGGCGTCGGCTCGCCGGTCCCCGGCGCTCGCCACGCGGTCGAAGGACTCGATGGCTCGGTCCCACTGGCCCTCGTCTAGGGCCTCCGTCCCGCGCTCGTAGAGCTGCTCCTCGCGGTCGAGCTTCTCCTGCTCCCGATCCGCTTTTTCGACCTTGGAGGTCTCGTCCGCGGAGACGGCGGGCCCGCCGGGGGCCGCCACGATGGCGGTCGCGGAGGCGGGCGCGCCGGGGAGCGCGGCCGCGGGGCTCACCGCCGCCAGGAGCAGCATCGGCCAGATCCAATTCTCAATCGAACCCATCTCTCACCTCATCCCTAGGAGTCGACATCCGAGCCGGGGGGGCGGTGCTCCGGTGCCCGGTTCTCCAGGCCCCCCACGCGCGCGCCGATCACCCGCATCTTGAACAGCGTCCCCTGGCGCTCGAGCCGCTGCCGGAGGGCCTCGGCTTCGGAGGGGGAGAGGGTGGCCGGCCCGTTGGCGACCTCGATCAGAACCCGCTCCAAATCGTCGAGGACGCTGGCCACGCCCACGTCGCCCGCGCGCCGGGCGCTCTGGCGGTAGAGACGGTTGGCGGCCACGAGCTCCCCGGCCGAGCGCTGCTCGCCGGAGACGTCCACCGGCGCCTGGGGGTCGGCGTTGACCAGCTCCAGCAGGACCATTCGCGACCGCTCCAGGTGGTCGCCCACGGCCACCAGGAGGATCCGCTCGCGGGCCGGCCCCGGAAGGGGAGTCGAGGGTTCTCCGCGCGGGGGCACGCTCCGCCCGAGGAGGAAGGCGGCCACCAGGGAGGCGGCCAGGGCGACGGGGATCCCGTACCGACGGAAGAGCGGGGCCCGCGGCGCGCGCTTCTCGGCCAGCCGCGGCCGCAGCCGCTCCCAGACCCGGGCTCCGTAATCGGCGCCGACCTCCGGGGCGGGCTCGTCCACCACCGCCCGCAGCGTCGCTCCCCAGGCGGCGAAGCGGCGGCCACAGTCAGCGCAGGAGGCCAAGTGGGCCGCGATCGCGGCCCCCTCCGCGCCCTCACCGTAGAAGTGGAGGATCAGGTCCTCCTCGGTCGGATGCACGCCGCTCATGGCGCGGCTCCCGCGGCGGGGGCGAGGACCACGCGGAGCTTTCGCACCGCTCGAAAAATGCTCTGCTTGGTCGCGCTCTCCTCGAGGTCCAGGGTGCGCCCGATCTCCAGGATCGACATGCCCTCGAAGTGCCGCAGGACGAAGGCTGACCGCTCGCGGGTGCTCATGCGGCTCATGGCCGCGTTCACCCGGCGTCGCACCTCCGCGCTCATGGCCAGGCGGTCGGGCGAGGGATCGGGGGCAGGCACCGGGAGATCGATCCCCTCCTCGTCGGGGCCGAAGGGTACCGGCTCCTCATCTCGCTCGCGGCGCCGACGGGCGCGCAGCAGGTCGTAGGCGCAGTTGGCGGCGATGCGGTAGAGCCAGCTCCCGAAGTTCGCCCGCGCCTCGAACTGATGGAGGCGTTGGTAGGCCCTTAGGAAGCTCTCCTGGACCACGTCCTCGGCGTCGGGCTCGTTTCCGGTCATTCGATAAGCCAGGCGGAAGAGACTGCGGCTGTGGCGCTCCACGAGGGTGCGGAAGCCCTCCTGATCGCCGGCTCGCACCCGGGCCACCGCCTCGTCGTCTTCGCCCATCCGTTACGTTAGACGCTCGGGAATCTGGCCGGTTAGGGGGGGGACGGGAAAACGGTCCGCAGTCGAAGTCCAGTCCGATGACTGGGTTGCCGCCACTACCGGGCTTCAACCCGCAGGAGCGCGTTGCCCCGCACGCCTTCGACCAAGACATGCGTGGCCAGGGCAGGGATCCTCTGGAGTTGCTGCTGCTCGGCCGGACCCGCCAGCACCAGGACCGGCCCCTCGGCGGCGGCCCGAGTTACCTCGCTGAGCTCGCTCACTTCCCGCACCTTGCCGTCGTTATAGAAGTACCCTGCCATCCAAGCCGTGCGCCAGGCCCCAAAGGCCAGAACCTCCCGGCCCATCGCCGGGACGAAGAATCTGCGACCCGACTCCTGCCGCGCCAGAACGGGCGGGGCGGCGAAGGCCAAAAGCAGGAGGAGACCCACGCCCCCCACCCGCAGGAGGTGCAGGGCCCCTGCGGGGTCATCGCCAATCCGGCGCGAGACGCCTAAGGAGACGATCAGGGCCCACAGTCCGAAGGGGAGGGCCAGCGCCCAGTCGGGGTCCCGGATCGTCATCAGCCACGCCGGCGTGGTCGCGAAGAAAGCGCCGAGAACGACACCCAGCAGACCCGCCGCCCGCGGCGTGCCCCAAGAGAGCTCGGGTGTACCGCCCTCCAGCCAGTGGGCCGCCGCCCGCCCCATGAGCAGAGCCAGCGGGGCCAGGCAGGGCAGGATGTAACCGGGGAGTTTGGCGCCGGCGAGGGAGAAGAAGACGAAGGGCAACAGGAGCCAAAGGAGGAGGAAGAGGTCGGCCCTCGATCGCCGAGGGTGCAGGCCCGCGAGGCCGGGGAGAGCCAGGCCGGTCCAGGGGAAGAGGCCGCCCACCACCACCGGGATGTAGTAGAGGA
>WNFI01137038.1_pt2 | contig 14007 bp, 13 predicted proteins | sample 5400471 | NCBI WGS metagenome assembly WNFI01 (sample SAMN13153348, study PRJNA577476) | soil metagenome | isolation source: 100 cm saprolite on Douglas fir-dominated hillslope | place: USA:California | collected 2013-09-17 | reverse complement strand
TGGCCTGCCGATCCGGCGCTGAAGCAGCCGGCGCTGACCAAGCGCGACTTGCTGCGTTATTTCGCGCAAGTGTCGCCTTTCATCCTATCGCATCTCGCGGATCGTCCGCTCACCATGATCCGCATGCCTGACGGGATCCGTGGGCAGCGCTTTTTCCAGAAGCACTGGGAGCAGGAGCGGCCCGCATTCACCGAGACGATTACCGTCTTCTCGGAGCACAAAGACGAGAAGCACGACTATCTGCTGTGCAACAATCTGCCGACTCTTCTCTGGCTCGCTCAGTCCGGCACGCTCGAGTTCCACGTCTGGCATTCGCGCGCCAAGCCCGGCCCGGACGCCGCCGGCAAGGGCGCCGACTACGCGAGCTCTCTGAGCGCGCTGGAAAGCTCGGTGCTCAACTATCCCGACTACGTGGTATTCGACATCGACCCCTATATCTATTCCGGGAAGGAGGCACCCGGCGACGAGCCCGAGCTGAACACGGTAGCCTTCGAGAAGGGCAAGGAAGTGGCGTTCCGGCTGCGCGAGCTGCTGCAGAGCATGTCGCTCGAGGCCATCGTCAAGACTTCGGGCAAGACCGGCCTGCATGTCTTCGTGCCGATCCGCCGCACGCTGGATTTCGACGCCGCACGGCATATGAGCGAGCTGGTCGGGCGGCACCTGGTGCGCAAATACCCGAAGGACGTCACCGTGGAGTGGAGCGTGCCAAAAAGAACAGGGAAAATCTTCATGGATTACAACATGAATGTCCGCGGCAAGACGCTGAACGTCGCCTACTCGCCGAGAGGGGCTGCCGGCGCGCCGGTGTCGATGCCGCTCACTTGGGATGAGCTGGCCAAAGCCCACCCCCTCGATTTCAGGCTTACCAACGCGGCTGAGCGACTTGCGCGCATCGGCGATCAGTGGCGCGACGCGCTCACACGCAAGCAAAGCCTGGAAGGCGCCCTTGAGCGCCCCAAGGCATAATGCGGTATGCTTCGAACCTTTCGCTCGAAGTACGTGGCTTAACTTATTGATTTTAAGAGGTGAAGCATGGCTGCGCGATCGATTGCTTCCTTGACCATTTCCTTCGGCATGGTGTCCATCCCGGTGAAGCTCTATTCGGCCACCGAGGCGAGCCGCGCGATTTCGTTCAACTTGCTGCACAAGAGTTGCGGCTCGCGCCTCAAGCAGCAGTACGTCTGTGTCAAGGAGGAAGTGCCGGTCGCGCGCGAGGACATGGTCAAGGGCTACGAATTCGCCAAAGACCAGTACGTGATGTTTACGCCCGAGGAGCTGAAGGCGATGGAGGAGGCGGGGACGCACAGCGCCGAGATCACCGAATTCGTGCCGCTCAAGACTGTGGACCCGGTGTACTTCGACAAAGCGTATTACCTCGGACCCGACAAGGGGGGCGCGAAGCCCTATGCGCTGCTCGCGCGGGCGCTGCGCGAATCCGGGCGCTGCGCGCTCGGCCGCTGGGCCGCGCGCGGCAAGCAGTACATCGTGATGATCCGCCCGGTGGAGGACCTGGTCGAGGGGCTGGTGATGCAGCAGCTTCTCTATGCCGGCGAAGTGCGCTCGATCAGGGACGTCGACATTCCAAAGACCGAGGTCAAGCCGGCCGAGCTTAAGCTCGCGCAGCAGCTGATCGAGCAGCAGGCCTCCGACAGGTTCGATCCGGGCGCGTACACCGACGACGTGCGCACGCGCATCGAAGCCGCGGTGCAAAAAAAGGTCGAGGGCCAGGAGGTGACGATGGCCGAGCAGCCCGAAACCGGTGCGCAGGTGATTGACCTGATGGAAGCGTTGCGCGCCAGCCTAGGGAAGAAGCCGGCCAAGCAGGCCCAGCCGGCCAAGCCCGCCGCCCGGAAAGCCGCCAAGAAATAAAGTGCATTCGTACGGCGTGCGCGAGGTGGAGAAGCTGCTCCGCCTGCCGCGCAGCACCATCCGCGCGCTCATCAACGCCGGTTTTGTATCGCCGGCGCGCGGGCCGCGCAACGCTTGGCTTTTCTCATTCCAGGATCTGATCGTCCTGCGCACCGCTCAGGCGCTGGCAGCGGCCAAGGTTCCGGCCCGGCGGATCACGCGGTCCGTGAGGGAGCTACGCCGCCATCTTCCCGATTCCATGCCGCTGTCAGGCCTCGCCATTTGCGCCGTGGCCGATCGCGTGGTCGTAAGGGAAGGCGGCAGCCGTTGGCAGGCGGAGTCCGGGCAGTATCTTCTGGCGTTCGAGGGCGATCCGGCCGACGGTTCGTTAAGCGTGATCGAGGCCAAGGGCGAAGAGCCGGCGAGCGCGCAAAGCCTGCTCGACCGGGGCGTCGATCTGGAGAGCGAGGACGCTGGCGGCGCGCTGCACGCGTACGAAGAAGCGCTTACCGCCGATCCGTCGCTTCTCGATGCCTGGATCAACCGGGGACGGTTACTGCACGAAGTTGGACGGTTCGCCGAGGCGGAGCGCGTTTACCTCGATGCGATCAAAACCTGCGGCAGCGATCCGTTGCTGCTGTACAACCTGGGCGTGCTCCTCGAGGACCTTGATCGCAAGCCCGAAGCGCTGGCCGCCTACGAGGCGGCGCTGCGCGACGATCCCGGTCTCGCCGACTGCCATTACAACCTTGCCCTGCTATGCGAGGAGCTCGAGAAACCGAAGGAAGCGATCCGGCACATGGCGCAGTACCGTCGGCTGACCGGCCGGAAGTAGCGCGCTACCAGCGCGCCCGCCGCGCCAGCCGAACCACCTCGTGCGCGTAGCTCGCCTTGCCAGCGCGCACCGTCTCGGCTACCGAGAGGAAAAGCGTGAGCGGTGCCGGACCGCGGTTTTCGGCGATTGCGCCCTCCGACTCGAAGCGCGTGCCTGCGGCGTCCACGCTGCTGGCATCGAGGGCGAGGGGCGGGCGGCCCGCGGCGGACGCGATGCTCCCGGCGGTGAACTCCAGGGTGGAGCCTCTCGCGTTCACGCCCTCGCGAATCTCCGTGTCGAGAATGCGGGCCGAGGAATCCGTCGCGGCGAGCAGGCCGATCCGCGCACGGCTGATCTGCACGTCCACGCAGCCGTTCAGGCGCAGCTCCCGGTAGCTTCCGCTGAATTGCCGCCCGCGCTCGCGATCGCATTGAGCGATTCGCGCGTCCACGGCAGCCAGTTTCTGCGGCGCGAAGGGAGGGATCGCCAGCCGGCCTCCCAGCTCATCCAGCACGACGGCGTTGAAGCGCTCCGGGGCCTGCAGCATCGGCGTATGTGTGCTGCCGTCGATCACCGCCAGCCGCGCTCCGGGTATCAGCGCGGCGGCCATCTGCCCGGTGCGCAGCGGCGCAATCTGGTCGTCGCGGCCCCATATCACCAGGGTGGGCGCCTTGACCGCGCGCAATGCCTCGCTGAAATCATGGTCAACCAGCGCATAGGCCGCGATGGTGTTGGGGTCGCCCCGCAACACCCGCTCGCGCAGTGAGGCGATATTAAGCACGAGTTCAGCACCCTGCGGAAAGATTTCCATCCGAGTGAGCACGGCGCGCGTCAGCGCGCCGAACCATGGCGCTTCCTCCGGGCTGACGCCGATGGCGGCCGGGCCGAGCCGGCTGAGGAACTGGCTATATACCGCACGATGCAACACGCCTGCCATGTCCACCAGTATCAGGCGGTCGATGCGATCCGGATAAGCCGCGGCGTACGCGAGCGACACTGCGCCACCCATGGAATGGCCGATCAGCACGAATGGACGCCCCACGCGTGGCCCGAGGACGGCCTCGATCACGCGGGCGAAGTTGGCCGGCGAGTACAGGTGATTGCCCTTGTCGGACTGCCCGAAGCCCGGCAGATCCAGAGCGTAGATGGCGTAACCCTCGGCGAGCACCGGGATCAGCTTGCCCCAGTCCCGAGCGCCGTTCTGACCCAGCCCGTGAATCAGAACCACCGCCGGGCCCTCGCGCCGGCCGGCGCGGTAGAGCATGACCCGGCCGCCGAACACCGGCTCGGGCACGAGCTCGGCGCTCGCGCCGGGGGCCTCCATCCACGCCGCCGGATCCGCGCTCGCGCGCTGAGCGCAAACGGCGCCCGGCACGCCCACCGCGAGCGCAAGCGCAAGCCCGAGTCGCCGCAGTTGCATCGCGCAGACTCTACTCAGAAATCGACGTAGGCAGCTAGCCCTCGCGAGTATCATTCGGGATCCTCGGCGAAGGCGGTAATGCCAGAACCCTCGAATACCCCCGCGGCGCAGCTTGCCCAGGAAGTGCTGGGGATGCTCGAGCTGCGCGAGAGTACCGCGGTGCCGCGTTGGGCGGCCTCACGGCTCGCAGCCCTGTGGGGAGCGACCGGAACGCGGGTGTTGCGCGTATTTCCGATTGCGGCGGCGCGCAGGCGCGATACCCCGAACGCAGACTACGCGATCGCCATCGACTCGGTCGGCCTCGACGAGCCGCCGGCGCCAATCGGCGCCGATCGGGAATTGCGGGCCGCAATCGGCGGACGCCAAACCCTCAGCGTCGAGACCGGGGGCGGCAGGCGTCGGGTGCTGATTCCGCTCGCCGCGAGCGACGAAGTTCGCCACCTGATAGAACTTTCCGGCGCCGCGACCAACGGTGCCGGCGGCGCGCTCGCAGAATCCCTGACCGCTGTGCTGCGGTCGTACTATGACCTGCTGGTCGACGCCGAGACCGATACGCTGACGCGGCTCGCGAACCGCCGGGTTTTCTACTCGCAGGTAGGAGCCCTGCTGTCGCGCGGGCCCAGCAGTTCATACCGGCGTTTCATCGCGGTCGCTGACATCGACCACTTCAAGCTCGTCAATGACCGCTTCGGGCACCTGTATGGGGACGAGATCCTGATTCACTTCGCGCGACTCATCCGCGAGACCTTCCGCGCCGGCGACCTGCTGTACCGCTTCGGCGGCGAGGAATTCGTCATCGTCTTCGGCGTCGCGCGCCACGAGGAGCGCCGGATCGGGCTCGAGCGCTTCCGCGCGGCAGTCGAGAGCTACGAATTCCCCAGCGTGGGGCGGGTCACGACGAGCATCGGTTTCACGGCGCTCGAAGGTCCGATGGTCCCGGCGACCACGCTCATCGATCGAGCCGATAACGCGGTTTATTTCGCCAAGCGCAACGGTCGCAACCGGGTCTGCGAATACGAGGCGCTCGTCGCCGAGGGCGTGCTGACGCCCGCTGTGCCGACGCTGGGCGGGGAGGCCACCCTTTTCTAGATTTGTCCGTGGCGCATCGCGTCAGCGCTTGCACATTCTTAACATTCATGTGACACGGGCTTACCTTCTAGTCCAACGGTCCCGGATACAATAAGCCTCTATCCCATTGATATACCAGCGGGGAGCCGGCCCAACAAGGACTCAGCCTGGGGAAAAAAGTGGCCAAGACCAGCAAAGCCTCCGAGGCAGTGAGGACGATCAAGATCGCTCGCGATCTGCGCATCGCCGGCGCTGCCGGAGCATTTGCCACTCTGCGCAGCGCGGCCGAAGGGTCGGAGAGCCGCATTGCGCTCGACGCCCGCCAGGTAGAGAAGGTCGATGCCGCCGGCCTGCAGGCGCTGCTCGCGGGGCGCCGGGCGCTGGGGAGCGGCGGCAAAAAAGTCAGCTGGGTTGGCTGCTCCGCGCAGCTGAAGGCCGCCGCCGGACTGCTCGGCCTGGCCGAAAGCCTGGAGCTGCCGCAATGAATCCGCTGCGTTTCAAGCTGTACGCGTACCGCAACCGGCTACTGCCGATGTTCGTGCTGGTGATGATCCCCTGGCTCGCGGTCGCGCCATGGGCGCCGTGGTGGGCGAACTCGATTGCCATGCCGCTCCTTTTCATCTGCGCCTGGCTGTTGTTCATCCACGTGCTGCCGATGCCGCCGACAGGCCGCCGCACGACCGACGACAAGAAGCTGAGCGACACCGAGATCCAGAAGCTGCGCAAGACCCCGGAGGTACATGCGCAGCAGCTGCTGGCCCGCTGGGCGCTGATGACCGTGGAATCGAAGCTGCAGCTCGAGGAGGTCGACCAGCACGTCAGCGACGTCATGAATCATGCGGAGTCCGCGGTGGTCGAGATCGGCAAGCGCTTCGTCGAAGTGACGCGCAAGACGCGCAAGCAGGTCGAGCTCGCCGTCGGCCTTCTCAGCCGCTCGGGCGGCGAGCCGGCCGCTGCCGACGGCAAGGGGCTCGATTCGCTGACCGACTACATCCAGGCGAGCGACACGCTCCTCAAGAACCTGGGACAGCAGCTGGTGACCCTCAGCGATCAGCTGGCGACGCTCTCCGCGCGCCAGGAAGCAGTGCGCGAGGAATCGAAGCGCATCGACGGCGCGCTCGACCAGCTCGCCGCGCTGGCGAGCGAAATCCGGGTGCTGGCCCTCGACAGCGGCAGGCGCGGCAACGCCGACAACCGCGCTTTCGTCGAGATGACCGACCAGGTTCGCGCGCTGAGCCTTACCGCCGACGAGTCGAGCCGCGTCATCCGCAAGACGCTCGAGGACATCAAATCCCAGGCGCGCAGCACCGACGATGCGATCCGTGCCGTCGCCAACGAGGCGCGCAGCGCCGGGCGCAGATCGAGCGACGAGATCGCCGAGCTGACCGGCGCGACGCTGAGGAAGAGCGAGGAAGTGCATGCCGCCTTGGGCGAGATCGGCGCGCTGGGCGAGCGCATCCAGGACGACATCAACCAGATCGTCATCGAGCTGCAGTTTCAGGATATTACCCAGCAGAAGCTGCAGCGTCTGAAGCAGCCGATGATTTCGGAGCTGGCCTCGTCCTGGCTGTCGATGTTCGAGGAGACGCGCGCCTTCAATCGCAAGCTGAGCGGGGGCGAGACGGCAGAAGGGCCGTCGATGCCGTTCCGCGTCAGCCTGAAGAATGCTCCGGAGCAAGGCAAGCCCAAGCCTGTCGAGGAGACCAAGGAGTCCGAGGGCTCGCGCCGCGACGACGGCAGCAAGGTCGAGCTTTTCTGAGGGAGTGACGTCATGGCAGCGATACTGGTAGTGGACGATTCGACCACTATGCGGCAAATGGTGGCCTTCACGCTGACCAGCGCGGGGCACGAGGTCGTCGAGGCGCCCGACGGCAACAAGGCGCTCGCGGTGGCGAAGCAGCGCAAGTTCGATCTGGTGATCACCGACGTGAACATGCCCGGCATGAACGGCATCGACCTGGTGCAGAACCTACGCGGTCTGCCCGAGTGCAAGTTCATCCCGATCCTCGTCCTCACGACCGAGGCGGGCGCCGAGCTCAAGCAGAAGGGCAAGGGCGCGGGCGCGACCGGCTGGATCGTGAAGCCGTTCAATCCCGAAGTGCTGCTCGATACCCTGAAGAAAGTTCTGGACTGAGGATGCCCTGAGATGCCGAGAATCATGATCGTCGACGATGTGACCTCGATCCGGCAGATCGTGTCGAAGGTGTTCCAGGACGTCGGCTACCAGGTGACCGAGGCCGCCCGCGGCGAGGAAGCGCTCGACCTTGCGAAAATCAAGCGCGTGCACCTCGTCATCACCGACGTCACCATGCCAGGCATGAGCGGGCTTGATCTGATCAAGGCCCTGCGCGAGCTGAAGAGCTATCGAACTACGCCGATCCTGATTCTCGCGCGCGACGCGAGCGACGAGAACATCAAGAAAGCCGAGACGCTCGGGGCCTCCGGATTCATCGAGAAACCCTTTACTCCTGAGCGGCTGCTTTCGGTGGTGAACCAGGTGCTCGTCGACGCGTATGTCAATTGACCTGAAGCAGTTCCACGCCAGTTTCTTCTCGGAGAGCCTCGAAGGCCTTGACGCGGCGGAAGCGAACCTGCTCAGGCTGGAAAGCGGCGAGCGCTCGCCCGAGCTGCTGAACGCGATTTTTCGGGCGATTCATTCGATCAAGGGCGCGGCCGGCAGCCTCGGCTTCCCGGAGATCGGCCGCTTCACCCACGAGTTCGAGAATGTGCTGGACGACCTGCGCAGCGGCGAGTTCGACCCGGACGCGGACGCGGTCGACACGATGCTCGCGTGCGTCGATCACGTCCGCTACACGCTGCGCGCGGCGCGGGAGGAGAAGCCACATGACGCCGGGCGCGATGCGGCGCTGCTCGAGCGCCTGACCGAGCTGCGCAGCGGCACCGCCCGGGGTGAATCAAAGAAATCGCCCCGCGAAACACTCTCCCGGGAGCAGGGGTCGGGGTCCTATCGGATCCGCTTCCGACCGAGCCCCGGATTTTTCGCTAGCGGAAACGACGCGCTGAAGCTGTTTCGCGTCCTCGACAGCATGGGCAGTCTGGCGGTGCGCGCGGATACCTCTGCCCTGCCGGAGCCGGGCCAATTCGACCCCGAAAAGTGCTACCTCGCCTGGGACCTGGAGCTGCGTACGGAGCGCGACCGCCAGGAGGTGGCCGACGTCTTCGGTTGGGTGGAGGACGACTGCGAGTTGACCCTCGACGGCGCAGCCGAAGAAAAAAAATCGGCTCCCAGGGAAGAAGAAAAACCCAAGGCGCCCGAGCGGCGCAGGGATGACCGGCGCCGGGGCGACCGGCGTTTGGAGCGCCGTCGCACCGACGACGCCGATCCGCTGTTCGCGACGCGCAGCGATATCCTGCATGTGGGGCGCGCCAAGCTCGACGGCCTGATGAATGCGGTCGGCGAGCTGGTGATCACCAAGACCATCTTGAAACAGATCATTTCCGACCTGATTCAGGACGGCGCCGGCAGGCTCGACGAGGCGCTGCAGGAGCTCGAGCACCACTCGCGCGAGCTGCAGGACAGCGTCATGGCGATCCGCATGCAGCCGATAAGCTTCGCCTTCGGGCGCTTTCCGCGCCTGGTGCGCGATCTTTGCCAGGCAAGCGGCAAGCTGGTCCAGCTGCGGGTATCGGGCGAGGCGAGCGAGCTCGACAGCACGGTGATCGAGAAACTCGTCGACCCGCTTACCCATCTGGTGCGCAACGCGCTGGATCACGGCGTCGAGGCCCCCGCCGAGCGCGTCGCCGCCGGCAAGCTGGAAACCGCGACGCTCACGCTGCACGCCGAACACCGCGGCGGCAACATCGAGATTGTCGTCAGCGACGATGGCCGCGGCATCAACCGCCAGCGGGTGAAGGCCAAGGCGGTCGAGCAGGGCCTGACGGGCGCCGAGGAAACCCTGTCGGACGAGCGCATCCAGGAACTGATTTTTGCGCCCGGGTTCTCGACCGCGGAGAAGCTCAACGAGCTTTCCGGACGCGGCGTCGGCCTGGACGTCGTGCGCAGGAACGTCGGCGAGCTGAACGGCAGCATCAAGATCGAATCGGAGCCTGGCCGGGGAACGCGCTTCATCATCCGCCTGCCCCTGACGCTCGCCATCGTGGACGGCATGCGGGTCGGCGTCGGGGAGGAGACCTACATCCTGCCGCTCGGGTCGATCGTGGAATGCATCCGGCCGGGCGCCGCCGCGGTGCGGCCGATCGCCGGGCAGGGCCACGTGGTGGAGATCCGCGGCGAGTTTCTGCCGCTGGTGTCGCTCGGCGGGATCTTCGGCATCGAGGCGGCCGGCCCCGACAAGGGGATCGCGGTCGTGCTCGAGGCCGACGGCAGCCGCATCGCACTGCTGGTCGATGCATTGCTCGGCCAGGAGCAGGTCGTGATCAAGACGCTGGAAGCCAACTACAGGAAAGTGCCTTGCGTTGCCGGGGCGACGATTCTCGGCGAGGGGCGCGTGGTGCTGATTCTCGATGTCGCAGCGCTGGTGCGCTCGGCCAGGGAGCATCAGCCGCAGCACTAGAAACAGGGGAGGAAGAATGAGAGCCTTATTCGCGCCGGGCATCGCGCTGATGCACCGGCTTCACAATGCGCAGAAGCTGCCGTTGCTCAGCCTCGTGTTTACGTTGCCGCTGGGAATTCTTCTATACGAGACGCACGCCGGGATCTCGACGACGGTCGCGGCCTGGATCGGCGCGACCTGGCTGCTGGCGATCTACTGCATGGCGTCCTTCTATTTCCAGGCCGACTCCGGGTGGGCTTATTTCATCGGCGTTATCAAGCGCGTCGCCGGGGGCGACCTGACCGCCGTGCTCAATGTGAAGCTGGGAGGCTATTTCGGCGTCGTGACGCGCGCGCTGCAGGACGTGAATCGCAATCTGGGCCAGATCGTGGCCCAGGTGCGCGCCAGCTCCAACGCGGTCGCGCTGTCCGCGAACGAGATCGCCGCCGGCAACTCGAATCTTTCGCAGCGCACCGAGCAGCAGGCCTCGACGCTGGAGGAAACCGCCTCCGGCATGGAGGAGCTCTCCGGCACGGTCAGGCAGAACGCCGACAACTGCAAGCTCGCCTCGGGGCTGGCGCAGAGCGCGGAGCAGGTGGCGCGCCAGGGTGCTGAAGCGGTGCACGCCGTCGTCGAAGGCATGGGCAGGATCGATCAGAGCTCCAAGCGCATGGCCGACATCATCGGCGTAATCGAAGGCATCGCCTTCCAGACCAACATTCTGGCACTGAATGCCGCGGTCGAGGCGGCGCGCGCCGGCGAGCAGGGCCGCGGATTTGCGGTGGTGGCGAGCGAGGTGCGGGCGCTCGCGCAGCGCAGCGCCGAGGCCGCCAAGGAGATCAAGGCCCTGATCGAACAGTCGGTCGGCCAGATCTCGGACGGAAGCAGGAAAGCAGAAGGCGCCGGCAAGGTGATCGACGAGATCGTGGTGAGCGTGCAGCAGGTCAATCAGCTGATCAGCGAGATCGCGGTCGCCTCCTCGGAGCAAAGTGCGGGCGTGGGCGAGATCAACAAGGCGATCCTGCAGCTCGAGACCGTCACTCAGCAGAACGCGGCGCTGGTCGAGCAGGCGGCGGCGAGCTCGCTGACCTTCCAGGAGCAGGCGGACCGCATGCGGGATCTGGTTGCCCGCTTCAAGATCACCGAAGAGGCGCCGGTCGTGCCGCCGCGTCAGGCGCCTTCGGGCCCGGCGCCGAAGCCGAGGGCCGAGCCGCTGCCGCGGCCGGGACCGCGTCCGCTGCCGAAGAAGATGGCGCGCCAGGCGGTGGGCGCGGACGACGAATGGAAAGAATTCTGAAAGAGGACGACCATGCAATCCATCCAGACGGGCGGCGACGCGGCGCAAGCCGGCCGCGAATATCTCAGTTTCGTGCTCGGCGACGCGCAGTACTGCATCGATATCCTGAAGGTGCAGGAAATCCGCACCTATGAGGCGCCGACGCGCATCGCCAACACGCCCGCGTTCATCAAGGGCGTGATGAACCTGCGCGGCAATATCGTGCCGATCATCGATCTGCGGGTGAAATTCGGGTTGCCCGAGCAGCGCTACGACACGCAGACCGTGGTCATCGTTCTCAACGTCGCCAAGCGCACCGTCGGCGTGGTGGTCGACGGCGTCTCCGACGTCATCGCGGTGGCGGCGGCCGACATCAAGCCGCCGCCCGAATTGGGCGGCGCGCTCGACACGCGCTACCTCCAGGGGCTCGCCACCGTCGGCGGCCAGATGATGATCATGATCGATATCGAGCGCCTGATGACCAGCCGCGACATGGCGATCGTGGACGAAGCGGCGGCGCAGGAATGAGCATGGCCGAGGCGCGCGCCGCCGGGCTCGACCCGGCAGAAGGTCTCCCGGCGCGCGAGTTCGGCTATACGCAGCAGGACTTCGAGCGTGTGCGACGGCTCATCCGGGCGCGCGTCGGCATCGCCTTGAACGAATCGAAGCAGAACATGGTCTACAACCGGCTGGTCAAGCGGCTGCGCGCGCTGCGGCTGGAGAATGCTTCCGACTACCTGGCGCTGCTCGACGACCCCCAGCATTCCGAGTGGCAGTATTTCGTCAACGCGCTGACCACCAACCTCAGCCATTTCTTCCGCGAGGAGTATCACTTCCCCATCCTGGTCGAGCACGTCAAGGCCCTCGGCCGCTCGCCGGCGCGAATCTGGAGCGCCGCCGCGTCGACGGGGGAGGAGCCGTATTCCATCGCCATCAGCCTGTGCGAGGCCTACGGCAGCCTGCAGCCGCCGGCCAGCATTCTGGCCACCGATATCGATACCGCGGTGCTGGCGGGCGCGGAAAAGGGCGTTTACGCGCTCGAGCGCGTGGAGCCGGTGAGCCCGGAGCGCCTCAAGCGCTACTTCCTGCGCGGCACCGGGGCGAACGACGGCTACGCGCGCGTGCGCCCCGAGATCGCCAAGCTGGTCGAGTTCCGCAGGCTCAACCTGAGCGACCCGCGATGGGACATCGGTGGACCGTTCGACGCGGTCTTCTGCCGGAACGTAATGATCTATTTCGACAAGCCGACCCAGTACCAGGTGCTGGAGCGGATCGCGAAGGTTCTTGCGCCCGACGGCCTGCTGTTCGCCGGGCACTCGGAGAGCTTCCTGCACGCCGCGGAGCTGTTCAAGCCGGTCGGGAAAACCGTCTACCGCCCGGTAGCGCCCTCGAGCGCGCGCGGCTGATCATGCGCGCCGAAGACCCCACGTCGATCGCCAAGCCGGTCATTTACCGCGACCGGCATTTCGACATCGACGCGGCCAAGATCGGCCCCGGCGAGTATTACATCACCCAGCGCGACATGGTGATCGTGACGGTGCTCGGCTCGTGCGTCTCCGCCTGCATGCGCGACCCGGTCGCCAAGGTCGGCGGAATGAACCACTTCATGCTTCCCGATCGCGACGTCGAAGGGCCGCTGTCGGCGTCGGCGCGCTACGGGGCGTACGCCATGGAGGTGCTCATCAACCAGCTGTTCGCGCTGGGCGCCCGGCGCGAGCGGCTCGAGGCGAAGGTGTTCGGCGCCGCGCGCGTGCTGCCGGGCATGTCCGACATCGGCGAGCGCAACGCCGCGTTCGCCATCGACTATCTGAAGCGCGAATCCATCCGCGTCGTGGCCGAGGATCTGGGCAGCGACGAGCCGTGCAAGATCTACTTTTTCGCGCAGACCGGCCGCGTGCTGCTGAAGCGGCTGAAATCCCTGCGCAACGACACCATCGTCAAGCGCGAGCGCGACTACGCCGAGAAGCTCGACAAGATCTCCGGCGCCGCCGGCTCGGCCGACCTCTTCAAGTAGCCGGCGATGCCCACCCGCGTCCTGATCGTCGAGGACTCGCAGGTGATGCAGCGCCTGCTGGCCGAGCTCATCGGGCGCGGCCCGGACCTCGAGGTGGCGGGCATCGCCTCCGATCCCTACGAGGCGCGCGAGCTCGTCAAGGCGCTGAAGCCGGACGTGATGACCCTGGACGTCGAGATGCCGCGCATGGACGGCCTGACTTTCCTCGAGCGCCTGATGCGGCTGCACCCGATGCCGGTGGTGATGGTGTCATCGCAGACCGAGCGCGGTGCCGAGGCCTCGATGCGCGCGCTCGAGCTCGGCGCGGTGGACGTAATCGCCAAGCCGCGCGCGTCAGACGTGCAGGGGCTCACCGAATTCGCGGCGGTGATCGCTGAAAGCCTGCGCGCCGCGGCGCGGGCGGACGTAGGGACCCGCGAGGGCGGCAAAGGGCGTGCCAGCGTGCGCGAGCTGGAAGGCCCGGCGGACCGCAAGATCCTCGAGGGGCAACTGATCGCCATCGGCGCCTCCACCGGGGGCACGGAAGCGATCCGCGAGATTCTCGCCCGCCTGCCGCTTGCGACCCCGCCAATCGTGGTCGTGCAGCACATGCCGGAGATGTTCACCCGCATGTTCGCCAAGCGCCTCGACGAGCAGTGCCGCATCGCGGTGTGCGAGGCGAGCGATCGGCAGAAGCTGCAGCCCGGGCATGCCTATATCGCCCCCGGCAACTGGCATCTCGCGGTGCGCCGCGCCGGCAAGGCGTTCGAGGGCCGCGTCGAGCAGAGCGAGCCCGTAAACCGCCATCGGCCTTCGGTCGATGTGCTGTTCGATTCTGTAGCCGAAAATGCCGCGGAAGGCGCTACCGCGGTGATTCTCACCGGGATGGGCGGCGACGGCGCGGCAGGGATGCGCAAGATCAAGGCGGCCGGCGGCCATACGCTGGCGCAGGACGAGGCCAGTTGCGTCGTATTCGGCATGCCGAAGACCGCCATCGAGGCAGGTTGCGTGGACCGCGTGGCGCCCCCTGCGGCGCTTGCCGAGCGGATCATGCAGCGGGTGCGCGAGCCGGCC
>WNFI01205293.1_pt1 | contig 14009 bp, 13 predicted proteins | sample 5400471 | NCBI WGS metagenome assembly WNFI01 (sample SAMN13153348, study PRJNA577476) | soil metagenome | isolation source: 100 cm saprolite on Douglas fir-dominated hillslope | place: USA:California | collected 2013-09-17 | reverse complement strand
CTGATCACTGATTACTGACTTACTGGTTACTCGGTGCCACCTCTCATGGTTACGCCTACCCTTTTACCGCTCCAAAGGAGAGCCCGCGCGCCAGGTAGCGCTGAACAAAGAACGACAGGATTACCGGCGGTGCGATCGCCAGGATTGTGTTCACGGCCGCATAGTTAAAATCGACTCCGCGGGTGCTACGCGAAGCTAGAATGAAGGCCGGCATGGTGGCGGCATGCTGAGAGGTAACGGCAGATGCGAACAATGCCTCGTTCCAGCAAAACGCGAACACGATGAACGCGGTGACGATGAGCCCATCAAGGGATAACGGCAAAGCGATCATCCAAAAGATTTGCCAGAGGGAGGCGCCCTCAATCCGGGCGGCTTCCTCAACTTCTTTACTAACATCACGGAAGATGTCCCGCATGATGACCACACAAAAAGCGAGGTTAAAGGTGGAATAGAGGATGATAAGACCGAGCCAAGTGTCGATTAGCCCTACCTGCGCCAAAAGAATATAAAACGGGGTGAGTACTACCACGGGCGGCAGTACGCGCTGGGACAAGAACCAAAGGGTAATATCCCGGCTCTTCATTTTGAACTCGAACCGAGCCAAGCTATAGGCCGCCGGAGTGCCTATGAGGAGCACGAGCAAAGTCGTACCGACACCAACCAAAGCGCTACTGAACAAACAGTTCAGCGCCTGCGGATCACCCAGGACCTCTGTCCAAGTGTCCAAGGTTGGAGAGAACTGCAAAAATGGAATGAACGCGCCAGGCTTAAATATTTCGGCCGGGGTCTTGAACGAGTTATTAATCGCCCAGAGAAACGGAATCGCTACCCAAATGGTCGCCAGACAGGCGATCACCATTACGATGGCCTTTGAACCTTTCTTCGAGTTAATCCACAGTAGGTTTTCCATGTCAGTCAGCGACTGGCGAAGTAATCAGCAATCAGTCGGTCAGTAATCAGTGATCAATCGGCCTCAGAACGTTAATCTGTTGCGAGCCACTGAATACTGATTACTGACCTACTGATTACTGATTACTTTTCATTCGATCCGTTTGCGCATTTGTTTAAAGAAGTAGGTAATCACAACGGAGACCAAGATCAGATACAGGATGCCCATGGCTGAGCCGCGGCCGAAATCCGTGAATTGAATCGTGGTGAGATCCGCCATGATGCTAAAAAGCTGGGTGCTGGTTCCGGGCCCGCCGCTAGTGAGCGCGTAAGGCAGACCAAAAGCTTTCATCCCTTCGATTACCCGGGACAGAATAGCGATCGTTAAAACGGGCCAAGCGAGCGGCACGGCCACATGCCAAAAAACTTCCCAATGACTTTTGGCTTCCAGCAAAGCCGCATCGTACATGTCCGTAGGGATGGCTGACAGCGTGGCCAGCGACATTAGAAATACAAATGGCGTCCAGATCCAAACATCCAAAATCATGGCGGCAGTTAGCCCGCCCGCGGCTGTCGATAACCAGGGGATGTGAATTCCGAGTGCCGAAAGCAAACCACTAATTAAACCGCCTTGGTCGGTAAATAGCGTAACCCCTAAATAACCGATCGCGACTTCCATGGTAAATAAGGGCGCTGTGAGTATCGGCCGGAAGAAGCTTTTGCCGGGTAGTCCGATGGTAATGATCCACGCCAGCAAAAATCCTGCGCAAACTTCGACCGGTACCGTAATCCCGACAAATAAGACGGTAATGAAGATCGAATACCAGAATCCGTTGTCGGTCAGCAGACGCGCATAGTTGTCAAAACCAACGTAGCCGGTGACCCCTTCGCCAAGGACATAGTTGGCGAAGCTGTAGTGCACTGCAGCCAGAATCGGGAAAAAGGTCAGCGCAACGACCCAAATTACCGCCGGCAGTAGCATGGCATACTTGAATCCTCGTTCCGCGTTGATTTGAGCTGAAGCAGTCGGCATCGCTTAAGATCGGTAGAGACGAGCTCCTGCTCGTCCGAGGAGGGAAATCAAAGGGAAGAGCGAAGCGCCCGGATAAGCACGGACGAGCAGGAGCTCGTCCCTACCGTGCCTGCTCAGTTGAAGAGACGTCTTTGAATACATTCCTCTTTCCCTGGCCTGCCTTTCCACAAACGCGCGAGCGTTTATGGAAAGGCCACAGCCTGCTAATCGAGCGCGGCATATGCCGCGAACCGATTTGCAGGCTTAGGCGAACGAGGCTTGATACAGTTTCTTTTGTTTGTCTCGTCCGTACCGTTCGGTGATCCGTTCCCAGGCTTGAGCGCAATCATCGAGTGCTGCTTTCGGCTGCGTCTGACCCGCTAGCACCGCAGAAATGCGAACATCAAGCTCATGCCAATATTCGGCAGCTCCCGGTATACGCAGATAAGACTCCTGCGAAGGTAAGGTGAGGTTCTGATAGTAGGCGTCTAGATACCGCTTCGCATCTTCCGCGTCCCAACCTTGTGCTACCCACTCCTCGACTTTGCCAGTCCCGACCGGCGGGAAATACTCGAACTTCATGCCCGGCTGCACCCCAGTGAAACCGTGGGTGCAATTGTACAGCGCATTCGGCTTGTTTGCCATGAATGCCAGGAAGTCGTAGGTGGCTTCCTTCTTTTTAGAGAACCGCGAGATAACACAGTGCCACGTTCCACCGTTGACGTTCCCCACCGAGTTCAATTCGAATTTGTCCCATTGTCCTTTAATCGGATCGTAAGCCTCGGGCGTTCCGGGAATGATCGTTGCTCCAATTTTGCCTTTTAAGTTCGATTGTTTCGGATCCTGGGCAAAGGTTGGTAAGTCACCCCAGGTCGGCTCCATCACTGCCTGTCCGGACAGGAACAGATTCCAACCTTGGCCAAGCGTCCAGCTGATGGCTTCCTTCGGTCCGCAAGGCAAGAACTTCACATAGTCTTCCAACGCGCGCAGATGACCCTCCGAATTAATCAGCGGTTTCATCGTGTCGGGGTTAAACCAGAAGTACTTGTTGTTAGGCGAGCAAACATAAGAGGCGGCCAAGGTCAGGAAATGGAAGAATCCTTGTTCGTTAACTTTGGCGTGTAACGAAATACCCCAACCCTGTTTGCCGTCGCCGTTCCAATCCCAACCGGTATAGAAGGTCGCGACATCCTGCATTTCCTTCATGGTCTTGGGCGGATTCGGAAACTCGTAGCCCATTTTGTCCTTAAACTTCTGCTGATTCTCGGGCTTATCGAAAATGTCCTTTCGATAGTAGAGGATCTGGCAATCGCCGTCGAAGAGGACACCGTAGACTTTATCCTCCCAGGTATAGAGCGTCTTCATCGCCGGAATCCAGTCATCCGGTGACCAGTAGGGGTACTTCGGATCTTTTAAGAAGGACTCCAGCGGAATGATGTATGGTTCTTTAGGAACGAAGAAATCGCCATAAAACCAGGCGCCCGTCATGTAGGTATCGTATCGATGGGTCGTCTGCAGGTCTGAGAAGATCTGTTGATGCAACGTATCGATCGGGACTTCAGCGACGTTCACCTTGCCACCAGTCTCTTCTTCCCATTTGGGAACCCAGTATTTTAGCCCGTCTCCGACGGTGGCTTTTAATACCAGCACATTGATGGTGGTGCCTTTATACGGCTTTTTCTTGAGGAATTCGATCCGCTCCTTCGTGATCGGCGATTCGTTAGGCGCTTCCGGCGCCGAGTCAACCAGGTTCTCGCCGGCTGCGAAAGCCTGCGGCAAAATGCGGCTCAACAACGCCGCAGAAATGCCAAGACTAGCCGCCTGATGAATAAAACGGCGCCTAGAGATCCTGCCTGCTAGAAACGCGGCAGTCAGTTCTTTGAAATGCTCTTGGGAGCGATCTTTAGACATAGACTAATGGCTGTTATTTGCAGTTGTGCCCAAGAAATCTCGGCTCGGTTAGGCGGACCTGCACAGACGTTCGCGCTCGAGGAACTAAACGACGGATTGTTCTATCACGCCGCCAAAACGAAACTCGGGGATTTCCAACGGGGGGTTGCGCTTAGGAAAATAGGGAATCCCCGGGACGAGTCAAGCACCGTGCACAAATGTTCAGGTTTGGTGGCGTTGGTTCAGGGGGGTTGGGGAACGAGCGGGAACGCCGGGAGCGAGCGCGAGCGCCGGGAACGGTACGCGAATGGGACTCATGGGAATTATGGGACTTATGGGACCAGTGCTGCACCGGAGGCCGCCCCCATCTACAAAGCGGCTCCTTCGCGCGACGCAATCACCATTCACATCTCACCCTTCGGCGCGCTTAACGCTTGCTCAGGGCAGGCTTCTCACTTCCCACGCCCGATCCGCGGCGCCTCCGGATTCACTCCGGGGCCGAAATAGCGGAGAAGAACGAGGTCTTCGACCTCGCTGGTGTTTTCAAAGATCACTCCGGCTCGGGCGGCGGACTCAGTGCAGAACACTTCGTCATCGGTCATTTCGACGAAGCGGATCATGTTCGGAGAATCCAAGACCAAGTTGTTCATCTTGCCTCTTCCTTCCACGACGGTCAGGCCGTATGCCCCGTTATCACGGATGGTGCATTTTACGCCGGGCTGAAGGGTGAGCTCTTTAGCCGAAACGAGCTCGCTCACGATGAAGTCGAGATCGAAGTGTTTTTCGGGCGGCATATCCTTCACCAGTAGGGCGCGAGGGACTTCGCGCCCTTCCACCAGCGATTGAAACATCGAGAACACATCGGATCCCCATTGGGGTTCATACGTGACCAGCGATCCCGGTGCGTGCAATAGACCCGGGCCGATGAGCCAGCCGGTGCCCGGTTTCAACCGATACGCTTTTGAAAGATCCAGGATTCCATTGTCACCGAGGTTCCAATTCTCCAAGCACTTCTTGACTTGATCCTTAGTGGTTCCAGGCTCCAGGCCCATGAAGGTGTACGGAAAATTGTTCCCCACCTGGTTATGTTGCGGCGGAAAATAGTAGCTTTCCGGCTTGCCTTCCTGGCCGACCAAACGGGCGAACTCAGCCGACTGATGCATGTGATGCGGGATCGGCCCCATATTATCAAAGAATTTCGAATACACCGGCCAGCGCCGATACTTATTCCAAATTGATTCCCCGATGATTTGAGCCCCGCGTTCTTGGATCGCAGCCGCTAGAGTAAAGCGTTTACCGTCGAACACACAATAGCTTAGGCCCTCGTCGGGAGTGCGATTCTCATTCGCCGCCGGCGTAGTTGAACCAAACCAGCGTTCATCGATCCCGCCGCGGTCCAGCCCATAGGCATAAATATCGTCCGGATGCAGTTTCAAGCGGCGTCCCGGCTGCAGGAACGAACGCGGCACCCAGCAAGGCGCCAACCGGAGTAACCCGCCGCTTTGCTCCAGCGCAGCATCCACTAGAGATTGGAGGTTAGAATCAACGGTCTGAAGGGAAGTGATTGTTTTCATCGTGGGGGTCATTCGCGGTCTCGGGCAGTAGATAGCGTGTTGTGGTGGGAACGCAAGGGGGAGAGGAGCTAGGAGCTAGAGGGTGCGACTTGGTCGAAGATCGTCGGAGAACATCCCGTAGGGATCGTTCGAAGGTAGCCTGGCATGAAATGCCTGGAAAAGGCGTCCAAAGGCACCCCGTCCCGGAGGGTACGGTATGATTGGTGCGGAATGCGGCCATTTCGTCGCTAAGATTGTCAGCCGTATCGGAGCCCCGTTAATAAAGATTATATCATTATTATTTTATGTTTGTATATGCCATTTTCTCGATAAAACTTTTGTGTGGCAAACACCTTCTCTTGGCTAAATATCCATTGTGTCTTTAGCACAAAAGCACGCGCTCCAGTGTTGACTCCAAATGTCAGGGATCGGCTTTGGCCTTACATGGGCGGCATCGCGAGAAAGAATGGAGTCTTTCCTAAATGCATAGGTGGCGTGGCTGATCACGTTCACCTTCTCCTCGCGCTACCCACCACCATGGCCGTTGCTAAGGCCGTTCAATTAATAAAAACAGGATCGTCAGGGTGGATACACGAAAACTTTCCGGATTTGCGAAACTTTGCTTGGCAACAAGGGTACGGCGCCTTCAGCGCGGGCATCTCTCAGGTACCGGAAACCATCCATTACATCGAGCAGCAGCTCGAACATCATCGGACGCGAACATTCAAAGAGGAATATCTGGCCTTCCTCGAAAGACACGGCAGCAATCTCGATGAAAAATACCTCTGGGACTAGCCACGCCGATCATACCGTTCCCTACGGGACGGATCTATTGGGCTCGTATTCCAGGCATTTCATGCCAGGCTACCTTCATTTCAATCCCTACGGGACGAAGGCATAACAGCTCCCGACGCTCACTAACCGCCAACCGTTAACCGTTAACCGAGAACCGTCAGTCAACCGACGAATCACGCCCACAAGCGCTCGGCCAGGTCTAACGCGCGCAGATAGGTCACGTGTTCTCCGCCGCGCATCAATTCTTCGTTCACGAGATCGGGCACCGTTGTCCCGCCGGCCGGGAGCAGTTGTTTTACGCCTTGGTAATCGGACCAGCCGCATTCCAAGAATTTACCGGACCAGTTGAGATCGAACTTGCACTGTCCGAATACGATGCGGACCTGGCTGACCCATTCTCCGGGCACGGCCTGTAGCTTCACTTCCACCGGTTCCTCGGCTCCGCGGCGAGCAAATTTGAATTCCGAGTCCAGCCGCTCGACTAATTCCCAGCCGAGCTGACTAGCGAACCAGGAAACCAGTAGCACAGCGGTGGTTTGATATTCAGGATGGAAAACAACGCTTAGCTCTTTGATCGAACGAATCTTTTCCGCGGCCCAAGGCTGATCAAACATTTGGGCGATCGCCAAACGCAGATAAATCAGTCGCCGCCAGTTAAGATCGCAGAGCACAATCCGAGACCGAGCCCCAGCAACTGATTCACGGAGAATCTGCATCTGCCGGCTGGGGTCGCGCCAGGAACTGCTATCGAACAAGAAACGGTCAACCCATTTCCAAAGCTGCGCATCAAGACTGCCGGTAAACGGACCTTGCCACCAGAGATAAAGGGGAAGATCGGAATCCAAATGGCTGAACAACACATTCCGCATCGTTTCCGGGCCGACCCCCTCTAAGAGAAACGCGATCTGTTCACTACAAACCTCTCGGGCACCACCACCCGTGAGATGGCAATGAGCGCTGATCCAGGCTTGAATCCTCCGTTTGTGAGCTACCGGGTTTGCCGCTAACAAGATCGCTCGGCAAGCGTGTTCCCGCGTGATTTCCGCCATCAGATGAGTGTTGTAAGTCAGCGCATCCGAAGCCTCGCTATAAACCGCGAAATTTATCAGGGAAGCTTTGACCAACTGATCCCCTTCCTGTTCCCAGAGTTGAGTCAGGCTTTTGTTTATCTTGCCGATCTCAATCGGCATGCCGCGGGAGATGTCTTTTAGCGTGGACATATTTTGGGGTGATGGTTAGCGATGGGGGTGGCTCGGAGTAATCAGTAATCAGTGAGTCAGTAATCGGTAAATCAGACGTGATCATTGTCCCCATAGACCAAGGGATCATCGGCTTCAGCGCCATCGTACAGAAAAGGTGCTTCCGCCACTCTGGAGACCGAACAAAATGCCTCGGCTTTGTCTATCATTCCCTGCAGCAATCGTCCGATTTCTTCCAAGGTTGCAATCACTGAACGGGCAGCGGTTTCCTCAACGTATCCACAGCTGAAGGCAATCCGCGTCCAATGTTGCGTCTCCAACTGTTCGCCATCTGCATCGGTCAACTTGCTGGTAAAGTGTCGTTCGTATTTCCGCTTCGCCCAAGCCTCCGTGATTTGTGCGCCGATCGAGCGTGAGGATCGGCGTATCTGGCTTGTAAGCGCATACCTCTCCTCTTCGGGAAACAATTTCGTGAACTCGAAGACTGATTACTGATTACTGATTACTGATTACTGATTACTGATTACTGATTACTGATTACTGATTACTGATTACTGATTACTGATTACTGATTACTGATTACGCCTAGAGTCGCCGCCACGCTCTACTATCTTGTTCAATCAACGCATCCGCCTCCGCTGGTCCCCAGCTTCCGGCTGAGTAAAAGGCCAGGTTTTTTTCGCTGCCTTGGTCACGCCAGGCGGCTTCGATGTCGTCGATAAATCGCCAGGCTTCCTCGACTTCGTCTCGCCGGGCAAACAGGGTGGCATCGCCGGCCATGGCATCGAGCAGGAGCCGTTCATACGCTTCGGGACTGGCTTTACCAAAAGATGTACCGTACCTGAAATCCATCTTAACCGGCTGAATCCGCACGCTCGCTCCAGGGACCTTCGATTGAATCCGCAGCGACACCCCTTCGTCGGGTTGAATACGAATCACGAGAACGTTTTGAGCTCCATCTCGACCGCCTCGCTGATCGCGGTTGAACAAAACACCCGGAGCATTCTTAAAATGAATGCCAATCTCGGTTCCTCCCTTAGGCAATCGTTTTCCGACCCGCACATAGAACGGAACATCGGCCCAGCGCCAATTATCGATCAGAATCTTGAGCGCAACGTAGGTCTCAGTCATTGACCCCGGATGCGCTCAGATCCGTTGGTGGCTCCATCGCGATCAGGCAAAGGAGTTGCATGAGATGGTTTTGCACCATATCTCGCAACGCGCCGGCGCCCTCATAGTACCCAGCCCGGTTTTCGACCCCGAGCTTCTCACTAGCCGTGATCTGGACATGATCAATATAACGGTGGTTCCACAGATGCTCGAAAAGAGCATTCGCAAAGCGGAGCACCATAATGTTCTGGGCCGTTTCTTTGCCCAAATAATGGTCGATGCGGAAGGTGTCCTGCTCTCTGAACCCGTGGTTGACCACAGTGTTAAGCCGTTGCGCCGTTTGGAGGTCGACTCCGAACGGTTTCTCCACAATGATTCTGGCCCATGACCCATCGGCGCTCTTGTTAAGCCCGGTTGCAGTCAAGTGGGCGAGAATCGGCTCAAATTGATCCGGGCCTGCTGACAAGTAATATTCCAGAGCGCGTCATCGATCGGCTGGCGCGAATATTTGCGAGCAGCCTCGTAAAGTTCTTGCCGGAACACCTCATCGCTCTTATCCCGGCGAGCAAAACCGACAACAGTTAAGCCGGGCGGCAGATCACCATCAGCCGCCAGATTGTACAAGGCTGGGATCAACTTTCGATGCGTCAGGTCGCCGGTTGCACCGAAAATAACAATTGCACAAGTGCCAGGGGTCGCTCGCGACACAAGCCCCTCTCTCAACGGATTTTCAATCAATGTCTCAGTCATATTACCGCCCCCCATAACGGCGATAGAGAATACCTATCGGCCCGTTGAACGAGCGGTCAAGTGGACGCGTGCCGTGAGAAGGCGAAAGGGCGTAAGGGCGCGGTGGGGCGAAGAACTCGGCACGTCGAGGTGTTGTTTGTTGAATAAGGCCCTCCGCGCCGGTTTTGAGCCGCGCCGTGGACATTGTTTGGCCTAATGATCCGGACCGGCCCTGGACACGCTGTATTGTAAGGGCACGCAGAGGCGAACCACACGCACTGTACGGCTCAAAACCGGCGCGAAGGTAACCTGATTCAACAAACGAGATCCTGGGCGCGCCGAGTTTTTCTCCCCACCGAATCAGGGGGCCTCTTAACGACCGATAAGCGCTTATCGACCATCCCCTATGAGTCACATGAGCCTAATCTCCCGATGTAGGCCTAACACTCGAATCCATACCCGAGAGACCGAAAGAACCCCGGCCAGCAGCCGCCGTTACATGCCTTGCGGCGGATACTGCGTCTCTCCGGTCACCGACCCCGTTTTCATGGATTCTGGAACTTGGGGAGTGGACTGGGGTGCAGCGGGTTCGTTTACCGAACCAACATTGTCTTCAGCGAAAGAACACCCGGAGATAACGAGAGCAATCGCCGCGGATGTCAAAATTGGGAGCCAAAGCTTACGGGAGATCACGAGACCAACCATTGACGCGAAGCAGCACCGGTTGCAAGGCTGACGTTGATGGGCGGCCATTTCTACCGGCGGTTGGAAGCGCTGTATCGATTTGGGCGAGCAAAGGGTATCTCGATCAAAGTAATCAGTAATCAGTGGGTTTGGGAGCTAGGAGTAGAGCGTATGGGCGTGTCGGCGTATCGGCGTGTGGGCCATAGGGGGGCGAGGCTCCCGAACTTCCTTAGATGGTGCCCAAGGCGACGCTGCTTGTCGAATCTATGGTAGCCAGCGCCGAAGCGTTTGCCGAGCCGCGGCCCAGGATGTGCAATCCACGGTTGAGCATGCATGAGCCGAACTGAAGCCGACTTGATTCATCACGTTGGACCAAGGCAACACCACAGACACGGCTCCGACTTCGCAAGCTAAATAGCGACAGAGCTAGTCGCGCGAAGCTACGTCGGACAAGTCGGCGGGCGCGTGGCCCAAAACGCGTAATCGTCGTTTAACATCATGGCCATCAAAAGCTGACGAGGCCGTGCCGGAGCCTCGCCCCCCCTACCAAAGCTCTCACGCCCATACGCCCGCACGCCCTTTTCGCCGTTTCGTCGACACGCCGTTACGCCCATACGCCCACACGCCGTTAAGCCGATCTCCATTTTTTTCATCGGCTGATGAAAAATTCTGGTACACTCTGCTGCAATCTGCATTGAGTTCGGTGCAGTTTCCCCAAACACAGCCTAGTGAATTTGCCTTCAACTCTATCCCTCCGGACCATTCTGGTGGCGCTAGCGGCTTTGGCCGGGCTCTACCTCTCTTTCGTCGCCTATCAGTCTGGCGGTGACCTGGTTGCCCTCGCATTGTTACTAGTCACCGGCCTTGGTGTCTTTGTTTACCTGAATCCTCGGGCTGAGAGCTATCGTTATCTTTTTCCCGGCCTTCTGGCATTCGCTCTCTTCGTCATCTTCCCGATCTGCCTAGTGGTCTACATCAGCCTAACTAAATATAGCGCCAATCATTTGCTCGGCCTGCCCGATGTCCTGCTCCGTTTTCGCGCAGAGGTAACGGTCTCTGGCTCGGACACGTTCAATTTCGTTCTCCACCGGCAAGACGATGGGAAATTTGTTCTCGAGCTAAAGAACGAGAAGAACCCGGAAGAACGATTCGTCTCCGAGCCAATCGGGCTGATCCCCGGTCACGACGGAAGCTTCTCGGAAGGCCCCTATCGATTGACTCAGATTTCACCGAAAGAACAAATCCCGGGGACGGTCCTAACTCCGGCCGATGTGGCTCGCGAACGGCTCTACCAGCCGTTGCGCAATGTTCCTTTCAAGTTGCCTGGAAATATGTTGGTCGGAAAGGGGGATCTGGAACACTTCGTGGTCGAAAAGCGGGTTTGGAAAGCCAATCCGGATGGCTCGCTCACCAACCAGATCGACGGTTCCGTCATTCGGCCGGACTTTCATGAGGGCCGATTTGTGGATCAAAACGGAGAACAGTTCGGGCCCGGGTTCCGCGCTTTCGCCGGCCTGGACAATTACATTCGGATCATTACCGATCCGCGCATTCAAGGCCCCTTCTTCCGTATCTTTTTATGGACGCTTACCTTTTCGATCTGCTCCGTTCTCGGAACGTTTACGGCCGGCATCTTGCTGGCCGTGATTTTGCAATGGCGAGAGCTAAGGTTCCGGAAGCTTTACCGGACGCTCCTCATTCTTCCGTACGCAGTACCGGGAATCCTATCGATCTTGATTTTGAGAGGCCTCTTTAGTCAGGAATTCGGGGCGGTAAACCAGCTCCTCAAGACCGTGCTGGGCTTTGCTCCCGCTTGGGAAACTGATCCCTGGGCGGCGAGAGCGATGATCTTATTAATCAACGTTTGGCTAGGCTATCCCTACATGATGTTGATCTGCACCGGAATGTTGCAATCGATCCCAGCAACGATTTACGAATCAGCTGCCATCGACGGCAGTAATCCGGTCTTGAACTTCTTTTACCTGACCTTGCCCCTGGTCTTGCCCCCCCTCTTCCCGGTGCTAGTCGCCAGTTTTGCCTTCAGCTTTAACAACTTTGCGCTCATCTATCTGCTCACTGCCGGTCAACCTAGGATGCCCGGCGGGGGAATTGCCGGCGAAACGGATATATTGGTGACTTACACCTATAACTTGGCGTTTCGTGACGCCGGAGCGAACTATGGCTTAGCCAGCGCCATCGCGACGCTCCTGTTCTTTATTGTGGGAACACTCTCGTGGATCAATCTGCGATTTACTTTAAAACGGTATGCAGTCGGGAGATGAATGGCGCGTGGGGCGTATGGGCAAATGCTGGGGCCGATGTACGAATGGGACCTATGCGACACATGGGACTAATGGGACTGCGCGTATCACCCAGTTCGACTGACTAGATTACTGGTGACTTCGCGCGTCCAATCACCTTTCACCTTTCACCTTTCACCTCCCCCCTCCCCCCAATGCACCCTCGGACTCGGCTCTTGATCCGTAAAATCATTGCTCATTCGGTTCTCATTACCGTCTGTGCAGTGATTCTGATCCCGTTTGCGATGGTGGTATTGGCTTCGTTTCGGAAGGGTAACTTCCCGCCTAGCGCGCTTTTGATGAACCCAGACCAGTGGACGCTGGATCATTGGAAGTATGTATTGGGAATTCCTTACCGAGAGATGCTGCATGCAGCGACGGGCGAAACCCAGCTGGTCGCCCCAACCGTAGCCCCACTGCGGTGGTTCCTGAACTCGATCCTGGTCTCGTCCATTTCGTCTTTTGGAATCATTCTGCTCTCAGGGACCGCAGCATATGCTTTCGCCCGGCTCCGATTCTGGTGCCGGAGCCAGGTTCTGACCGGGTTGCTGGTGCTACAAATGTTTCCCCAGATATTGACGCTGACCGCCTATTACCGCATTTTGAATTATATCGGGCAGCACTTCCCCTGGCTTGGGCTCAATACATTCCTCGGACTAATTCTTATCTATCTTAGCGGCATCTCCATCAACATCTGGATGATCAAAGGCTATTTCGACACGATCTCGCCTACTATGGAAGACTCTGCCCGGATCGACGGCGCGTCCCGGTTTCAGGCATTCATCTGGATTTTGCTCCCCATGAGCGCCCCTATCTTCGCGGTGGTATTCATTCTTTCGTTTATCAGCATGATCTCGGAATACCCGACCGCGTCAGTAGTACTTCAGGAGAGCGCGAACCGGACTTTGGCCGTCGGCGCCTATTCCCTCCTGGACGAGCATGAAAAACTTTGGGGTCATTTTTCTGCACTTGCAGTCTTGAGTGGCGTACCGATCACAATGATGTTCTTATTATGTCAACGTTTCATCATCGGAGGATTAACCGCCGGTGGTGCTAAAGAATAACCCCAAACCCCCGAACAGACATGAACGATGGAGCCGTACACATCACTGACCTAATAAAAACTTATACGGACGATCGTGGTCGGCCGACCTTTACTGCGGTAAAGAAAATCAATCTCGAAATCAATAATGGCGAATTCATGGTCCTGGTGGGGCCGTCCGGCTGTGGTAAGACAACCACGTTGCGAATGGTAGCCGGGCTGGAGAAAATCACGAGCGGCACCATTTCCATCGGAGATCGGGTCGTGAATGATATGGAACCAAAGGATCGCGGGATCGCGATGGTGTTCCAGAACTATGCGCTGTATCCGCACATGTCGATTTTCAACAACATGGCGTTTGGGCTACAGCTGGCCAAGAAGAAGAAAGATTTCATTCAGGAAACCGTCTCGAGAACCTCGAAAGCTCTAGGACTGGACCACATGCTTGAGCGGAAGCCGCAGGCGCTGTCCGGCGGCCAACGCCAGCGTGTCGCCTTGGGTCGAGCCATCGTGAGAAACCCTCAGGTGTTCCTTTTTGACGAGCCGTTGTCGAACCTTGATGCCAAGATGCGCGTTCAGATGCGGTCCGAAATTTCCCGGCTGCATGCACAGCTAGGCAACACCATGATCTACGTGACCCATGACCAGGTCGAAGCGATGACCATGGGTGACCGAATTTGTGTGATGAAAGACGGGTTAATCATGCAAGTGGCCGATCCGTTGACGCTTTATCGGCAGCCCGAGAACCTCTTTGTTGCCGGGTTTATCGGCAGCCCACCGATGAACTTGTTGAAAGGCAAGATCGAG
>WNFI01387246.1_pt1 | contig 14011 bp, 17 predicted proteins | sample 5400471 | NCBI WGS metagenome assembly WNFI01 (sample SAMN13153348, study PRJNA577476) | soil metagenome | isolation source: 100 cm saprolite on Douglas fir-dominated hillslope | place: USA:California | collected 2013-09-17 | reverse complement strand
CTCGACGGCCTTGATGAGGCTCTTGTCCCACGGCTGGATGACGATGAGCCGGGGCTCGGGCGCGCTGATGGCGGCGAGCGAGATGAGCGGCGTCGGCGTCCCGTACGCCTCGACCTCGAGGTTCTCGACGAGCGAGGGCGTGGCCCGGCCGGTGCGGACGGACTGGGCCTCGTGCCGGAGCGCCTCGATCGCCTTCTTCATCCGGGCTTCGGTCTGGGCGAGGATCTCTTCGAGCGCCATGCCCTAGGTGGCGTGGACGAGCGTGCCGACGTGCTCCCCGAGCACCGCGCGCCGCATCGCGTCCTTCTCGCTGACATCGAAGACGATCGTCGGCATCTTCCGATCCTCCGCGAGGGCCGCGGCGGTCGCATCCATCACCCCGAGACGCTTCTCGAGCATCTCGCGGTAGCCGAGGTCCTCGTACTTCTTCGCGTTCTTGTCGGTGCGCGGGTCGCTCGAGTACACGCCGTCGACCTTGTTCTTCCCCATGAGGATCACGTCGGCGTCGATCTCCGCGGAGCGGAGGGCGGCCGCCGTGTCGCTGGTGAAGAACGGGTTGCCGGTGCCGGCCGCGAAGATGACGACGCGGCCCTTCTCGAGATGGCTGATCGCCTTGAGGCGGATGTAGGGCTCGGCGACCTCGTTGATGGTCAGCGCGGTCTGCACCCGGGCCTCGAGGCCGGCGGCCTCGAGCTGCGACCGCAGTGCGAGGGCGTTGATCACCATCGCGAGCATCCCCATGTAATCCGCGGTCGCGCGATCGATGCCGTGCTCCGCCGCGTCCGCGCCGCGCAGCCAGTTGCCGCCGCCGATAACGACCGCGACCTGGACCCCGAGCTCCTGGACCTTGCGGATCTCCTCCGCGAGGTAGGACGTGTACTGGGGCGAGATGCCGAACTGGCGGCCGCCGAGGAGCGCCTCGCCGGAGAGCTTCAGCAGCACCCGGTGGTATTTGGGCTCCGCGGTCACGCGGCCTCGCCGAGCTGGAATCGCGCGATGCGGCGGATCTTGATGTTCTCGCCTGTCGCCGCCGCGAGCTGCGTGACGAGGTCGCCGATCGTCTTGGACTGGTCCTTGATGTACGGCTGATGCATCAGCACCGCCGCGGCCTTCGCGGTCTTCTCGTCACCGTGCTCCGCGAGCAGGGCCTTGATCTCCTCGTCCTTCAGGAGCTCCCAGCTCACGTGCTTCGGCGACATCGCGGCGACCTGCATCGCGATCGCCTTCGCGAGGTCCCGGAACTCCGGGTTGCGCGCGACGAAGTCGGTCTCGCTCGAGAGCTCGACGAGCGCGCCGATGCGGCCGCCGCTGTGGATGTACGCCTCGACGACGCCTTCCCTGGTCTCGCGGTCGCTGCGCTTCGCGGCGGACGAGAGCCCCTTCTCTTTGAGGATCGTCTTCGCCTTCTCGAAGTCGCCCTTGGCGGCCTCGAGCGCCTTCTTCGAGTCCATCACGCCGGCGCCGGTCTCGGCGCGGAGGCGCTGAACGTCTGCTGCGGATGACATGACTACTTCTCCTCTGTGGTGCCTGACGCGTCCGCCGCCGGGGCGGCGATCGCCTCATCGGTGGCGGCCGCGGTCTCGCCGGCCTCAGCGGCCGGCTCCTCCTCGTATCCGCCGATCGGGTACTCGTCCTCTTCCGGCTCGTACACGCGCGGCGTCCGCTTCGCGCGCGGCAGGGCGACCTCGCCGTACGCGGCGCCGGCCGGCGCGGGCGCGTAGCCCATGTCCTCGGGGCTCGCCTCCTTGGACGAGGCGTCGAGCTGGGTGCGGCCCTCGATGACCGCGTCCGCCATCTTCTGGCAGATCAGCTTGACGGCCCGGATCGCGTCGTCGTTCGCCGGGATGATCACGTCGATCAGGTCGGGGTCGCAGTTCGTGTCGACCATCGCGACGATCGGGATCTCGAGGCGGCGCGCCTCCTCGACGGCGATGTGCTCGCGGTGCGGGTCGACGACGAAGAGCGCGCTCGGTGGACGCCGCAGCTCGCGCACGCCCTGGAAGTAGCGGTCGAGGTGGGTCAGCTCGTCGTCGAGGCGCTGGGCGTCCTTCTTCGGCATGGTGAGGAAGTCGCCGCGCTCCTTGCGCTCGATGAGCTCGTTGAGACGCTGGATGCGCTTCTGGATGGTGACGAAGTTGGTGAGGAAGCCGCCGAGCCAGCGCTGGTTGACGTAGTGCATGTTGGCGCGCTTGGCCTCTTCGGCGATCGACTCCTGGGCCTGCTTCTTCGTGCCGACGAAGAGGAGCTGTCCCCCATCTGACGAGAGGTCACGGACGAACTGGTAGGCCTCCTCGACGCGGACGAGCGTCTGCTGGAGGTCGATGATGTGGATCCCGTTGCGCTCCATGAAGATGAATTTCTTCATCTTCGGGTTCCACCGGCGAGCCTGATGTCCGAAGTGGACACCGGACTCCAAGAGCTGCTTCATGGTGACGACGGCCAACGCGATCTCCCTTGTGCCTCCGCCCCACGGCCGACGAACACGCCCGGGCGGGCGGTCGCAGGGATCTCGTGAGGCGTGCGAAGTATCGAGCGTTATCGCCCGATCCACGACGAAGTGTACCAACAACGCACACCGCTGGCACGCCCGCTGCGGCAGGCAGCGCCATGGACAGGCGTCAGGAAGTGGTGATGGCCGAGGTCACGGCGGACGACCGGCCAAGCGCGGCCGCCGAGCTCACCGCGCTCGACGTGCGCGGCGAGCATCGGGTCCTCGCCGCGTTCAGCGACGCGGAGCTCGCGGCGCTGCCGCTGCTGCCGGAAGGGGCGCCGCTCCGCCGGTACCGGCTCTACCTCGACCTCCACGACCCGGCCCGCGCCGACTTCGCCGCGGAAGGCAGCGAGCGCGTGAGACCCGGTCAGCGCCTCGTGGCGCACGACGCGGCGGACCCGGCGCTCTGGGAGCAGCTGCGCCGGGCCTGCGCGAGCGTCGTGGGCCACAAAGAAAAGCCCGGGCCGAAGCCCGGGCTCTCTTACCTACCTTCCAGATCGGTTAGGTGAGGTTGTTGCCGATGTTGCTGAAGATGTTCTGCAGCTGACCGCGGAGGAAGATCATGGCGACGATGACCGCGATGGCGATAACAGCAATGATGAGTGCGTACTCGACCAGTCCCTGGCCTTCGTCGTCACGGAAGAATGCAAGCACCGTTAGGTTTCTCCTCTCTTCCTAGGCTCGGCGACCCGGACGGCCACCACCATCCCGGAGTCTAGGAACACCCGACGAACAGGCAAGTCCCCTCGTGCTCCCATGACCCTTGCCGCGAAGGTCAGATCCGGCGCAAAAACCCACGTTTGCGCCTAGCGGAAATCCGGATGGCCGTGCGATTCGACCTCGGTCCGCAGCTCCTCGAGGGGGCTGGCTGGTCTGGCCGGCCGGATGGCCTCGATATCGTCGATCGTCCCGCCGATGGCGTCGCGTAATTCGGCCAGGGTGCAGCCGAACAGCTCGCCGGAGGTCTCGAACTCCGCGCGCAGCCGGAGGAAGCCGAACGGGTTGTGGCGCGAGACGTCCATCCCCTGGCACAGCTCGTCGAGCAGCAGGAACAGGCGGACCCGCGCCGGCTCGGGCAGCGTGTCGAGCCAGGCCCGGATCGGGCCGGTCGGTCCTGCGTCCATCAGCGGATTATCCCCGGGCGCAGTGTTCCGCGACGATGATGCCGACGCCGTCGCTCGGGATCCGCTGGACGCGGACCGCGGGCAGGGACGCGAGGAACGTCGGCCCGTAGTCCTGGAGGATCACCCGCCGGTCGAGGAGCACGACCGCGCCGCGGTCCGACTTCGTGCGGATCAGCCGGCCGTAGCCCTGGCGCAGCCGGAGCGCGGCGAGCGGCAGCTGGTACTCGCGGAACGGGTCGTCGTAGCGCTCCGAGCGGCCCTGGATGAGCGGGTCGTCGGGCACCGGGAACGGCAGCTTGGCGATGACCACGCAGCGGAGCTGATCGCCGGGCAGGTCGACGCCCTCCCAGAACGACTGGGTCCCGAGCAGGACCGCGCCGCCGGCCGCGAACCGCTCCAGGATCGCCCGCCTGGAGCCGTCGACGCCCTGGGTCAGCACCGCGATCCCGGTGTCCTCGAGGCCCGCGAGCTGCGCCCCCACCTCGCGCATCGCGCTGTGGGAGGTGAAGAGCACGAGCGTGCGGCCACCGAGCGCGCGCGCGACGTCGCCGATGATCGCCGCCGCCTCGAGCGGGAACTGGTCGTCGTGCGGGAGCGCGATGTCGGATGGCACGACGAGGACCGCCTGGTTCGCGTGATCGAAGGGCGACCCGACGCGCAGGGTCCCGGCGATGTCGCTCACGCCCAGGCGGTCCATGGTGAACGTCATCGTCCCGGCCACGCCGAGCGTCGCCGAGGTCATGATGACCGAGCGGTGCCGGTCCACGAGGGTGCGTCGCAGCGCGGCGCCGACGTGCGCGGGGGCGACGTAGAGCCCGATGCCGTCGTTCGAGCGCTCGAGCCAGGCGATCTCGCCCGGACGCGGCTGATGGATGCCGTGCTCGATCGCGCCCTGCTCGCCGATGAGCTCCTTCATCGCGCTCTCGTGCTCGACGAGCTCGTCCTCCTCGCCGCCTCGCGCGACGAGGCGATCGCTCCCGATCCGGACGCCCGCGAGCGCGTCGGCCATGCGCTCGGCGGCGAGCTCGATCGGGAGCCAGCGGTCGTCGCTCGAGCGGAACCCGCCGGTGACGCGGAACCGGTCGGTGCCCTCGGGCAGCAGCGTGCCGAGCGTCGCGAACGTCTCGTCGGACATCAGCGTCGCGCGGCCGATCTCCTCGCGCAGCAGCTGGGCCGCTTCGACGGTCGCCGGGTCAGCGGCCTTCAGCCCGCTCACCACGAGTGGCGAGTGCGCGATCCGCTCGAGGTCGCGGCGGGTGCGCCAGGTCTCGAGCTTGTAGCCGAACGCGTCGGAGGCCACGTCCTCCAGGTGGTGGGCCTCGTCGACCACGACGTGCTCGGCGTCCGGCAGCAGGTTGCCGCCGCTCCGGGCGTCGTGCAGCAGGAGCGCGTGGTTCACGACGACGATGCCCGACGTCGCCGCAGCGCTGCGCGCGCGCTCGAGAAAGCACCCTCCGCGCGTCGTCGCGCAGCGGCGGCTCGTGCAGGTCTCGTCATCCGCGGACACCCGAGACCAGAGCGCGCCCTCACCGCCGAGCAGGTTGAGCTCCGCGCGGTCGCCGCTCGTGGTCGTCGTGCGCCAGATGAGCGTCTTCAGCGCGAGGCGCGCCTCCTCGCGGGTGCTCACCTGTGTGCGGAACAGCTGCCAGCGCCGCGGGCAGAGATAGTTCGAGCGACCCTTCAGCACCGCGACCCGCACGTCGGTGCCGAGCGCGGCCTGCAGCGCCGGCAGATCCTTGCGCACGAGCTGGTCCTGGAGCGGGAGCGTGTGCGTGCTCACGATGACGCGCTCGCCGCCAAGCGCGCGGCCGAGCGCGGGCAGGCTGTAGGCGACCGACTTTCCCACGCCGGTGCCGGCCTCCGCGACGAGCACGCCGCCGGTCGCCATCGTGCGCTCGATCTCGATCGCCAGCTGCCGCTGCTCGGGCCGGTCTTCGAAGGTCTCGATCGACCGCGCAAGCGGACCACCAATTCCGAGAGCAATCGACGCATCGATCGTCACAGCGCGTACGGCCGGCCCCGGCTTTGCCGGCGCCGGCCGAGCCCCATTCAACGGTGCCCACCCGTTGCGCAACGAGTCAGCGGTCGCGTCGGCGAAGAACCGTTCGGTCGCGGGGCCGAGGACGGCGGCGTACGAGCGGGCCTCTTCGAGCAGCGGTGCCGGCAGGGACCGTGCGCGCGTCGCGAGCGTCGCGAGGACCGCGGCACAGGTGAGCGCGTCGTCGAGCGCGCGGTGCGCGGCGGCGGGCACGATCCGCTCGTCCGCCGCGAGGCGCTGCAGGGCGTACGAGGGCGCCATCGGCAGCAGCATCGACGCGAGATCCGCGGTATCGAGACGCTGCGCCCCGGGGGCGAAGCCGTTCTGCTCGAGGAACGCGAGGTCGAAGCCGACGTTGTGCCCGACGAAGACCGCGTCCCCGGCGAAGGCCGCGAAGCGCGCGACGGCGTCGGCGGCGGTCGGCGCGCCGATCAGGTCGCCGTCGCGGATGCCGGTCAGGCGCGTGATGACCGTGCCGATGTCGCGGCCGGGGTCGACGAACGTGCTGAAGCGCTCCCCGGCCTCGACGCCGTCCGCCGTCAGGCGGACGCGCACCGCGCCGATCTCGATGATCCGGTCCGTCTCCGGATCGAATCCCGTCGTCTCCAGGTCCACCGCGATGAGCTCTTGCACGGGTCGCCGATCTAGGCCGCCCCACCTCGGATGGAGCGGCGCGCGTCTAGGGGTAGATGCCTCGCGTGAGGGTCGCCTCCGCCACGCGGCCGACCGCGAGCATGTACGCGGCCGTTCGCATGTTCACCTTGTGCTTGATCGACATCTGCAGGGTGTCGTTGAACGACTTGACCATCACTTCCTTGAGCCGCGCGTTGATCGTCGCCTCGCGCCAGAAGAGGTTCTGGAGGTCCTGGACCCACTCGAAGTAGGAGACCGTGACCCCGCCGGCATTGCAGAGGATGTCCGGGATGAGGAAGACGCCGCGCTCGTAGAGGATCCGGTCGGCCTCGGGGCTCGTCGGCCCGTTCGCGGCCTCGGCGATGAGCTTCGCCTTGATCCTCGGCGCGTTGTGCTCGCCGATCTGGTTCTCGATCGCGGCCGGGATCAGGATGTCGCAGTCGAGCTCGAGGAGCTCGGCGTTCCCCACCCGCTCGGCGCCGGGGAACCCGACGACCGTGCCGTGCTCGCGCTTGTAGGCATCGACCCTCCAGGTCCAGCCCGAGGTTCTTCGCGGCCTCGATGATCGTGTAGACCGCCCCGCGCGCCGTCGCCTCGTTGCGACCCTCACTGCCGCCGATCGACAGCGGCTTCCCGGTCACGACCGCGGGCACGGTGTGCCCGGCGTGCATCGAGTAGGTGTCCATGATCCAGGCCATCGTCTGGGCGTTCGTGTTCACGTCCGGCGCCGGGATGTCCCGCTCGGGTCCGATGAGGAGCGCGATCTCGGTCGTGTAGCGGCGGGTCAGCGTCTCGAGCTGCTGCTGGGTCATCGTCTTCGGGTCGCAGATGACCGCGCCCTTCGCGCCGCCATATGGGATGCCGACGACCGCGCACTTCCAGGTCATCCACATCGCGAGGGCCTTGACCTCGCCGATGCTCGCGGCCGGGTGGTAGCGGATGCCGCCCTTGCCAGGGCCGCGCGACGTGTTGTGCTGGACGCGGAAGCCGGTGAAGACCTTCACCGCGCCGTCGTGCATCCGCACCGGGAAGTGCACGGTGAGCTCGCGCTGGCACTCGCGGAGGATGCCGCGCATGTTCGGATCGAGATGCAGCTTGTCGGCCGCGGTGTCGAATTGCTCGATCGCGATCTCCCACGGGTCGCGCTGGGTGTGATCGATGACGGCTGCGGACGTCATGCGGCTGGTTCTCCTATTTCGGCAGTTTCGGCGGGTTCAGCTTGTCCACCACGAGCCATGAGCTCGCCGTCTGGCCCGACGAGTATGGGCTGTTCCAGTCTTTGAGGACGACGCGCTTGAAGCCGAGACCGGTCAGCGTCTCGCGCCACGCACGCAGGCCGCGGGTCACGAACGCGGTGAGGCGCACGTTCGGACTCGGCGTGATGAGCCCTTCGAGGTGCCGCTTGCGCTCGAGCAGTGGCACGCCAACCAGCGAGTCGCCGTCCACTTCGAGCAGATCGAACGCGCTGAAGATCTGACGGCGCGGCGCATCGCGGGTGAAGGCGTTGCCCTCCGGATCCATCTCGAGATCGCGGTCGTCCTCCCAGTTCGCGACGAGCACCCCGTCGAGGATCGCCGAGCGGCTGCGGGTCTCAGCGACGATCGCGTCATAGAGCTCGCGCGGCCCGTCGACCGGGCCGTCATAGCCCACGAAGCGCGGGCCGTCGTGGCCGATCCGGACCAGCACCCGGGTGCCCTGCCAGGCCGGCTCGAGGATGTGGTTCGGCAGCTCGGCCTGCTCCCGGACGGCCTTGGGGCGTTGCGGCGCGAGGTCACGACCGGTCGCCGCTGCCGATTCCACCGAAACCGAGTATTTCATCCGCCACCTCTTGACACGTCGAACGTGCGTTCTATGATGCCCGAACGTCCGTTCTAGGGGAGCACCGAGAGCGGGCGAAAACAGCCGTCACGAGGTGAACCGTGGCCATCGCCATCGCCATCGCCATCCCCCTTCCTTCGTCAGCGGGCGGCGCGCGAGCAGCCCTCCTTCGTCCGCCCCCGCGGGCGCTAGCCCTACCCCTTCGCCGGCGGCTCGGACGCGCTCCTCGCCATCGCGGCGAGGGGCGCGGCGAGCGCGCTGAACTCGGTCGGGATCACGAACTTGGTCGCGGGGGACGTCCCGAGGGTCTTCAGCGCCTCGAGGTACTGCAGGGTCATCGTCCGTGCGTCCGCGGTCATGGCCGTCTCGTTGATCTTTCCGAGCGCGAGAGCGAAGCCCTCGGCGCGGAGGATCGCGGACTGCCGGGCGCCCTCCGCCTGGAGGATGTTGGACTGTTTGTCCCCCTCGGCCACGAGGATCGCCGAGGCGCGCTTGCCTTCAGCCTCGGTCACCGACGCGCGGCGGATCCGTTCGGCGGTCATCTGACGGGTCATGGCTTCCTGGATTTCCCGCGGCGGGACGATCTCGCGGATCTCGACGCGATTCACCTTGACGCCCCAGCGGTGGGTCTCGTCGTCGAGCTTCACGCGAAGGACCTCGTTCATCTGCTCGCGCTTGGCGAACGCGTCGTCGAGGACGAGGTCACCGATGACGGCGCGCAGCGTGGTCGATGCGATCTGCTGGACCTGCTGGCGGAAGTTCTGGACCTTGATCACCGAGTCCGAGGCCTCGATCACCTGCTGGAAGATCAGGAAGTCGATCGAGATCGTCGCGTTGTCCTTCGTGATGCACGTCTGCTGCGGGATCTCGACGCTGAACTCCCGCAGGTCGACCGTCACCGAGGTCTGAATGGGCGGCGGGAGCAGCAGGATGAGGCCGGGCCCGGCCGTCTTCTGATACCGGCCGAGCGCGAAGACCACGAGCCGCTGGTACTCGGGGACGATGTGGACGATCGTGCGCAGCACCAGCAGCGCGATGACGAGGACGAACGCAAGCACGACGAGCTCGTTCATGGACTTTCCCTTCTTCCGGAGGACGATGCCTCCGGGCCGACGATAAGACGCACGCCATCGACCCGCCGCACGCGGACTGCCGCGCCCTGCGGGATCGGACCGCCCTCGCTCACCGCGGTCCATTCGTCGCCGGCGACCCGGACGATGCCGGCCGGCGCGAGCTCGGTCTTCGCGACGCCGATCGCACCGACCAGGAGCGAGACCCCGCTCACCACGGGCAGCCGCTGGAACCCGATCGCCATCCGCACGACGATCGCGAAGAACAGCGCCGATGTGCCCACGACGAGGGCGACGGTGACCGGATCGGCGCTGTATCGGAGGCCCGGGAACGTTGGACGCCAGGGCGGGAACACGATGATCGTCCCGATGATGAGCGAGGCGATACCGCCCGCCACGAGCAAGCCGTGGCTCACCACCTTCACCTCGGCGATGAACAGCACGACGGCGAAGATCATGAGCGCCACCCCGGCGGCGTTCGCGTCGAGCGTCCCGAACGAGAAGAGGGCCATGACGATCGCGATGACCCCGATGATCCCGGGGAAGATGAGGCCGGGGTTCGAGAGCTCGAAGATGAGCCCGTAGGTCCCGATCGTGAACAACAGCAGCGCGATCTGCGGGTCCACGATGAAGTGCAGCAGCAGCTCGAAGAAGTTCATCCCGTCGTCATCGATCGCCGCGTTCTTCGTCGCGAGCGTCACCGACTGGCCGTGGACGTCGACGGTCCGGCCGTCGATCTGGGTCAGGAGATCCGCGAGATCGCGCGCGACGAGGTCGACGACCTTCAGCGTCACGGCCTCGTCGTCGCGGATGCTCACGCTCTTCCGCACGGCGTCCTCGGCCCACTGCTCGTTGCGGCCGCGGGCCTTCGCGATCTTCGTGATCTGGGCGGCCGCGTCGTTCTCGGCCTTGAGCCGAAGGTCGCCCTGGATGTCGCCGCCCGAGCTGTCGACCGGGTGGGCCGCGCCGATGTTCGTCGCGGGCGCCATCGCCGCGATCGTTCCGGCCATGGTGATGAAGGTGCCGGCGGACGCGGCGCGCGCGCCCGACGGCGCGACGTATGTCACGACCGGCAGTGGCGCGTTGAGGAACGCGGTCGTGATCCGGTACGTCGAATCGATGAGCCCGCCCGGCGTGTTGATCACGAAGACGACGGCCGGCGCACCCGCGGCCTGGGCGTCGGCGATGACCCGCTCGACGTAGCGCGCGGTCAGCGGGTTGATCGCGCCTTCGATGTGGCCGACGACGACGGCCGCCCCGGGGGCGGCACGGGTGACGACCACCGGGCGGGAGGCCGAAGAGACCGACGACACCCGCGTCAGGTCGGTCTGCCCGAGCAGTGCGCCGAGCGCGCCGAAGACGATCAGCGCGATCGCGACGGCGAGCTGGAGCGTGAAGCCGCGCTGCGACGACGACGTCTTCGCCGCCAGCCGCGACGACGTGAACGGCGTCTCGCGCACCCGCTGCGTGTCGACGGCGCGGGCCAGCGCCCTGCCGAGGCCGTCCTGATCGCGCTCGTTCACGAGCGCATCGCTCCGCGTACGAGCTGCCGCGCGGCCTGGGCCGCTCGGAGCTTCCCGAGGGCCTGTGACATCTCGTCCCGGCGGCCCGGGAGGGTCTCGACGGCGATGGTGGTCAGGCGGCGCCGGCGATCGCGGAACAGGATGCGGGTCGCGACGACGAGGAGCCAGGCTCCCGGACGCTCGAGCGATCCAAGACCCTGCTTGTACCCACGCACGAATGCCTCCTGCACCGCGTCCTCGGCGGCACCCTCGTCGCCGCCGATCGCGAGGAGCGCGCGCAGCAGCCGGGGATACTCCCGCTGGTACAGGACCTCCCAGCCCGCGCTCTCGCCGTTCACGGCTTTCCCTTCAACGAGCCGCCAGCGGGCGGCTTTCTTTAGCCGTCATAGCACGCGGCACGGGCGCTGCAGGACGCCGCTCGGAGGTGTCGACATGACCGAGGAGCGCTCCGAGGCCGAACGCGAGGCCGCCCGCCGGGCCGGCCGAGGCACGCTGAGCCACGTCGACGAGCACGCGCTGGAGGCGTCAGCGGACAGCCGCGAGTCCCCAGCGGAGGACCCGCGCAGCCTGCGGCAGGACGGCCAGAAGAAGGGCTCGGCGACCGGAGGCTAAGGTCCCGGTGCCGTGACCTGGCTCGAAGCGCCCGACTACTGGCTCGCGCGTCTCGTCGTCGAGCGCGGCATCGCCGGGATCTACGTCATCGCGTTCCTCGTCGCGCTGAACCAGTTCACGCCGCTGCTCGGCGAGCGCGGGCTGCTCCCGGTCCCGGTGTTCACCCGGTACGTGTCGTTCCGCGCGTCGCCGAGCCTGTTCCACTGGCGGTACTCGGACGACCTGCTGCGCGCGGTGGCGTGGACCGGGATCGCGCTCGGTCTCGCGGTCGTCCTCGGGCTCGTCGATGTACTGCCGCTCGCGCTCGCGATCGCCGTGTGGATCGCGCTCTGGGCGCTGTACCTCTCGATCGTGAACGTCGGCCAGACCTTCTACAGCTTCGGCTGGGAGACGCTCCTCTGCGAGGCGGGCTTCCTCATGATCTTCTTCGGGCCGGCGTGGACCGTCACGCCGCTCCCGCTCGTCTACCTCGTCCGCTGGCTCGTGTTCCGCCTCGAGTTCGGCGCGGGCCTCATCAAGATGCGCGGCGATCCGTGCTGGCGCGACCTCACCTGCCTCTACTACCACCACGAGACCCAGCCGATGCCGAATCCGCTCAGCTGGTACTTCCACCACCTACCGAAGGTGCTCCATCGCGTCGAGGTGCTCGGGAACCATGGCGCGCAGCTCGTCGTTCCGTGGCTGCTGTTCGCGCCGCAGCCCGTCGCGACGATCGCGGGCATCGTCATCATCGCGACGCAGTCGTGGCTCGTGCTGAGCGGCAACTTCGCCTGGCTCAATGTCATCACGATCGTCCTCGCGTTCGCCGCCTTCGACGACGCGGCGCTCGGGCGGGTCCTGCCGATCGGCCGTCCCGGCGTCGAGGCCTCGCTCCCCCACGAGGTCCTCGTCATCGCGGTCACGCTGCTCGTCATCGGCCTGAGCTACCGCCCCGCGCGCAATCTCCTGTCATCGGGGCAGCTCATGAACTCGAGCTTCGACCCGCTGCACCTGGTCAACACGTACGGCGCATTTGGCAGCGTGACGAAGAAGCGGTACGAGGTGATCGTCGAGGGCACCCTGGATACGCGCCCGACCGAGGCGAGCGAGTGGCGGGAGTACGAGTTCAAGGCCAAGCCCGGCGACGTGCGCCGGCGGCCACCCCAATACGCGCCGTACCACCTGCGCCTCGACTGGCTGATGTGGTTCCTCGCGTTCTCATCGCCCCAGTCCCACGAATGGTTCATGCCGTTCCTCGCGAAGCTGCTGGAGGGCGATCGCGCGACGCTCGCGCTGCTGCGGGTGGATCCATTTCCGGACGCACCGCCGGCGATCATCCGCTCACGGCTCTACCTCTACCGCTTCACGACGCCCGCGGAGCGCCGCGCGAGCGGCGCCTGGTGGAGCCGCGAGCTGGTCCGCGAGTACACGCCGCCGGTCGGCCTCCGGGCGACGCTCGCGCCGGATGACCTTCGGTAACCCAGCCGATCGCTCGGTCGGTCGGTACGGAGTTTGCATTCATCCTGGCCAGGAAACGACGGATGGATGGACGACCGCTGCTCCTCCTGGACCTCGAAGCGACGCTGGACCGCCATTGGTTCGGTAGCGAGCTCGTCCTCCGCGAGCCGATCCCGCCGCTCGAGCCGCCGGTGCGCCGGCAGGAGCGAGACCTCGCGACGCGCTGGCGCGCGGACAAGTGGAGCGAGCCCGAGCGGCTCATCGACCCGTCGATCGCCGAGGTCCTGCTTCCCTACCACCGCGCGGGCAGCCTCGTCCTCATGACCGAGCGCCCATCCGAGCTCCGCGCGCTCACCGAGCGGCGCCTCGCGGCCGCGGGCTTCGTGGATGTCCCGCTCCACCACGTCGCGCTCGGCGAGCACCGTGCCTACGGCAAGCGGCGGATCGCCCGGGCAGTGCACCCGTCGGTCACGGTCGAGGACGATCTACGGATCGCCGAGTTCCTCGCGACGTACGGCTACGAGACCCTCCTCGTCGACGACCGCTACAACCGCGGCCCGATCCGGTCGGTCAACCTGATGCGGATCGCCCGCGGGGACCTGGCGAAGGTCCTGGCGCTCAGGCTGCGGCCCGATCTTGCGGAGCCCGAGGACGGCGCCGACCTGCATCCGGCCCTGATCCCCGCCTAGCCGAGCGCCGCGCAACGCGGCTTTCCCACGGCACGTTAGGCAGACGATGGCCCTCCGGACCCTGCTCGCCGCACTCATCGTGGCCGCCTCGCTGCTCGTCGGCCCGGCGACGACTCGGCCGGCCGCCGCGGCGACCTGCGCCGCCAGCGTCGGACCGGGCATTCCACCGCCGACAGCCTTTGCCGCGGGCCAGCCCGGCTTTCACGCGCAGTGGTACGGCCAGAGCGGCTATCCGACGCTCTGCCCGGGGGATCGCTCCACGGCGACGGTCGCGTACTACAACGCCGGCTCGCGCGGCTGGGTCAGCGGCCGGCTCGGCGAGGTCGCGTATCTCGGCACGTGGTCGCCCGAGCCGGGCCAGGACCGCGCCAGTCCGCTCGGCGGCGACGGCGCGTTGGGCTCGCCGGCGACCGGATGGCCACGCTACAACCGCATCGCCCTCCAGCCCTCCCCGTACGTCGGTCCGGGCCAGGTCGCGTGGTTCCAGTTCACGATCCAGGCGCCGGCGATCCCCGGCGTGTACCGCCTCTACCTCCGGCCGCTCGTCGAAGGCGCCACCTGGATGGAGGACTTCGG
>WNFI01071972.1_pt1 | contig 14011 bp, 10 predicted proteins | sample 5400471 | NCBI WGS metagenome assembly WNFI01 (sample SAMN13153348, study PRJNA577476) | soil metagenome | isolation source: 100 cm saprolite on Douglas fir-dominated hillslope | place: USA:California | collected 2013-09-17 | reverse complement strand
CACCGCCACTCGCTACCATTCGCTGGCCGTGCGGCGCGAAACGCTGCCCGATTGCCTGGAGGTCAGCGCCTGGACCGCGGACGGCGAGATCATGGGGCTGCGCCATAAGTCGCTGCCGGTCGAGGGGGTACAGTTTCATCCGGAGTCCATTGCGACCGAGAACGGACACGACCTGCTGCGCAACTTCCTGACCCGCCACTGACTGACCTGCGCGGGCTCGCCAGCCCGCAAAAACGAGAAAGCCGGTCCTGTGTCGATCTTGCCGTCCGAGGCCCTGACCCGCTGCATCGAGCACCGGGAGATCTTTCACGACGAGATGCTCTCCCTGTGGCGGCGGCTGATGAGCGGCGAGCTGTCGCCGGTGCAGATCGCTGGACTGCTGATGGGTTTGCGCGTCAAGAAGGAGACGATCGGCGAGATCGCGGCCGCGGCGCGCATCATGCGCGAGTTCGCCACCAAGGTCACGGTGACCGACCATCGGCATCTGATCGACATCGTCGGCACCGGCGGCGACGGATGCAGCACCTTTAACATCTCGACCGCCGCGATGTTCGTGTCGGCGGCGGCCGGGGCGCGCGTGGCCAAGCACGGCAGCCGGGGCGTGTCGTCCGGTTCCGGCAGCGCCGATGTGCTGGAGGCGCTGGGCGCGCAGATCGCGCTGCCGCCCGAAAAAGTCGCGGCCTGCCTGGAGGAAACCGGGATCGGCTTCATGTTCGCGCCGAACCACCACGCCGCGATGAAGCACGCGGCGCCGGTGCGCAAGGAGCTGGGCGTGCGGACGATCTTCAACATCCTGGGGCCGCTGACCAATCCGGCCTCGGCTCCGAATCAGCTGATGGGCGTGTTTCATCCGGACCTGGTCGGAATCCAGGTGCGTGTGCTTCAGCAGCTCGGAAGCGATCATGTGCTGGTCGTGTACGGCAAGGACGGCATGGACGAGGTGTCGCTGGGAGCGGCCACGCTGGTCGGCGAGCTGAAGAATGGGCAGATCCGGGAGTACGAGATCCATCCGGAGGACTTCGGCCTGTCGATGGTGTCGAACCGGGGCATGAAGGTCGCCAACGCAATTGAGTCGCGCGCCATGGTGCTGGAGGCGCTGGACGGAACGCCGGGCACGCCGCGCGAGATCGTCACGCTCAATGCCGGCGTTGCGCTGTACACCTCGGGGGTTGTCGCGTCGATTGGGGAGGGCATCGCGCGGGCGCAAGAAGCGATCGCCAGCGGTGCCGCCCGTGCCAAGCTGGACCAGTTCGTCGGTGTCACGCGCAGGCTGGCCGCGAGCTGACCGCATCCCGTACGAACCTGGTGCGCGGTGCTCCAGCCGGTGACCTGACCCATGCCCGACATCCTGTCCCGGATCGTGCAGGTCAAGCGCGCCGAAGTGGCGCAGGCCAGGCAGCACGAAACGCTGGCGGCGCTGCGTGGGCGCGCCGAGGCCCGCAAGGACCTGCGTGACTTCACCGGTGCGCTGCGGTCGAAGATCGGTCAGAGCGTGCCGGCCGTGATCGCCGAGATCAAGCGCGCATCGCCGTCGCGCGGCGTGCTGCGCGAGGACTTCGACCCGGTCCAGATCGCAACCAGCTACGCGCGCGCCGGCGCCGCCTGCCTTTCAGTGCTGACCGATCTTCATTTCTTCCAGGGCGCGCCCGCTCACCTGCACGAGGCGCGCAAGGCGAGCGGCCTGCCGGCGCTGCAGAAGGATTTCATCGTGGACGAGTACCAGGTAGCCCTGGCGCGTGCCTGGGGCGCGGACTGCGTTCTGCTGATCGCGGCGGCGCTGGAGCTGGCGCTTCTGCGCGAGCTGGAGGCAGCCGCGCGCAGCCTCGGCATGGCGGTGCTGGTCGAGGTGCACGACGCCGATGAGCTGGAGCGGGCGCTTGCGCTATCAACGCCGCTGATCGGCATCAACAACCGCAACCTGAAGACCTTCGAGGTATCGCTGGACACCACGCTCAGCCTGCTGCCCGCAATCGGTCCGGATCGGCTGGTGATCGCGGAAAGCGGCGTGCTGCAGCCGGACGACGTCGCGCGGCTGCGCACGGCCGGGGTCAATGCCTTCCTGGTCGGGGAGGCGTTCATGCGCGCGGCCGACCCGGGCGCGGAGCTGTCGCGCCTGTTCGCGTGAGGGCGCCGATCCTGGCTGCACAGTTCGAGGCTCTCGCGCCCGAGTGGCGTGCCGCGAGCGAGCCGTTCATCGGCAGCGCCGCCTTCGAGCAGCTGTGCGGTTTCGTCGACGGCCGCATCCAATCCGGCGCGATCGTCCTTCCGCCGCGGCCGCTGGCCGCGTTGGAAATCGTTACGCCCTGTGCGGTGCGCGTCGTGATCGTCGGTCAGGACCCTTACCATGGGGCCGGGCAGGCGCACGGCCTGGCCTTCTCGGTACCCGAAGGCGTGCCGCCGCCGCCCAGCCTGCGCAACATACTGGACGAGGTGGCGCGCGACTGCAGATGCGCGCGCGCGGCCCCGGTATGCCTGCGGCGCTGGGCGCGCCAGGGCGTGCTGCTGCTGAACGCCGTGCTGACGGTCGAGCAGGATCAGCCGGCCAGCCACGCGCGGCGCGGCTGGGAGCAATTCACTTCGGGGCTGATCGAGGCGCTCGCCCGGGAGCGGGCGCCAAAGGCGTTCCTGTTGTGGGGCGCACATGCGCAGGCGCTGCAGCCTGCGATTGCGCGGGCAAGCCACGCGCATTGCGTACTTCGCGCCAATCACCCCTCACCGCTGTCGGCACGGCGCGGGCCCTCGCCGTTCGTCGGTTGTTCGCACTTTTCGGCGGCCAACGAGTTCCTGCGGTCGCGCGGACGCGGCGCGATCGACTGGTGCGCAAGCGCTTGACCCCTTACCGGCGGCGTTCGCCGCACCAGGCGACCCGCCGCCGTTGCGCCGCGGCGCTGGCTCGCTCGTCGACCTCGAGCACGAAGCGCGGCGGCGGTTGGCGTGCCAGGCGCAGATCGAAGCGCTTCAACTCCTCGCGGCGGAACGCCAACATCTGGATCGCATCGCCCGGCGAATAGCGCGCGAGCAGCGCATCCAGCTTCGCCGGCGTCACGCGCAGCTCGTCCAGCGCCATCAGCACATCGCCCGGTGAAAGGCCCGCCTGCTGTGCCGGGCCGCCATCGAACACCTGCGCGACCCGGGCCTCGCCGCTTGCGCCCTGCAGCTTCAGTCCGAGCAGCGCAAAATGCGGCGAGTCGAGCGCGAGCTTGCGCTCCAGCCGGATCCCCACCGCCAGCAGCAATGTCGAAAAGTCCGGATCGCGCGTGCCCTCGGTCCATGCCCGCAGGGCCCGGCCCAGGTCCAGCCCGGTCGCGCGCGTGACTGCATCGACGATTCCGTCTTCCTCGATCCCCCGGTACGACGGTCCGGCCAAGCGCCACTGGCGCCACAGCCAGCGCATCACGTCGTCGAGGCAACGACGGCCGCCGCTCTCGCCCCGGATCGCCAGATCCAGCGCCAGGGCCACCAGGGCGCCCTTCTGGTAATAGCTGACCACGCTGTTCGGGGCGTTCTCGTCCTGGCGGTAATACTTGATCCAGGCATCGAACGAGCTCTCGGCCAGGCTTTGCTTCAAGCGCGCGCTGCGCTGCATCACCGTGGTCATCGTGCGGCCCAGTGCCTCGAGGTATTGGGCCTGCGACAGCAGACCGGCGCGGGCCAGCATCAGATCGTCGTAATAGGCGGTGAATCCCTCGAAGGCCCACAGCAGCCGGGTGTAGTTCTCGCGCCCCAGGTCGTAGGGGCTGAATGCCTGCGGGCGGATCCGCTTCACGTTCCACGCGTGGAAATACTCGTGGCTGACCAGCCCGAGAAAGCGCCGGTAGCCCTCGGTCGTTTCCTTCATGCCGAGATGCGGCAGATCATCGCGCCGGCAGATCAGCGCGGACGAGTTGCGGTGTTCGAGGCCGCCGTAGCCTTCATCCACCGCCAGCGTCAGAAACACGTACCGCTCGAACGGCGGCCGCGGCTGGCGTGGCTCGAACAGCCGAACGTGCGCTTCGCACACCCGGGTCAGATCGGCCTCCAGGCGGTGCAGATCCAGCCGCGCCACACGTCCACTGAGGGCGATTTGATGCGGCACCCCCAGCACGTCGAAACGGCCCTGCGCGAAGCGGCCCATCTGGACCGGGCAGTCGATCAGCTCTTCGTAGTCACGCGGCAGGTAGGCTCCGAACTCGCCGGGCCGGGTGCCCCGCGCCGCCCGCAGTCCCGTGAGCAGCTGCCAGCTGCCGGCCCGTACACCGGCCGGCGGGAAGATGTCCAGCCGGCAGTCCTCGAGCTCGCGTCCGAGCGGCGCGAGCAGCAGCGCTGCTCCGTTGAAAAAGGCCTGTTCCGGGTCCAGGTAGGCGGCGCGCACCGACAAATCGAACGAATAGCCCTCGTAGGCCAGCGTCACATCTTCCTCGGTGCGAGCGCAACGCCAGGTGTGCTTGTCCAGCTTTTCGACGCGCAGCTTGCGCCCGCCGGCCAACGCGGTCAGGCGCACGATGTGGCGCGCGAACTCCCGGATCATGTAGCTGCCGGGGTTCCATGCGGGCAGCGCAAAATGCTGCCCCTGCGGATCGGGCCGCTCCAGGCCGACGGTCACGTGAAACAGGTGCGCGCCCGGGTCGGCGGGCCGTATCGCGTAGCGGATCGTCATTTGCCCTTCAAGCGGGCGATTATCCAGAGCACGAGGCCTACGGCCATCACGCCGGCAGCGACCTGCAGCGCATGTTGCGATTGCGCATACCAAAGGCTGCTCCAGAATAGAAAGCCGCAGGTACCGACAAAAATCAGCGGGAGCAGTGGATAAAGCGGCACCGGGTACGGACGCGCCACATGCGCGTACTTCTTCCGTAGTACGAACAGCGAAATGCCGGTCAGCAGGAAGAAGAACCAGAACACCGGAGCCGTGAATTCGACGATCGTGCGCACCTGGTTCTGCTCGTACGCGGCGAACACCACCAGCGCCAGCGTGATCGCGCCCTGCACCAGGAAGGCAGCCACCGGCACGTCCCGTTTGCGGTCCCAGCGGCTCATGAACGACACGATCGGCCAGTCCAGCCCGAGCGCGTAATTGGAGCGCGCGCCGACGATCATCGTGGCGTTGCTGGACGCCAACACCGACAGGCACACGACGGTCGCGATCAGTGTCTGCCCGAACTCGCGGCCAGCAGCGCCTTCAGGATCGCACGCCGGCCGCGGCGCAGCTCGGCCGAAATGTAGGCGGCCTCGTTCCAGCCGCCGTAGCTGAACAGCACGAACACCAGCGCCAGGCCCAGCAGCGGCGACGAGGTGGGCAACTGGGCAGTGGGCGCGGGCGACGGCACGGCCGGTGTACGGAAGCCGCCGAACGCCACCAGCACCATGCCGGCGATCAGCAGAAGCGTTATCACGTTCTGGGTGCGGGACGACTCTTTCAATCCGAAGATGTTCAGGGCGGTCAGCAGCGCAACGACCAGCGCCGCGTAAATCGCCGAGGAGGCGATGCCCAGCGGCAGGATGCGCGAGGCGTAGTCGCCGAAGATGTACGCGTGCACCGCGGTCGGTCCGGTCGTGGTCACGACGACGCGCGCCCATCCGAAGAAAAAGCTGACGTCGCGGCCGAAAGCCCGCGTCAGGAAGTGATAGTCACCGCCCGCATGGGGAAAGGTCGAGGCGAGCTCCGCGTAGCACAGCGACCCGACCAGCGTCAGCACGGCGCCCAGGACCCAGGCCCCCGGCGCCGGGCCGGCGCCCGACGATGTCACGCGGCGCTCAAGTCGAACGGCAGTCGTCTGAGGCGTTTTCCGGTCAGACGCGCCACGGCGTTGGCGACCGCAGGCGCGATCGGCGGCGTGCCGGGCTCACCCAATCCGGTGGGGTCGGCGGTGCTCGGCACGACGTGAACGCTGGTCTGCGGCATTTCGTCGAATCGTAGCACCGGGTAATCGGGGAAGTTGCTCTGCTCGACCTTACCGTCCTTCAGCGTGATCCGGCCGTACAGCGCCGCGGTGAGGCCGTAGGCGACGGCAGAGGTCACCTGCGCTTCGACGGTGAGCGGATTGACCGCCACCCCGCAGTCGATCGCGCAAGTCACCTTGTGGACCCGGATCCGTCCCTTATCGACCGACACCTCGGCCACCTCCGCCACCGCCGATCCGAAGCTCGTGTGCATCGCGACGCCGCGCGCGCGTCCTGCCGGAGGCTTCTCGTTCCAACCCGACCTGCGGCGCACCAGTTCCAGCACGGCGCGCTGGCGCGTGCTCTTCGGATCGAGCACCGCGAGCCGGTACTCGATCGGGTCCTTCCCGGCGGCCTGCGCCATCTCGTCGATCATCGTTTCCATCACGAAGGCGGTATGCGTGTTGCCGACCGAGCGCCACCAGAGCACCGGCACGTTCACCTCAGGGTGCTGTGCTTCGACCCGGAAGTTCGGCAGGTTATAAGGCGTGTCGACGATCCCTTCGACCGAAAGCTCGTCGACGCCATTCTTGATCATCATCTTTTCGAACAGAGTGCCCTTGGCGATGGACTGGCCGACCACCGAGTGATGCCACACGAGTGGCATCGACTGGCCGTCCAGCCCGACCTGCACGCGGTGCACGTGCAGCGGACGGTAATAGCCGCCGCGCATGTCGTCCTCGCGTGACCAGATCACTTTAACCGGTGCCTCGATGCCGGCCTGCCGCATCGCCTTGGCGACGTTGACCGCTTCGACCATGAAATCGGAGCTCGGGTTGGCGCGCCGCCCGAAGCCGCCACCCGCGAACATCGTGACGATCTTCACCTGTTCGGGCTTCAATCCGGCCGCCCGGGCCGCGGCCTGCTGGTCGACCGTCTGGAACTGGGTTCCGCTCCACAGCGTTAGCGAATCGGCTTTCAACTCGGCCGTCGCGTTCAGCGGCTCCATCGCCGCGTGCGCCAGGTACGGAAACTCGTAGTCGGCCTCGATCCGCTTGGCCGCGCGGTCCATCGCCTTCGCATCGCCGTCGGCCCGTGCGAGCCCGCCGGGCTGCGACAGCAGGGCCCGATACTGCTCGAGCTGCGTCGCGGTGGTCGGTCCGGCCGGCAGTTCCCATTGAACGTCCAGCGCGTCGCGACCCTGGTGGGCCGGCCAGTAGCCCTTGGCGATGACCGCAACGCCTGTGCCGCCCCGATCGACCGGAACCTGCAGCACCGTTTCGACGCCCGGCACGGCGCGCGCGCGGGCATCGTCGACCTTCTGCACCTTGCCGCCGAACACCGGCGGCCGGGCGAGCACCGCAACCCGCATATCCGGCAGCCGCACATCCATCCCGAACTTCGCACTGCCGTTGACCTTTTCGGGCGAGTCCAGGCGGCGCGTGGGCCGCCCGATCAGCGTGAAGGTCTTCGGATTCTTCAGCGCGACGCCGGTGGGAACCGGCAGGCCCATCGCGTCGTTCGCCAGTTTGCCGTAGGCCAGGGAGCGCTTGCTGCCTTTTTCGAACACGACGCCGCGCCGCGTCGATACCTTGTCCAGCGCAACGCTCCAGCGCTGCGCGGCCGCCGACATCAACATCTGTCGCGCCGTGGCGCCGATCGTCCGCATCTGCTGGTAGCTGGACGAGATCGACATCGAGCCGCCGGTGAACTGCATGCCGAACCCCGGGTGCCCGTACACCGGGTCGGCCGGCGCGTGTTCCGACCGTACCTTGCTCCAGTCGCAGTCCAGTTCCTCGGCGATCAGCATTGGCATCGATGTGAGCACGCCCTGGCCGAATTCGAGCTTGCCGACCACGATCGTGACCCGATCGTCTTCGCCGATGCGGATGAAGGCGGACGGCGGATAGACTTTCGGCGCCGGCGCGGCCCCTTCTTCGGCCGCAGCCAGACGGCCGCCCAGCGCGCCGCGTTCGCCCAAGCCGATCGCGAGCATCAGGCCGCCACCGGCCATCCCGGTGGCTTTCAGAAACTCCCTTCGGCTCACCGGCACGGGGCTGCCGGAGACCCGCGACGCGACAGCGGCACAGGTTGCCGGACATCGCCGCATCGATGTCAGCGTCGGTCGGGTGCCGCTTGGTTTTCAGAAGCCCGATCGCCGCCATGACCTGTCCCGACTGACAATAGCCGCACTGAACCACATCGTTGCGGACCCACGCCTGCTGGACGGCGCGGCCGATCCGGTCCGCGGAGACCGCCTCGATCGTCGTGATGTCGCCGCCGGCTGCAGCCGACACGGGCAACGAACAGGAACGCACCGCGTTACCGTTCAAGTGGACTGTGCACGCGCCGCAGGCCGCGACGCCGCAGCCGAACTTCGTTCCGGTCATCCCCAGCGTATCGCGCAGCACCCACAGCAGGGGAGTATTCGGATCGACGTCGACCGGCACCGTCTTTCCATTGATCTTCAGTTGCAGCATCAGTCTTCTCCGTTCAGGCCCTGCTCCCGCGTGCGGAAGCAGGACTCACACAAAACTCCCCTCTCCCTCTTGGCGCAGGAGGGGCGGGGGTGAGGGCTGCCCACAATGCCACAGGCCGGAGCTCATTACCCCTGATGCGCCGCGTGGAAAGCGCGTTGCGTCTTCCGAGATGAACTATTGCGCTTCAGCGATTGACATCGACCACGACGCGCCCAATATTGCGGCCGTCCAGGATTTCGCGGGCCACATCGAAGACGCCGGCCAGCGGCACTTCGCGCACCATCGATTCGAGCAGCGCCGGATCAAGCGATTCGGACAGGATCTGCCAGGCGGCCAGGCGACGGGCCTGCGGAGCCTGGACGCTGTCGATTCCGAGCAGGCTGACGCCCCGCAGGATGAATGGCGCGACCGTCGTCGGAAGATCCATGCCTTGTGCCAGACCACAGGCGGCGACGGCGCCGCCGCGCTTTGCCTGCGCGCAGGCATTGGCCAGCGTGTGGCTGCCTGCCGAGTCGATGGCGGCGGCCCAGCGCTCCGACTGCAGAGGCTTGCCGGGGACCTGCAACTCCTTGCGGTCGATCAGTTCGCTGGCGCCGAGTCGCTTCAAGTAATCCGATTCGGCCAGCTTGCCGGTGGAAGCGACGACCCGGAAGCCGCGCGCCGCCAGCAGCACGATTGCGATCGAGCCGACCCCTCCGGTGGCTCCGGTCACCAGCACATCGCCCTGGCCCGGCTGCACGCCGAACCGTTCCAGTGCCCCCACGGACAGCGCCGCGGTGTAGCCGGCCGTTCCGATCGCCATCGCCTGCCGGGTCGTGAAACCGGACGGCAGCGGCACCAGCCAGTCGCCGCGCACCCGTGCTTTCTGAGTCAGACCGCCCCAGTGCTGCTCGCTGGCACCCCATCCGTTCAGAATGGCCCGGTCGCCGATGCGCCATCGCGGGTCCTCGCTGGCTGCCACCCGCCCGGCACAGTCGATTCCGGCCACCATCGGCCAGCGCCGCACGATCGGCGACTTGTTCGTCAGCGCCAGCGCATCCTTGTAGTTGACGGTCGAGTACTCGACGTCCAGCAGAACATCGGCGCCGGGCGTCTGCCGGGCGAGCTCGTCTTCCGAGACGGTGCGGACGGCTGCTTCGAACTGCTCGCCGTTGCGGTTCAGTACGATGGCCTGGAACATCGCGCGCCCCGATGGCTTCGATCACGATATTTTGATACGCCGGCCGACGTTCGTGGCAAAATTAACGTCCGGTAACGTTCAAATGCGAACATGAATCCAACGTACCGGCGAGGGACGTAAACGGCTTGAGTTCTGCAGTCATTCCCCTGCGGCAATCGGCGGTCGAGTCGGCGCTGAAGAGCGAAGCATTCGAACTGCTGCCGTGGCCGACCGTATGCCTGAACGCGTCGGCCCAGATCCTGGCGGCCAACAAAGCCTTCGCCCTGTTCGCCGGGGCGGAGCGCCAGTCGCTGGTCGGCCGGCACCTGTCCGAGCTCGTCGGTTACGCGCGACACCGCGATTTCGCGCGCCGCTGGGCTGTGCTGTGGAGCCGGCTGCTCGATCGCGAATCGCTCGAGCAGCGCGCCAAGCTGAGAACCGCCGACGGACGCAGTCTGGTGGTCGACCTGGCGGCCTCGCTGCTCAGAGTCGAATCCGAGCGGGTTGCGGTCGTGGGTCTGCGCGAGGTTTCGACCGAGCGCGTGGCGCAGCGAAGCGCCCGCAATGCGATCGCGCGGCTGGCGGCCCTGTCGCGCGGAAGCAGCGAGGTGGCGCTGCTGCTGGGCCAGAACCGCAGGATCGCGCTGCTGAACGGTCCGATCGACGAGGTACTGGGCACCTCCGCCGCCGATGCGCTGAGCGTTCCGTTCGACTACCTGGTCGATGAGCCGAGCGCGCGCGAATTCATCGCGTTGTTCGATCGCGTCTGCGCAGAGTCGGGGCGCGCCCAGCCTGCACTGATCGCGACGGCACGTGCCCCCGGTCCGGAGGGTGCCGCGCGGCGGCTCTCGATCGGCTTGACCAATCATTTGCACGATCCGCGCGTGCGCGGGGTGGTAGCCCGGGTACGGGACGTCAGCGAACAGAGCGCGCTGCGCGGCGAGGCGATCCGGTTGAAGCGACGGCTGCGCGTGTTCGCCGAGCTGGCGGCCGATCTGACGATGTTGCTGGATTCGAACGGGAAAATCACCTTCCAATCGCCGTCGATCCAGGCCTCGCTCGGGCTGGCGCCCGAGGCGAGCCTGGGACGGCAGGTGCTGGAGTTGGTGGTCGAGCAGGACCGCGCGCGGCTGGCCGAGGCGATCCGCGCGGCACTCAGCGGTGAGGACGAGGGCCGCCCTCGCAACTGCCTGGTGCACGCGATCTCGGGCATCGGCGAGGAACGCGCGCTGTGGGTCAGCGTGCACAATCGACTGGCGGACGACGCGCTGCGCGGCCTGCTGCTGACCGCGCGCGACGTCACGGACCTGATTCCGCAGGGCTTCGACGCCGACGCGCGCAACGCTCGCCGGCTGGAGCTGCGCGACCGGCTGCTGCAGCTGACCGTCCAGACCCGCGGCGAATACTCGCAGTCGCTGGCCAACGTGCTGCGGGCGGTTGCCGATGCGCTTCGCTGCGGCACGGTCAGCTATTGGAAGCTGTCGCGGGATGCCGACGCCATGAGCTGCGAGCTGCTGTATTCGCACATGGACCATCGGTTCGTGCCCGCCTGGAGCAGCGTGCCGTTTCCGGACATCTCATTTGGCCCGATGCTGGCCCGATTGCAGCAGATGCGGCCGGTCGCTGTGAGCGACATGGCCGAGTCGGAGCTGACGTGCGAGCTGATCAAAGATGCCCGCTGGAGCAACGCGCGCTCTCTGCTGGTTGCCCCGGTGCTGCTCGATGCCGAGGTGATCGGCGCGATCTGCGTGACCCACACGTTCTGCCGCAACTGGGACGATGATGAGATCGGCTTCGTGGCCACCGCGGCGCTGATGGTCACGCTGGCCGACGAGGCGGCAAAGAGACAGCAGGCCGAGATCAAGATCGAGGAGCTCGCCTGGTATGACCCGCTGACCGGCTTGGCGAACAAGAAGCTCCTGAGCGAGAACCTGCGCGATGCGATCGTGACCTGCAGCGCGCGCCGGCGCCGGCTGGCGGTGATGCTGATCGACCTGGACCGGTTCCGGGACGTCAACGATGCGCTGGGACACCTGGTCGGGGACGCGCTGATCAAGTCGGCGGCGCAGGTGCTGAAGGAAACGGTCGGCAGCGGCGGCATGGTCGCTCGAATTTCGAGCGACGAGTTCGTCGTGGTGGTCGACGAGTTCGAGCACCGGCAAGAAGTGGCGCTGCTGGCGGCGCGCGTGGCGCAGGCGCTGCACCGGTCCGACTTGTTGCCCAACGTCGACACCCAGATGTCGGCGTCGATCGGGGTGGCCCTGTTTCCCGAGCACGGCCGCGAAGCGAGCACGCTGCTGAAGAACGCCAACGCAGCGATGTCCCAGGCCAAGGATGACGGCCGCAACCAGGTGAGCTTCTTCAACCCGATCCGGTACGAGCGGGACGCGCGCGAAGCGCAGTTGAGTATCGACCTGATGAAGGCGATGCAGTCCGAATCGGCCCAGTTCGTGGTCGAGTATCAGCCGCAGTTCGAGATGGCGAGCGGCCGGGTGGTCGGGCTGGAGGCGCTGATCCGCTGGAACCATCCGACCAAGGGCATGCTGCCGCCGGACCGCTTTGTCAAAGTGGCCGAGGAAAGCGGCCTTTCGGAGCGCATTACGCGATGGATCGTCAACGAAGTGTGCGGCCAGATCCTGCAGTGGCGTCGCGTGCGCCCCGGCTTCGACATCCCGGTGGCCATCAACGTGGCGGGGCGCGAGCTCGGGTCGAACAAGCTGCCGATCCTGGTGCGCGGCGCGCTGACCAAGTTCGGCATCGAGCCCCGGATGATCACGCTGGAAATCACCGAGCGCACGCTGGTCAAGGAAGGCGACATCAACAACGATGTGATTTCCGAGCTCGCCTCGCTCGGCGTGGGCTTGGCGCTGGACGATTTCGGCACCGGCTACTCGATGCTCGGGTACCTGAAGCGGATGCCGATCCATTCGTTGAAGATCGACCAGTCGTTCGTGAAAGGCATTCCCGACGATGCCGACAGCCGCGCCATTGTTCATGCGATGCTGGCGGTGGCGCGCCACTTCCGGCTGAAAGTGGTCGCCGAGGGTATCGAAACGGCCGAACAGGCCGAGTATCTGCGCGCGCTCGGTTGCGAATACGCGCAGGGATACTTCTTTTCGCGGCCGCTGGCGGCGACGACGATACTGGAGTACCTCGAGCAGCAGGGCCCCGTGGCGCATTGACGCACGGCTGTCGAAGCCAAGCTCCCTCGAAGCCGACCCTCCCGGTTTTCTGTGGCAAGCTACGGCGACGTCGTAGCTGCGCACCCGGATATCGAGGAAGGGCCTCATATGGAACCGCTTGTTCTGTCCGAGAAGCGCGGCCGCGTCGGCTGGGTGACGCTGAACCGCCCCAAGGCGCTGAACGCGCTGAACGATGCATTGATCGACCAGCTGGTCGCGGCTCTGCAAGGGTTCGATTCCGAAAAGGGCGTCGGCGCGATCGTGATCACCGGCAGCGATAAGGCCTTCGCGGCTGGCGCCGACATCGCCGCGATGAAAGACTGGTCGTTCGTCGACGCGTACAAGGACGACTACATCACTCGCAACTGGGACGCGCTGCGGCGCGTTCGCAAGCCGATGATCGCCGCCGTTGCCGGCTATGCGCTCGGGGGCGGATGCGAGCTGGCGATGATGTGCGACCTGATCGTCGCGGCCGACAGCGCGCGCTTCGGCCAGCCCGAGATCAAGCTGGGCATCATTCCGGGCGCCGGCGGCACCCAGCGGCTGCCGCGCGCAGTCGGCAAGGCCAAGGCGATGGACCTGGTGCTGACCGGCCGCAACATGGATGCGCAGGAGGCCGAGCGCTGTGGGCTGGTGGCGCGGGTGGTGCCGGCGGAGCGCTTGCATGAGGAAGTGCTGGAGATGGCAGCGACGATCGCCGCTTATTCGCTGCCCGCCGTGCTGGCGGCCAAGGAAGCGATCAACCGTGCCTACGAATCGCCGTTGGCCGACGGCGCGATGTTCGAACGGCGGCTGTTTCACGCGCTGTTCGCGACCGCCGACCAGAAGGAAGGCATGGCGGCTTTCCTCGAAAAGCGCCCGCCGCGCTTCGGCCACTCGTAAAAAAACCTTTTACCTCAGTGCCTTGCGAGGGAGCGGCCGCGCACCCCTAGCAAAGGCCGCGCCAGTTGCCTTGACATGAAATTAAGCGGGCCCGATAATCTTCCTTCTTTGCTGCTTCTGCGCCATTGCGATGCAATATGCGCGGGGGCGAATCGCTCTTTAACAATCGAACAGCCGATAAGCGTGGGCGCTTGATGAGCAGGCGCAACCACCGCGCGCGGGCGTCTCACGACTCCGGTGTGGTGGCTTGCTTGAGCTTTGATAGTGGCTCACGTTAATTGAAGTTTCCGCTTCAATTTCCGCGAGCACGCGATCGTGCCGATGTTGCTCACGACAATGAGCATCTATCAGTACGAGCGCACAGGACTAAAACTGAAGAGTTTGATCCTGGCTCAGATTGAACGCTGGCGGCATGCCTTACACATGCAAGTCGAACGGCAGCACGGGGG